>WNGL01001474.1_pt1 | contig 35292 bp, 27 predicted proteins | sample 5400591 | NCBI WGS metagenome assembly WNGL01 (sample SAMN13153377, study PRJNA577476) | soil metagenome | isolation source: 80 cm soil or saprolite under Garry oak tree replicate 1 | place: USA:California | collected 2016-06-15
CGGCCACACGTACCCGGACAGGCCGGTCTGCCGGATCGCGCTGTTGCCGCCGATGTTGGCCCCGCAGCAGTCGACGAGCATGCCGGTGCGGCGGTCGAACGCGGCCCGCCGGGTGGTGTAGGAGAAGACCACGTGGTTGCTGAGGTCGTACAGGTAGGTGAACTCGTCCCAGACCGCGGTGGATGAGTTGCCGGCCGGGCCGTCACCCTTGACCGTGTCGGTGACCTCTATCGTCGCCCCGGTCACCGGGCGCACCAGCTTCGGGCTGAAGTAGGACACGTCGTGACCGATCAGCGTGGTCTTGACGTAGGTGTTCAGCGGGAACTTGACCAGCTTCCCGGCCACGTAGGTGCGGGTGAGCGGCGCGGCCACGAGGAGAAAAGCGCCCAGCCCGACGAGGGCGAGCCCGATGACGAGACGTCGCATCGTTCCTCCTGGATTCGGCTGGCCAACATCCTTGACGCCGGCCCCGGCCCCGGCCGGGGAGCCGTCGATGATCCAGGCCCATAACTGTAACAAGTTCTACCACCGGGAGCGGCCGTTAACCCTGCCCAGTTGCGATCGCTTGCCGTTACCGGCATGGCCGGGCCCTGGCGCGCCCCGGTGCGCCGATCCGGCGGGCGGGGCGGCCGGGGGGCCGCTACTGTTTCGCGTTGGCACGCAACTTTCCGCATCAGCAGTCACTGCCCGTTCTCCACGGAAGGCGGCCGCTCCCGCCGGAGCGGAAGCCTCGCGCACCCGCCGGAGAGGAAAGCTCAGTGCGTCGCAAGTCTTTGGCCTTGATTTCCAGTGTGGTCACGCTCGCGGGCATCGGCGCGGGGGCAGGTGCCGCCAGCGCCGCCCCGGCGGTCAGCGCACCGGCCGCCGGCCCGGCGCTCAGCATCAACCTGACCGCCGGGCGCCACCCGATCAACCGCGACATCTACGGCATGAACTTCGCCCCGGCAGGCCTGGAACGCGAACTCAAGCTGCCCGTTGTCCGCTGGGGCGGCAACGCCACCACCAGGTACAACTACCTCCTCGACACCGCCAACCACGCCAGCGACTGGTACTTCGAGAACATCCCGAACTCGGTCAAGGACCCGGCCGCGCTGCCGGGCGGATCCACCGCGGACCAGTTCATCGGCCAGAACAAGCGGGACGGCGCGGACAGCATCATCACCGTGCCGCTGATCGGCTGGACGCCCAAGTCCCGCGCCCAGGCCTGCGGATTCAGCGTGGCCAAGTACGGGGCGCAGCAGTCGGCCGATCCCTACGACTCCGACTGCGGCAACGGCGTGAACACCAGCGGGCGGTACATCACCGGCAACGACCCCGCCGACACCAGCAGGCGCGCGGGCGCGGCCTTCGTCGCCAAGTGGGCCGGCTACCTGGGCAAGAAGTACGGCGGCGCGGCCGCTGGCGGCGTGCGGTTCTACCAGCTCGACAACGAGCCCGACATCTGGTTCGCCACGCACCGCGACGTGCACCCGGTCGGCGCCACCTACACCGAGATGCTGCGCAAGACCGAGTCGGTCGCGACGGCGATCAAGACCGCCGACCCGGCGGCCCGGACCATCGGCCCGTCCGGCTGGGGCTGGAGCTCGCTCTTCTTCTCCGGCTTCGACCAGCAGTACTGCGCCGCGCACAGCTGCGGGGCGGTGCCGCCGGACGAGGCCCGGCACGGCGGCGTCCCGTTCGCCACCTGGTACCTGCGCCAACTGCGGGCCTACCAGAAGCAGACCGGGGTGCGCCCGCTCGACTACTTCGACAACCACTGGTACCCGCAGGAGGCGAACGTCGTCAGCGAGGCGGACGACCCCGCCACGCAGGCACTGCGGCTGCGCTCCACCCGGATGCTGTGGGACCCGCACTACGTGGACCAGAGCTGGATCAACCAGCCCGTCATGGCCATCCCGCGGATGAAGCGGCTTGTCGCGCAGAACTATCCCGGCACCAAGGTGGCCATCACCGAGTACAACTTTGGCGCGCTGGACAAGATCGACGGCGGCCTGGCCGAGGCGGACGTGCTCGGCATCTTCGGCCGCGAGGGCCTGGACCTAGCCACGCTGTGGGGGCCGCCGGCCGCCACCGACCCTGGCGCGTTCGCGTACCGGATGTACCTGGACTACGACGGCAAGGGATCGGCCTTCGGCGACACCAGCGTCCGTGCCGTCAGCACCGCCCAGACCACGCTGGCCATCTACGCGGCACAGCGCAGCAGTAACGGCGCGCTGACCGCCATTGTCATCAACAAGACCCACCACGCCATCGCCAGCCCGCTGACCGTGACCGGCCTGGCGGCCAAGGCGACCGCCCAGGTCTTCCAGTACGGCCAGGCCGGCCCCTCGGCGATCGTGCACCGGCCGGCCCAGGCGTTCAGCAACGGCAGCGCCACCGTGACCTTCCCCGCTTACTCGATCACCGAGTTCGTCGTGCCGGCCTCGGGCCTGGCGCCGGCCGTGGCCCATCTCCCCCAGGCCACCGCGGCGGCCACCGCCAGCCTGCCGGTCCCCGCCGCCCGGCCGGGCCCGGTGGCCGGATTCCTGCGGGCGACCGGGTTCGACGGCAGCAGGGTCGCCGCCGGCTGGAACCCGAAGGCATGGAACCCGAAGGCGGCGGACCCGAAGGCGGCGCGGCGGCGGTGAGCTAGGGCGTGTCCCGTAGATCTATGCCGTCGCGAGCGGCCGCCGGCGGGATGCATCGCAAGGCGGAGGAGGAGCCCATAGTGGTTTCTATGGGCGACGACGACAACGCAGCGAGGCGCCCGTCCGGTGGTCGCGCAGCAGGCTGAATGATCTATGGGGCATGCCCTAAGGGTCGCCGACGACCAGGGCGGCCGCCAGCCTGCCCGCCGCGGCCAGGCAGATGACCTGCGGCCCGGTGCTGACCAGCGCGGTCACCACCGGGCCGGTGGTCCCGGCGAGCAGCAGTTGCTCGCCGACGGCGCCGCAGGCCGCCGCGGCCAGCAGCAGCGCGGCCACGACCCGCGGGCGGGATAGCTGGTACCACGCCCAGTGGGCCCGGCGGTAGCTGACCGCCACCGCGAACAGCGCGGTCGCGGCGGTGAGGATGACCGCCCCGGGATACCCGCCCAGCCAAAGCCCGGCCGCCAGCAGGCAGCCGGCCGCCGCGGCCGTGGCCAGCGCGGTGCCGATGCCCTTGTGCAGCCGCGGGCGCCAGCGCCGGCGGGATGCCCCGGCACCCCTCCCGGGCCCGGCACGCCCGGCGTCCTGGCTCCGGGCCCGCGGCCGGCCGCGCCGCCGCCACCTGAGCCAGGCGGGACACCACCGCCGCCGCCAGGCGGGTTCGCCCGGCCACAGCGCCACCAGGGCGATCAGGGCCAGGCCGCCCAGGCCGCCGGCCCCCGCGTCGCGGTACCGGGCGTCCGGCAGGTAGGTCAGCGTCACCGTCCCGGTCGCCCCGGCCGGCAGCAGCCATGCCTGCTTCCACCCGTCCAGCCGGATCGCCGAAAGCGGCCGCCCGTCCAGGCGCGCCCGCCAGCCCGCGTTGAAGTTCTCATCGACCACCAGGTAGGACCGGGTGGCCGCGGTGACGCCCAGGACCCGCCGGGCCGGCGTCCAGGACCGGATCACCGCCGTCGCGGCGGCCCCGGGCTCCGGGCCGAGGGCCCCGCCGCCCGCCACGGCGCCACCCGGCGCCGCGCCGCCGAGAACACTGCCATCGAGTGCTCCGCCGCCGTGCGCGGTGCCGCCGAGCGCCGCGATGCCCGGCGTCCCGGCCCAGTGCACCATCAGCGCGACATCCTGGACGTCGAACGCGTCCGTGACCGGCTCTGTCACCCGGTTGCCGCCCGCGGCGGCCCGGGCACCCGCGCAGGCGGTGAACGGCATCGGCTGGCCGGCGAGCAGTTCGGCGAAGGTACCCGTCACCCGCGTCGGCAGGGCCCGCCCGTTCAGCCCGACCGCCGGGCCGAGCCCGCACGGCAGTCGGAACGCCCCGGACGGCGTCTGCAGGGCGGGCACCCCGGGGATGGTCACGCCGGAGATCTGCAGCGGCGTCTGCGGCGGGGAGAACCGGAAGACCAGCGCCCTGGTGTGCATCGGCGCGAAACGCAGCACCCCGGCCGGGCCGAGCACCCCGCCACGGGCCTGGCCCCGCGCCCCGGAGACCAGCACCGGCAGCGGGCCGTCCGCGCCGGGCGGCCGCTGGATCGTCACCATGCGGACGGTCAGGCGGTGCCGCCAGGAGATGGTGAGCACCGGGTGCGTGTCGCCGGGGCTGGCGATCCAGGTGGTCGCCGGGTTCCCGTCAAAGGCGGACCTGGGCTGGTCCTGCGGGGCCCGGGTGTACCGCGACGACGCGCCGATCCGCGGCTGGCGGCCGACCAGCCGGAGGTACTTGTTGATCAGCGACGGGGCGAACAGCACGGCGGATCCCCGCAGCGTCACCGGGACCGCGGCCGGCGCGGTGAACGCCTGGTCGAAGCCGTACTGCTCCTCCGCCGGGCGGGCCAGCGCCGGGGAGCACACCCACTGCGGCGGGGTGCGCATGCACGGCGACGCCAGCGGCTGGGCCTTGGCCAGCACGACGGCCGCCGGCCGGGCGGACGGCACGTCAGGCGCGGTGATGACCCGGCTGGCGTGCACCCCGGGCACCGCGATCTCCTTGATCCCGGCCTGGGCGCCGACCACCGGCTGCGGCCGCGCGGTCAGGCCGGTGATGGTGATCCGCAGCCAGCCGGTCCGCCCTGGCGGCACCCGGAGCGGCTGCGGCAGGCCGGTGACCTGGACCTTGTCGGTGCGGCTGCCCGCGGCGGTGGTCACCAAGACCTGGGTAACGGCCGGCCCGAGCGCGGTGCTGTCGGTGAACGCGACGTCGATCACCCGGGGATCGCGGCGGCCGTCGAAGCCGAGCCGGATCCACTGCCCGACCGGGCCGGCCAGGCTGCCCGACTCCCACATGGTCCGCATGTCCCCGTCGACCGCGGCGTACGGCAGCAGCCCGCTGGCCCACTGGCCGGGGATCGCCTCGATGCCCGCCGCGGACGAGGACGCGGTCACGTCCGCGATGCCCTGGTACCGGGCAACGCTCAGGTAGCGGGCCCAGCCCGGCCCGGTGTAGTCGTCGGCCGCCTCGAACGTCCGCGCGTTCTGGGTGGCGGTCAGCGTCGGCGAGAAGTTCGTGCGCAACTCGCCGAAGTTGCGGACCCGGCGCCGCAGTGTGTCGGTGACCACCGCGGCCGCGGCCGGCAGGCCGGGGGAATCGGCGTTGAGCAGCACCGCCCGGCGCCCGAGCAGTCCCTGCCCGGCCAGCGTGAGCAGGGCCTCGGGACCGCCGTAGACGCGCAGCGTGCCCGCGGCCGGCTGCACCGACGCCACCGGCTGGGCCCCGGCCACCCGGTAGATCCGCACCGCGGGATAGGGCGGGTCGAAGTCCGCCGCCGCGTCACCGGCCGGGGTGGTGCCCACCGCGGGCCCGAACTGTGCCACCTTGGTGAGGCCCGGCGAGGCGGCGATCGCCTGGCCGATCCGGGCCGGCCAGGCGCCGTTGAGGTCCGGCCGGGCCAGGTCACCCCGCACCAGCAGGTACCGCACGCCCATCCGGGCCAGCACGCCGGTCAGCGCGGCCGACCCGGTACCGGCGGCCAGCCGCTGGTCGATCGCGTCAAGCAGCCGCTCGTTGCCCGGCGAGCCGATCAGGGACAGGTCCCGCCCGGCCCAGTCGGCGGTGGTCAGCGGCTGCAGCACGTCGTCGAGCGGGCTGCCCCACAGGTACTGCCCGAACGCGGCGCCGGGCACCACGAGCACGGCCTGGCGGCCCGCGTGCCGGTTCAGCCAGTCCGCCGCGCTCACCCAGTACGGCGGGATCTGCCGGAAGGCGCCGGCGACCTCCAGCCCGCCGGCGTAGGCCGGCAGGGCAAGGCCGGCCAGGGCGAGCGCCGCGGTCCCGGCCAGCACCGCGCGCGGCCGCGGCAGCCGCACCGAGGCGAGCAGGTGGGCGAGTCCGAGCACGACCGGCAGGCGGATCAGCGGGTCGAATTTCCTGACGTTACGCAACGCCGCGGCCGGCCCGTTGACCAGGTGCTGGACCGGTCCCGCCAGCGGGTTCCCCAGGCGGGTCACGTGGCCGGCGCAGATGATGACAAGCCCGGTGAGCAGCAGGCAGAGCAGGAACCGGCGGGCCGGGAGCCTCGGGCGCAGCAGCCCGGCCAGGCCCAGGCCCGCGACCACCCCGGTGAGCAGCGTCGGCACCGCCCCGGTGGCGATCTGGTACCCGAGCCGCCACCAGGGCTGGCCGTTCACCAGCAGGTAGCTGATCCAGTTCTCGGTGCCGCGCAGCACGTTGGACAGGCCGGTCACCGACGTGGTGACGGCCGCGCTCTCGGTGTAGGGCAGGATCGAGACGCCGTACCTCGACAGCAGCACCAGCGGGACCGACCACCAGCAGGTGGCCGCGACCACCGCGGGGACCCACCAGGCGAGGATCCGCCACCGGGGCGCGGGCCGGGGCAGGGTGAGCAGGTAGACGACCGCGGGTATCAGCACCGCGAACGTCGCGACCGCGTTGATCCCGCCGCAGCACGCCACGGCCACCGCGGACCGGGCGGCCGCGCGTATCCGGCCCCCGGCCCGGCCCGCGCGCACCTCCGCCCCGCCATCGGGTGCGGCCCGCACCTGTCCCCCGCCCCCGGCGGCGCCCCGCGGCCGTCCCCCGCCCTGGGCCGCGCGGACCAGCGGGAGCAGGATCCAGGGCAGCATCGCGGCCGGGAGGAACTCCGACGACAGCCCGCCGATCAGGGTGAGCGCGGCCGGTGAGGCGGCGTAGCCGACGCCGGCCGCGATCCGCGACCACGGCGACCCGATGCCCAGCCGGCCGGCCAGCAGCACCATCCCGCCGAAGGCGGCGGCGCCGACCGTGCCGATCCACAGCCGCTGGATCACCCACGGCGGCAGGCCCGCGAGGTGGCCGAGGGCGAAGAACGGCCCCATCGGGAACAGGTAGCCCGCCGCCTGGTCCTGCAACTGGCCGAACTGCTGCGGATCCCACAGGTGCAGCGCACGGGCCAGGAACCGGGCCGGGGCGATCGCCAGGTCGAACTTGGTGTCGGCGATCAGGTTGCCCGGGGCGGTCAGGAACGGCAGCGCCAGGAACAGCAGGCAGAACCCAAGGATCCGCCGGGTCTCCGTAGTGAGCGGCAACCGCCGGGCCCGCCGTGCGGCGTCCGGGGGTGCCCGGTCACGCCCGGCGTGGCCCCGGGTCAGCCCGGGCACCACGGTCACGGCAGGTTCCCCGGTTCCGGGACGGCGTGGCCGAGCAGGCGTTCCAGGGGGGTGGCCGGGCGCCGGGCCAGGCCGGGGGCTGTCGCGAGGAGGAGATCGAGCGCGGGGCCCTCGGCCAGGACGCCGCCATCTTGCTCCTGGCCAGCTTGGGAGACGATCCACGCGCCGGGATGCGTGGCGCACGACGTTCCGTAATTCACCGAAGCAGCGATGAGCGCCGCCATGCGCGCCACGCTCCGGTCCCAGCTCAGGCTGGCCGCCCAGCGGCGGCACGCCGCGACGATGGCGCCGCGGCGCGCGGGGTCGGCGAGTTCCTTGACGGCCCGGTCCGTGACGTCCTCGATCGTCTCGCCGTCCCGGACCAGCCAGCCGGTCCTGCCGTCCCAGATGGCGTCGCGCAGTCCGTCTACGTCAAAGGCGACCGTGGGCACGCCGAGCGCCGCGGCTTCGAGCACGCACAGCCCCCAGCCCTCGCCCTGGGAGGTGTTCAGGTGCAGCAGCGACCCGGCGACGAGTTCCCGCTTGCGTTCCTCGGTGACAAAACCGTGCAGCCGGAGCGTGCCGCCCAGGCCGCGGGCCCCGGCGGCCAGGGACGCTTCGGCGGGGCCGCGGCCGATCACGTCGACGGTGAGCCCGCTGCCCGCCAGCCGCTGCGCGACGGGCAGCAGCAACTCGGCGCGCTTGTGCGCGACCAGGCGGCCGACCCAGGTCAGGGACCGGCTCGCGGCCGCGGGGCCGGGCGGTCCCGGCCGCGGGGCACCGTTCGGGATCAGGTAGATGTCGCCGGTCCAGCGCAGCCGTTCCCGCATCGCGGTGACCGTGGACGGGGAGACCGCCACGCAGCCGTGCCGCCGGTAGGCCAGCCGGGCGGCCGGCCCCTCGAGCAGCCGGCCCGCCCGCGCCATCCAGCCAGGGAAGTGCACGCCGAACTGGGCGGTGTGCACGTGGTGCACCAGGCAGAGCACCGGCACCCGGCGCGGCAGGACACATGGGGTGAAGAACGGGATCCCGTTCTGGCAGTCGAGCACGGCGTCGAAGGACCGGCGGCGGGCGAGCAGCCAGCCGAGCACCCGCGGGTACACGGTGAAGCGGCCGCCCATCCGGGCCACCGTGATCCCGTCGTGGCGGCCGCGCCGGGCCTGCCCGGGCGCCCGCGCGGTCAGGAACACCACCCCCGCACCCCGGGTGACCAGGCCCCGGCCGATCTCCCAGGCGTACCGTTCGGCACCGCCCGCGTCCGGGTGCCAGGGATCGCGCCAGTTGGCGATGGCGATCCGCAGGCCGGTCAGGTCGGTCGCGGGCGCCCCCGGGCCGCCGGGGATGCCGGGCGGGGCGGGCGTCCCGTGGCCGGCCGGGGCGCCGGGGCCGGTCACGCCGGTGTGGCCCCGGCCGGCAGTGCCTCCGGCGGGCCGGGTTCCAGCGCGCCCGCCGGGGCCGGGCCCGCGGCCACGCGGCCCGGCCGGTGGCTCAGCCAGATCGACGCGACGTCGCGCATCGCCGCGGCACTGTGCCTGGGCACCGAGAACGTGGAGCCCGGCATGTCCCGCCAGTGCACCGGGAACTCGGTCAGCGTCGCGCCCAGCCGCTGGCACAGCGCGATCAGCTCGATGTCGAACGCGAAGCCGGGCGTGGTCAGCCGCTGCGCGGCGGCGCGGGCCAGTGGCCCGGAGAAGAACTTGAACCCGCACTGGGTATCGGTGGCACCGGGGACGACCGTCCGGGCCATGGCGCGGAACACGGCCGCGCCGGCCCGGCGGACCGCGCTGTGCCGGTTCTCCACCACCGAGGCGGCCAGCCCCCGGGAGCCGACGACTAACGAGTTCCCGGCGGTGAGCAGGCCGATCGCGACATCCAGGGCGGACAGGTCGGTGGCCATGTCCGCGTCGCAGAACCCGACGAACGGGGCACGGGTGGCCAGCAGCCCGGCCCGGACCGCGAGCCCCTTGCCGGGGCGGGCACAGCACAGCAGGCGGACCGGCACCGGGCCCGCGGGCCACCGCCGCACCAGGTCAACGGTCGCGTCGGTGCTCGCGCTGTCCACCACGAGCACCGCGGCCGGGATGGGCAGGGCGGCGGCCTGGCGGCACAGCGCGGCGAGCCCGCGGGGGAGCCGGCGGGCCTCGTTACGGGCCGGGACAACGATCTCGATCTGCACCGGGGCGGCGTGCGGGCCACCCGCCGGCGGGGTCATCACCGCCCGGCCGGGTCAGCGGTTCCCGTACTGATAGAGCGAGGCTTTGCTCGGGGAGCCGTTGACCACGCCGGTCAGCGTGCCGCTGGCGGCGAACGCTGCCCCGATGGCGAGCGTGATCCCCAGCACGACGGCGATCAGCAGATAGATCATGGCGCTCCTCCCGCGGTAGGGCGGACGGATCGGTTGCTGGACGGTGGCCGCGGGCCATCCGGCGTGCGGGCAAACAGGACAGAACTGTAACACGTTCTATTCGTCAGGTAACTAGCCAAAGGTGCGCGAATACCTGGCCGGATATGGGAACTCCGGTCGTGCGGGCGGCGCGATGGCTATCAGGTTCTAATTAGACGGCCGGCCGCCGGGACCCGGTACACGACCAGCCCGGGCGCGGCGCTGACCACGGTGCAGCCGGGCAGCCTGCCCGCGTAGCCGGCGGTGCCCGGGCCGCCGTCCGCGACCACGAACCGCACCCCGGCGGCGCTGAGCGCCGGGGTGAGCGGGCCGGGTGCGCCGATGGCGGCGCCCAGCCGGCGCGCGGCCGGATCGTCTGGCTGCATCTGGACCGCGCCTACCAGCGGGCCGTCGTTCCAGACCACCGGCCGCCGCAGCAGCCGCGGCCACGGATCGAGCAGTGCCCGCCCGCCGTTCCAGGCCAGGCGCCGGTAGGCCGTCCACGGGAGCAGCAGCACCTTGCCCTGTGCCCGGCTGTCGTCGATGAGGCGGGCGGCGTTCAGCCAGGACGGCGGGTACCAGGCGGGGCGCAGCCGCCCGGCCGCCCCCCACGCGAGCCCGGGCAGCAGCAGCACCGGTGCGAGCAGCAGCACCACCGCGATGGCAAGCCCAGGCCGGCCGGCCGCGGCCTCAGGGCCGGCCGTGGCCTCAGGGCCGGCCGTGGCCGCCGGACCGGTCGCGGCCTCTGGACCCGTCGCGGCCCGGGAATCGCCGCCGGCACGCCCGGCCACCGGGCCAGCCGGGCCGCCGGCGGCACCGGGGGCGGGCGCGGCAGCCGGGGCCGCCGCGCCGGACGGGCCCGGCGCGCGGCTCCCGCGGGGCCGGGCCACCCACGCCACCAGGAGGCCGGCCCCGAGCGCCTCGGCCAGGGCGAGCGGGGCGGTGAACTGCTGGCCGTCGCGCAGCACCGCGAACCCCGGCCAGAGGGTTCCCATCGCGCGCAGCAGGCCCCGGCCCGGCGCGATGATCCCGAGGCCCGCGATCACCAGACCGGCCAGGGCCGCGAGCCCGAGTCCCGGCCAGCGGCCCCGCCGCACCCCGAACGCCATATATGCGGCCGCCGCCGCGAGCACCAGGGCCAGCCACGCAATCGACCACCAGCCGCCGTAGCCGGCGGGCACGGCCTGGGCGTTCCACATCCCGCCGAGCATCACCAGGCTGCCGAGCGAGCCGAACGGGGTGTCCGCCCGGGCGGCGAACGCGGCAACCCCCGCCGGGTCGGCGTACACCGGGCGGGCCAGGGACGGGATCAGCCAAGGCAGGCTGCCCACGGCGAGCACCGCCACCGCGGCGAGCCCGGCGGGCGCACGCTGCCGGGCCTGCCTGCCCGGCTGGCCGCGGTGCCGCCCGCCCGTCGTCCCGTCCGCGCCGCCCGCTCCCCCGTCCGCGCAGCCCCCGCCCATCTCCGCGCTGCCCGGGGCACGCGGCGGCCTGGCGAGGATCGCGGCGGGCACCACGACCAGCGCCGTGACCGTCATCGCGGCGAAACCGCCGGCGATCGCGGGCACCAGCGCCAGGGCCAAGCGCCCGGCACCGCGCCAGGACGCGACGGGGCCCGAGGTGACCGCGCGCAGGGCCCAGGGCAGGCCGGCGTAGCCGAGCAGCAGCGCCCACTGGCCGATGATGAGCCGCTCGGCCACGAACGGGTTCCAGGCGTAGCAGAGCCCGGCGGCCAGCCGCGCGAACCACGGCTCACGGCCGAGCAGGGCCGCCGCGCCGGAGCAGGCCAGCACGAAGATCGACAGCAGCAGCAGTTTCTGCACCAGGTCGGCCGGGAGCACCCGGGACGCCGCCGCCACCACGGCGTCGCTGGGCACCGCCCGGGGCGGGCCGCCGGCCAGCCCGGCCAGCGCGGCGGTGAACGGCTGCCTGGGCACCACGACCATGTCGTAGCTGAGCAGGAACCCGCGCCGCAGCCCTGGCCCCAGGGCCAGGGCGCCCAGTCCCAGCCCGGCCAGCACCGGCCATGCCCGTGCGGCCAGCACCGGGCCGCGCGCCTGGCTGGGGGCCCCGCCTTCCGCGCTCACAAGCTCATGATCGTGGGCCACGAGTCCAGCGTGGGCGCCTCCCGCGGCGCGGTTAAGCCCATCAGGGGTGCCGTCTGCGGTTAGCCCAGGTCACCGCCACTCCCCCAGCCCCTCCACCGCAAAAGTTTCCGCTCCGGCCGGGCAGGTCCCTTCGGCCTGTGGCTGCGGAGCACCCAGCCGCCGCGCCCGGACCGCCAAGAGTTTCCGGCATTGAGGGACCTAAGGAGGTCACCCCAGGACCATTGGGCCCTGAGCGAACCGGGGGGCGGCACGTCGAATGAGAGGCAGCACCATAGAAGAAACGCAGAGGAAACGTGGAAGTGCTCCACCGTCCGGGAGCCCAAGCGGAGCTTGCCGCAGCGGCCCATGGCACATGCCTGCGCGGGTGGGGGGCCGACAGGGTGGGTGAGCGTGATGGCGGAAAGGACCCGCAGGCAATTCCTGCAATACGGCATGGGCGCTGGCGCGGTACTAGTCAGCCCCACGGCACAGCGTGGCCTGGCAGCCGTGCTACTGGGCTCCCAGCGCGGGCAGGCTCGCAGTGGGCTCAGGAAGTTCCGCGAGCCGGTGCCCGTTCCTGGCAGAGGCATCGTGGTGGCCACTCCCAGCGGGCCCGGCCGGTACTCCTTCATCCAGCGGGAGATCCGGCGGCGGCTGCATCCTGACTTGCCGCCGACCCCGCTGTGGGCGTATGACGACGGCTCGGGCCTGGCTGGCCAGGCCGGCTCGTTCGGCATGGTGCTTGTCGCGCAGAGCGGCACGCCGCTGCACGTGAGCTACACCAACCACCTGCCTGACGTCTACCCGAACTGGATCCCGGTCGACCCCCGGCTGACCCACGGGAATGGCCGGAAGGTACGGCCGATGACCCACCTGCACGGCGGTTTCGTCGCAGCCGGCAGCGACGGCAACCCCGTGACGGATGGCGGTGCCGGATACGCCCCGGGCCAGACGCAGCACGTCTACTACAGCAATGAACTGCCGCAGATGCCAGCTTCGCTGCGCTGGTTCCACGACCACGGGATGGGCACCACGCGGCTGAACGTGTTCGCCGGCCTGGCGGCCGGTTACCTGATCCGCGATGCTCATGACACTGGCACCGAGCCGAATCCGCTCGGCGTGCCCGGTGGCGCTTACGAGATCCCGCTGGTGATCCAGGACCGCCAGTTTCACGCGGACGGCACGTTCCGCTACCCGGTCAGCGACATCCCGGGGGTGACCTGGATTGGCGAGTACTTCGGCGACCACATGCTCGTCAACGGCAAGGTTTGGCCCTACCTGGACGTCGAGCCCCGGATGTACCGGTTCCGGGTGCTGAACGGCTGCAACGCACGGATCATGAGCCTGCACTTCGGCGGGCTCCCGATGTGGCAGATCGGCGCCGAGGGCGGCCTGTTCGACATCCCCGTGCCGGTCCGCCAGATCACGCTCGCCCCCGCCGAGCGGGCCGATGTCCTGATCGACTTCCGCGGCCTCGATGGCAGCACCCTGGAGCTGCGCAACGCCACGCCAGCCCCGCCGGTGTCCACGCCGGCCCCGCCGCTGGAGGCGGTCATGCAGATACGCGTGGGCACCTCGGTCACCCACCCCGGCCCGCGGCGCGTCCCGGACAGCCTGCCCGGCCAGCGGGCGAGCCTGCACCACCCGCGCAAGACCCGGTACATCACGCTCAACGAGGTGGCCGCCGAAACGGCCGGCTGGTTCCTGAATCTGAACGCGGTGGACTTCGAGTCCAGGCCGGTGACCGAGACCCCGAGGGCCCGCACCGTGGAGGATTGGGTCTGGGTGAACATGACCGGGGACACCCACCCAATGCACGTGCACTTGGTCACCTTCCAGGTGGTCGGCCGTACACCGTTCGATGTCGAGGCATACCAGCGCAAGTACGGCGGTCCGACGGGAGTGCCTGGCGGGATAAGCCCGCAGCCGTTCGCCACCGGCCCGATGGAGCCCCCCACTCCCGGCGAGCGCGGCTTCAAGGACACGGTCAAGGCAAACCCGGGATACTTCACCACCATTCGCGCGAAGTTCGACCTGCCCAAAGGGATCACCGCCCCGCAGAGCTACGTGCACCACTGCCACATCGTCGAGCACGAGGACAACGAGATGATGCGGCCGTTCACCGTCCTCCCCTGAGGCCAGGCACTGCCGTGCCCTCATGAAAGGCGGGTGGTCGATGGCACGCGTGCATGCCTGCTACGTTCCGGCCTGTGCGCCCGTCTGACGCCGAGGTGGCCATCGCCGCGGTCAACGCCGGGGCGGCGATCGTCCGCGCGTGCCAGGGTCTGCCGATGCCGCGGGTCCCGGCCGCCACGCGGGGACTGCCACCGCGAAAGTTTCGCGGTGGCACGGCGTGGCAAGCACGTCTGCCACGGGACCCGGTTCCGTGGGCAGCAGGCCATCCGGCGACAGGCGTTAAGCATCCTCAGACATAACGGCCGACGCGCTGCCGGTCCGGCGGGCGGGCGCGGGCAGGCACGCGGAACCCGCCCGGCGGAGTCGGCAGGCTGCCTTCCGGCGGCGTCGGCACGACGGGGCGCGAACGCGCCAGGGGGGGCCTGGCGCGTTCGCGCCCCATGCCGCTTGCGCGCGGTCTTGGTTCACCCGGCCTGCACGGTCGCGTGGCTCCGGGCCGCGCGAGCCCGGTCGATGAGCACTGCCGCGACGGCGGTGAGCAACGCGGCTCCGGCCGCGGTCAGGGCGACCTGCCAGCCGGGCATGCCGCCGGTGACGACGGTGTGGATGACCGGCGCGGGCGCCACGCCGGGCGCGCCCGGGTCGGGCGGCGGCGGGGTGGCCAGCGCCACGGGCGCGGCGGTGGCAAGAGCGACCAGGGCGGCGCCGAGCCCGGCCAGGGTGGCGAGGCAGCGCTGGATGCGGTTCATCGTGTTCTCCTTCAATGCAGGTGCCGTTCGGTCCCTGCGAGTGTGTGCGGGCCGGCCGGGCGGCCACCATTCGACGTTCTGCGTATGCGCCAGGCCGCGCGGGCCGGGGCCTCGAACTACCGCCGGTGATGTGCCCCTTCGCCCGGCCGCAATTAGCCGTTCTGCGTATGGCCCGCCGATGCGGCCCGGAGTTAGCGTTGAGGCCGTCCGGGTGAGGAGCCTCGTGGGAGAGAGGGGTTGCGATGGAACCTCCGGTCGCCCTCAGCGGAAGGACCTGCGGGCCCTCCTCGCGATAGTCCGGGACCATCGCGACGAGGATCCGGGAGACGGGCTGCCGCTATCGATGCTGGAGCACCTGAAGGACCAGGTACCGAGCGACACCGTGTCGCTGCTCGGCCTGGACAGCCGCCAGCAGGCGGCCTGGTTCGGCCAGGATGTCCCCACGGACGAGGGCAACGCTGACGTGGCCGCGTTCTGGGCACACTACTGGCACTGCCCGCCGTGCTCTTATCCCGACCAGACCGGTGACCTGCGCAGCGTCACCCTGATCTCGGACTTCTACAGCGCGCGTCAGCGGCATTCCACCGGGATGTACAGCGACTACCTCCGGCCGGCCGGGTTCGATCACGAGCTCATGGTGTGCCTTCCCGGCGGCCCGGGGCGCACCGTGCGGCTGTTGTTCTTCCGCGGCCCGGGCCGGGACTTCGGCGACCGCGACCGGGCGCTCGTGGCGTTGCTGCGCCCGCACCTGATGGAGGCCTACGTGGAGGCGGAACTGCGCCGTGGCGGTGTCCCCGCGCTGACGGCGCGCCAGTGGGCCCTGCTGCGGCTTGTCGCCGCCGGTTATACCAACTCCCAGATCGCCCGGCGGCTGGCCGTGTCCGAAGCAACGGTGCGCAAGCACCTGGAGAACATCTACGGCCGACTGCAGGTGTCCAGCCGGACGGCGGCCGTCACCCGTGCCTTCCCCCTAGCGCAGGCACACTATCCAGGCTCGATGCCGAACTAGCCGTCTGGCCGGCCCGGCCTTGGCAGTGGGCCTGGGCGGTTGCCAGCGTCGTGAATGGTTCGGCCCAGACGATCTTCTTGGCGTGGCACAGAGGCCCGCGATGGGCTGCGTCCGCATGCCCGGTGGAGGGAGTGGACTGACAGTGAAGGTTCCAGGCAAGCCAGGCCGGCTCCGTGCGCTGTTGGCGGGCGCAACGCTGCTAGCTGGCAGCGGACTGGCCGACGGTGGGCCGGCGGCCGCCGTCGCGCGGGAAGCAGGTCATCCGGGCCCTCGGGCCGCCGCGCTGGCCCTTGTCCTGCACCGCGGCATCAACTTCTCCGAGCTGCCCGGCCGCGGCCCGCATGCATCCGCCCTCCCCAGGGGCAGCCAGAGTGTGCCGGAGCCCGGCAATGCCAGCCTGCTGGAAGGGGTCTTCTGTACCTCGCCCGCGAACTGCTGGGCCGTCGGCACCTACAGTCCCACCCCGGAGGTCGACCTCAACGAGGTCCTGCACTGGACCGGCTCGGTGTGGAAGCAGGTTTCAGTTCCCAGCCCTGCCGGGTCCGCCACTGGTGACGTCAGCCTTCTCTTCGGCGTCCGCTGCTTCGCGGCCAGCGATTGCTGGGCCGTCGGGGTCTACCAGATCAACGGGGGGGCCGACCTCGACCAGGCCTTGCACTGGAACGGTAAGAAGTGGTCGGTGGTAGCCACCCCAACACCAGGTGGGAGCCTCAGCGGCGACATCAACGAACTGTTCGAGGTCGTCTGCCCTTCGTCCGCCAACTGCTGGGCAGCCGGGCGATACGGAACCCAGGCCGGCAGCACCGTGCTCCTCAACCAGATGCTGCACTGGAACGGTAAGAGGTGGGCCCTGGCATCGGTGCCCAATCCCGCCGGGAGCATCAGCGGCGACATCAACGCGCTCAACAGCGTCCGCTGTACCTCGACCACCAACTGCATGGCCGTCGGCACCTATGGCACCCTGGGCAGCTCGTTCAACCTGCTGAACGAGGCGCTGCGCTGGAACGGCACGACGTGGTCCCAGGTCACCACGCCCAGCCCCGGCGGGTCTGCCAGCGGCGGCGCATTCAGCGAACTCGATGGCCTGGGCTGCACCACGGTCACCAACTGCTGGGCCGTCGGCTCGTACGGCACCTCGCCAGGTACCTCCCTGAACCAGGCCTTGCACTGGAATGGCTCGGCCTGGTCCCAGGTCACCACCCCCGAGCCCAATGGCACCGGCAGCGGTGCCAGCCAGCAGCTCATCGGTGTCACCTGCAGCTCCGCCACCAACTGCTGGGCGGTGGGGAACTATGGGAGCACCAGCGGCAGCCCCGGGTTCGTCCTGAACCAGGCTCTGCACTGGGACGGGGGAACGTGGTCCCTGGCCGACACCCCCGAGCCTGGCGGTGCCGCCGGCGGCGACCTCAACGGCCTGAGCGCGGCGCGCTGCGTTTCCACCACCGAATGCTGGGCGGTAGGCACGGCCCGGATGAGCAGCGGATCCCAGTTCGGCCAGGTCCTGCATTGGAACGGAATCGCCTGGTCAACTGGATGACAGCACCCCAGGGCGGCGGGCCGGCCCCCCGGGCCGCCATGGCGCGGCCCGGGCTGGCCTACCGCACTTTGGCGATGACGTCGTCGGCGTACCTGCGCAGCTTGGCGAGCTTGCCGGCCAGCGGTTCGGTGTCCGGGCCGACCTGGTAGGGCCAGCGGAAGCCGACCACCACGTCGGTCACGCCCTGGTCCGCCAGCCGCCGCACCCCGTCCACGGTGTAGGCGTCCAGGGAGATCACGTGCGTCTCGAACGGCCGCCCGGCGGTGCCCTCCTCGCGCCGCAGCCCGGCGAGCCGTTCCAGCAGGCCGGGCAGGTCCGCCGGGTCTCCCCCGCCGTGCAGCCAGCCGTCCCCGTCCCTGGCGGCGCGGCGCAGCGCGGCCTCGCCGTGCCCGCCGATCAGGATCGGGACCGGTTCGGCGGGCACCGGGGCGATCTTGACCGGCGCGAAGTCGAAGGCCTCCCCGTGGTGCTCGAAGTACCCGCCGGAGGACAGTCCGCGCAGGATGGCGAGCGCCTCGTCCATCCGTTGGCCCCGGCCCGCCCACGGCACGCCGAGCACCTCGTAGTCCTCGCGCCACGGGCTGCTGCCCACGCCCAGCACGAGCCGGCCGCCGGTAAGCACCGCGACCGAGGTGGCCTGCTTGGCCACCAGCACCGGGTGGCGCACCGGCAGCTTGACCACGAACGTGACGAAACGCAGCCTCGTGGTGACCGCGCCCAGCGCTGGGATCAGCGAGAACGGCTCAAGGAACGGCTTGTCCTCGAGGAACTCCCGGCTGCCGTCGGGGCTGAACGGGTACGTGCTGACCGAGTCCCGCGGATAACACAGGCTGTCCGGCACCACCATCGAGTCGTACCCGGCCTCCTCGGCCGCGCGGGCCAGCGGAGCGTAGAACGACGGGTCGGTCATCGACTCGGCGTAGGAGAAGCGCACGGGACCTCCGGACCGGTATGCGCCGGATGCGTCGGCGCGGCCGCCCGCGCGGTCCCGCTCACGGCCGCGGGAAGCCCGGGCGGCATCGAAAAAGTAGAACGGGTTCTTGCGGAAAGTCAATCGGCTGGGGAGGCTGGGCGCATGGACCTTGCCGCACTCGAAGAGATCCGCCGGGTGAAGTACCGGTACCTGCGCTGCGTGGACCTGAAGCTGTGGGACGAGATCGGGGACGTGTTCACCGCCGACGCCACGGTGGACTACGGTACGCGGGCCCTCGGTGAGCCGATCCGGCTGCGGGGCAGGGCGGAGATCGTGGTCTTCCTGCGCAAGAGCCTCGGCCCCGGCATCGTCACCGTGCACCTCGCCAGCCAGCCCGAGATCGACGTGGACGGCGACACGGCCCGCGGCACCTGGTCCTTCGAGGACACCGTGATCGCCACCGAGTACCGCGTCCTGATCAAGGGCGCCGCGTTCTACGAGGACCGCTACGCCCGCGGCGAGGACGGCGGGTGGCGGATCTCGCACACCGGCTACGTCCGCACCTACGAGGTGATGATGTCGCTGGACGACGTGCCGAGCCTGAGGTTCACCGCGAACCGCTGGGCGGCGCAGCCGAGTGGCTGAGCGGCACGTCGTTGACGCATTTCTAGAACCCGTTCTACTCTGACTCGGATCCACCGCCGGCCAGCTGGCGCCGCTGGCCGGGCGATCGAGGCGTCGAGGGGGTGCCGGTGCTCACCCAGTCGTTCGCGGACGCGATCGCCGAAGCCGAGCGGATCATCACCAGTGCGCCGCACATCCGCACCGACGCCGACCTGGCGGAGGGTTACGAGTACCTCGCCGGGCACATCCGGGGGTCCTTGCAGATCGCCTGGGCCTACCAGCGCGACTTCCCGTACTTCGCCGCCTCGACCGGCCCGTACGCGAAGATGGGGCTGGACAACCCGGACACCCTGTACTTCCACTCCTACCTGCGCGACGACGCGGAGTACGTGGTCACCGGCCGCCGCGGCAGCACCGCGGACCTGAGCTTCCAGGTACTGAACGGCGACTACTCCCCCGTCGAGGTGCCGGACAGCCTGTCCGCGTTCGACGACCGGGAGATCGAGGTCGCCGCGGACGGCACGTTCGAGCTGCGGTTCGGCCCCGCCACCGGCGCGCACGGGCAGAATCGATTTACGCTCGGCCCGGGGTCGGCCATGCTCCTTGTCCGCGAGGTGTACAGCGACTGGGCCAGTGAAGAGCGTGGCAGCATCAGCATCCGCCGCGCGGACCGCGCCGGGTGCGCGCCGCCGGTGCCGGACCTGGCCACGATGGAAAAGCGTTACCGGGTGGCCGGCAAGATCCTGCTGTCCCGGCTGCGGACCTTCCTCGCCTTCCCGGAGTGGTTCTACCTGAAGCTGCCGGTCAACACGATGACCGAGCCGCGGCGCACCCCCGGCGGGCTCGCCTCACAGTTCTCCTCGGCCGGGCACTTCGAGCTGGACGAGGACCAGGCGATGGTCGTGACGGTCCCGGCCGCGGGCAAGGACGTGGCGCCGTACCAGGGCATCCAGCTCGGCAGCATGTGGTACGTCTCGCTGGACTACATCAACCACCAGACCAGCCTGACCGCCGACCAGGCCAGGGCCGACCCGGACGGGATGCTCCGCTTCGTCATCAGCGAGCGGGATCCCGGCGTGGCGAACTGGCTGGAGTGCACCGGGCACCGCCGCGGCTACGTGCAGATTCGCTGGCAGCGGCTGACCAGGGACCTCGGGCCCGACGACGGGCCGCGGGCCGAGGTGGTCAAGTTCGCCGACCTGCCGGGCGCGCTGCCCCACCACGAGCGGGCCCGGGTGACGCCCGGGGAGTACGCGGCGCGGATCGCCGCCCGCCAGGCCGCCATCGCCGCCAGGATGCTGGGCTGATGACGCTGCTGGCGGGCACCGTGACCGTGGTCTCCGGTGTGGGCCCCGGCCTCGGCCGGTCCATCGCGCTGGCCTGCGCGCGGGAGGGCGCGGACGTGGTGCTCGCCGCCCGCACCGCCGCCCGCCTGGACGAGGTGGCCAAGGAGGTGACCGCGCTCGGGCGCCGCGCGCTGGCCGTCCCGGCGGACATCACCGACGAGGCCTCCGCCGGGCACCTGGTGCAGGCCGCGCTGGCCGAGTTCGGCCGGGCCGACACGCTGGTGCACAACGCGTTCGCGATCCCGCCGCTGACCAGCCTCGCCGATGCGGACCTGGGCGCGCTGCGTACCGCGTTCGACACGAACGTCCTCGCTGTGCTGCGGCTGACCAGGCTGTTCACCCCAGCCCTGGCGGCCAGCCGGGGCTCCGTCGTGATGATCAACTCCGCGGTGCTGCGGCATTCCCGCCCTCCCTACGGCGGGTACAAGATGGCCAAGTCCGCGCTGCTCGCCCTGGCCCGGAGCCTGGCCAGCGAACTCGGCCCGGAAGGCATCCGGGTCAACTCGGTGGCCCCCGGCTACATCTGGGCCGGCACGCTGAAGTGGTACTTCGGCTACCTGGCCGAGCAGCGCGGCGTGGACCGCCAGCAGATCTACGACGAGACCGCGGCCACCACCGACCTGCGCAGGCTGCCGGAACCCGACGAGATCGCCGACGCGGTGGTGTTCCTGGCCTCGTCCATGGCCCGGGCCATCACCGGCCAGTGCCTGGACGTCAACAGCGGCGAGTTCCACCACTGACCATGAACGGCGACGAGGGCATCGGGAGCGCGGCGGAGCTGCACGCGGCCGCCACCGCCCTCACCGGGCTGGCCGATTTCGGCGCCGACGACTACCGCGACGGGCTCGCCGTGCTGCTCGAGTCCTACGCCCGCGACGCCGGCCTCACGCCCAAGGGCATCCGGGTGGCCCGGGCCATGGTCCGCGGCGCGCTGACGGCCAGGCTGGCCAGCGAGGCGGGCTGGGCCCAGCACCCGGAATGCGCGGACGTCCGCATCGACCGGCCGGTCTTCGTCATCGGCCTGCCCCGCACCGGCACCACCGCGCTGCACAGGCTGCTCACCGCGGACCCGGCACACCAGGGCCTGGAGGCCTGGCTCGCCGAGGTGCCGCAGCCCCGCCCGCCGCGGGAGGCGTGGGCCGCCGACCCGGTGTTCCAGGCGATCCAGGCGGGCTTCGACCGGCATCACATCTCGCACCCGGAGTTCATGGCAGTGCACTACCTGGCCGCCGACCAGGTGGAGGAATGCTGGCAGCTATTGCGCCAGTCGATGCGGTCGATCGCCTTCGAGTGCCTGGCGCACCTGCCCGGCTACGCCTCCTGGCTGCGCGGGCAGGACTGGACCGGCGCCTACCGGAGGCACCGGCGCAACCTGCAGCTGATCGGCCTGCCGGACGCCGGCCGCCGCTGGGTGCTGAAAAACCCCAGTCACCTGTTCGCACTGGACGCGCTGCTACGGGCATACCCGGACGCGCTGGTGATCCAGACGCACCGGGATCCCCGGACCGCGATCGCCTCGGTCTGCAGCCTGGCGGCCCAGGCGACGGCGGGCTGGTCCACGACGTTCCGCGGCGAGGTGATCGGCCGGGACCAGCTGGAGACCTGGGCCAGCGGGCTCGAGCGGTTCACCAAGGCGCGTGCCAGGCACGACCCGGCCCGGTTCTGCGACATCGGATATGACGATTTCGTGGTAAATCCGCTGGGCACCGTGGCATCGGTGTACGAGCACTTCGGGCTGACGCTGAGCGATGAGGCGGCGGCCGCCATGCGGGCGCTGCGCGAGCAGAGCGGGGGTGGGCGCGAAGCGCGGGGGCGGGACAAGCAGAGCGCCCGGGGCGGCCAGGCCCACCGCTACGCACTGTCCGATTTCGGGCTCACCGGCGAGCAGGTCGACGAGCGCTTCGGCGGTTACCACCGTGCCCGCGCCTGACCGCGTCCCCCACGCCGGCCAGACACCCCCGCGCCAGATTCGTTTGTCGTCGTTGTGGCAACCACGACATTCTTTTGTCGTCGTTGTGACAACGACGACAAAAGCGGCCGCGCACCTAGGTCGGCGAGGGCTGGAAGCTATGCGCCACGCCGCAGTGCCCGGGCGCGGCGGCACCGGCCCGGCGACAGGGATCCGCGCGAAGCTGTCCCGCCGCGCCCTGGACATGCTGCCGCCGGGGACGCTGGCCGTGGGCGCCGGGCTCCTGGTCCTCGGCGCCGGCTACTACACCCACCTCGCCGTCGCCGGGCACAGCCTGCCGGCCACCGGCATGGCGGCGCTGTCTGTGCTCTGGTCCATCGTGTTCCTGCTCGGCCTGGGCGTGTTCCTGCCCATCGAGCAGGAACTGATCCGGCTGGTGGCGGCACGGATGACGGTGGGCGAGGGCATCGCCCCGGTAGTCCGCCGCGCCTGCGCGCAGGCGGCGGTCCTGCTTGCCGTCATCCTGGTACCGGTCGCCGCGGCCGCCGGGCCGCTGGCCGGGCGGCTGTTCGGCGGGGACACCGCGATGGTGACGGTGCTCGGCTGCGCCTGCGTGGCGCTCGCGGTCACCGCGGTGAGCCGCGGCACGCTGGCGGGCCTGGGCCGGTTCGGCGGTTACGGCGGCCAGCTCGCCATCGACGGTGGCCTGCGGGCGGCCGCGGCGTGCGCGCTCGGCCTGGCGGGCAGCCATTCGGCGGTGGCGTTCGGGCTCATCCTGGCCGTCGCCCCGCTGCTGGCCGTGCTGCTCACCCTGGGCCCGCTGATCCCCCGCGTGCGCCCGGGCCCCCCGCTGCCGTGGACCGCGATGAGCCACCGGCTGGGGCTGCTCATCGGTACCATGCTGCTCGCCCAGGTGCTCATCAACGCGGCGGTGATCAGCGCCCGGCTGCTGTCGCCCGGCCGCCCCGCCGCGGTCGGCGCGCTGCTCGCCGCGGCGGTGATGGCGCGGATCCCGCTGTTCGTCTTCACCTCGCTGCAGACATCCCTGCTGCCCGGCCTGGCCGGCGCGATCGCGGCGGGCGACCGGGCCAGGTTCCGGCTGCTGCTGTACCGCAGTTGCGGCGTGGTCACGGTCCTCGGCATCGCCTGCGGGCTGCCGGCCACTATCCTCGGGCCGTGGCTGACCCAGGTGCTGTTCGGCGCGCGGCCCGTCCTGGGGAACGCCGCGTTCGGGTGGCTCGCCTTCGGGACGCTGTGCTACATGCTCGCGATGGTGCTCGGCCAGGGCGCGATGGCGTTGTCCCGGCATCGTGACCAGTTGCTGTCCTGGCTGGCGGGCGCCGCGGTGCTTGCCGTGATCACCACGGCGCCCGGCGAGGTGACCATGCGGGTCGTCACCGCCTACGGGGCCGGTTGTGCCACCGTGGCCGTAGTGCTGGCCGTCGTGCTCCTCCGGCACTCGCACGCCACCGGGCAGCACGCGAGGGGAAGGGCGCGGGCATGGCCGACGACGAATCAGTAGCCGCGCTGCTGGCCGGGCTGACCGTGCCGCAGAAGGCCGCGCTGTGCCTGGGCTCGGACTTCTGGCATACCGCGCCGGTCGGCGAGGCCGGCATCGAGGCGGTCATGCTGTCCGACGGCCCGCACGGGCTGCGCAAGCAGCGGGAGCGCGGTGCCGACGCCTCGCTGCGGGCCAGCGTGCCGGCCACCTGCTTCCCGACCGCCTCGGCGCTGGGCTGCTCCTGGGATCCGGGCCTGGCCCGCGAGGTGGGCGCGGCGCTCGGCGCCGAGGCGCGGGCGCAGGACATCGCGGTCGTCCTCGGCCCGGGGATCAACATCAAGCGGCACCCGCTGTGCGGGCGGAACTTCGAGTACTTCTCCGAGGATCCGCACCTGTCCGGCCGGCTCGCCGCCGCCATGGTCGACGGGCTGCAGTCGCAGCGGGTCGGCGGGTGCGTGAAGCACTTCGCGGCGAACAACCAGGAAACCGACCGGATGCGGGTCAGCGCCGACGTGGACGAGCGGACGCTGCGGGAGATCTACCTCGCGGCGTTCGAGCACGTGGTCACCTCGGCGCGGCCGTGGCTGGTGATGTGCTCCTACAACAAGGTCAACGGCGAGTACGCGTCCCAGCACCGGTGGCTGCTCACCGACGTGCTGCGCGCGGAATGGGGCTTCGACGGGCTGGTCGTCTCCGACTGGGGCGCGGTGCACGACCGGGTCGCGGCGCTGCGTGCCGGCCTCGACCTGGAGATGCCGCCGCAGCTCGGGGTGAGCGACCGGGCGATCATCGACGCGGTCGCGGCCGGCACCCTGGACGAGGGCGTGCTCGACCGGTCCGCCGGGCGGGTGCTGCGGCTGGTGCACCGGTCCCGGGACCGCGAGCCCGCCGAACTCGACGCCGCCGCGCAGCACGCCCTGGCCCGCCGCGCCGCGGCGCAGAGCATGGTGCTGCTGAAGAACGACGGAGTGCTGCCGCTGGCCGGCGCGCCCGGGCTGACCGTCGCGGTGATCGGCGAGTTCGCCCGCACGCCCCGGTTCCAGGGGGCGGGCAGTTCCCAGGTCAACCCGACCCGCGTGGACATCCCACTGGACGAGCTGGCGGCGGCGCTGCCGGACGCCACGATCCGGTTCGCCCCCGGGTACCGCCTCGACGGCGGCTCCCCTCGCCCCTGGCCCGCCGCCGCCCCCGGGCCAGCCCCGGATTCCGGGCCAGCCTCCGGCCCAGGGCCCGCCGCCGCCCCCGGGCCAGCCCCGGATTCCGGGCCAGCCTCCGGCCCAGGGCCCGCCGCCGCCCCCGGGCCAGCCCCGGATTCCGGGCCAGCCTCCGGCCCGGGGCCCGCCACGGGCTCCGGCCCGGACCTGGCGGCCGAGGCGGTCAGCGCCGCCGCCGATGCCGACGTCGTCCTGGTCTTCCTCGGCCTCCCGGCCGCGGAGGAGTCCGAGGGCTTCGACCGGGCGCGCTTCGACCTGCCGGACGTCCAGACCAGCCTGCTGGCCAGGCTCGCCGAAGCGGTCCCCGGCCCCCCGATCGTGGCCGTGCTGTTCAACGGCGGCGCGGTCCGCACCAGCACCTGGGATCACGCCGCGTCGGCGGTGCTCGAGTGCTGGCTGGCCGGGCAGGCCACCGGGTCCGCGGTGACCGACGTGCTGACCGGCGCGGTCAACCCGTCCGGGAGGCTGGCCGAGACAATCCCGCTGCGGCTGGCGGACTGCCCGGCGTACCTGAACTTCCCCGGCGAGGAAGGCCATGTCCGGTACGGCGAAGGGGTGTTCGCCGGTTATCGCGGGTACGACGCGCTCGACCGGCAGGTCGCCTACCCGTTCGGCCACGGCCTGTCGTATTGCACCTTCTCCTACCGCGGCCTGCGGATAAGCCAGGCCGGATCGGCCGACGCCGGCGACCTGGCGGTGACGGTGCGGTGCACGATCGCTAACACCGGCGGCCGGGCCGGCGCCGAGGTGGCCCAGGCCTATGTGAGCGACCCGGCGGCGGCGGTGCCCCGGCCCCCGCGCGAGCTGAAGGCGTTCGCCAAGATCAGCCTGGAGCCGGGGGCCGAGCGGGAGGTCACATTCACGCTCACCGCCCGCGACCTGAGCTACTGGTCGGCGATACACCGGCGCTGGGTGCTGGAACCCGGCGAGTTCCGCATCGGCGTCGGCGCCTCCTCCCGGGACATCCGGCTGTCGGCGGCCATCACCGTCGAGGCGACACCGCCCGCCCTGCCGCTGTCGGGCACCTCGACGCTGGCCGAATGGCTCGCCGACCCGGCCGGCGGGCAGGTGCTGCGCGACGCCCTGGGCACCCGCGCGGATGGCAGGCCGGGCGGCATCCTCGGCAGCGAGGAACTGCTGGCGATCATCGGCAACATGCCGCTGGCCACGCTGGCCGGCTTTCCCGGGCTCGGCGTCACCCCCGACATGATCGGCATGCTCGTCGCCGCGGTGATTGAACGCCGCGCGGAGGCAACCTAGCGCCGGCGCCAGCGGTGGTAGATACCTTCGCCCTCGCCCACGCGCTCCCTGGCTCCGGGCCCCGCCCGGCCAGCCCGAAGCTCTCCAGCGTTCCCGCCTACTACGCGTACACGGTCCAGGGAAACATCTACAGCTACGTGTCGCACGGCACGCAGTACGGCGCGTCGGTGACCGGCCGCTACCTCAAGGTCCGGGACACCGCCACCGGAAAGCTGGTGACCACGGTCTTCCCGCCCAAGCCGTACAACAACTTCGAGATGATCACCGCCAACGCCAGCGGCACCATGTTCGTCCTCGGTGCCATGCGCAACTGGGAACGCAACGCGAACACCCCGCCCCGCATCCTCAGGCGCAACCAGGTCACCCCGATGAAGTTCCTGGAACTGCGCATCAGCCCGGCCGGGCAGGCGCGGGTGTCCAGCCTGTCCCTCCCGGTCACGGTGGCCCTGGGACAGTTGCCGAGCATGGCCCTGTCACCGACCGGCGCCCGGCTGGCCCTGGCCTTCGGCGGCGGCGGGCAGCCCGCGGTGCTCGACGTGATCAGCCTCGGCACCGGCCGGGTGCGGCGCTGGGTGTCGCCGCCGGTGACCTGGACACCGCAGCTCAACGTGAAGGGCGCCTGGACCGCGGACGGGCGGACCCTGGTGCTCCAGCAGTGGGACGTGATCCGCGCCCCGACCCGCCGGGCCGAGCTGCGCTGGCACCCGCCGGCGACCACACAGGTGTACCTGATCGACACCCTCGCGCCGGGCCGCAGCCTGGCCGGCGGCAGGCAGCTGGCGCTCCGCCCCCGGCCCGGTGAGTCACCGCCCTGGCAGGTGTTCGTCACCCCCGACGGCAGGAAGCTGATCGGTTCCACCGTCACGGACTCGGCCCGGCCGCCGCTCGGCTCGTCGCGCGGTGAGTTGTCGGTGTACTCGGCCAGCACCGGCGCGCTGCTACAGCGGCTGGCCCCGTGGAAGTGGAACGGGAACGATCGGCGCGTCGGGCACGGCGGCTCGCCCCGCGAGCTGCTCACCTGGTCCAGCCCGTCCGGCAGCCAGCTCATCCTGTTGCACCCGCGCGATGAGGAGAACATCCTGGGCGTGCTGACCGGCGGCAGGTTCCGCACCGCCGGGGCCCCGCTGCCGCAGCCCGCTGGCTACCAGGAACTGGAGTGCGCGCTGCGCACCGCTAGCCAGGTGGCCTGGTAGCCGGCCAGCCGCGGGGCCGGCACCGGCAGGGCCGCTACAGGACGAGGTGCCGCGGCCGCCCCGATCTCCCGTCAGCCGGCGCCGAGCCGCCGCAGCCGGTCGAGGTCGCCGGGGCTCAGCCGGTCCAGCAGGCCGGCCGCCGCGCAGTTGGCCCGTAGCTGCTCCGGGCTGGTCGCCCCGAACAGCACGCTGGTGACGTCGCCGTTGGTGAGCGGGAAGGCCAGCGCGAGCGCGGCAGCGGTGGTGCCCAGCTCGGCGGCGAGGCCGGCCAGCTCGCCCGCCACGGCGACTGCCGGGGCCAGCCGGGGGTCATCAAGGGTCGCGGCGGCCCGCCCGGCCGCACCGCCGGACAGGTACTTGCCACTGAGCACGCCGCCTTCGAGGCAGAACGAGGCGACCACGCCGGCGCCCGCCGCGTGCAGCGCCCGGGTCATCTCGGCGTCCTCGACCCAGGACCGCCGCACCAGGCTGTACGGCAACTGCACGGCGCAAGGCGGCGCCACGCCCAGGCTGGCGGCCGCCGCCACCGCCTCGCCGCACGGGCCGGCCTGCCAGTTCACCATGGCCCAGGCCCGGGCCTTCCCCGAGCCCAGCAGCCCGCCTACGGCCGCCACCATGTCGGCGATGGCCAGGCCCCCGGGCGGCGGGTTGGCGTAGATCACGTCCACGTACTCGAAGCCCATCCGGGCCAGCGATGCGTCCAGTTCCGCGGCGGCGCTCTGGTCCGGCCAGAACTCCCACCACAGCTTGTTGGCGACCACCACCTCGTCCCGGCGCACGCCCGCGCCGCGGAACAACTCCCCGAACAGCACCTCTGAGTACCCGGTCGGCAGCGGTGCCCGGCCGGTCTCGTCGTTGTACCGGGCGTCGTCGAAGAAGTTGATGCCCTCGTCCCTGGCCGCCGCCAGGATCGCGGACCCGGATTCCCTGGGCAGGCGCTCGAACGTGCGCCACGAGCCCAGCGACATGGCCGAGACTTCCATGCCCGACGAGCCGAGCGGCCGAGGGCGCAGGCGATCCGCTGGCATCGGCCAGCCTCCCTTCGACGGGCCCGCCGAGCGGCCGGCGGCCAGCGTGATCATGACCTTAGTGTTGCCATACCGGCCGCCATGTCATGATCACCAATGGCCTTAGCCGCGCAGGTATTCCTCCGCGAGCTTCGGCGGGGCGCAGGCCAGCCAGCCGTCGGCGATCAACTCGCGCAGCGCGGCCGCCGGGGCCTTGCGCAACTGGACGAGCACGGCGGAGTAGCCGTCGAAGTGCGGGATCGTGAAGAAGGCGTCCTGGTTGGCGGCCAGCACCGCCTCCTTCTCGCCCAGGTCCGCGACGCGGACGGCGAGGATCGGCCCGTCCGGCGGGGCCTGGTCGCCGAACCGCCGGATGTCCGCCTTGCCGAACGGCCGCTCCCAGGCGAACGCCTTGCCCCCGACGAACCAGGTCCGGTTCCCGTGCCGTTCGCCCTCGGTGACCTCGGGCAGGCCCGCGGCCATCCGGGCCGCGTCGTCGAGTGTCGCCATACCCGTACCGTACGCCGCTCGCGCCAGCGGGCCCGCGTGGCCCGGCGCCCGCGGCGGCGCGTGGCCGGCGCCGGGGCTACAGCCAGTCCCTGCGCTTGAACACCCAATAGAGCACGACCCCGGCCACGAGCATGAAGGCGACCGAGACGAGGAACCCTGTCGTCTCACTGAACCCGGGGTAAGGCACGTTCATCCCGTAGAACCCGGTGACGAACGTCGGCACCGCGATGATCGCCGCCCAGCTGGTGACCTTCTTGGTGATGATGTTCATCCGGTTGCCCTGGATGGTCAGGTTCGTCTCCAGGATGGTCGTCACCAGGTCCCGCAGGCTGTCGGTCCAGTCGGCCGCGCGCAGCACGTGGTCGTAGACGTCCTGTGCAGGTCACGCCGCATCAGGGCGTTCACGACCTCGCGCATCGGGATCACGATCCGGCGCAGCAGCACCAGGCTCTTGCGCAGCTCGAAACTGCGCCGCTGCACGTCCAGGCTCCGTGGGATGTCCGCGAACAGGTCGTCCTCCAGCGTCTCGACGGCGTCGTCCAGGCTCTGCACCGCCTCGAAGTGACCGTCCACGATGTAGTCGAGCAGCCCGTGCAGCAGGTAGCCGACGCCGAACTTGGCCAGGTCGGAGCTGGCGTCCCAGCGGTCCACCACGGCGCCGATGTCCAGCCCGTCGTCCTTGCGGACGGTGATCAGCGCCCGCTCGGTCACGAACGCGGCCAGTTCGCTGGTGGCCAGCTCGCCGCTGCCGGCGTCGAGCCGGGCCCCGTAGGCGGTCAGGAACAGGTGGCTGCTGTAACGGTCCAGCTTGGGGCGCTGGCGCTCGTGGACGGCGTCCTCGACGGCCAGCGGGTGCAGGCCGAACTCCTCGCTGAGGACCTCCAGGTCGTCGTTGTCGGGGTCCCGCAGGTCGAGCCAGATGGTGACGGCCGCGTCGTCCACGTAGTCGCTGATGTCGGCGACGGGGAATCCTTCGAGCTCCAGCCTGCCGTCCCGGTAGAGCCGGGTGCGCGCCTGGCATTTGGTCGGGGTGACCTGGCAGATGGTCGGTCTCGCCACCGTCTCCGGGTCGCGGCCGTGGAAGGTGCGAACCAGGAGCGGCCGGGCCCCTAGAACGCCACCGGACGCGCCTTCAGCCTCATCCGGCCCGCCCGGATCCTGCTGCGGTGAGTTCATCGGGTCCTCCTTGGGTGCCCGTCACTGTAGCGCTCACCCTCGCCGGCCAGGGCCGCGACCGGCGCGGTAACGTGCCATGCGTGACCGATGTGACCTGGCTTGACGCCACCGCCCAAGCAGAACTCGTCCGCCGCGGTGAGATCAGCCCACAGGAACTGGCCGATGCGGCGATCGGCCGGATCGAGGCGCTCAACCCGCGGCTGGACGCGGTGATCCGGACCCGGTTCGAGCAGGCACGGGCCGAGGCGTCCGGCACCCTGCCCGACGGCCCGTTCCGCGGCGTGCCGATCCTGCTCAAGGACCTGGGCTGTTTCGTGGCCGGTGAGGTGACGGCCGGCGGCCTCGGGCCGCTGCGCGACCTGCCCTGGCCGGTGACGTCCTACCTGGCCAGGCAGTTCCAGGCGGCCGGGTTCGTCTCGCTGGGCCGGACCAACGTGCCCGAGCTTGGCACGACCGTGACCACCGAGCCGATGAGCTTCCCGCCGGCCAGGAACCCGTGGCATCCGGGCCATTCCACCGGTGGCTCGTCCGGCGGGTCGGCGGCCGCGGTGGCCAGCGGCATGGTGCCGGTGGCGCATGCCAGCGACGGCGGCGGCTCGATCCGCATCCCGGCCAGCGAGTGCGGGCTTGTCGGGCTCAAGCCCACCCGGGGCCGGGTGAGCCAGGGGCCGCTGACCGGGGAGGCGTGGGCCGGCAGCGTCACCGATGGGGCGCTGGCCCGGACCGTCCGGGACGCGGCCGCCGTCCTGGACGTGATCAGCGGGCGCATGCCGGGCGAGCCGTACTACGCGCCGCCGCTGCCGCGCCCGCTGCGCGAGGAGGCCGGTGCCGACCCCGGCCAGCTCCGGGTCGGGCTGCTCGACCGGCCCTCCGGCGACCTTTACGCCGACGACCCGGACTGCCGCGAGGCGGTGGCCGCCGCCGGGCGGCTGCTTGAATCGCTCGGCCATCACGTCGCCGAGTCCGCGCCCGAGGGCATGTTCGAGCCCGGGTTCGCCAGGCACTTCAACGCGATCATCGCCGCCGACACGGAGACCGCGTTCCAGGCGTTCGAGGCGGTGCTCGGCAACCCGATCGCCGAGGGCGACATCGAGCCGCGCAACGCCCAGTACCGGCGCGCCGGCCAGGCGCTCACCGCGGTGGCGTACCTGCAGGCCCGGCAGTGGCTGGGCACCTGGGCGCGGCACATGGCGCACTGGTGGACCGACCACGACCTGCTGGTCACGCCCACCGTGGGGGCGCCGCCCCCGGAGCTTGGCTGGTTCACCGCCGCCGGGCCGGAGCAGGAGGGCGCGCGGATCGCCGGGTTCATCCCGTACACCGCGCAGTTCAACATGACCGGCCAGCCCGCGGTCAGCCTGCCACTGCACTGGACCTCCGGCGGCCTGCCGGTCGGCGTGCAGCTTGTCGCGGCCTACGGCCGGGAGGACCTGCTCGTCCGGGTGGCCAGCCAGCTCGAACGGGCCGCGCCCTGGGCGGACCGGCACCCGGCGCTGTAGCGCGCCCGGCCGGCCGCCACGGCCGGGCAGACCGCGGGGCCCGCCGCTGCCGGTTTCCCGGACAGCCGCGGGCCCCGCGGGTCACCTCGTTACGGGATCGGGTTGCCGAGGTTGAACGGCCGCAGGTACGGGGGCGGGGTGAACTGGATGAAGGCCGGCGCGACCGGGACGACCTGGCCGTTGACGACGAACTTGTTGAACCTCGGGCCGAGCGCCGCCGCGTGCTTGTTCAGGCTGGCCGGCTCGAGGGCCGAGCCGGTCCAGAAGCCGGTGTCGAGCCGGTGCAGCAGGGCGCGCGCGGCGGTGATCGTCTCCGCCGGGGTGAACGTGCAGTGCCCGGCGCGGTGCACGAAGATCTGCCGCAGCAGCGAACTGTTGCCCGCGTGGCGGACCACGCTGCGGTAGGCCTGCTCGTTCTCCGGGACCACCAGGCCGTCGCCGGTGGTGTGCATGGTCAGCACCGGGAAGGAGATCTTGCCGTCGAACGTCACGTTGTGCTCCAGGTACTGCACCGCCGAGGGGTCATCGGTGATCTGGGTGGCGTTCTGGAGTGTTGCCAGGTCCGCGCTCAGGTTCAGCCCGGCGGCCTGGTACAGCGCGGCCACTTCGGCACTGTCGGCCGACATGGCGAGCTGGGTGGTGTAGTTCACGCCGGTGGTCCAGGATGCGTTGCCGCCGGCCCTGGCTTCCAGTTCGGCGCGCAGCGCGAAGATGAACGGGCCGTCCACCTGGCTGAACCAGTCGTACTGGTTGACTTCCTGCGCGGTGAAGTTCTTGGGCCCGGGCTCCGGGGACAGCGGCGTGAACCAGCCTGGTGTGTCCCCGAGCGCCGCGACCAGGGCCAGCCGGGCCCGGCCCTGCTTGGTCTGCTGCGCGGCGGCCGCGGCGGTGAGCGCCCCGGTCAGGTTGGCGCCGGGGTTGGTGATGTTCACCACGGTCACCGACGGGTCGATCAGTTGCTGGAACGCGAACGCGGCGTCCGCGGCGGTGTTCCAGGTGGCCACGCCGCCGGACAGCACCCCGCACATGGGCAGGGCGGCGTTGAACCGGCTCGGGTACCGCTGGATCAGGCCGGCGGTGATGATGCCGCCGAGCGAGTGGCCCCAGGCGATGGTGCGGGCCGGCTGCTGGTAGGTGCCCGCGAACCTGTTCAGGGTGTTGATCTGGTCGGGCAGCGCCTGCTGGATCGCCCAGCCAGTGGTGGCATAGGAGGACCCGGCGAGCGCGAAGCCATGGTTGAGCATCCAGGACCCGGTGAGCGGGTCACCGACGTCCGTGGCGGGGTTGTTGGTGCCGGGCACCACGTACCCGTGGCTGTAGAGGAACAGCGTGCCGTTCCACGTGCCGGCCGGGCATTGGATCTTGAAGAGAGCGCCGTCGGCCAGCTTCCCGTTGACCGTCGTCACCGATCCTGTGCCGCCGCAGGTCTGGGACGCAGCGGCGGTGGCGACGGGCAATGCCAGCCCGGCGGCAACCACTGCCGCGGAGAACCCGATGGCAGCGACTCTGCTCCTGAATTTCACGACCACGCTCCCCTGCGAGACCACTGTGGTGAATGATGCTTCATCGCCGACTGTAGCCCCGTCCGCATATACCGGGATAGCGACTGTTGTGTCCCGGACGGCCATTCAGTTCCCGGGGGTGGCCCGGGCGGGTTCCGGGGACAGCTGGGACCGCTGTTCCTCGAAGGCGCGCCGTCTGGCTGCCGGGTTCCGCGACTACCTGCGCGCCTGCCCGGCCGCCCGCGATCTGTAGCGGAGCATGGGCTTCGCGGCAACGCCCGCCGCGGCACTGGGCCGCGTGATAGCAGTTCAGTTTCCTTGGCTGTTGCGGAGTCCGTATACCTCGCGGTAGCGGCTGGGCGACAGTCCGGTGGCTTGTTTGAAGACTCGGCGGAAGGCGGCGGGGTCGCTGTAGCCGGCGCGGCGGCGGACCTGGTCGATCGGGTCGCTTGCCGTTTCAAGAAGGTGCATGGCGTGCTGGATGCGGGTGTGCCGCAGGTACGCCTGAGGCCCGTGGCCGGTGGCGGCCGCAAAGCGGCGGGACAGGGTGCGTTCGCTGAGCCCGAACCGGGCCGCGAGCTCGCTGACCTGGAGCGGGCCGTCCAGCTGCAGGTCGATGTGCTGCTGAACCTGGTGCACGATCAGGTCGTCGTGAGATCGTTCCCGGCCGAACGCGATGTAGGGGAGCTGGCTGGTGCGGTGGCCGTCGACCAGGAGGACCTTGGCGGCGAAGTTGGCGCGGTCGTGACCGGCGAAACGCTCGACGAGGTACAGGACCAGGTTCAAGAACGCGGTCGCCCCGCCTGAGGTGATCACGTCGCCGTTATCGACGATCATCCGCCCGGCGGTGACCTGGACCGCCGGGTAGCGCTGTTGCAGTTCGTCGGCGAACATCCAGTGCGTGGTCGCCGGCCTGCCGTCCAGAAGGCCGGCATCGGCGATGAGGAAGGCGCCGGTGCAGGAACCGGCGATCTTGGCCCCTGCCGTATGCCAGCGAGATAGCCACGGCACCCAACCACGGTTGTCTGTGAACGACGTGGCCAGGTCGTCGTCAAGGCCGGGAACCACGACCAGGTCCGGCGCGGAGGCCCGCTAGCCGCACGTCGAACACTCGCTGGGCGGGCTGCCCGGTCCGCAGGGCCTCCGAGTGATCGGCTTTGTTGAGCGCGTCCATCAGCCCGGCCGTGCCGATCGAGGCCGTGCCGGACAGTGCGGTGATCACCACCGAGACCATTGGCTGGATTGTAGGAGCGGGCACGCTCGTCCCGACAGCGATGGCCGATTTGGCACGGAAGTTGTCTGATCGGACTCTCACCTCTCTGCTGATCCGCGTCGTAAGTTGCGACGGGCCGCGTGAGTGCGCTGGCCGAAGGGAGTCGAGAAGGCGATGCCGCAAGAGCCGCAGGAACTGGCCGCCAATGAGTGGGGCACGATCATCCACCACCCTCAGTGGAACACGCTTGAGCTGATATGGGGCCAGAAGACCCGGTCCATGAGCGATGACGGGTTCAAGAAAACGCTGCAGATCATGGCCGACCACGGTCTCAAGGTCCGGCCCAGGTACATGATCATCGACGCCACAGAGTTCTTCCACACCTTCGGCGAGGGCACCCTGGCCTGGCGGGACGAGCACATCGTCCCGCTGTACAACCAGGCCGGAGTGGAGAAGTTCGCCTTCCTGACCACCCCGGCCATGCCCGGGACCGTTGAGAAGGGCGCTCAACCCGTGCCCGACGGACCGGCGACGTTCCCGACCGGCTGGTTCGAGACCAAAGAGCGGATGTACGCGTGGCTGACCAGCTGAGCGGGGCCCGGCGCCGCACCCGCGGAGGTGTCGCATGAACCTGGACGACTTTCCGGCGCCCAAGGAGGGCTTCGTTATCACCCATGTGCTTGTGGTGGCCGATCAGGACCGTTCCCGGGAGTTCTACCGGTCGCTCCTCGGGGGGCAGGTGCTGCTGGAACGCGACCCGGTCATCATCAAGGTCGGCAACACGTGGCTGACCCTGGTCACCGGCGGCGGCCCTACCGACGACAAGCCGGGCGTCAGCCTCAGCACCCCGGCCGACCCCGGACGGACCAGCGGATTCCTCAACGTGCGCGTGGCGGACATCGCACGAACCTACGAGGAGTGGTCGGCCAAAGGCGCCGCGTTTCTCACCGAGCCCAAAGATCACGGGCGCGAGATCCGCGCCTACCTCCGCGATCCGGACGGCCATTTGATCGAGGTTGGCCAGGCCACCGGGCTTCTGGACTGACCGGATGGCAGCCGAGCAGCACAGGGGCATTCAGTTGCCAGGTAACGACGGCAAGCCAGTCCTGGTGACCGGAGCGACCGGCCGTCAGGGCAGCGCAGTGCTACGGCACCTGCTCGAACGCGGCCGGCCGGTGCGTGCGCTCACCCGCCGCCCAAACAGCCCGGCAGCGCGGGCCCTGGCCGCCGCCGGCGCCGAGATCACCGCGGGCGACATGGAGGACCGGGCGAGCCTGGAGCGAGCAATGCGCGGCGTCCACGGCGTGTACAGCGTCCAGGAC
>WNGL01000938.1_pt1 | contig 35289 bp, 31 predicted proteins | sample 5400591 | NCBI WGS metagenome assembly WNGL01 (sample SAMN13153377, study PRJNA577476) | soil metagenome | isolation source: 80 cm soil or saprolite under Garry oak tree replicate 1 | place: USA:California | collected 2016-06-15
GAAAACGGTGCGGCCCTGATTCATGAGCCATTGTCCGCTCTCCTCGCATTCAAATCGCGGCAAGCCGGAAATGACTTCAACTTATTGCGTGGCAATTACTTGTAGCCTGCAGCTTCTCAGTTAACCGGACAGCAGTGAATTTCCTTATTGATCTGCATATATAAATGTCCTCTACTTGGCGCGATAAATAACGAGGCTCTGCGGAGCAAGATGGAAGCTGACCTTTCCACCATCCGACTGCGCTGCGGCTCCTTCAGCGAAGGACGGTTCGAACGTCTTGCATCCTTCGAGCGCCGTTTCGGTGATGTCGATGGTCAGCTCGCGGGGGGCTTTGGAGTTGTTGGCTGCAACCAGTAGACGCTCACTGCCGGCCATGTCCGTTGCACATCCATGACTGCGATCGGTTACTCGCGCAAAGAGATAGGACGAGTCATCAACGAACATATTCTCCTGCTGCCCTGCTTGTAGCACCGGGTGCGCGCTACGATAATGCAACAGCGTAGTAACGTATTTGTGCATCTCCTGCTCCTGTGCGGTGCGCTGAGTCGCATCGAAGGCGTCTCGCGTATCGCCTGGGAATCCACCTGGAAAGTCCCGTCGATTATCTGGATCATCACCGCCTCGCATAGCGATTTCGTCGCCGGTGTAGAGTTGTGGAATTCCCCGAAGCGTAGCAAGCAGGCCAAAACCAAGCTTGAGGCGCACAGAAGGTGAGGATTCATCAGCGAGGATTCGCTTGTTATCGTGATTCCCAATGAAGGTCACCAACCGTTCAGGGTGGGGATATAGCCAGTCCTGACTAAGAACATCCCAGATGGTTGTCATGGGGGCTCCATCGTTGAGCACCGAGCGGATAGCCCCCGCAAGTGGGTAATCCATGAGGCTGTCGAGGTGAGTATCAATAGACTCTCGAGCATTTCCACCCGCGAAGTAGGAAGTGACTCGCGGATCAAGATTGAAGGTTTCAGCGAAGGTGACCAGGTTGGGATAGATCGAGTGCAGGCGCGAATGGAAATCGCGCCAGAATCCGCGTGCCACGTACGGGAAAGTGTCCAGCCGCAACGCATCGATTCCAGCCGACTCGATCCACCAGATTGTGTTCTGGATGAGGTATTCCGACACGATCGGATTCTCAGCATTCAGATCTGGAAGTGTGTTTCCGAACCATCCCTCGGTTATATCGCGGCGGTCGAGATGCGAAGCATGAGGATCCACTAGTGGGCGGAAATCGCCCTGTGCGCGAGTGTGTTTAGCAGCCGAGCCGTGGAACCAATCTGGGGTAGGTGGATCGGCCACCCAGGGATGGTTCGGCCCCGTATGGTTCGGCACGGTATCAAAAACAAGCTTCATTCCACGGCTGTGTAGGGCCGCAGAAAGCTCCTTGAAATCAGCCACGTTCCCAAAGTGCGGGTCAATTGCGTACATGTCCGTCGCTTCGTACCCGTGATAGGCTTCCGCGGCGGGAGAATTGTTGTAGACAGGAGTAAGCCAGACAGCAGTTGCGCCGAGGTGCTGAATGTAATCCAGATGTTCTTCGACTCCTTTGAGGTCGCCGCCATGCCATCCCCTGGGCTTGGTGCGTTCTTTCGCGATCTCGTCTGTAGGCAACGGACTCGCTCGCGCGAAACGATCCGGCATCAGCTCATAGATAACGTCGGACGTTGTTATTCCTTTCGGGTTCTCCGTCTTTGGATTGCGGGCTTCGATTTGGAATGGAAACTTCGCCGCTCCGTTTCTCGAGCGGGCCACAACCTGAATCGTCTGTGGGTTGGTCTTCCCCGTCAACAGCCAGATGAATGCCCAGTGTCCGTTTGCAGAGACCCGTGTTTTCTTTATTGATACCCCTGTACCCTCAATGGCAAAAGTTGCCGAGTCGAGATTCTCACCGCGTACGAGTAGCATTGGGTTCGGGAGCGACACCCACCAGTTGGGTGGGTCTACCTTCGAGATGATTGGTGCAGGTGTCTGGGCCAAAACTGCCAGGGGTGCGACGAGAAAAAGCGCCGCAAACATCCCGCATGCAAGAGCTTTTGAAATTGCTGTTGATCGTGACATCCGGTCTCTCCTGCACCTCGACTGTGCATCTGCGAGGTGCTCTAATGTTCTTTGTTGGGGGATTGTGTTCGGAGAGAGCGCAGAGAACAATACATGGGCGAGCAATTCGAGGTCATTTCTTCCTCATCTGATGTAAGCTCTTTAATGTCAGTAGCTTGTCCTGTATCCTGTTGTCGGACGAGATTCGTTTTGCTGACCTGTTGATCGCCAATTGACTCATCGGAATGGGCGGGATGGACGTTAAGAACACGCCGTTACAGGAACAAATCAGTCATCGAGTTGCCTTCGGAGAGTTTGAAGCGGATCTCCGAAGCGAGGAGCTTTGGCGGAACGGTGTTCGGGTCAATATCCAAAGGCAGCCATTTCAGCTTTTGGGCGTTCTACTCAGACGTCCAGGCGAGCTTGTTATCAGGGAGGAACTTCAGCGAGAACTGTGGGGGGATAACGTCAATGTTGATTATGACCACAGCTTAAACGCGGCCATAAACAAGATACGTGAAGCACTCGAAGATGCCGCCGATAGTCCCCAATATATCCAAACGCTTGCGCGGCGAGGATACCGTTTCTTAGCGACGGTCACGGCCGTTAGTCAGTCAGACCCCCTCATCGAGTACAGCGCTCGCGGAGTTGCCATCTGCAAAGCAGGAAGACCCAGCAGCCGGTCTACCTCCGACTGGTTCACGCCGTCCTTTCGTGCGAGGTTTAGTTGCCGCAGGGATATTCTTAGCCCTGGTGATCGCGATTGTCAGATCTTGGCAGTTGAGCCGATCTGAAGTGACTGCGCCGCAGGTAGTCCAACTCACTTACTCAGGAAGGGTCTCTCCAGGGGCGCCGATATTTGAAAGCCTGCCTGCGATGCTTACCGACGGATCGAGGATCTATTTCACAGAAGTTCAGAACGGGCAATCAACCCTAAATCAGAGCTCAATCTATGACGGAGAAGTAAGCACGTTGTCGTTGCCGTCCGAAGTACTGGCGCCAACTCTGAGCGACATCTCCAGAGACGGCACGAAACTTCTCCTTCGTAATCACTTGTCGCCAGACGCCGAACAGGTTCTTTGGATCGTGCCCACCACCGGCGGCGTTGCGCGGTGCTTCTCGAACATCCGCGCGCACGATGCTACCTGGATGAAAGACGGACTGCACATACTGTTTGCAGCGAATGATGACCTCTATATCGCGGGCGAGGACGGTGTTGAAGTCAAGAAGTTCGCCAGCCTTCCCGGTAGGGCATTCTGGCTGCGTTGGTCTCCTGACGAAAAGTGGATTCGATTTACACTCATCAATTCAAACGATCACACTTCATCGCTGTGGGAGATCTCGGCAGACCGTAGGATTTTGCGTCCCGTTCTGCGGGGACAATGGTCGTCCCCTGGCGCCGAGTGTTGTGGAAGCTGGACCCCAGACGGGAAGTTCTACGTCTTCCAATCGAGCCGGGGAGGGCAGAATTATGTTGCTCCTACGACGGGAAAGTTGGGGCACAAAGTGTTCCTTATGGGGCTGGACAGCCGCGTTTCATTGTTGGCTTATAAATCGAGCGAACAGCAGTTCGTGCCATTTCCCAAGGATCTCCGCGTCGCTGGAAGAGTGGAATTTTCTCGCGATGGACAGTGGTTGGCATGGATTAAGCCCGAAGACGGGAGCCTATGGAGAAGCCGAGCGGACGGAAGAGAGCGCATGCTACTGAGCACTCCGCCTCTGGAAGTGTTCCTTATGCATTGGTCGCCTGACAACGCACAGATTGCCATCATGGCGCGGCAGCCGGGCATGCCGTGGAAGATTTATCTGCTTCCGACGACGGGAGGGGAACCGCATCCGCTGATGAGCGACGTTCGCAACCAGGCGGACCCAGACTGGTCGCCCGACGGAAAACTGCTCGTGTTCGGGCGCACTCCCGACCTCATGGCCGAGGAATTATCGGGGAAATCTATTTATCTGTTCGACCTCCAAAACGGAAACGTCTCAAGTTTGCCAGGTTCTGCTGGCTTTTTCAGCCCACACTGGTCTCTCGACGGGCGTTATATTGCGGCGATCTCAGAACATGGATTAATGCTCTTCGATGTCAAACAGAAAACCTGGCGATTGTTGGCCAACAAAGTTGCGGCAGATCCCGCATGGTCAGGCGACGGCAGAGCGATCTACTTCCACGCCTTCATGGACGCTGGATCGCCCATTTACAAGGTGTTCGTTGAGAGTGGACGTCTTGAGCGGGTTGCTGGATTCGAGCGACTGAAGGGGGTTGAAATAGCGGACTACTCCTTCACCGGCCTTGCCCCAGGCGATGTTCCCCTCGTGCGTGCGCGCATTTCTACCGCGAACATCTACTCTTTCGACCTCGACTGACGCGCAGGTTCGCTCACCACATCGTCCAAAATGCCCTGCATTGATTAATCAACCCCTGAGACAACCAGGTCCTGTGCACCCGGAGAGAGATGTGAGCGGTGACACGCGTCAATCCATCGCTGCACAACAGAACAATTGGTCAAAATCACGTTGACCAGGCAAACTTCCAAGCCACGGGACTCCAGAAGCTGATACACCGGGATCCAGTACACGCTAGTTGACTCCATTGCAACTGACCGGATCTCGCATTGTTACAGCCAGTCCGCCAACGCATTCAGATCGCGGGTGAATGTCGGAAAGCTACGAACGGGATGTTGGTCACGATCAGCGCTGACAGCGACGAACAACTCGCTTGCCCCTACATCGATTCCGGCTGCATCCGGGTGCAGGATCGGCAACTCCTCGCACCGTCTATTGGATCTTTTCGATTACTTCGCCATTGGTTCCTCCGAGGTGCCGGTCGGATGCCCGAGGCGCGAATCGAAGACAAACTCCCAATCGAGATCGTCGCCCGAAGGACGAACGTCATCACACATCTGTACGCAAACCCCGGACCCACGCTTATCGGTCGGGCTTCAAAATCGAGCACCAATGTCGGCGCGGGCTGTAGCTGTCATCCGACCAGCGCCGATCATCTTCGCTCTCTTCGCGTTCCTTTTTATCCTGTCTGGTCAACACTAATTGCACTCTTGCGGGGACTAATCCCTGGACGCCATTGGCGAACTGCGCAATTGCAATAAATTGGATCGAGAATTCTGCAGTCGTTTGCGACGGCAGAATCCTCGATCCAAACACTGGCGCGCTTCCGCTAACACGCTTCAATCTCCGGACAGTACAGAGCGGGAAACCCGAGGTTTCCGTCAAACGACAACGCCGCGTGTTTCAAAAGGGCCGGAGCCCGCATGGAATGCAAGGCGCACTGCTCTGTCACATTGAGGCCAGGGATAGTAGCGCCCGAAATATCCATATGGACCTGTCATTGCCACCCGCCCCCTAACGCGTTGTAGATTTGGACCAGTGCGAGCACTTCACCAAAGCGCGCCTGTGACAGGTTCAATTCGGCGTTGTAGTAGTTGGTCTCATTGGTCAGAACCTCCAGATAGGAGGTGGCCCCAGCATCGTAGCGAATATGCGAAAGCCGTGCCGCGTCCTGAGATGCCGCGGTCAGAAGCTGCTGTTGTTCACGCGCTTCCCGCGATTTCCGGTATGCGACGAGAGAGTCGGAAACATCGCGGAACGCGCCTTGAGTCGTTTGCCGATAGATCAATAGAGCCTGGCGTTGCTGCGATTCTGTCAGACGCACATTGTTACGAATTCTCCCCCCTTCGAAGATCGGTTGCGACGCAGAGACGCCTGTATTCCACAAGCCTGCAGGACCGCTGAAGAGGCTGGTGAGCGCAGTGCTTTGATATCCGGCGGCGCCAGTCAGAGAAATCGACGGAAAATACGCGGCTTTTGCTATGCCGATGCGTGCGTTGGCCGCAATCAACTGTTCTTCCGCTTGACGGATATCCGGACGCCGCTCAATCAACTGAGACGGAAGTCCAGCGGGAACAGAAGGAAGAAGCGGCTGGTCGGTCAGCTTCAGGCCGCGCGCCACCGTGCCTGGATTTTGCCCGAGGAGAATCGATAGGTAGTTCTCCTGCTGCTCGATCTCCTTTTCAAGACTGGGGATCTGCGTTGAGGCAGCATAGACGAGTTGCTCGGCTTGCCGTACGTCCATCAGTGGAACGGAGCCGCCGTCGGAAAGTGCTTTTGTCAGTCGCAGGGATTCCTGTCTGGATTTCAGCGTTTCTTGGGTGACTTCCAGTTCGTGATCCAACGTCCGCAGTTGGAAGTATGCGCTCGCCACGTTGGAGACAAGCGTGCTCATGACAGCCTTTTGCCCCCATTCGGTTTCCGTCAGGTTGGCACGCGCAGCCTCAGTTGCTTTTCTGTATTTTCCCCAGAAATCCAATTCCCATACGGCGCTTAAAGCTAACTGTCCCGATTCTGAACGAAACACAGGTGAGACCGAGGTCTGCTCGCCGCGCACTGAAGCCAAGGCACCCGAAGCGCCTAGCGTAGGCAACTGGTCGGCGCGGGCGATGCCGAGTTGCGCCCGCGCGGCAACCACACGTTCGGCGGCGACGCGTGCGTCGTAGTTATTTGCTAGCGCCGTGCGAATCAGCGTTTGCAGTTGCTCGTCCCGAAAAATTTCCCACCATTTTTCGTCGCCCAGGCTGGCGGGCGAAACTGTCGTCCTTTCCAGTTCTGGAGCCTGTCCCCGGAAACTACCCGGTGCATCGACGCTGGGGCGCGCATACTTCGGCCCCAGCCTGCACCCGGCAAGGGCCAACAACAGCAAAAAACAAGATGAGTATTTCAGCGTTTTCATTAGAGTTGTACTCCAATCTCTTCCGCTGCTTCCGGGAGAGCTACATGTTTATTGCTGAAGCGCAGCGAGAACCGCTCGAAGATCGTGAAGGTCACAGGGATCAGGAAGATGGCTATACCGGTTGCCGCCAGCATTCCTCCAATGACGGTTGTACCCAACATACGGCGTCCCATAGCACCCGAGCCCTGGGCAATCCACAAGGGAATGCAGGCCAGAATGAACGCGAACGAGGTCATGATGATGGGACGCAGTCGCAACCGCGCTCCAGCCAGCGCCGCATCGACTACACTCTTTCCGTGGTCATGCTCCATCTTGGCAAATTCGACGATCAGAATGGCATTCTTTGCCGCCAGTCCAATCAGCATCACCATGCCGATCTGAGCATAGACGTTGTTCTCCAGGTTACGCGACCAGAGAGCCAGGTACCCGCCTAACATTGCCACCGGCGTACTCAGAAGCACGCTGAATGGCAGCGACCAGCTTTCATAGAGCGCCGTGAGAATGAGGAAGACGAAGAGCAACGAGAGGCCGAAGATCTGCGCGGCAGAAATTCCCTTTGCTGCTTTTTGCTCCTGATAGCTCATACCCATGTAGTCGAAGCCCATCTCGGACGGCATCGTCTTGGAAAACACGTCTTCCAGCGCTTTCATCGCCTGACCGGAGCTGTAGCCCGGAGCAGCCGTCGCCATGATCTGTGCTGCCGGATATTCGTTGAAGTGCATGGTGAACTCAGGCCCCGTAGTCGGCTTGATCTTTGCTACGGCATCCAGCGGAACCATATTTCCACTCGGGTTCGTCACATAGAATTGGCTGATATTTTTGGGATCGTTGCGATAATCACCCTCTGCTTCCACGTAGACTTGCCACTGCCGGCCGAAGCGGTTGAAGTAGTTGACCATGTAGCCGCCCATGAAGGTTTGCATGGTCGTATACACGTCATTGATGTTCACGTGCTGCCGCATTACCTTTTCCTTGTCAACGTCAACGTAGAGCTGTGGCACATGCGGAATATAGGTTGTGAATGCAACCGCAATTTCCGGACGCTTGCGCACCTCTGCCAGGAATGCATCCGCATTCTTCGCAAGGAATTCTCCCCCTGCTCCGGAACGGTCTTCCAGAACAAAGGTCACGCCGCCGGAACTGCCGATTCCGGGAATTGCGGGGGGAGCAAGGGCAATCGCCGTTCCCTCCGGAATCGCAGAGAGACTCTTGTTCAACTGATCCTGAATAGCCGACGCCTGCAAATTCGCGGCATGGCGTTCATCCCAGTCCTTAAAGCCGACAAAGAAGAAGGCCGTGTAGGGGTTTTGTGTGCTGCTGAACAGGTCCAAGCCGCTGATGGTGGCGACGTTGTCTACCCCCGGCGTATGGAGAACGATATCCTCCACTTTTTTGGCCGCCTCTTCGGTCCGTTGCAAGGAAGCTGCCTGCGGAAGTTGCAGACGAACGAAAATCGTTTTCTGGTCTTCTTCCGGCACAAACGAGGTGGCCAGCTTGCCGCCGATGAGCCATGCGGCTCCTGCCATCAGGGCAAGAAAGATCATGCTGAAGGCGCTTCTGCGGATCATCAGAGCCGAGCATTTTATGTAGCCGTTTTGCGCCCGCGTAAACGTCGCGTTGAACCAGTCGAAGAAGCGGCTGAAAGGGCCATGCACCTTCCCGGGTTTCAAAAGCAGGGCGCACAGCGCTGGGCTCAGCGTGAGAGCGTTGAATGCGGAGAAGATCACCGAGACGGCGATGGTCACCGCAAACTGCTGGTACAACTTTCCCGTAATGCCGGGAATAAAGGCGGTCGGAATGAAGACCGCGGAGAGAATCAGGGCGATGGCGATGACCGGGCCGGAGACCTCTTCCATGGCCTTCACCGTGGCCGCGCGCGGCTCCAGTCCCTCTTCGATATGATGCTCCACCGCTTCGACGACGACGATGGCATCGTCGACCACCAGGCCGATGGCCAGCACCAAGCCGAAGAGTGAGAGTGTGTTGATGGAAAAACCCAGCATCGGGAAGATGATGAAGGTGCCGACCAGCGAAACCGGCACGGCCGCCAGAGGAATTAGCGCGGCCCGCCACCCTTGCAGGAAGATGTAGACCACGAGGATGACCAGCACCAAAGACTCAAACAGTGTGATCTCGATCTCATGAAGTCCGGCGCTCACTGCCTCCGTGGAGTCATAGGGAATGTGGTACTGCATATCTGCGGGAAAGCGTTTGGAGAGCTCCGCCAGTTTGGCCCGCACGTTGGCGGCGGCTTGCACAGCATTCGATCCGGGCAACTGGTAGACGGCAAAAGCTCCTGAGTCAGCGCCGTTGTATTTGGCGCCGATGTTGTAGGACTGAGCACCCAACTCGATTCGCGCCACGTCCTTGAGGTGAAGGTTGGAGCCATCCGGGTTGGCGCGAATCACGATATTGCCGAACTCTTCCGGCGATTCGAGTCTGCCCTGCGAACGAACTGTATAGGTGAATTCCTGTCCATTCGGCACTGGCTGTCCACCGATTTGTCCGGAAGGATTCACCTTGTTCTGCGCCGCGATGACTGCAGTAATCTCGGGAACCGTTACCGCCAGCTTGGCCAACTGATCCGGTCTTACCCAGATGCGCATGGCGTAATCGCCGCCAAAGACTTGGACGCGGCCAACACCCGGAAGGCGCGCAATTTCGTCCTTCAAATTAATCGTGGCATAGTTGTCCAGAAAGTCCTGGTTATAAGTCCCTTTCGGAGACACCAAGCTGACCATCATCAGGGGCGTGGTGAGGGACTTCTGTACTTGCACGCCTTGCGCGCTGACCTCAGCCGGCAATTGCGCCGCGGCCTGATTGACACGCAACTGGGTAAGAATCTGATCGATATTCGGACTCGTCGATATATCGAAATTCGTAATCAGTTGGGTCCAGCCGTTGCTCGCGTTGGTGGAGTACATATAATTCATGTTGTCCACGCCGCTCATCTGGCTCTCGATCGGCGTCGCCACCGATTGCTCCAGCGTTTTGGCATCGGCTCCGGGGAAGATGGCCTGCGTGAGAATTTCCGGAGGCCCAATCTCCGGATATTGGGCCACCGGAAGATTGATCATCGAGACGGCCCCGACTATGACCATCAGAATGGATATTACGATTGCGATAATGGGATGCTTGATAAAGAATTTGGAAATCATTAGTTACCTTCCACCGACGTTTTCGCAATCGTGGGATTGACAGTCATTCCGTCACGCACCTTGTCACTGCCCTCTGAAATCACCTGTTCTCCGGCATTCACGCCCGATTCGATGATCCATAAAGAACCCACCCGCGAACCCATTTTCACGTTGCGCGTGGAAACCTTGTGATCCGCACTCACCACTGCGACCTGATAGCTCCCCTGCAACTCGCGCACGCAGCGTTGCGGCACAAGAATAGCGGAGCGGTTGACAGCCGTGGCGGCATGAACCCGCCCGAACTGGCCGGGGCGAAGGATGTTTCCCGGATTCGAAAATGCGGCCACCAGACGGATGGTGCCGGTCTGCGTATCCACCTGCCGGTCCACGAAGATCACTTTTCCCTTATGCGGATATTTCGTGCCGTCGGAGAGCTCCAACTGCAACTCCAGCGCGTTGGCACTGTTCTGTGTGCCGCCAGCCGAACCTTTCTGCGGTCCACGGCTGAAACGCATGTACTCCTGCTCGCTGATGGAGAAATAGACCTTGATGGGATCGACCTTGGAGACGGAGGTCAGCGTCGTGCCCGGTGCAACCAGGTTTCCTACCTGCGTGGAGGCGATGCCGGCGATACCATCGGTGAGGGAGCGGACTTGAGTGAAGTTGAGGTTGATCTGCGCCTGCGCCACCGCTGCCACGGAGGCCTGCACGGCGGCTTTCGATGCCCGTTGCTCCGCCATTTCGGAATCGAGCTGGCTCTGTGCAATAGCATGTTGCTGGGCCAGCGGAGTATCGCGCTTTACATTAATCTCCGCCAGCGCGAGCTTTGCTTCGGTCTGCGCTAACTGTGCTTTGGCCAGGTCCAGAGTAGCCTGAAAAGTCTGTGGATCGATTTGAAAGAGCACCTGATCCTTTTGGACGTAAGATCCTTCGCGGTAAAGCTGCTTAACGAGGTAGCCAGTTACCTGAGGCTGAATCTGCGCATTGACGTAGCCATCCAGCGTGGCGATCCAATCGCCATAAACGGGCACGTCCCGTTGCTCCGCCTTCACCACCTGCACCGGAGTAACCGGAGACGTAGCCACGGCGTGCGCTGGCTTTCCACAGCCGGAGAGCATTCCTGCGAAAAGGGCCACTACTGTTACACAGAAAGCTGCCATACTCCGGCATGGAGTCGAACTCTGGTATTCCGTCTCTGCAATGTAACTATTCCGGAGGGAGGCTGAGCCCCGATCCCCTACATTCGTTGATTCATTGTGCCAATTCATTCAGAGAACCTTCCTATTGCTTAGAAATAAAATCTGGGAGCCTCCGCGGTTCGGAGGAGGGATGAGAGATATTGAGCGGTGCTATCCCGAATCTCTGCCGGGTTGATTCGATATGCTCGTTTTGGTCTCGGTCGTACGGCGCAGGCGCAGACGCAGACGCTTGCAGAGGTTCTTGCCATAGGCATTTTCCGCGATAAACGCGGCGCCAAGGCGATTCAGCCAGAGCAGCGTTCCCTCACCGAGCGAATCGACATAGAAGACGTTCTCAATGTCGAAAACGGCTGCCGTTCCTGGACCAAGGTGGCTGGTGACACAGATGAGTTCTTTCACCCACAATCCCGCTAGCCTGCCTTCCAGCAAGAAGACGGGATGCTCTTTACATGTAGGCAATGTGATTCGCAGCATATCTACGTATATGCACGAACGAGGCCATTACCAGGGAAGGGTTTACTTGCTGATTTATAAAGAGATAAGCATTTCGAAGAAGCGTGCCACCACCTCCGCTACCGTGGTGGCAGTGGCGGTGGCAGTGGCAGTGGCAGCAGAGACAAGGGCAAAAGAAAGCTGGCGGCAGGGATTTCCCGAACGGAATCGGGTAGCGATGGCATGACCTCAAAAGAGGGATTCGCGCTCAGGAATATTCCAGCCTCGAGATATTCAGCCGGGCCATTCTCTTTTGCAGCGTCGTGCGTTTCAACCCCAGCCGCTCGGCGGCCCCTCCCGCCCCGGAGATTTGCCCCTGGGCGGCGCACAACGCCTGCACAATCGCCTCGCGGTCAGTCGCGTGCAATTTGACGCTCGCGGTGGGGCTCTTCAATTCTCCCCTGCGTTTCAGCTCGAAGATGGGCGCAGCCAGCGTTTCACCACGCGTGAGAATGACCGAACGCTCCACGAAATTCTGTAGCTCGCGCACATTGCCCGGCCAGGACCAGTTCACCATGGCTTCCATCGCCTCACGCGGAATGACGCGAATGGATTTCCGCATCTTGCGCGAAAGCAACGAGACAAAGTAATGAACCAACAAAGGAATATCTTCCTTCCTGTCTCGCAGAGGTGGAATGTGAATCGGAAAAACGTTCAGCCGATAAAACAGGTCCTCGCGAAACTCTCCTTTGTGCACCATATCGATCAGATCGCGGTTGGTTGCCGCGATCAGTCGCACGTTCACCTTCACGGTCCGGTTGCTGCCCAGCCTTTCGAATTCTCTTTCCTGCAGTACGCGTAGAAGTTTTGGTTGAAGATCGGGACCGATGTCTCCAATCTCGTCCAGAAACAGACTGCCTCCATGGGCCAGTTCGATCCGACCGAGCTTCTGCGTCAGAGCGCCGGTGAAAGCGCCCTTTTCGTATCCGAAGAGCTCGCTTTCCAGCAAGCCCGAAGGAATGGCCGCACAATTTAATCTCACGAATGTTCTGTCACGCCGGGCATTGAGATTATGGATGGCGCGCGCGATCAGTTCCTTGCCGGTGCCGGTCTCGCCGACCAGCAGCACCGTCGAATCCGTGGGCGCAACAATGGAAACCTGATCGAGCGCCTTTCGCAGTGCAGGGCTGCTGCCAACAATATCTTCAAAGTTGTACTCCGACTGGATCTCCGATTCCAGATAGAGCCTTTCGTCTTCCAGCCGGTTTCGTGAGACATTCAAGCACCCGAAAGCGAGAGCGTTCTCCAGCGCAAGCGAGATCTGGTTGCTCACCTGCGCCAGCAGATCGAGGTCGGACTGGCTAAAGGCGTCCTTCTGACGACTGCCCAGAGAGATCATGCCCAAAGGATTTGTTGAACCGACCAGGGGGACACTGGCGATGCTGACGATCGATTCGGTGCGGAAAGGCAGTGCCGCAAACTCCGGCCATGCTTCGATCTCTTCCTTGCCAAAGACGGCCGGTACTCTGGTGCGGATTTTTTCGAGCTCCTCTTTCTTGAGTGTAGGAACCGGAATGTCGTGCAGAAATCCGCAGGTTCCCGGAAAATCAAAGGTGATGCACTGAAGTTGATTGGTGCCTTCTTCGAAGAGCCAGAATGCGGTGTAGACATTCTTGAAGTATTCGCGAATCGATATCGATGCCGCCCGAAAGAGTTCATTCACATCGAGGTGCGTGATGATGTGGTTATTGATCTCCAGCAGAAGGTTCAATCTGTCCCGCTCACGTTCGAGTTCCTGGTGATATGCTTCTGCGGCATCGAGCGCGAGAGCGCTTTCCAGCGCAATCGAAACATGCGCTGCAACCGAGCCCATCAGTTCCACATCCGCGTCGCTGTATTGCTCTCGCCCGACGGCGCCAAAGATCAGAACGCCTAGCTTTCTCCGCGAACTGGAGACCGGAAAGATATAGGAGCTGAGAACGCCTTTGATCTGAAGAGAAGGAATCTGCGCAAACTGCGGAATCTTCAACCACTCTTGGCGTATATCCGGAACAAAAACTGGCTTCTGCTGCTCCAGTACCGAGGCTACGGTGGTATTTCTGAACGGTGCCTCGGTTCCAATTTTGATGCCGGGATCGTATTTGCCGGCCTCCAGTGCATAGAGCAGCGTGGTCTCATTTTGCTGGTTCAGGAGCAGAAGAGCAATGGAGTCGAAGGGAACGACCTTTGAAAGCAGCGCCGATATGCTGCGCAGTACTGCCTGCACATCCGGCTGCGAGGCAATTGCCGCCGATACGCCGAGCAGTGCCCGGTATCTGCTTCCATCTATGGAATCCAAATCGTCTCTGCCCATCACCTTCCCCTGTGGCGCGCGCGACCGCTTGTTCTTGGAACGAGGCGCAAGTCTGATTCTAGAACGGCCACTATCGTAAAACTTGCCATATTCAACATTTGTTGAATAATATATCCACAAGAGATGAGTTCGACGAAGAAATCACGGCACCACCCAGTCAGCCGTCAACCTGGCAGACCCGGCAGGGGCGAACCGGATGGTGCTCTGCTATTGCTACGGGCGGCTCAATCCGCATTCGCCAACCACGGATTCAAGGCTGCCACGCTCCGAAAAATCGCCACGGATGCAGGAGTGGATCCCGCCCTGGCGATTCATCGCTTCGGTTCCAAAGAGGCGCTTTGGGAAGCCGTCATTGAGCGGCAAGCTCTTTACCTGAAGTCATATTTAGCTGATTTCAGAGCGCTGCAGGCTCAGACCGAGCTTCCCATCCGGGCACGTATTGAGACCGCCTTTCGACAAATGGTGGACATGACGTTCGGCGAACCGGAATGCGGAATGCTGATCGCGCGAATCAGTTCAGAGCGCGGAGGGAAACTCGATCTCCTGGTCGAGAAGTTGCTTCGTCCTACCTACGATGCCTTGTACCCGCTCCTCCAGGAGGCGGCACGGACAGGAGTGATCAAGGCGCAACATCTGGACGTGCTCTATTTCATGATTCTCAATGCCGTCACCATGTCGGTTTCGTATCGGCATGTGCTCGGTTACTTCAATGACGGTTTGACGGATGTGAACCGACTGAAGGAGGACATGACGCAATTTCTGACCGTGAATTTTCTAGAAAAAACCGGCGCCAGATCAGGCGCTAGAGAGCGCGCGAGGCGGCGCGCACCGTAAACGAGAAAGCGGCGGACAGAATATGAAAACAGATATCAGCACGATATTGCTGGCTACTGACTTTTTGCCGGGATCAAGACTGGCGCTTGACCATGCCGCAGCCCTGGCAAAGAAATTGAACGCAAAATTGCTCATCGTGAACGCGCTGGAGCTGGGACCTGAGGCGAATACGGTTGAAAAAGTGGAGCATATTCCCAGCCGCACGCGCCGGGAAGCCGAAGCAAAACTCCAGGCACTTATTATGGAAAGCAAGCGCGCGGGAGTCTCCACCGACTCGGTTCTTGTAGAAGGTTCGGTTCAGAATGCAATTCTCAGTGCTATCGCCCAGTTCAAGGCGGACCTGCTTGTTATGGGCACGCAGGGATTGCATAGAGGCATCGAGCATCTGTTGCTTGGTTCAAACGTCGAAGGCTTGATGCTGAGCGCTCCATGCCCAATGCTTACCGTTGGTCCGCGCGTGCCTGCTGTAACTGATCTGGGTGCCGGCGTTAAGAAAATCGTCTATATCTCGAACCTCAGGCCAGCGGCAGCAGCGGCCGCGCCATTTGCGCTGGAACTCAGCCAGAATTTGCACAGTGATATCGAGATCTATCAGGTCGCAAAAGGTGTGGATCAAGGGGCGAAAGATCCGCATTTGAGGGGAATGGTCGAAGAATATTGTTCGAGACTGCGATCTCTTGTTCCAAAGGTTCGAGAGGAGTGGTGCAGCACGGAGTTTCAAATGAGTCGCATCATTTCACCGCAAGCAGTTTTGGAGAAGTCCATGGATCCATCCATCCGCATGGTTCTGGGCGTACAAGACGGACATTTCTGGGAACGTCATCTTCATACAAGCTACCCCTACAGGCTGCTTGCAAACGCCGCATGCCCCATTATCACTGTGCGCAGCCAAGGGAAATGGAGTGCAGATTACGTAGAAGAAGAACAAAGAGTCACAACAGAAAAGAGTTATGTAGTAATGGCGGCGAAGAAATGAAAAATGCTAAATGTTGTGACAAACTTCGGAGAAGTCTGGAACTGGACGAAGCCCGCAGATGGATGGAAGAGCACATCCTGGGAGAGGGGGATCTGTTGCTGTATGGACGATTGTCCGAGGAGATGTATAGCATCTCGCCGGTGGTCATATGGAAGGAACTGAGGGCCGTCGCTGAAAAATACCTCACTTGCGGTGCGGACAGAACTGGCATCTTCCACCGGATAGTAGATGAAACCATCGAAGCTTTGACCGAGCGGGACAAGCGCTTCAACTACCTCCCACCCTTCTGCCACAAGGGGTGCTCCAATTGCTGCCATGAGTTGGTCTATTGCACTTCCGAAGAGGCGTGGCATATCTATGACCATTGTCTGGAAGCGGGCATCGAAATCGACAATGCTAAATTGGAGCGCCAATTGAAGCATGTCGAAACGGACGAGCATCGGGACCACACCGGCGTGACCACATGGAACGACCAGGAAGAGGCGGACCATGCGTGCGCATTTCTGGACAAGGCGGACGGATCCTGCGCCATTTGGCCGGCAAGACCGTTGGTATGTCGGGTGCATCTCGCCGAGCGGACCGACGAGTACTGCATGCCCCACAACGGGCAGGAAAATCCCAAGGCCTATGGGATCAACTACATTGAGCTGAGTTATATCCTTAGTGCGATCTTCACCATCCACAGGGATTCCATCAAGAAGACTATGGGCAGGCTCCTGCTGGAGCTGAAAGATTGGTCAGGAACCCCGATGCATTCCCGGTAACATCCAGGCCATGGGGGTCTTTCTCAAGGGAAACATACACTTCTGGGCAGTGTTGAATTCCCCTTTGCCCGGCCCCAAGTTCCATAATGGTCAGGCGAGTGCGCCCTTCTCCCTCAATATAATACGAGCGCAAACCAGTCGAGTATCGCTCTAGCCTGGGACCTTGATTTCTGGGGAAAGTACCGCCGGCCCACCGAAGCGGCGCGGGGTAAGCCCGCGCGTGAACGCGGTGAACAACGATGATGCTGAGTGTGCAGCGGAGATTGACGCGCCTCGCGCAATTTATAACGGGTGATGAGGCGGCAGAGATTTTGGTAGCCAAGCTGCGTCTCGGCGAGTACGGGAAAGCGCACCGGCTCAATGGGAACCTGATGCGGCAGCCATTGCGGAGGACGCACGCGCTCGCCCGCATCGCGTACGGCAATCTCGGCTCCAATATGCGCCCGCGTCCCCGCCCGCTGTGCAGCGATGTGGAAGCGTGGCGAGCCGTAGAGTCCGTTGCGATCGAGCAGTGCCATGGCGGGCATATCGAGCTGGGCGCAGCGCGCCATCAGCAACTCGGGCAGCGATGCGCCTTCGAGAAAACTGAAGGCGGAGCGGGCATGGAGTTCGACGTACATCGCGCACCTCAGTCGTAGATTCCAATCACGTACCAGCAACTCGCGCCGGGATCATGAGCCAGGCGCAAACAGCGTTGCGGCTCTTCCTTTAGCACCACGTCCCACTCTTCGCGACACCACGCTGGATGCGTCCACCAGGTGCCGCTCGTGCGCCACGGGCCGGAGCCCGCCTGCAAGATCAGCCTATGTCCCTCATAGTGCATGGCGGCTGGAGCATCGCCGCGGAGTTCCACCGCGATGGCGCGCGGCGGACGCACCATGCGCATGGCCGGTGCGTGTTGTGGTGGTGGTGCGCTGGTCTTGCGGACCGATGCGGACTGTGCGATTTCAAAGTCGGCGACGCGGAAGGGCTCGGGCGCGTGCGTATCGAGCAACTCGGGAGCGCCCACTCGGCCCTCGCCCACCAGCTTGCGCAAACGCGCCAGCAGAATCTCCAGCCGCCCCGCTTCGGGGGCCTGCGCGGCGAAGAGTCCCTGCTGCGCCACCGGCGGACGCGCGGGATGCGCCGTGAGGCGGAGGGCGATTACCGCGGCCTCGACGGCGTGATGGAGACCCACGACTTCGTCGCGCGGATGGCACCATCCAGCCCCGCCCAGCCGTTTGCTCCCCACCACCGAGGCTGGCGCAGCTGCAGGAAAGGGAGGCCCTGCGGCCACATCAGCTTTGGCACGCGCTTCTCCTGCACGAGGCTCTTCGGTACGAACCCAGAGCAGGCGGCGCAAATCGACTCCCAGCGCGGCGGCCGAGACAGGATTCAAGGCGTCGGAGGCATCCACGTAAGCACAGCTTTCGTCCTGCGCGGTTACTGCGGCCAACGTTGAGAGCACCAGTGTGGTCCGACCGGAGGATTGCGCTCCAGTCAACTCGGTAATCGCTCCCAGCGGCAGCCCGCCGCCAAGCACGGAATCCACCTCCAACATGCCGCAGGAAAGAAGCTCTGGCGCAACCGGGGGGCGAAAGGAGAAGGCGGCAGGAACGCGCCCGGCGAGTGCCGATTCGACCTGCCTCCGAAGCTCCATTGCCGTGCTCATATTCTCCTTTTGTTCGCCACTCGGTGAATATGAAATTAGTGCTTCCGCTGGAGGTTATGGGGCGGTCAAACTCGTTTTTCCAGGTTCCTTCGCTGAGTTTCCTTTGCCGCGCATCGATCTGACAAAAGGGCGGTGGAAAGAGGAACATGCGAGAATACAGCGATTCCCGCGCGGGTCATCCTCACAGTGGTGGCACTGTGGCCTTAATTGCCACACCGCGCTATCAAGCTTGGTTAGGCTGATGCTGACGGACCCAGTCCAACCAGAGCACCATCTCGTGCAAGGTTTGAATCTGATTTGTCCGATGTAGCAGAACGTCCTCTGACGGCGGCTCGAGACCAAGATTCTTCATCAGAAACCAGGCGTCTTCATCAATGTCTTCTTCGCCCTCTTTAAGTGCGTAATCGTAGGGGCCGTCATGGGCCCCGCTAAGTACGTATTCGTAGGAGCCGTCCGAGGCCACACTGAACGCCTTGAAGATCACCTTCTTTCTGTTGTAGTAGTCGTATACGGCTGCGGGTATTTCTGCGGGCATGTCAGTGCCCGCAAACGTGCATATGAACTCTTCACGCGACACACTGCGATGTTTTCGCATCGACAGTTGAAACGCCACCATCGCGAAGGCGATGAAGACTACAAACGTCGCTATGAAGAACAGAAAGCCAGTCATGGAAGGTTGCTCGGAGTTCTGTTCAGACACTGATTCCTCTTGTCTGCCCCGTAAGCCATACCAACATAGGGAAGCCATCGGCCCAGTGATACAGATACCTTCGAGGCGATGCACGGATTTCATGAGCAGTTGGCTGAGAGAGCTCTCAGTCTCTTCTTTTTTGTGCTTGGAAGATTTTCGGTCTTCGACTGCGGACTGCGATTCAAATGATGTCCTATTCTCAGGAGTTGATGCAGCTCACTTCGCAGGTCTCTCGTCTTGTTCTTTTCTGGCTTTCTGCCGGAGCTCGAATCAACCGACGTTGTACATCGGTGAGAAACAGGACATTGCACGATCCTGCGAGCCCCCACAACTGGAAGCTCCTCGCCTGAGTGGCTGCGGCCGAAGAGGAGTCTCTGTCGCGACTTCGCAGTCGCGCTAGAGCAACCCTGGGCATCGTGTCCGTGTTCGGTATCGTGCTGCTCGGGTGTGTGCTGTGGCTGACCTTTTGGAATCCACGCGCAACCTTCTTTCATGTTCCCATCTCCTAAATATTTCAAGAAAGTTTTCATTGCGCGATCTCGCCCTTGTGTCGGCGTGCCGACAGGCCCCATGCGCGCAGTAATGTTTTTGAAGGAGGTTACTACAATGGCTGATGTCCAACCTGGCGAGATAGCAGTTGCAGCTACAGAGGCGCAGATTGCGGTCCACTGGAAAGAGGAGGACTACATCTATCCTTCGCCCAAATTCATTGGTCAAGCCAATCTCACAGACCTTGCGGTGATGGAGAGATTCAGCGAAAACAACTTCCCGGAATGCTACAGGGAATATGCTGACATGTTGGCCTGGGACAAGTATTGGGAGACGACACTGGATACCAGCGATCCGCCGTTCTGGAAGTGGTTTGTTGGCGGAAAACTCAATGTCTGTTACAACTGCGTCGATCGCCACCTGGCGAAGTACAAGAACAAGGCTGCGCTAGTTTTTGTGCCGGAACCGGAGTCGCAGGCCCCCGTGGCAATCACGTACCAGGAGCTATATGTCCGGGTAAATGAAATGGCGGCGCTGCTCCGCGACTTCGCTGGGTTGAAGACCGGCGACCGCGTCACGCTGCACATGCCGATGATTCCGGAACTACCGATCACGATGTTGGCGTGCGCACGTTTGGGCGTTATTCACTCGGTGGTGTTCGGTGGATTCAGCGGCGAGGCCTGCGGGAGAAGAGTTGCCGACTCCGGCAGCCGAGTTTTGATCACCGCTGATGGCTACTATCGCAACGGAGAGTTGGTAGATCATAAGTCCGCCACAGTAGAGACCGCCATTGAGATTGCAACAAGTGAAGGCCAGAACCTAAACAAGGTTCTCGTCTGGCGGCGCGAGCCGGGAAAGAACGCTTCCAAAGCAACCATGGTCAATGGGCGCGACTACTTTGTGGACGAGGTTCTGAAGGACTTCGCGGGCAAGAGAGTTGATCCCGTCTCCATGGATTCGGAGGCGCCGCTCTTCCTCATGTACACGAGTGGTACCACTGGAAAACCGAAAGGATGCCAGCACAGAACGGGCGGCTACCTGGCCTATGTGACCGGTACCTCCAAGTACATTCAGGACATCCATCCCGAAGATGTGTACTGGTGCATGGCTGACATCGGCTGGATCACGGGCCACTCTTACATCGTGTACGGACCTCTCGCCTTGGCCGCCACCAGCGTAGTTTACGAGGGCGTCCCCACCTACCCCGACGCGGGGCGGCCGTGGCGAATCGCTGAGCGGCTGGGGGTCAATATCTTCCACACCTCGCCGACCGCGATCCGCATGCTGAGGAAGGCTGGTGCCGATGAGCCGAAGAAATACAACCATCACTTCAAGCACATGACGACCGTTGGCGAGCCAATCGAACCAGTCGTGTGGCATTGGTATCACGATGTCGTCGGCAAGGGCGAGGCCGTCATCGTCGACACGTGGTGGCAGACCGAAAACGGTGGCTTCCTCTGCAGCACAAAACCTGCACTGGATGCCATGAAGCCCGGAAGCGCGGGGCCGGGCGTGCCAGGAATCTACCCGATCATCTACGACGAGGATGGCAACGAACTCCCCGCCGGTTCCGGCGCGGCAGGAAACATCTGCATACGGAATCCCTGGCCTGGGACCATGCAAACCATCTGGGGAGGCCCTGATCGATATGTACAGCAGTACTACACAAAGTACTGCAAGAACCCTCAAAGCAAAGATTGGCACGACTGGCCGTATTTCGCGAATGATGGCGCCGTGCTGGCGGCCGACGGTTACTTTCGCATTCTGGGCCGAGTGGACGACGTGATCAATGTCGCCGGTCACCGGCTTGGAACCAAGGAACTCGAGTCGGTCTGTCTGACAGTTCCGGAAGTGGCCGAAGCAGCAGTGGTGCCCGTGATGGACGAGGTCAAGGGGCGTCTGCCAGAGGTCTACGTCGCCTTGAAGCCGGGTTTCGAGCCCAGCAAGGAGATAGAGGCCAAGGTCGTTGCCGCGATCGAAACTCACGTCGGTAAGTTCGCTCGGCCGAAGAACGTGTATATCGTGCAGGACATGCCGAAGACTCGATCGGGCAAACTAATGCGCCGTGTGCTGGCCTCAATCTCCAACCAGCGGGAAGCCGGTGATATCAGCACCTTAGCCAATCCCGGTATCGTTACATTGATTCGGGAACAGGTCCAAGGCAGAAAGGCGGCGTAGTGTCTCGGCGCGTACCACTCCGTGCACCGTTGAACCTGTGCGGATGGAGTACGGAAAAGCAGTCTCCGTCCTGCTCCTCGTGGATTGCACACGCAAGTTGCAGGCGATGACCGCCCGGATTGGCTCAACACTAAGGAGTATTGAACATGTCTACATATCGTGACATCAGGCCTGAGTTAACCATCGCTCCGCAACAGCTTCCCAAGATCGCGAATCCAGCGCCACTGGGTCTGGCGGGATTCGGCCTAACGACGGTATTGCTGAGCTGCGTAAATGCAGGCCTTATCCCAGCGGAGGGTGCCAACGCGGTTGTACCGATGGCATTCGCCTTCGGCGGCCTCGCACAGATCATCGCCGGAATTCTCGAGTACGTGAACGGCAACACCTTCGGCATGGTTGCGTTCACCTCTTACGGAACCTTCTGGTGGTGGTACGCATTTATGGTTTGGACCGTCGGCGCAGGTTGGATCAAGGCCCCAGCACCGGTCGCGGTCGCGGTGGCACTGGGGCTCTGGGGCGTTTTCACCCTGTACATGTGGGTTTCCACGTTCCGTGCGAACAAGGGCGTCTGGACGGTGTTCCTTCTGTTGTGGATCACCTTTTTCCTGCTCTCCGCCGGCGATTTCGGCGTGGCAGGCGCGAAAGTCCTTGGGGGTTTTGTCGGCATTCTGACCGGAGTTGCGGCGCTCTACGTATCGTTTGCTGAGGTGACGAACGGCGCTTTTGGCCGCACCGTCATCCCGCTGGGAACGCCGTTTGCGAAGGAGCCTCCGGCGCGGATTTCGAGCGAGACGGGCACTCGGGCTGCGTAGTAAGCCGGAACCAGAGAGCTAAGGGCATCGTCCCGTGCCTGCCTACATAGGAGAGTGTGTGGGAAGCGGGTGGAGACGCCTGTTTCCCGATAGCCCGACCAAGCAAAACGGTGCTTACGCCGCCACCCTGCCCGCCGCGATGTGATGGAAGGTGGATGTGTCGACGGTGAAAAAGCGCACATCGGCTTCACCATCAATGTGGGCTTTCAACAGCCCGATTAATTGCGAGTACACATCGCGGTGATAGTCATCAGCGTGGTCCCTGGTCTCCCAGAGAGTGATCGCAAGGAACTGATTCGGTTCGTCGCTAGACTGCAGAATCACGAGATCAACCAAACCCTGCTGTTTGCGCAGCACCGGAATGATTTTCTCGTGGATGATTTCCCGGGTCAGTTCGCAAGTATCCGGGAGCACGGTAAACGATACGACGCGGCTGTACATGTAGCACCTCCAGACGGAGAGATGATCACAAGCCTGCCAGAAGCGGCTCTTCCGAAGCGACAGGCATATGGGAATATGAAGCCATGCAGGGACCAGGGACGACCGCGAACCTAAGGCACGCAAGTTGAGGTATTTTACTGCGGTTTTCAACATGCCAAAACAATTTTTACATTTTCAATTCGGTGCTGTCCTGCTCAGCACGGGCCCACTCGGGATTCCCATTGAACGAGAGCTACTTCTGGACTACCTTCCACAGTAGTTGAGTTTTCTTCTGCCTATATACAGGGCTTGTACCGAAGACGGTCTTTTACGAAGGTCGGGACGTGAATTATTAGTAGTCTCGACCCCAGCATTGTCCTTCTAACAATACCCGAAGTTGCTCAGCGAGGTAGCCTTCAGACCCTCCTGGCCTGATGCCGAACCCCGCGTCGCTCAGGAGGCATGCCCATGACAAACCAAACGCTCACGATCGTGGATAACCGAACAAATCTCACGTACACACTCCCTGTGGAGAATGGAGCCATCCGGGCGGCGGATCTGCGCAAGATCAAAACTGCCCCCGATGATTTTGGCCTCATGAGCTATGACCCGGCGTTCCTCAACACCGCTTCGTGCCAGAGCAAAGTCACCTTCATCGATGGCGAGCGCGGCATTCTTCGCTATCGCGGCTATGACATTCAAGAACTGGCGGAGAACTGCACATTTCTTCAGGTGGCCTATTTGCTGCTGTTTGGCGAACTGCCCGGCGAGACGGAAAGCATGGAATGGGTAAAGCAAATCACCCATCACACGATGCTCCACGAAACGGTGAAGGACTTCATGCGCGGGTTCCGCTACGATGCTCACCCCATGGGCATATTGGTCAGCACCGTAGCAGCGTTATCGACCGTGTACCCGGACGCCAAGAATGTTCTTGATCCAGAGAGCCGCCGGTTGCAGGTCGTTCGCCTCATTGCCAAGATACCGACGATCGCGGCGTATTCGTACCGGCATAGCCTTGGCTTCCCTTACGTGTACCCTGACAACGACCTGAACTACACAGAAAACTTCATGAACATGCTCTGGAAAATGACGGAGCCGAAGTTTATGGCCAATCCGGTGTTGGCTCGCGCGTTGGACGTGCTTTTCATATTGCATGCCGACCACGAGCAGAACTGCAGCACCAATTCAATGCGCTGTGCGGGCAGCGCGTACGCCGACCCGTATTTGGCCACTGCCGCAGCCGCAGCCGCACTTTCCGGCCCGTTGCACGGAGGGGCCAACGAACACGTCCTGAAGATGCTCGACGAAATCGGCAGCAAGCAAAACGTACCGGCCTATATCAAGAAGATCAAGGATGACCATGGTAAGCTGATGGGTTTTGGCCATCGAGTGTACAAGAGCTATGACCCACGGGCCCGCATCATCAAGAGGACCGCGGACGAGGTCTTCGAAGTCACAGGCAAGAATCCTAAACTCGAAATCGCACTGGAACTCGAGCGCATCACCCTTGAGGACGAGTATTTCATCACCCGGAAGCTTTATCCGAATGTGGACTTCTACTCCGGGATCATTTACCAAGCCATGGGCTTCAAGCCGGAGATGTTTACCGTCCTGTTTGCCATTCCCCGTACCGCAGGATGGCTGGCGCAATGGCAGGAGATGATGCAAGACCCGGAGCAGAAGATCGCGCGTCCACGGCAGGTCTACACTGGTCACGGTCTGCGAGCGTTGGCCCTGAGCAAGAAGGCAGCCTAGAAGCTGTTTGATAACCTGATTCGGAATCGAGGAAAGCACTTGGAAGGGCCGTTGATTCTAGTGAGTTGCGTTTCCCCGCTACTTCTGTCTACATCCCGATGTGGGCCGCGCACTGGCGCCACCGGCCATCCGGCCCGACGTTCGTCATGACACCCCGATTTGATTCCTCTCGCCTGAGACTTACTCAGATTGGGATGGCTTACAGTATCAACTTGCAGTTCGAGATTGTCCGTACGGGTACGCCGGGAATTTGTGCGATCGATTCTCTCGCTGAATAGCCGTATGCTGCCGCCCACCCAAGTTGGACTGATCAAAGCAGTTGAACGTCCCGACATTCAATCGACCTTTCACATCCGAAGCGGCGACCGCTGTACCGTCTTCACTGGAAAGCGCACGCGAACGGTCAGAGAAATAGCCGATCAACTCTACCGAGCGAACTTCCTGTGGATTGACATTCCAGGTAGTCGATACCTCTTTGGACAACATGTTCAGCTCCTGCCTTGCGGCTAAAGAGCATAACTGGCGGGTTACGGTATCGTACCAGCCTTTCGACCCCGAGCATCGGTCGCCCAGCATCCTGGAAGCAGCAAGCAAGCACGGCGGACAGATCACTTGGATCGCGAAGGAACGCCGGTCCCTCCGCTCTAACAGCAGCACGCCTAATGGGCGTGCTGCTCCAGTAAACAACGAGGGTATGGCACCTGCGAGGAAAAACGTCGAATCATTTACGTCCTGCCAACCGACCCTACTGAATTCTATGGACTTACTATTACAAGTGTAAGTAACTTAGTTTCATATGTTTACGAATATTTTTTCTTGACACGTTTCGCCCCCTGCAGGATACTTCCATTGTAGTTACAGAGGTTCTTACATTCGCAGCAATCCTCCGGGACCAGCGTAGTCTGCCGCTGGCGGTAGTCTTAACCGACGCCCGTCACGGCTCTTGCTGTCTTTGGAGGCAAGATGCACCCGGAATTGTTCACGGTTCAGGAGACGGCAGGTTATCTGCACTGCCACCCTGAAACCATCATGAGACTTTTGCGAAAGGGCGACCTGCCGGGAATCAAGGTGGGCCGCCGCTGGCTGGTACCGAAGGCGCAACTAGCAGATGCCCTTCTTCGCCAGCTGACGAACGATTGTCATCTGCGCCGCGACGAGGTCTCACAATGATCCTGACGCGGCGGAGAAAACTCCAGAGTGGCAGCATCCTCCTCGAAGAGCGCAAGACAGGCGCTTCGGTTTGGGTATACCGCTACTGGGAACAAGTGGACGGGAAGCGCAGCAAACGCAAAGCTATCTTGGGGACAGCCGATGAGCTGAAAAACCTCCAGGATGCCGAGCGAAAAGCGGAGCCCTACCGTCTCATCGCTAACCGGGAAAACCCGGAGGTCGGCGCGGTCACGATGGACGCGCTGATCGACCGTTATTTGATAACCAGACTCCCCGCCGAGCGGCCTGTCGAAGACAATCTCGCGCAGCCAAACGCTGGGGAGCAGATGAGCCTGCAGTGCGCTAGATCCTATCGTTCAAACATTGAACGCTGGATCAGGCCACGGTGGGGAGTCCGCCAGAACGGAGTTCCTTATCTTGTCTGCGAATTCGAGCAGATCACGATGTCGAACGCGATTGAGGAATGGTTAGGATCGTTGTGGAAATCCAATCACAATCCGTCCGGCCTTGCTTCGAAGAGCGTGCGCGGAATCTTCGTGGTGATGAAGCTGATCTTCAAGTATGCCGTGAAGTGGGGATATATCAGCAGAAATCCTCTCGGGGACAAACTGGCCGAACTTCCACGCGGATCAACGATACGCCTGAAGAAGCCGCGCGTGCTGACTCCAGCAGAGTTCATAGCCATTCTGGAACTGTTTCCAGTGCGCGAAAAGCTGGCGCTGTCGCTTGTGGGCTGGCTAGGACTGCGCGTCAGTGAGGCTTTCGGCCTCAAGTGGCGGGACTTCGACTTTCTCGAAGATGTGGTGCATTTTGAGCGCAGCATTGTCGAAGGGCGCGTCACTCCCATGAAAACGGAAGCCTCCAGAACCGAGCTTCCTCTTCCGGCACCCGTAAAGCAGCTGTTGCTGGCGTGGCGCTGCGAGTCTCCTTATCGTCTTCCCGACGATTGGGTGTTCGCCTCACCCACAAACAATGGCAAGCTGCCGTTTTACCGGGGGCAATTGCTCAAAGACCACATTCAGCCCGTGGTCGCGAAAGCAGGCTTAGGTAAGGTCGGGTGGCACACCTTCCGGCACAGCTATGTGTCTTGGGGTAAAGCAGCCGGGCTACAAGCCATCGAAATGCAGCGGCTGTCACGCCATTCTTTGCAGGCAATGGCTGATATTTATGGCGAAACTGCGGTCGAGGCGAAGCGCACCGCAAACCAACGCATCATCACGTACGTGACCGGCGAAGCCCAGATAGCGAGAAAGGAAGTTCGAGGCCGGGTGCAGTAGCTGGACCCGGATGGGACCCATGAGGAATGAAGGGAAAGCTGGGAAGTCGAACAAAAGAATGGCTCCTCAGGTAGGACTCGAACCTACAACCCTTCGGTTAACAGCTAGAATTGCGCCCTTTTCAGCATTGCTCTAGATTGCTCTATAGTGCTTTTTATCAATGGGTTGCAAGGATTTTGTGAGTAGATGAAGGTGTGGGGATTACCCACAATTTGCCACTATTTTGAAGTAGTCTACCCACAAAAGTCCCCACAGTCTTTTCTAGCCATTTTTTGATCTTCAGCACGTCAAGTTCTCCGTCGACGAAGTGAAAGGGACTCTGAGACACGTAACCATCGAAGACTTGCAGGAAGTCGTCGAAAAATTGCATGCCGATCTGCCTGACTCTGAGAAAAAAACACGTCTCATCTTTGCACGACAATAACGTCGATGAAGTAGATTGAGCGCCGTTTGTCGCGACTTGCAAAACTGCCAAACTATACGATTGGGAAGACACCCATGATGAGAGGCTTTGTAAGGTCAGGCTTACACTTGCGAATAATGGAAAGCTTGCGGATCAACTGTGATTGCAGGCGCAATTGCGGAACAATTCACGTGAGCAATCCGGGGAAGATGCCGTGAACTCCGTTCTGAATAGACTCGATAAAGGAGGCCAAACAGCCGGCGCCTGGTGTCGCACAGTGCACTAATCACCGGATTGCTGATAGGATCTGGCACTGCTGGACCAGCCTCCTTGCAAAAGGCAGAATTGTTTTGGTCTCAGTGAAGTGTTCGCCATTCTGAAAGCTTTTTCATGGACGATTCAGCCGTCATTAAGACGCTCACGCTATGCTTCCAATAGGGTTCCTATGCGGATATTGCTGGTAGAAGACGAGAAGAAGGTTTCCGCATTTGTACACCGTGGGCTCGTCGCCGAGAGCTTTGCGGTAGACGTCGCATCTGATGGCAAGAGCGGGATGGAGCTCGCCCAGAGCTACCACTACGATTTGATCATTCTCGATCTGATGCTGCCAGGCATGGATGGTACTGAGGTTCTTCGCCGCGTTCGCAGGAGCGACCGGCAGGTTCCCGTACTGATTCTTACCGCACGGGATGCGGTCTCCGACAAGGTTGGGAACTTTGAGGCGGGCGCCGACGACTATCTCACCAAGCCGTTTGCATTTGCCGAATTGCTGGTGCGGGTGAAAGCGCTTCTGCGCCGCGGGCCCATTGCACAAACCAGTGTACTGAGGGTGCGAGACCTGGAACTGGATCGCCTATCGCAGCAGGTACGCCGCGCGGGGAAACGTGTCGAACTCACGTCCAAGGAGTACGGGCTGCTTGAATATCTGATGGCAAATTCAGGCCGGGTCCTCTCTCGCACTATGATTCTCGAACACGTTTGGGATCAAAGCTTCGACGGAGCCAACAATATTGTGGACGTTTACGTCCGTCATCTCCGCAGCAAGATCGACGATGGCGCAGACCACAAACTAATCCGAACCCTTCGTGGAGTGGGCTATGTCATCGGTGGCCGCGAGGTGGACGGATGAAGGCGCGTTCGATTCGGTTTCGCTTGACGATGTGGTATGCCGCATTGCTTGCGGGAGTGATTGCTCTGGCCGGAGGAGCCACCTATCTGGGGCTGGAGCGCTATCTTGAAAAGTCGCTGGATGAGTCACTGACGACGCAGTCACGAACCATAGCGCAGACACTGCTGGTAAACATTCGCCAGAGTGGCGATGAGTATGTTGTCAACGAAATCAACGAACACTTCGCTCCCGAGATAAACGGACGCTTCGTTCGAGTAACCAGAGGCGACGGAAGCATTCTGTTTGTGTCCGGCATGCCAAAGGACCAGAGCTTCGATCCCGCAGCCATCCACTCGCTCAGCGGTACGTTGCGCGAGCACTCGCAGGAAGTTACGGTCGGTGACGACCGCGAACTCCTCCTCCATGTCCTCCCATATTCCAATCGCGACGGCGATCACTTTCTCGTCGAAGTTGGTGCGCCGTATTGGCAGATCGAAAAGGTTCTTCATGGCCTGATTCTGGCGTTTGGTCTTGGTTTGCCGTTGGCGCTGGCAGGGGCCGCAGGCGGTGGATACTTGCTCATGCGTGGGGCGCTCCGACCAGTAGACGAGATTACAAGGACCGCTGAAGGTATCACCTCGCGCAATCTCGCGGAGCGTCTTCCTGTTGCCGAAACCGGAGACGAACTGGAACGGCTGGCGATTGCACTGAATGGCATGATCGCCCGATTGGAAGAAGCATTCCTGCAACTGCATCGATTCTCCGCCGATGCTTCCCATGAACTGCGCACACCGCTCACGATTCTCCATGGCGAGTTGGAAGCTATGGCGCAACGCGAAGATCTTCCCATCGCCGTTCGTGACGGGCTAGGCAGCACGCTGGAGGAGACCGAACGTCTGTCGAAGATCGTCGAGAACCTGTTGACGATCTCCCGCCTTGAGGCTGGTGAGGCCCGCGTGGAGCGCACGCAGCTCGATCTTTCCGAAATAGCGCGCAACACCGCCGAACAAATGCGACTGCTCGCCGACGAGAAAAGTATTGCATTAACGGTTGCCGCCAACGATCCGGTCCGAGTCGAGGGCGACCGGTCGCGACTGAAGCAGGTGGTTGTCAATCTGCTCGACAACGCTATCAAGTACACGCCGGATGGCGGCGCAGTCGAGATCGCCACCTCGAATCGAGATGGCCATGCACTGATCGAGGTGCGCGATACCGGACTCGGGATTGCGCCATCTGACTTGCCCCACGTCTTCGAGCGTTTCTACCGTACGGACAAAGCGCGATCGCGGGAGTTGGGTGGCTCCGGGTTGGGGCTCTCCATCGTCAAGTCAATCATTGTTGCCCATGGCGGCGAGGTTACGGTCAGCAGCGAAGAAACCGCTGGGGCTCAATTCACCGTCACTCTTCCATCTGCACACACTACTAAAGGCTGAGCGCGCGAGTTCGCGCGCTCAGGCCAGTGCAGGCATACTCCCTTTCTGATTTTCTCTACCCCCCTTTCTGAACGTTTTTTTATGTTTGGTTTATAGACGGTTCATTCGAACTGGCTACTGTGGAGATACCAAGAGGATGCTTTCAGACTTCTGACCTGTAGGAGGGAGGACAAATGTTGCGAAGATGGTGGAAACCACTGGTGTTCTTTGCGGTCATTCTCGGGATTGCGGTCCTTATAGAGTGGCCAGAGATACAGGGTGGAGATCGGGACGAGGATGAACAAGATGAGCGAGCACCCGTTGCAAGCGTAATCGCAACTGCGGAAGCAGCGGCACCTCAGCAGGCTCCGGGGAAGGAACTCACATATAACTTCGATTCCGATGCGACAGACAAATTGCCAGCGCACTTTCACAGTGCTCTGACTGGGCGCGGCGTACAACCCCACTGGGTGGTCCGGGCGGATACAAGTGCACCGTCCAAGCCCAACGTGCTTGCACAGACCTCCGCCGATAAGACCGACTACCGCTTTCCGCTGGCGATTGCCGATGACGGTGCGTTTCGCGACCTCGACCTGGATGTGCGATTCAAAGCAGTCTCCGGAGAGGTTGACCGCGCGGCAGGACTGGTCTTTAGGCTGAAGGACGCAAACAACTACTACATCGTCCGCGCGAACGCCCTGGAGAACAACTACAACCTGTATCACGTGGTCAATGGACGGCGTCGCGAGATCACCGGCGCCCGCGTAAAAGTTGCCTCGGGCGAGTGGCATCAGCTTCGCGTGGAGGCGATCGGAAACAAGATCACCTGCTACTACGATGGCGAAAAGAAGATTGAGACCACTGACGACACCTTCAAGGACGCGGGCAAAATCGGCCTTTGGACGAAGGCAGACTCAGTCACGTATTTCGACGACCTGCACGTTGCAGCAAAGTAGTTAGTTCTTCTTGGGAGATCGCGATGTCACCACGGACCACAGTACGGTTGAGTCTGCCTGTTGTAATTTTGTACACGATGATGGGCATTGGCCCAGTATTGATGCGGGCACAGCAGGCAAGTCATGCGCCCACCCCGCCAGAATTGACCGCGGGCACAGTAACGCCATCGGAAGAGTGCGGCACATGCCATCAGGCGATCTATCGTGAATTTCAATACGGATTCGGTGGAGACATTCACTACTCCGGCATGGTCCTCGGTGCTGCGAAAGAGAAGCAACTGAATATGCCTGCTAACGTGAGTGCAGGAGCCACCGCTCACGCTGTCTCTGGTGTTGATCCTTTCCCAATTCACTCTCGCGACATTGAAGAAGAAGGCCGTTCCTGCAACGTCTGCCATTTCACCAAATCGTTTGCTATTCCGCCCATCGATTCGCCAGAAATCGCAAAACCGGCAGCGCGTCCCAAGGATCAGGAAGCTGGCGGGCTGACTTGCGCAAGCTGCCATTTGACACCAGAGGGAAAGATACGAACTGCTCATGAGGTGAATGCTCCTCATGAAACAGTCTTAGAGCCAGGGATTCAGAGTTCTGCGATGTGCGCCTACTGTCACACGGTTGGTAAGCGCGTGGTTGGCAAACAGACCCAGACCTTCCTGGAATGGCGAGAGGATTTCCATAAGGCTGGTCTCGGGAAGCAAGAGTGCCAGGATTGCCACATGCCGCGAACGACCAGGAAATCAGCCGAAGATTTTGATGTCCCTCTCCGGCCTGTTGCGAGGCATCTGTGGACCGGCGGACACTCGCCGCAACGCCTGGGAAACGCGCTTAGCCTGACGTTGGTACAACCGGAGACGAATGCCTCCAAGGTCGAGCTTCACGTCATAAACATTGGCGCCGGGCATTCGGTTCCGACTGGATCGAACCGGCGTGGTCTCTATCTTCGAGCAGAAGCGGTTGCTACCAATGGACGCGTACTGGCTACCCGTGAGTGGCTCTTCGCGCCGTCGTACGGAGCACGTCCCGATGACCGTTCCTTCTTGGAAGAAGACAAGAAGCGTCCAGACGCTACGGCAGCAACGCAGGCAGACGCTCAAGGCCCGCATGAATCGTCAATCCGTGCTGGCGAAGAAAGGATTCTGGCCTGGACACCCGATCTTAAAGCCGGTACCTACACCGTTCGCGCCGCGCTGGTCTACGACTTGAATCGCTACAACGATCCTAAGTTCATTGATGATCAGACGACTCTGACTCGCACGTCGCTTGCATTCAAAGTAGGTGCAGGCGGCAGATGATTCCGAGGTGGTTACTGATTGTGACTTTCTGCTTATCAGCGATGGCGGCATGCATGGCTCAGGGTGGGCCTCCCATGCGAATTGACGATCCTGGAACGCCCGGCAACGGGAACTGGGAGGTCAATATCGCTGCAACTGCGGACCGCCGCCCTGAGGAACGAGTGTATGAAACTCCGTTACTGGATATCAATTATGGGCTCGGCGACCGGATGCAAGTGAAATTCGAGATCCCGTGGGTGGTGCGAAGCTCTGATACGGAGCCGACGAAGAGCGGCCTGGGAAATTCGCTGCTCGGATTCAAGTGGAGATTTTATGAGAACAAGAAACACGCGTTTGAAATCTCCGCTTATCCCCAATGTGAATTCAACAACCCTAACCGATCGGCTGATCGAGGTCTGGTGGACCGGGGCGTTCGGTTGCTGATTCCGATGGAGATGACGAAGACCGCCGGACCCGTGAACCTCAATAGCGAATTCGGTTACTGGATTACGCAGTACGGACCGAACGAGTGGGTGGCGGGTCTGGCGGCTGGCAGACAGGTACTGCCTCGCCTGGAACTGCTCGGCGAGATTTATGCAACGGGCAGGGTCAACGGCACGGAGCGCGAAACGAGTTTCGACGGCGGGGGGCGCTACAAAGTCAGAGAACACATGCTGTTGTTGTTCATGGCGGGACATAGTTTTCGTGAGACAGGAATCGGGGGATCACACCTGGTCGGATACCTTGGCATGCAGTTCCTGTTGTCGAAGAGCAGATCCACCAGCAACGTTCCAGCAGGAGTTCCGGAGCCCAAGTGATGAGATTAAAAGACAGTAGATTCGGCTTCGCGATTCTCCTCTCGGTCGCAGGGCTGCTAATGGGCTGCAACCGACATGGTGGGGTTTCTGCGAAACCTAGCGAAAGCGGCGGGCGCGAAGTGACGATCTATGTTTCCACTGATCGGCCGTTTGCTGAGCCCGTTCTTCGCGCCTATGAGCAGAAGAGTGGCGTGAAGGTGAACGCCGTCTACGACACCGAGGAGACGAAATCCACCGGTCTGGCGAATCGGCTGTTGGCGGAAAAGAATCGTCCGCAAGCAGATGTGTTCTGGTCGAATGAGCCCATTCGTACCCTCATCCTGAAAAAGAACGGTGTGCTTGCCTCTTACAAATCGGCGGCTGCGGAAGGTATTCCTGCGATCTTCAGAGATCCCGATGGCGACTGGACCGGCTTCTCCGCACGGCTTCGGGTAATCGCATATAACACGAAGCTAGTCTCGGCGAGCGAAGCACCACAATCCGTCTTCGACCTCACTGATCCGAAATGGAAGAACCAAGTGGCCATGCCTGACCCGCGGTTCGGGACGGCGTCGTTTCATGTGGCCGCACTGTATAGCCAGCTCGGCGATCAGAAAGCTGACGAGTTGTTCCGCAGGATGAAAGCAAATGGACTGAGGATCGTGGACGGAAACTCCGTCGTGCGAGACATGGTTGCCCGCGGCGAAGTGAAAGTTGGAATCACCGACTCCGACGATGCCAATGTGGCCATCACCGACAAGCAACCGCTGGCGGTCGTCTTGCCAGACCGAGCTGGCCTTGGAGTTCCGGTCATGCCCAATTTGCTTTCGTTGATGGCAGGGGCGCCTCATGCGGATGAAGGCAAGAAGTTGATCGACTACCTTTTGTCCCCGGAAGTTGAGCGGGCGCTCGCACAGTCAGACGCTGTACAGATTCCCCTGCACGCAGGCGTTGCACCGCCCGCCAATCTCCCGCCGCTTTCCTCTTTTAAGCCGATGACGCTCGACTACGGCAAAGCAGCTGATCGCGTGGAGGAGGTCACGCGGCGACTACAGACGATTCTCGGTTTGTGAGGTATGTGATGCAGTCGGCAAGATCAGATCGGCTCAAAGGAACTCGACCAGACACCCGAGCAGTCGTGCTGACCGCGGCAAGTGTCGCTTTCCTGCTGATCTGCGCTCTGCCGGCAATGTACATGTTCGGAGCTTCCTTTGTGTCGAAGGATGGCGGATTCACTCTCGCCAACTACTCGCGCATCATCGCTGAACCTCGTCAGCGCAGCCTGCTGCTTTCCAGCGCAACCTTGGGAATTGGTGCAGCGTTGCTAGCGACCGCCATCGGCGCTCCGCTCGGCATTCTCTTAGCGCGAACTGATGTTCCATTTCGTCGTATCGTGCGCATTCTGCTGTCTGTGCCTCTGGTGATTCCACCCTACGTATTGGCCCTCTCCTGGATTCTTCTCACAGGTCCTAGCGGAGTTCTCGCACGAATTCTAGGGCGGGATGTTCTGTTTTCCTACACGTACAACTCTTTCGCCGCTGCATTGGTTCTCGGTATTGCTTTCTACCCGATCGTAATGCTTGCCACCGAAGCCGCCGCACGTAGAGTGAACGGCCGACTGGAGGAAGCCGGACTACTAGTCATCCCACACCGATCTGTTTTCTTCCGCATCACTCTGCGATTAGTCTCTCCCACGGTGGCCGCATCTGCCCTCCTTGTTTTCGTTCTCTCAATTTCAGAGTTTGGAGTTCCTGGCCTGCTGCGGGTGCATGTGTTCACCACGGAAGTCTTCACAGCATTTGCAGCGCTCTACGACTTTGGCGCAGCCACAGCGTTGGCGCTTCCTCTCTTGCTACTCGTCCTGTCCGCAGCCCTTGCCGCTAAAGCCGTGATTGGAGATCAACTCGTTAGCACATCTCGAACCGCCAGCGAAGGCATTCATCTTCATCTTGGAGGGCTCCGGCATGTAGCGTTCGCGCTCGTCGTGCTCCTGCTGCTGGCCTGCGTGTTCTTGCCCCTCTCGACTCTAATGATTGAGACTCGCGGTCTCCACCAGATCGAAGGCGCTTTTGCGTTATCGGGTTCTGCCATTCGGAACAGCCTGGTGCTGTCTGCCGTCGGCGCAATTGCGATCACCTCGCTGGGCCTGCTGATGGGATACCAGCGGGCACATTCGCATTCGTGGCCGGCGAAAGTGCAGGATGTCCTCTTCATTTTGCTCTTCGCAGTGCCCAGCACGGTCATTGGCGTGGGCGTTATCGGTCTATGGAACAGGCCCGGAATTCCTGCTCAGCTCTATACGAGCAATCTTCCCGTACTCGTTGCCTATATGGCGCGATTCGTTCCCGTTGCCGCCCTGATGCTGTCCGCGAGTAATCGTCACATCCCCGCCTCCTCGGAAGAGGCGGCGCGACTGGCAGGCGCAC
>WNGL01002674.1_pt1 | contig 35266 bp, 38 predicted proteins | sample 5400591 | NCBI WGS metagenome assembly WNGL01 (sample SAMN13153377, study PRJNA577476) | soil metagenome | isolation source: 80 cm soil or saprolite under Garry oak tree replicate 1 | place: USA:California | collected 2016-06-15
AACGGTGCAGTGCCAGCGCGCCCGCGCCCGCTGCGCCCCAGATGTGGTGCCGGCCGGACGCGCACGCGCAGCCCTTGCGTGCGACCAGCCCCGCCACGGTGAAAGACGCGAGCGCGGCGACCGGAACCGCCAGCGGCCACACCCCCGCAGCGCCCGACGCGGACCAGGCGTCGGGCAGCAGGTGCAGGCCGGCTATCACCAGCAGGACCCCCTGCTGCCGCCCCAAGCCAGACCTCGTGCCGCCCGGCACGGCGCAGGGCCAGCCACGCTCCCACGACGGTGGCCACAGCCATCAGTGGGGAGCCGGCAACGACCAGCCCGGCGGGCAGGTGGATGCCGGGGGCGGCGGCGAAATGACTTTGCTCGGGCAAGCAAGACCCTCCTGCGCCCAGGGACCGGGAAAGGCGCCTGTCGTGTTGATGCCCACAATGCCGTCCGCCGGCCCGCTCAGCCAGGCCTGCCCTGCGTTTCATGCGCAGCCGACAGACCAACCGTTCGGGTGCGCAGGACAGCCATGACGGCCACTCCCGCCCTGTGCGCAAATCGCCGGGTTCTCGTGCGCCCAGGCGTCGCCCGCGTCCGGCAGTTCCCAGTTTGGTGTGATTAAGTTCGGATCGTGAGGTTCGGGTTGGCGATCCGTTAGGTCGGCGCCGGGAGTTGGCTGAGGTCGCGGCGCTGTTTGGGGGATGCGGTCCCTGGTCTGGATGAGGTGTCAGTCGTCTTGCGGGAGCACTGTCAGCTTGCCGGCATTGGCGCGCGCCGTCCGCCCTGGGGTGAGGCGAGCGGGGTGCGGTCTGCGGGCAGCGGCGTCGGCAGGATATTGGTGCTCCGGGAGTCAGCGGGAGGAGGCGGGGATGGCGGGGCAGAGGGCGAGACTTGCACCCCCAGTTCGTGTGCTGCTTGGTTTTGTTTGCGCACTGGTCCTGGTGGACACGATGTTCTTCACCGCGCTGACCCCGCTGTTGCCGCATTACACGCACGTGGCGGGCTTGTCGAAGGCGGGGGCAGGGATCTTGGTCGCTGCTTATCCCTTCGGCACCCTGGTCGGCGCACTCCCGGGAGGGTTGCTCACCGCGCGCTTCGGGGACCGCCGGGTGGTACTGCTTGGGCTGGCACTGATGAGCGTGTCGACCCTCGTGTTCGGCTGGGTCTCCACACCGGGTGTGCTGGATGGCGCGCGGTTCGTCCAGGGCCTGGCAGGAGCATGCACCTGGTCTGCCGGCCTGGCCTGGCTGGCGGCGGCCGCTCCCCAGCAGCGCCGCGGCGAACTGCTGGGGACCGCCCTGGGCGCCGCTGTGGGTGGAGCGTTGTTTGGCCCGGTGGTCGGAGCCGTTGCCAATCAGGTGGGGACCGGCCCCGCGTTCGCCGCCGCCGCCGTGGCCGGCGCTGCCCTGATGGTTATGGCCTTCATCGTTCCCGGCCCGCAGCACCCGGTTCCGCAGGGCCTGCGGGCGGCCTGGCCCGCCGTGCGTGACCAGCAGGTGGGCACCGGCATGTGGCTGACAATGCTCGCAGGCATGGCTTTCGGCGTGGTGGATGTGCTCGCGCCGCTGCGGCTGAGCCGGCTCGGAGCCACCGCGCTGGTCATCGGGGCAACCTTTCTGGCGGCGGCCGCGATCGAGTCGGCGCTCTCACCACTGGCGGGCCGGCTGGCCGACCGCCGCGGCGCCCTCGTGCCCATCCAGCTTTCACTGGCCGCGGCGGTGGCTGTCAGCCTGCTCGCTCCGCTGCTGGAGCCGGAAAAATGGCTGGTGGCCCTCCTGATCGTGGGCATGCCCGCCTATGGCACGCTGTTCGCCCCGGCGACAGCGCTGCTGAGCGCGGGCGCGCACCGCCTGCAGCTCAACCAGGGGCTCGCGTTCGGGATGGGCAATCTTGCCTGGGCCAGCGGACAAGCCATCGCCTCCGCAGCAGGCGGGGCACTAGCGCAGGCAACCTCTGACTTGGTCCCGTACGCCCTGCTCGCAGCGGCCTGCCTCGCCACGCTGGCCACAGTTCGGCCAGCGGGCCGACGGCTCATGACGCAGGTCCTCCGCCACCCATCGAGACAGGAACAGAGCAGCGCCCGGTAATGCATTTCCGCAGCCGCAAACCGCCTCGCAGCGAGGCAACCATCCAGCCGGAGAGGATGAACCACCGGCCCCACGGAGCCGACCGGCCAAAGATGCCGTCCAAATGGTCCGCAAGGGGCAGCCATGCCGCGTGGTCTGCGGCAATTGAGGATACGTACCGGGTTCTCGTGGCAGCCGCTGATGAAAGGATCGTCCACCATGGGCGCCCCCGATCCTGAGGCCATGCAGCGCGTCGCCGCGGAGTGCGTGACGCTGGTTGCGGACCAGTTCGGCCGGCAGCTGGACTGGTCTCTTGAGAGTCTCGCCGAACTCGACAGCGTCTGCGCCGGGTCTTGACCGCCCAAGCACCCGCCAAAGCTGCATCGAGGCCCGGGGCAGACAAGCCGCGGCGCTGAAGTCGCAGCGACCCCGACGCCGCCACTTTGGACACCGCCCCTGATCACGTCGATGGCGCTCCAGTTTGGAGGCCGTCCCATGACCAGCGCGGCATGGCCAAGCCCGCCGGAACTGCCGAATCCCGGGGTGAGTAGGAAAGCACCTCATCAACCGCCCACTGCATGTAGGCGCGAAGCACAGCGCGAAACTCACGGTCCGCGGGCAAGCCGGCGTCGGCGGCGGCTCGGACGAAACAGTCCACGAATCGCCGGCCCAAATCGCCCATGTCTCCGTTGCCTGCGTGCATGTGCAGCACCCGGGAGTGGTCTCCACACGTTTGCGAGTACCGCGGCGGTCCGCCCATGACCTCGGCCCAGTAGGCGGCCAGCCGTTCAATGTGTTGTGGGTGCTGCCCGGGATGTGAGAACGGGTGGTTTAGTTCGGGGTCCTGCAGGCACCTCGCGTGATGTGCGGTGGCCAGGGCGAGGAAAGCGGGCTCACCTCCGGCGAATTCGAACAGCGTGGGACGCACAACGCGAGCATCGCACGCCGAACTGAGCAAGGCTAGGCCCACGGCTGGGACGCCGCTTGGCGGGAATCTGCTTTCCGGCCAACGGCTGCCCAGCCATCCCGAGCGCACCCATTCGGCAGCTCCGTGCGGTCGCTCATCGGCACGATCGCCCCGCCTGGCAGTATCTGCTGCTGATGTCCGGCTGGGCGTGAGTCGACTGGGGGAGCCGTGGCGCCGCTTCCGGGCAGGCCGACGGGAGGGGGTGGAGTCGCTTCACGGCAGCGCGGTGGCCACTTGCTGGCGTGATGCCGCCTTGGGAAGTAGTCTCGCAGCGGCCGGGCGCAACCACCGCGGCCGTGGGGGGTGGGACAGCGTGGTGAGCGACCTGATCACTCATGCGGACAAGGTGCTGTTTTCCGAGCGGGGCGAGACGAAGGGTGACCTCGCCGCGCACTTTCTGCGGGTCGCGGCTCCGCTGATGCGGACCATGGGCGGGCGTCCGGTGCTGCTGCAGCGCTTCCCCGAAGGCGCCGGCGGGTCCTCCTTCTTCCAGAAACGCGTACCCAAGAACATCCCGGACTGGCTGCAGACCACCACGGTATCGACACCCAACGGCACCACCTCACAAGCGCTGGTCGCCGCCGACTTGGACCACGTGCTGTGGGCGGTGAACCTGGGCTGCCTGGGTTTCCACGTCTGGCCCTACCTGGCTCGCGACCCCGGCCACGCCGATGAACTGCGCATCGACCTCGACCCGACCCCCGGCGTGGACTTCACCCACATCCGCCAGGCCGCCCGCGAGCTGCAGCAATTGCTCACCGAGCTCGGCATTGCCGGCTATCCCAAGACGACAGGCAACCGCGGCCTGCACGTGTACATCCGGCTGCAGCCGCGCTGGGACTCCTACCAGGTACGCGCCGCCGCTGTCGCCGCCGCGCGCGAACTGGAACGCCGCAGGCCAGACCTCATCACCGCCGCCTGGTGGAAGGAGGAACGCGGGCAGCGGGTGTTCGTCGACTACAACCAGAACGCACCACACAAGACGGTCTTCGGCGCCTGGTCGGTCCGGGCGCGGCCCGGGGCGCAGGTATCGACCCCCATCACCTGGGCCGAACTCGACGACATCCACCCCGACCAGTTCACGATCGCCTCACTGCCCGCGCGGCTCGGGGCAGCCGCCGACCCCTGGCTTGGCATCAACGAAAACCCGCAGTCGCTGGAGCCACTGCTGGCGATGAACGACCGGGACCGAGCCCACGGATTGCTAGACGCCCCATGGCCGCCTGTGTACCCGAAGCAACCCGGCGAGCCACCCCGCGTCGCCCCCAGCCGCGCGAAAAAGCACCCCGACTGAATCACCGCCCAGGCCCCCCACCCAGCAACTGCTTCGGAGTCGACCCCCCATGCCGATGCGACAGCAGATGTTTCCTGTCCAGTTTCGCCGCTCGTGGAACTGGCCAACAGGACCAATGGCCCTGTTGGCCCAGAAAGGCACTGGGTAGCCTGGCTTCCGCTCGCTAGGGGGATCATGAAATATGCCATCAGGGCCGCGTTAACGGCCAGCGCCCTGCTCGTACTCGGCGCCTGTGGGTCGGAGGGCGCGCCGTCCACAGCGGCGGCACCGACAAAGACGGTGACAATGACCGCGACACCGCCCGCAGCCTTAAGCACGACGACAAAAGCCCGGCCGGCGGTCGAGAAGCGCATCATCACCAAGACCCGGGCGGTTCCGTTTACGACCAGAAGGGTAAGCGATCCCACGCTTGCCAAGGGCACCATCAAGGTGAGAACTCACGGCGTCGCGGGGAGAAAGGTCCTCACCTACGAGGTGACCTTTACCAACGGGGTGCAGACAGGCAAGAGACTGGTACGTAAGGCGGTCACCAAGGCTCCTGTTACCCGGGTCATCGCGGTGGGAACAAAGGAAGCACCACAATGTGACCCGAACTACAGCGGCGCCTGTGTGCCGATCGCCAGCGACGTCGACTGCGCAGGCGGTGACGGCAACGGCCCGGCGTATGTGCAAGGCCCCGTTCGTGTGGTCGGCACAGACATCTACGGGCTCGACGCCGACGGCGACGGTATCGGCTGCGACAGCTGACCCTGTGCCAGGTGCATGCCTAATCTATTGGCGGACCTGACCCAGGTGCAGCCCGGGCAGTTTATGTGTAGCGCTCAGCGCTGGTGCGCTGGCGGTACATTCCCGCGACAAGAAATGCCAGGTCGAGGGACTGGCTACGGTTGAGCCTGGGATCGCAGGCGGTCTCATACCGCTGGCGCAGGTCGCTCTCTGCGATCCGCTGGCCGCCGCCTGTGCATTCGGTGACGTCGTCGCCGGTGAACTCGATGTGAATGCCGCCCGGGTGCGTGCCAAGCGCGCGGTGCACCTCAAAGAACCCGGTGACCTCGTCCAGCACGGCATCGAAGCGCCGTGTCTTGTGCCCGCTAGCCGCCTCGACGGTGTTGCCGTGCATCGGGTCGCACACCCAGGCGACCTCGGCGCCGCTGGCGGCCACCTTCTCCACGAGCGGAGGCAGCGCGTCACGCACCCTCAAGGCACCCATACGCGTCACCAGGGTGAGCCGGCCAGGCTCGCGGTCCGGGTCGAGCGCGCCGACCAGGGCGAGCACGTCCTGGGCCGTGGCCTCCGGGCCGATCTTGACGGCCACTGGGTTGCGGATCTGCCGCGCGAACTCGACGTGGGCGCCGCCGGGAGCGCGGGTGCGCTCCCCGATCCACAGCAGGTGAGCCGACAGGTCGTAGGAAAGCCTGCTTCGCGAGTCGATCCTGGTCAGCGCCCGCTCATAGTCAAGGAGCAGGGCCTCATGGCTGGAATAGAACTCGACAGCGCGGAACTCTTCCGGGTCGGCCCCGCAGGCATGCATGAACGCGATCGCCCGGTCGATCTCGCCCGCCAGCCGCTCATAGCGCTGCCCGGCCGGGCTGCGGGCCACGAAGTCCTGATTCCAGGCGTGCACCTGGCGAAGGTCGGCGTACCCGCCGCTGGCGAAAGCCCGGCACAGGTTCAGCGTGACCGACGAGCAGTGATAAGCCTCCAGCAGCCGGCCAGGGTCGGGCGTCCTCGCCGCGGCCGTGAACTCAAATCCGTTGACCGCGTCGCCCCGGTAGACGGGAAGCTCCACGCCATTCCTGACCTCGGTCGCCGCCGACCGGGGCTTGGCGAACTGCCCCGCCATCCGGCCGACCTTCACAACCGGCACACTGGCCGCATAGGTCAGCACGACTGCCATCTGCAGCAGCGTCCGCAGCTTGCCCCGGATGCCATCGGCAGTCGTGCCGCCGAACGTCTCCGCGCAGTCGCCGCCCTGCAGCAAAAATGCATCACCACGTGCCACCGCAGCCAGCCGCTCCTTCAACTGATCGCACTCCCCCGCGAACACCAGCGGCGGCAAGCTTTCCAGTCTTCGCACCACCGTCTCGAGCCGGCCAGGGTCAGGCCACTCGGGCTGCTGAAGCACCGGCGCGCGGCGGGCACTTTCCCCGGGCCTGCCAGCATTCTGGGATGCGGTCACCCGTTCAGGCTAGTGGCCCAGCGGTCGCATAGCCCCTGATCTGTTTTCAGGCATACTTCAGCCAGCCGAATTTGTACCAGTGCTGACCTCCGGCGATGAATTCCGGGGCTTGGCGGAGTCTTGAAGAAGTGAGTACTTGTGGCTGGGTGTGGGAAAGCTGCTGCGGAGGAGGCAGGCGATGGGTGACATCCCCCTTGTCGTGGGCATGCCGATCGCTGATCGGCAGGCCTCGTTCACGTTCTACCGTGATGGGCTCGGGTTCGATCCCGTGGGGGAGCCCGGGCAGGACGGCGTCCCGGAGCCGCTGCAGTTCGCTGTCAACGGCGGTGTCCGGGTGATGCTGATTCCGCGGGGCGGCTTCGGCTGGATCACCGGGGATCACGACGTCGCACCGAGCGGGTCCAGTGAGTGCGTCCTCACCCTCGGGACCGGCACCAACGACGGTGTTGACGAGTTGCTCGAACGCGCCGACGCAGCCGGTGCTGCGATCGTGACACCCGCCGGGCAGCAGCCATGGGGATATGCGGGCGCGTTCGCCGATCCCGACGGGCACATCTGGATGGTGCGGTCGCAGGAGCAAACCGCCTGAACGGCCCGCGGTGCCTGTGGGCATGCCCACCAGCTCGCCGAGACCCAGGTTCTTCTTCGGCGGCCGCGTGTAAACAAGACTTCGACCGGGCCCGTTCACCGCGAAGGGGATTGCTCACCGGCCATGTGCCGCGCCAGGTTCGCCGCAGCCATCGCGAACTGCTCGCCTCATGGATGGCTGCGGGGCAGAACGGCCAAATCGCGGGTGACTATGCGCTACGAGGCAGGCCCTTCAGGCAGGGTCTCCACCAGCACTTCAAGGGCGGCGGTCCAGCTCTCCCAGTAAGGTCGGCCGGGCTCGGCCGCTATGGCCACGATGAGCTGCTGCCGGAACGGTTCGCTGTCGCCGCCGAACGCGTGAGAGACGACCGCGGCGGCGAGCCCGAAAACCCTGGGCTGCCAGGGCGCGTCGAAGGCAAGCTCCCCGTTTCGGCGGGGCAGGTCCATCTCCGACAGGCTATGTCCGCTCACAGGCGGGCCACGCCGATCATCGAGTCGCGGGTAACGAGCCCCGCCAGCTCCGCCTCGGTCATGCCCCCAGTCCCCGGCGGGCGCTCGGGCAGGACGAGATAACGAACCTCGGCCGAGGAGTCCCACACCCGGATCTCGACATCGCCGGGCAACCGGCAGCCCATTTCGGCCAGCAACGCCCGGGGCTCTCGGACCATCCGGGCCCGGTATGGAGGGTCCTTGTACCACGCTGGCGGCAGCCCCAGCGTCGGCCACGGATAGCAGGAGCACAGCGTGCACACGATGACATTGTGGACGGCGGGAGTGTTCTCCACGACCACCATGTGATCCCCCTCCGCCCCGCCGAAGCCAAGCTCGGCGATGGCGGCGGTGCCCTCAGCCAGCAGGCGTTCCTTGTACTCGGCGTCCGTCCAGGCCCGGGCCACCACCTTCGCCCCGTTCATCGGGCCTATCTCCGACTCAAATCGGCGGGTGATCTCCTCGATGAAACCCTCGGGCACCAGCCCACGCTCGGTCAGCAGCGCCTCAAGCGCCGCGACCCGCTGCTCGACCGGCGACATGACAGCCGGGTGATGGCCCTCCTCGCTCATGACCGCTCCAGGTAGCTGTCCCACAGGTCAGCGTGTACTGACACGCCGTGCTGGCCGTCCCGCCAAAGTTCGGCTGCGTCAAATCGAACCGAATACGTCGGCTCGTAGCGGCGGGCGCTGCCGTGAGCCTCGATGTCAGGCAGTGAATGCGTGCCGTCCACCCGCACGACCACCCCGGCCTTGCCACGGACGTACCGTGGGCAGCGGGTGTGGCCGGGCGGATGCCAGTCACGCACCCGGACGCGGTCGCCGACCCTGAAGCGTGGCTCATCGACGCCAGGACCGCCATCCTCGCCGGGACCTCCACCAGCAACCGGCCGGGCGAGCACCGGGCCGCTCAGCGGAAACCGCCCACCGGCGCGCGCCTCGAGGTCTGAGTGGGACACAAGCCCGTGCTCGACAGCCAAGGTAGCCACCGCGGTGAGCCAATGCTCGTAGTAGCTCGACGTCAAGTAGTGGCCCGGCTCCATCCGCTCGATCGAATGCCGGAACTCGCCCCCGCTGGCCCCCACCGCGCCGGTGACGATCACCATGAGCGCCCGGGCCACCGCCTGCCACCGGCCGTGAAAGACCGGCTCCGCCGGTGAATGAGCCACTGGCCCCAAACCCTGCATGCCACCGAGGTCATGGATACCGTCCACCAGCAAGACTCTACCCATCCGGGCTGCGGCACCCGCCGCGAACGCGCGGCGTCTCCACGGCCGTTCAGGCGAGAGGGCAGGGACCCCAGGCGACAGGCGACGGATCTCGGGCTGCCGAGCGCGCAGACAACGGCTATGGGGGTGAGACACGGCGGGCCACCTCTGCGAGGCCGGGCCAGTCGCGCGACTCCTGGACGCAGCGCGCGAACAGCCACAACAGCACGCGGTCTGGGTCGAGACCGAGGAGGCCGGCCAACCGCCGGGCGAGGCCGTGCGGGTCGGAGCGTTGGGCGCAGTTCAGCATGTGCTGGAGCCCGCCCGCGCCAGGCCAGGATCAAGACGCACCCCGCCGCTTTCAGCCTCTGCGGCGAACCTGTCCGCCCACTGCTGGCACATGAGCTGCAGGGACCGGAACGGGTGATTGCGGGCGGGCTGGATCCAGAGCCGACGGAGCAGCCCGGCGATCACGGTGTCCTGCTCCGGCTCGGGACAGCCAGACAGCGGCGGGCCGGGCAGGCAGCGCTCCAGCAGCAGGGCAATGGCGTCATCGAGGTCGGTCGCAGCATGCAGCCGGACGGCGGCGTTCCCGGCCCAGGCACGCAGCGCCGCAGCCTCATGCGCGGCCTCAGGGTGACGCCAGACCACCTTCAGCACCAGCCTGGTACCTGACGCATCGCGGACAGGCGCGACCCATGCCGTCTGGCCGCCGGGCTGGAACGGCTCGCCAACCGTGGGCGACCACAACTCCTGCACCACTGCGATGACCGCCGGCAACGTGCTCGCGAGCCATTCCTGGCGCCCCTCGTGCTCTGCCGCCGCAACGAGGTTCCGCGGCAATGCCAACCGCCCCACCGTGCCCATCCTGCCCGGCGCACGAACACCCGGCCATCCGCCGCGCCCACCCTGCGCCCGCGCCGCGCCTACTCCGGCAACGGCGCGGGGGCGCGCTGGGTGATGGGCGGTGGCGATGAACTGGTGCCACCCGGCAGCCGGTGGGTAAGTGCCAGCGCCGTGACGGCTGCTGCCGCCGCGATAGCGAATGCGGCTGTGATGCCCAGCTGAAGGTTGCCGCCCGCGCCAGCCGCCACGGCCGCACCACCCACGCCGATGCCGATCGCGGTGCCGAGCACATCGGCCAGGTTCAGGGACGCTGATGCCTGTCCTTCCCTCCCGGGTGGTGCCTTCCGCAGCATCATCAGCGAGATCGGCGCATACGCCAGCCCAATACCCAGGCCCGCAACCGTCCAGGCAGCCAGGCCCTCGTCCACCGGCACGCCCGGCTGCAGCACCAGGACCATCCCGGCAATGCCGGCCAAGACGATCACCAGCCCGGCGCGGACCAGGCGGCGTCCTTCCCAGGTGTCACTCAGCCGGGCCTGCACCCAGGCGCCAGCAGTCCAGGTCAGCGTCGCGCCGGTGACGGCGATGCCCGCAACCATCGGGCTGCGGTGGCGTAGCACTGTAATCGCAAGGGTCACATAGGCGTCGGCGCCGAAGAAGCCGAACGTGAGCAGGCCCCGGCTGAGAATCGTGGCTGGCAGGCCCGGGCGCGCGGTCAGGGTGCCGGCTGGAACCAGCCTGCGCAGCGCCGGCAGCCCCGCGATCCCGCCCGCCACGATCAGCGCACCGCCGGTCAGCAACGCGCCCGAAGAAGCCAGGAGCGTCAGGCCGGCCAGGATCATCATGGCGCCGGCTGCCGTGCGGATGCCGTCGACCAGCCGGTGCTCGTGCGCCTGCGCGGAGCCGGGCGGGCCGAGCCGGCTCAGGGCTGGCACGGCTATCGGCCCGGCCACCCCGACCACCGGCAGCAGGCCCAGGAACACCCACCGCCACCCGAACACGTGCGCCACCTCAGCGCTGAGCGCTGGCCCCGCCAGCCCTGGGGCGACCCAAGCGGTAGACAGGACCGCCATCATGCGGGCCTGAAGCGGGCGGGGCAGGCTGCGGCCAATCGCCACGTAGGCGACCGAAGGCACCGCGCCCGCACCCAGGCCCTGCAACACCCGGCCCCCAACCAGGACTTCCATCGAAGGCGCCAAACCCGCCACGGCCAGCCCAGACCCGAACAGCACCAGCCCGGCCACGAACGGAACCAGCGGACCCCGCCGGTCAGCCTCCCGGCCGGCCATCACGATGCCGACCACACTGCCCAGCATGAACGCACTGAACACCCAGCCGTAGAGGCGCAGCCCGCCAAGATCACGGGCGACAACCGGCATCACCGTCACCACCGCCAGCGCCTCCGACGCAACAAAGGTGACTGTCAGGACCAGGCCCACGGTCAGCGCCCGCGTTTGCGGCACCCAGAGCCCGCCTGGCTGGCCTTGGTTCATCAGCCGCCCTCCTGCCTCATTGCTCCTGAGCCTAAGAGCTCACGTGCCCTTGCAGTCCAGCAGCAGGCCCCAGCAGGCAACGGGAACACGAGCGGGAGTACGGCAGCAGGGTGAGGCTGGACTGGGTGGTGGGCGCTGGTCGTTTGGCGGGAAAATTTCAGACGGTGCCGGGACGGTACTCCTGCGCGAGAGCGGCGAGTTCTTCCGCCAGGTCCCCCGCGTCCAGCCGCGCCTCGATCCGGCGCAGGTCATCGATGCGGGCGCGGGTCTCCACGTGGCGCGGGGTCAGCAGCGTGCAGCAGTCCTGGTCGGGCAGTTCGGAGAGGGCGAGCGTGCGGATGCGCCGCGCCTCGGCCATGATCTCGACTTTGTCCGACCCGATCAGCGGCCGCAGGATGGGCAGCCCAACCGCGTCGTCGAGCGCGGTGATGTTGGTCAGCGTCTGGCTGCTCACCTGGCCGAGGGAGTCCCCGGTGACCAGGGCCGCCGCGTGCAGCCGGGCCGCGAGCGCCTCGGCGGTTTTGAGCATGAGCCGGCGCTGGGCCATGATCTGCAAGCGGCTCGCCCCCGAGGACGCCAGCCGCTGCTGGGTTTTGCCAAACGCGACCACGAACAACCGTGAGCCGCCCTGGAACCGGTCGAGCAGGCGCATCAGCCCATAGGCCTTGTACACCGACTCGGGCCCGGTCAGCGGCATGCCGGAGAAGTGCAGGAAGTCGCAGTGAAGGCCGCGGCGCATCATCCGGTAGCCGGCAACCGGGGAGTCGATGCCACCGGACATCAGAACCAGTGCCCGGCCGCTCATCCCGACCGGCAGCCCGCCCTGGCCGGGCATACCCTCGGTGTACACGAAGACCTCACGCTGGTCGACTTCCAGGAAGACTTCGGCGTCCGGGTGCTTGAGGTTGACGGGATAGCCGTAGGCCTGCTGGACCCGGGTCCCCACCTCGGTGGCGAGCTCGGTGGACGTGAGCGGGAACCGCTTGTCGCGGCGGCGGGCCCGGACCGCGAACGAGCCCGTCTTCCCGGCCATCATCGCTACTGCGGCCGCGATGGCAGCTTCTGGTTCCTTGGCCACCCGCACCGCGCGGCAGACCCGGGCGATCCCCATGATCTCGCGGGCACGCTGCGCCATCGCATCGGCTGCGGCCTCCGCGTCTGCGGCCTCCACGGTCCCGGCCTCCACGGTCCCGGCCTCCACGGTCCCGGCCTCCACGGTCCCGGCCTCCACGGTCCCGGCATGCGCGGCTGGTCCGCCTGGCGTCCCAGCGGCCGGGGCATCATCGCTGCGGGCCGTGCGGAGAACCATCACGCCCTCCCGCTGCCACAGGCGCACGGCAAGGCCAACATCGGCCATGGCGCGGCGGATGTTCGCCTGCAGCAACCGCTCGAAGCGCTGCCTGTTACCCCCCTTGAGTACGATCTCGCCCAGCTTCAGGAGCACGCACGGCTCGGACAGAGGGGCCGGGACAGCCGCGGCAGGTTCGGTGAGGGGGCTGACGGACATCCTCCAAGTGTGCCAGCAGTCACGCGCGGTTTTTTTGGTGGACTGGACGGGCAGCTGTCGATCCGGCGCCGCGCCGTTCGATTACAGGTGGACGCCGGCACCTGCTGGCACAGAGCGAGAGGTGACACCGATGAAGTACATGTTCGTCCTGTACGGGACGGGCCGGCCGCTTCCCGAGCCGGGGACCGAAGAGCACCGGCAGATGGTCGAGGCCTGGGATGTCGCAAACACGGCCATGACCAAGGCCGGGGTGCGTTTGACGGGGCGGTGGAAGTGCGGCCGGTGGTGCAGGTGACGCCTCCGCAGTGACCGGCCAGTACGAGGACGAGTTCGGGGCCCACTGGTGGGCGGCGGTCGCGTCCGTCACCCGCCACGTGGGCGACCTGGGCGTGGCCGAGGACGCGATGCAGGACGCCTGCGCCGCGGCCCTGGCCCAGTGGCCGGCGCAGGGCGTGCCAGACAATCCCCGCGCCTGGCTGATCGGGACCGCCCGTCACAAGGCGCTGGACCGCCTGCGGCGGGAGGCCCGCCGGGCCGGCAAGTAAACCGAGGCGATGCGCGAGGCGAGCATGCCGCCATCACCGGGTGGCTGGGCGGCCAGCACCGACGACGAACTGGCGCTGATTTTCACCTGCTGCCATCCAGCCCTCGACCCGGCGGTCCGGGTGGCGCTGACACTGCGCGCCGTGTGCGGGCTGGCGACAGCCGAGATCGCCGCCGCGTTTTTGCTGCCCGAGCCCACCATCGCACAGCGCCTGGTGCGGGCCAAGCGCAAGATCCACCAGGCCGGGATCACCTTCCGGGTCCCCGCTCCGGCCGACCTGCCGGCCCGCCTCAGCGCGGTGCTGCGGGTGGTGTACCTGGTCTTCACCGAAGGTCACACAGCACGAAGCGGCCAAACGATGGTTCGTGGGCACCTGTGCGATCAGGCGATCCGGCTCGCCCGCGCGCTGGCCGACCTGCTGCCCGGGACCGGGCCATGATCACCCACGGTAAGGCAGTGCTGGAACACGCTCTGCGACAGGCAGGCCCGATGCTTACCAGCTGCACGCCGCCATCGCCGCGTGCCACTCCGGGGCGGCGTCGGCCGATGAAACCGACTGGCGCGAGATCGCCCTGCTCTACGGCCAGCTCATCAGGTACGAGCCGACGCCGGTGGTAGAGGCGAACCGGGCGGTCGCCGTGGCCATGTCCGAGGGGCCCGCGGTCGGCCTGGTCATTCTCGATGCGGTCGGTACCGACCCACGGCTGGCCCGCTGGCCACAGCTGCACATCGCCCGGGCGGAACTGCTGCGCCGCCTCGGCCGGCGCGACGACGCGATCGCCGCCTACCAAACGGCGATCGCTCTCACCCGCCGGATGCGGGAACTGTGACCGGCTGGGGGTGCTCGCGGAGCCATTCCAGCACCTCGGCGGCGTGCTGGCCGGGCGGGAACACCGGGTAGAAGACGTGCCCGATGGTGCCGCCGGTCACGATCATGGTCAGCCGCCGGTACAGCCTCATCCCGTCCACGGTGAACGTCGGCAGCCCAAGCGCGTCCGCCACCGCCAGCGCCTCATCCGAGAGCATCGGGAAGGGCAGGTGCAGCCGCGCCGCAGCCTCCCGCTGGTAGTCGCTGGACTGGCTGGACATGCCGAAGACCCGGGCAGCACCCGCGGCCTGGAGTTCCGCGTAATGGTCGCGGAACCCGCAGGATTCGGGCGTGCACCCGCGGGCACCGGGGATCTCGTCCCAGCCCGCCGGCAGGGCGGTCCCGGGCCGGCCCGTCCTGGGGTACAGATACAGCACCGTCCGGCCGCCGCCGAGGTCGGCCAGGCCGGCCTCACCGCCGTCGCTGCGGCTGAGGGTGATCGCGGGCATCGCACGTCCCGGCAGGTGCCTCGCCGCCCCGTCATCGACGGGGACTGGCAGGTCCGGCGGCAGCCCCAGATAGTCCGGCTCCATGGTCTCAATCTTTGCATGGCAGTCTGTCACCGTGGCGGACGCACAGATGCATGTCAGGCAGGCCACCGGCAGCGATATTGACGCCATCGCGAGGGTGGCCGTCGCAGCGGGACAGGTCGGGGAATGGTCGGGCGCGGACGCCGCGTACACGAGCCACCTGCTTGCCCACGGCCGGGTGGTTGTCGCCGAGACCGGCGGTGCCGTGACCGGTTTTGGCGCGTCCCGCCAGATTGGCGCGGGAACCGCCGCGGTCACCATGTTGAGCGACCTGTTCGTTGACCCGCACGCTCATGGCCGTGGCCTTGGGCGGGCCATGCTCGCGGTGCTGTGGGCCGAGGGTTCTCCGCGCATGACGTTCAGCAGCCTGCATGCGCATGCCCTGCCGCTGTACACGCGAAGCGGGCTGGATGCCTGGTGGCCGCTGCTGTACCTGAGCGGAGAGGTGACGGCACTGCCGAAACCGGACGGCTGGGACGTCATGCCGGTGACGCCTGCGGAGGTGGCGGCCCGGGAGGAGGAGTGGACCGGGACCGGCCGGGCCGCTGACCACCAGGCCTGGGCCGGGCGGCCTGCCGGGCAATCGCTGGTTGCCCTTCGCGGCGGTGTGGTGCTGGCGGCGGGCACGGCCGCGGGGGACGGGGACGAGTACGGCATCGTGCACCTGTCCCTTTCCCCCACGGCTGATGATGGCGGCGCCCGCGATGCGGTGCTGGCGGTCCTTGCCTGCCTGAACGCGCCGGGCGGGCAGGCGCGCGTGTGCCTGCCCGCGCCTCACCCAGCGGCCCGGCCGCTGCTGGCGGCGGGGTGGCACAACGACTTCATCGACCTGTTCATGGCGACCGAGCCTGGGCTGCTCGACCCGCGCCGGGCCGTACCATCCCCCGCGCTGGCGTGAGCAGGCTGAAAGGTATTTGACGTGGGGGCGCGGCTGCGGTTGGGTCATCCGCGTGACCAGTGCCAGCGCCAACCGGAATCTCTGGAACCGCACCAGCGCGGACTACCAGCAGCGCCATGACCCGCAGATCGGTGCAGCGCCCCGGCTCTGGGGCATGTACTCCATTCCCGACGCCGATCTCGGCGCGCTCGGGGGTGTCACCGGCCAGCGCGTCCTTGAGCTGGGGTGTGGCGCCGGGCAGTGGTCGCGCTCCCTGCTGGCTGAGGCGGGCCAGCTCGTCGGATTCGATTTGTCCGATGCCCAGCTTGCGGCCGCCCGGCAGGCCATGGGCACCCGTTACCCCCTCGTACAAGGCGCCGCGCAGCAGCTCCCGTTCACTGACGCGAGCTTCGACGTGGTGTTTTGCGACCATGGGGCATTGAGCTGGGCACCGCCGGCCGAGGCGGTTCCGGAGGCGGCCCGGGTGCTCCGGCCAGGCGGCCGCCTGGTCTTCAGCGTCGCCAGCCCGTGGCTCGAGGTCTGTTACGACAATGCCGCCGACCGGGTCACCGCGTCTCTGCGGCAGGACTATTTCGGGCTCTACGCGATGCCGGAAGAGGACGGGGCGGCCAGCTACACGCTCACCTACGGCGGATGGGTCCGGGTGCTGCGCGGAGCCGGGCTCGTCATCGACGACCTCATCGAGCCGCGCCCCGGGCCGCGGATGCGCAGCACCTACCTGGACTGCGATCCCCCGGACTGGGCCAGCCACTGGCCCTGCGAGCTGCTCTGGGTGACCCACCGGCCATACCCGGCTGTCGCGGGCGGCAAAACATAACAGCGGGGCACATCTCGTCGCGAACGGTAAGCTGCCAGGTGCGAAACCAGCGACCTCGCCGCGCCGCGTGAGCCGGTCTTTGGGGTGCCTGGGAGGCGGGGCCAATGGCCGAAGGGCCCGGACAGCGGCGCGCACGCCGCCCGGTACCCGACGCTGCCTGGGTCAGCCTGTTCGTGTTGCTGGCCTCGCTTACGCTGGTCGCCCTCGCGCTGGGCGGCCCGCGGCTGCCGGCCTCAGAGGGTGGGCTGACTGGCCCCTGGGTTCACCGGATCACCGCCCCAGCGCTGATCTTCGAGGCGATTTTCGCCTCGGCGCTGGCCGTGCTCGTCGTCCGCGGCCGGCGGGCACCCCAGGCGCAGCACTCAGGACTGCCCGAGTTCACTCCACCCGACCGGGCCACGGTGGTGGCCGGGCGGCTCCGGGCGGTCCTGCGGCGGGTCCTGATCGCCGCGCTGCTCGTGATCCCGGCCCTGCTGCTGCTGAACATGGCGCACCCATTCACACCGCGCGTCCGCCCCCGGGCCCTGCCGACGGTGCCGCCCAACCCGCCCCAGCATGTCACCACCCACCCCGCCAGGCCGTCCCGCGTCATGCACGTCAGCGGGCGGTTGCTGGAGGACCTGCTGATCGCGCTGGCGCTGCTTGCCGTCATCGTGGCCGCCGCGATCGCGGTGATGCACCATCGGCCGGCCGACTCCGGCCCGTCACGCGAAGAGCCTGTCCTCACTGACGAAGACGACGAGGAAGACCTGCGGGACGCCGTCATGGCGGGACGGACGGCGCTGGCCGTCCTTGACGACGCCCGGGCGGCGGTTATCGCCTGTTACGTCGCCATGGAGCGCAGCCTGGCGGAGGCTGGCGCCGCGCGCGAGGCCGCCGATACGCCAGCGGAACTGCTGGACCGTGCTGCCCGGGCGGGGCTCGTCCGCACCGGGGCTGCCAGCCGGCTTACCAGCCTCTTCTACGAGGCGCGGTTCTCCAGCCATCCGTTTGGCACCGGCGACCGCGACGCAGCAGAACAGGCCCTCGCCCAGCTCCACGCCGATCTCAGCGCCGAGGCCGTTCAGTGAACGCCTGGCGGCAGGCTGGGCCGGAGCTGGCGGTGGCCGCGGTCATCATGCTCGCCGCAGGGGCGGCAGGCTCTACTGACGGACGAGGTTTGGGGCGCCGGAGCGGAGGACATACTTCTGGATCTTGCCGGTGGCCGTCTTCGGCAGTTCGCTGACGAACGTCACACCGTGGGGCGCCTTGAAATGCGCCAGCCGGTCCCGGACGAAGCTGATGAGTTCCTGCTCACTCGCCACGGCGCCGTCGCGCAGGACCACGAACGCATGCGGCGCCTCGCCCCACTTTTCGTGTGACAGCCCGACGATGGCAGCCTCCGAGACCGAGGGGTGACGCAGCAGCATGCCCTCCACCTCCACCGAGGAGATGTTCTCCCCGCCACTGATGATCACGTCCTTGATCCGGTCCCGGATCTCGACGTATCCATCGGCGTGCAGCACGGCCGCGTCGCCGGTGTGGAACCACCCGTCACCCATCACCCGCTGTGTCGCTTCCGGGTCGTGGTAGTAGCCGTCCATGACCACGTTGCCGCGCACCACGATCTCGCCCAGCGTCTGCCCGTCCGCGGCAACCTCCTCCCCCGACTTGGCGACGACCCGCAGTTCGCCCGACGTGAGCAACTCCACGCCCTGCCGCGCCTTCACCACTGCCCGGTCGGCGAGTGACAGTTCCGCGTGCTCAGGCACCGGGGCGCACACGGTGATGAACGGCGCCGTCTCCGTCAGGCCGTAGACCTGGGTGATCTCCCAGCCGAACTCCCCCTCCATCCGCTCGATGGTGGCCGCCGCGGGCGCTGCCCCCGCCGTCACCACGTGGACCCCAACCGGTATCTCGCCCCTGACCTCCGCCGGGGCGTTGGCCAGCGAGATCAGCACGGTGGGGGCAGCGCACAGCCAGCTCACGTTCTCCTCACGGACCAGCCGGAACACTGTTGCCGGGTCAACCTTGCGGAGGCAGATGTGGACGCCCGCGGCAGCTGTCACCGTCCAGGGGTAGGTCCAGCCGTTCGCGTGGAACATCGGCAGCGTCCACAGGTAGCGCTGCCCCACGCCCATCGGCAGATGCAGCAGGGTGCCGATCGAGTTGATCGCCGCGTTGCGGTGAGTGATCATGACGCCCTTGGGGCGGGCCGTGGTGCCGCTGGTGTAGTTGATCGTGAGCAGGTCCCGCTCGCTGAGCTCCGGCGGGCCTGAATCCAGACCGCCCGCACCCGGTGAGGCGCCCGCACCCGGTGAGGCGCCCGCACCCGGTGAGGCGGCGGCGCCCGGTGAGGCGGCGGCGCCCGGTGAGGCGGCGGCGCCCGCACCCGGTGGGGCCGCACCGACCGCGGCCTCGTAGTCGAGCCAGCCGTCCTGCGCGCCCTCGAACGCCACGAAATGCCGGACCTGCGGCATCTGGTCCCGGACCCCGTCGACCGCGGCCAGGTAGTCGCTGTGGGCACAGACCACCGAGGCGCCCGAATGGTTGACGATGTAGACAAAGTCATCCGCGGTGAGCCGGTAGTTGATGGGAACCAGCACCGCGCCCGCCTGCGGGACCGCGTAAAAGGACTCCAGCTGGGCGTGAGTGTTCGGGGCGATGGTCGCCACCCGGTCACCCGGCTGCACGCCCAGGCCGCGCAGCGCGGCCGCCCACCGGTCGCACCGGCCGAAGAAGTCCTCGTAGGTGAGCCGCAGGTCACCATCGACAACGGCTTCGCGGTGGCCGTGGAGGCGGCGCGTGCGGCGCGCGAAATCCAGTGGGGTGAGCGGCATTTCCATGATGAGAACCTCTGCTCGGTTGGTGGCCACCCTGGCCTGGCGACCCCTATGACCGAACGGTAGTTCCTTCCGCGAATCGCTACGAGGGCCCTTCGCCCGTTCATGTAGATCGCGGCGGTAGCGCCAGGGGCGGAACCGCCCGGCTCGGCTGAGTCCGCGGTGCTGGCCCGGTAGGACTGGCACTTCCGAAGAGCCTGTACACCGCCACCTCCGCTGACGGGGGTGACGTGGAGTGCCCCGCGGCCGCTCAACTCCCAGGGCGACAGCAACTTCCCGCAGATCGCCAGCGGCCCCGCCCCCGGTGACTTCCGCCTCGCCTGGCAAGACAACCGCACCGGGGCGTTCAACACCTGGTACACGGCAACCTCCGACGGCGGAGCCAGCTGGTCGGGCCAGGTGAAGCTGTCGAACCTCACCTCCGGCGCGCCGTACAAGAGCGCGGCCGGCTACACCTTCCCCGACGGCGACTACTTCGGCATCGCCGTGAGCACGGCCGGGGTCACCTACGCCATCTGGGGCGAATCCGACGGCTCCTCCATCTACTGCTGCGGCGACACCTGGTACGCACAAGGATCGTGACGCGGTCGGCGGGCAGGGGCTGGCAATGAGTTTCAAGGCCGGCACGGTCTTCCCTGCCTTGTCCTCGGACCGCTTCGCCCCCGGCCAGTGGTTCTTATAGCCAGTTCCTGCGCTTGAAGATGACGTAGAGCACGAGCCCGGTGACGGCCATGATGGCGATCGAGGCGTAGAAGCCTGCCTGCCGGCTGAAGCCGGGGTAGGGCACGTTCATCCCGTAGAAGCCGGTGATGAATGTTGGGACCGCGATGATCGCGGCCCAGCTTGTGACCTTCTTGGTGATGACGTTCATCCGGTTGCCCTGAATGGTCAGGTTTGTCTCCAGGATGCTCGTCACCAGATCCCGCAGGCTTTCTGTCCACTCGGAGGCGCGGAGCACATGATCGTAAATGTCCTGGTAGTAAGGCATCAGGTGGTCGTCGGCGACGTGCAGGTCGCGGCGCATCAGGGCGTTGATGACCTCACGCATGGGGATCACGATCCGGCGGAGCAGCACCAGGCTCTTGCGCAGTTCGAAGCTGCGCCGCTGGACGTCGAGGTCTTGCGGAACGTCGGCGAATAGCTGGTCCTCCAGCATCTCGACGGCGTCGTCAAGGCTCTGCACCGTTTCGAAATGACTGTCCACGACATAATCCAGCAGCCCGTGCAGCAGGTAGCCGACCCCGAATTTGGCGAGATCGGGGCTGGCGTCCCAGCGTTCCACGACCGCGCCGATGTCCAGCCCGTCATCCTTGCGGACCGTGATCAGGGCACGGTCGGTGAGGAACGCGGCGAGTTCACTGGTGGCCAGCTCGCCCGTGCCGGAGTCCAGCCGTGCACCGTAGGCGGTCAGGAACAGGTGGCTGCGGTAGCGGTCAAGCTTGGGGCGCTGGCGCTCGTGGACGGCGTCCTCGATGGCCAGCGGGTGCAGCCCGAATTCCTCGCTCAGCACCACAAGATCGTCGCGGCCGGGGCCGCGCAGGTCAAGCCAGATGGTGACCGCCTCATCGGCAAGGTGATCGCTGATGTCGGCGACCGGGAATCCCTCAAGCTCGAGTTGTCCAGCGCGGTAGAGCCGCGTGCGCGCCTGGCACCTGGTCGGCGTGGCGTGGGAGATAGTGGCTGCGGCCACCGTGTCGGGATCACGGCCGTAGAAGGTCTGGGCCAGCAGTGGCCGGGCACCCAGCACACCGCCCGGCCCGCCATCTGGATCCCGCGGCCCGCCCGGATCAGGCGGGTTATCCGGGGCGGGCGGGTCCTGCGGGTCCTGCGGCTCCTGCGGGTCCCCCGCGTCCGCACCGTGCCGGTCATCGCCGCGTTCAGAGCCTGGGGTGCTGGCTGGGCCGGTCTGCGATGTGCTCATCGGTTTCCTCGCTTCACAGCGGCAACCCGCGGGCGGGCGGGCACGCCTCATCAAGGGCCAATCGACCGCGGCGGCACGGCCCGCGTTTCAACCAACGTAGGTTAGCCCGGTGTAGCTGCGGGCGCGCTGCGGACGCAGGAGAGCCCGGCCGTCAGGGGCGGGGTCCGGTTGCCGCCTTCAACCGTGCGGCGATGTCGTCCACCGAGTCGAGTTTGCCTGCGGCGATGGTCATGATGAGTTCGTAGGCGTCGTCATTGGTCATGGTCAGGCGGCGCCCGTTGACGCCGTAGAAAGCGATGAGCCCCGCCAGGGCGAGCCGTTTGTTGCCATCAACAAGGGCGTGGTTTCTGGCCAGTGAGTGAACCAGGGCGGCAGCCTTGGCGTCCAGGCTTGGATAGGCATCGGCACCGAACGCGGTGGCCCGGGGGCGGGCAGCAGCGGATTCCAGCAGGCCGAAGTCGCGGACTGCCGGCTCATTACCCAGGGCGCGCTCGGCGATATGCAGCAGTTCCGGCATTGTTAGGTAGATCACCGAGCAAGGCGCTCCAGCGCTTCTGCGTACCGGGGCAGTTCCTCGTCAAGGACCCGTTCGAGCAATTCGGCGCGGCTGTGGCTTTCGACATATTCCCGGATGGCCTGCCGGACCACTTCCTGCATGGGCCGCCGCTCGAGTTCGGCACGCCGGCGCAGTACCTCGGTCTCCGTGTCAGTGAGCCGCAAAGTCATAGCCATGCAGCAAATGGTATCACCAGTGATACCAAGCCACCGCCGCTGCGATCTGGCGTGCCGCCTCCGGCCCCGTCCCCACACGATGCCTCATATCCCCAACCGGCAGAAGCCGTGTAATTCGTCCACGACCCGATTCTCAGCTGCCCAGGACAGCGCAGAGGAGACGATTCTCACCGTGCTGCCACAGCGAGCCGATCTCAGTGAACCCGGCCGCCCGCAACGCGCTCACGTGTACGCCGAGCAGCACCGATTCCGAGCCGTGATGGTCCTCGCTGAGCCGCCGCCGCTCGCGCTCCGCGGCTTGGCCCGCCAGGGCGGGCTCAGCGGTCGCCGCCTGCCACCAGCCCTTCCAGTCTTCCGCCGGGGCGCTGGGGAGGTTGCGCTGCGCCGCACGTTCGACCAGTGCCCGGCCGAGCCGGGCCAGCGTCGGCGCCACGGTTTGGTCCTCTTGCAGGTGATCACCGTTGAGAAGCAGCGCGCCGGGGCGCAGCGCGGTCGCGAGTTCCGTGCACATGGCAGGCAGCGCATCCGCGGGCAGCCAGTGCAGCGCCGTGGTGCTCACCGCCGCGTCAGCGGGCCGGTCCAGGCAGATGGCACCAACCCAGCCTGGAGCGCGCAAGTCCTGGTCGGCAAAACGGAGCCCGGCGCGCTCACCGTAGGCAGCCTGGCCGAGTGCCAGCAACACTGGATCGGCATCGATGGCCACGACGTTCGCCTGTGGGATCCGGTCAAGCAGCCGGACCGCGAGCGAACCGGGGCCGCAGCCCAGATCGAGAATGAGCGGATCTGGCCGCTCGGCCGCAGCCTCGACGGCGTCGATGAGCGCCGTGAACCGCTCCTCCCGGTCCGGCATGTACCCCTGCTGCTGGGCATCCCACCGGTCGATCCAGTGTTTTGCGACGACCTGGTCCAACTCGCGCACGTCTGGCTCCTGTCACTGACGCCTTTGGCTTCGCCAGTCACACTTTCATGGGGTGGACCCTTCGCTGGTCACTCCCCCCTGTCGCTACGTCAGAACCCGGCTCGGCCGCCGCAGACCCTGCCCTAGTCACCAGAGCCCGGCTATTTCGGTTGGCGCCGGCGGCCAGGCGGGCTACGGTCACGGTCTGACATTCAGGAGGCAGGTTTTGGCGATAACCGGGCCCATGATGGGTCACACGGCGGTGGTGACTGGCGCGAACCATGGCATCGGGGCGGCGACGGCGGAGGCGCTCGCCAGGCGGGGCTGCGGGGTGCTGTGTTCCTACTTGCGTATCGAGGATCCGGTCGATGCCGCGGTGCCGCAGACCTGCCGGCATCACCGCGCGCAGGATGCCGCCGAGATCGTCGCCCGCATCAGGGCCGGCGGGGGCCAGGCGGTGGCCGTCGAGGCCGACCTCAGCGATCCTGCCGCCCCGGCCGCGCTGTTCGACGCCGCCGAACAGCAACTGGGGCCGGTGGACATCCTGGTGAATAACGCCACCGGGTGGGTGCAGGACACCTTCACCCCGTCCGCCGGCGACCAGTTCGGCCGGTCCCTTCGGCCGGTGACCGCCGCGACGTGGGACCAGCAGTTCCGGGTGGACGCGATGGCCGCAGCCCTCATGATCGCCGAGTTCGCGCGGCGCCACATCGCCAGGGACGCGACCTGGGGGCGGATCATCGGGCTCACCTCGGGCGGCGATCTCGGCTTCCCGGAAGAGGTCTCCTACGGTGCCGCCAAGGCCGCCCAGGACAGCTACACGATGTCAGCCGCGGTGGAACTGGCCAGGTTCGGCGTCACCGCGAACATGGTCCACCCGCCGGTCACCGACACCGGCTGGGTCAGCGACTCCGTTCGCGAAGCCGTCGCCGCCAGCCCGACGATGATCCACATCGCCGACCCAGCCGAGGTCGCTGAGGTGATCGCCTACTTGGCCTCCGACGCCGCCGCCCTCATTACCGCGAACGTGATCACGCTTCGCTGACGCGCGTTCCGCGTCGGAATCGGCATCCGAAGCCAGCGTACAAAGGAGAAGGACGTCAGTTGAGCTGGCGGGACCGCTTCGGATCGGAGCGCTGTGCCGGGTCGTTTACGTGGTGGACGAGCCGCGCCGCCGGGGGTTCGCCTACGGGACGCTGCCCGGCCATCCCGAGCGCGGCGAGGAAGCCTTCCTCATCACCCACCACGACGACGGCACCGTAACCTTCGCCATCACCGCGTTCTGCGCGCCCGGTTCGCCACTGGCAAGGGCGGCGGGCCGCTGGGGCGGGCCATCCAGCGCCACATCACCAGCCGTTACCTGCGCGCGGTGGCCGGCTGATCCCGAAGAAAGCCAGCCGAGCAGGTGCTGATCCCTCAGACGTGAGCCAGCACGCCGTCGAGTGGCCTGGGGACTTGGGTGAGGTCAAGTGCGTTCACCAGCAGGCGTGCATATCTGCTCTTCCGGCCGGATCGGGTTCCCATGAAGCGGTGAACCTGCATCTCGACGCTGCGCCCTTGCTGGAAGGGCTGCTGCTGAAACGTGCGGAACGACCCGATCTCACCTTCGGCCTCGATGATGCGCTCCACGGCAGCGGCACCAAGAGCGCGGATCAACTCCTCCTCCAGGTCCGCGTCACACACGTAGAAACCCAGCGCCTCCATCTCGGTGCGGGAAAGCCCGGTGCCGAAGCCGGCCTGCCCGAGAGCGTGCCGGAAGAAGCCCTCCTCGGCAGCGTCGCAGAGCCCAGCCAACTTGATGCCGAGCCCGCGAGGGCCAAACAGATTCAGGAAGTGGCCGATGTTGGTCGCCCCGCCCATGGCAACGATGGAGATGCCTTCGGCGGCGAGTGCCCGCCCGCGCCGTACAGCCAGCACTTCCAGGGCAACCTGGTCGCTCATCCCCTCGACGAGCGCCACCACCTGCGGCCCCGCGCGCTCAGCGGGACCGGCCAGCATCTCCGGTGTCCACTGGGTAACCACACCACCGCGATCGGTCAGAATGGAGAGGGGCACCAGGGCGCCGGATCGGAATACAAGGCTGCGGAAAGCCTCGCCAGCGCGCCGGGTGCGCGTTCGGAAACCAGGCCGGCTGCCGCGAGGGCGCCCAGCCTGGTGCCGCCCAGGTAGCCAGCCCCCAATGCCGCGACGGGCAGCACGACATCAGCAGCCGCTGTGGTGCGCGCGCAGGTGGGGGTTCCGATGTCGCCGGGCCCGGGGCATACCAGCCGCCACCGGCCAGCGTTGGCAGGCAGCAGGTCGTCGATCACCTCGATCACGATGTCAGCCGCGCAACAATAGCTCCGCTGGCTGAGCGCGGCCGGGACATCGGTAAGCCGGATCCACAGCCCGTCGGTCAACTGGGCCCGCGCCCGGCGGCGGTCGGCCAGCATGTCCAGCAGGGGGTCGTCCACCGGCCGCTGCCTGGCCTCCACCTCGCCGATCAGGTCCCTGGTGAGCAGGTCCGTCCACAGCGCCGCCGTGGCCCCGGCATCGGCGGCCATGAGTTCAGTGACGAACAAGCGGCCCGCCGGCAGGCCGTCGCCGTTCCAGCCAGGTTTCGTCCGGTACAGGGCATAGCCGCGCGAGCCGGACTCATCCTCTGCCAGCACGCACTTCAGCGGGCTCATGTCCTTCCGGACGAACTCTGGATCAAGGAAAATGCCTCGCCACCACCCCTCGCTCCTGGCCATCATGCCGGGCCGGCGCGGGCGCACGCGGTCGTAGACGCTGGCCAGCTCGGTGCGCAACTCGGCGGGCAGCCCGGCCCGCAGCCGCAGGCACTCCTGGCCGGCACCCCCGCTGCTGCCGCCCGCGGCTTGACGGACCGCACCCTCCCCGCGGCGGATCCGCATCCATAGTTGCCCGGACGCACAGCCGTACCCGTATCTGCCGTAAATGGCCGACTCCGACGCAAACAGCGCGGCGATGGCCTCGCCCCGCGCGACGATATCGGCGAGCTGGTGACGCATCATCGCCGACAGGATGCCGCGCCGCCGGTGACTGGGCAGGACCCCGACAAAGGAGACACCGGCCGCATCCGCGATCCCGCCGGGGACAGTGAGAGAAAAGGAGTACGCACACGTCGTCCCCACAATCGCATCGCCGTCGAACGCGGCGATGCTGCGGTCAAACTCAAAGACCAGCCGCTCCTGCTCGACGGCCTCAGCCGGCCAGGCGGTGTCATTGAACGCCTGAGTGGGCACATCGCCAAAGGCCTCGAACTCATCGGGCGTGATGGGCCGCAAAGAGTAGAGCTCAGTCATGTTGCTACACGTACCCCATCGGTCACCCAGCGGGCGAATGCTTTTCGCTGAGCCGCGGGCGGCAAGGATCGAGCGGTGCGACCGGCGCCGGCCCCGGCGGGACCCTCACCTGACTGGCCATGTCACCGCGCCAGCAACCAGCGCCCGCACCGCCGCCTGCAACTGCTGGAGTATCACACTCCCACAGGGCTGATCCTCTACCTGTCAGAGCCCGGTTCAGCCGGCGCTGACCGCCAGGTGATACGGCGCACCGCGGGCAGCGCGAGAACCACAGCGCTGCTCAGCGTCGCCCACGCCGCGCCGACCCCCAGCACCGGCCCGGCCCCGGCTACGCCGGCAACCGGACCCGCAAGCGCAAGCCCCAGCGCGCCCACCCCGAATGTTCCGAATGTGACAAACGAGTCCGCCCTCGCCAGTGCCCCGGCCGGCACCTGCTGCTGCAGCGTGGTCATCCAGAAGGTGAGGAAGAGGGAGCCGCCTAGCCCAGCAACAAGAGCGCCGGCAGCGACGGCGTCCGTGTGAGCATGCAGCGCGAGCAGCAGGCAGGGCACGGGGTAGCCGAACGTGGCCAGCGTGGCAGCCACCAGCGGCCGCCGGGGCTTCCTGCGAAGTGCGGCCAGCCCGCCCACCATGGCACCCACACCGCTGGCTGCCGCGATGGTCCCCCAGGCTCGCGCCCCGCCCAGGTAGTCGCGCGCCAGCACCGGCCCGAGGACCAGATACGGCGCCCGTGTGATCAGGTTGAACAGCGCGAACTGCACGGTGGTAACCCACAGCCACGGCCGGGACGCGAACTCCCGCCAGCCATCCCCCATGTCACGGAACAGGGACTGGGGGGGTTTGAAGCCGACGCCTGGCAGCCGGAGCAAGGCTAGCGCCAGCACGCTCACCCCGTAGCTTGCCGCATCCACGGCGATCACCGGGGCGGGACCGGCGACCGCGACCATCACACCCGCGATCGCCGGGCCAGCGATCCCCGTGGCAGATTCCGCAAACCCCCGCAGCGCATTCACGCTGACCAGTTCCTCGCGGGGCGCGATCTCGACGGTGATCGCGCCAAGGGCTGGGCCGAAGAACGCCTCCCCCGTGCCCACCAGCCCGGCCAGCAGCATGAACAGCCAAAGCTGCGGCCTGCCGAGGAACAGGGCGACAGCAAGCATGGCTTGCGCGAACCCGCACAGGGCCTCGGCGCCCAGCATCACCGGCCGGCGCCCCAGTCGGTCGGCGAGAACCCCGCCGCCGAGAATAAATATCACCTCCGGGACGATCCGGGCGGTGATGACATAACCAAGATCAGCCGCGCTGCCCCCGCTGTCCAGCACGGCGAAGGCAACCGCGACCGACGACATCGCCGTGCCAAGGTTTGACGCCACGTAGCCGATGTAGAAGCGGCGAAAATTGCGCTCCCGCAGTACGGAAACGCGGCCAGTGAATGCACGGCCTTTCCACAATCGATGGCTGCGCCTATTTACTGCGCTTCCGAAGGACTCGCCATGATCAGATTTACTGCGCTTAACATGCGAAACGCGAGGGCCTTCCGACACGGCATCCACAATGCCATGAGGTGCCGGGAAGTCTCAAGGAGAAACAATGCTTCAATTCCACATGAAATCAATCCGAAGGAAAAGCGTTACCGCAGTAAATGCACACTGGGGGTACCCGAGCGCCCGGGCTATGATGAAGCAACAGAAAATCGCAGACATACCAAGCGCACGTGATTTACTGCGGCGCCAGGCTGCGAGGAGGTCAGCGGTGCAAGCACCTGCGCTAGGCCCGGCAGCGGCCACGGCCGGGCAGCCAGGCCAGACGACGGCCAGGACACCACGGGCTGCCCTGCCAGCCGGGACGACGGGGCGGTCACACCACCCGGCTGCCGGGGCATCGCGGGAGGTTCCGCCACCGGTGGAGTACGCAGCCGCGGTTGATCGTTACCTCGCCCGGGCTGCCCTCACCCCGGCCTCCCGCCGTGTCTACCTGATCTCCCTGACCAGCTGGGCCTGGCCGCTCGTCGGGCGAGAGGTCCCTACCGGGACGGGACGGCGCCGGGCCGTACCCCCGATCGTGCCGCTCGCGTTGCTGGATGACCCAGAAACCGCCCAGCGGCTTGCAGCCGCACTCACTCACCGTGCCACGAACACCGACGCACGCACGGTAAACCGCGAACTGTCCGCACTGCGCAGCGCCATCGCCTGGTGGCTCGGCCGGGGGTGGATAGCCACCGATCCCACCGTCGGCCTGCGGTGTGTCGCCAGCCCGTCGCAGGCAGTGCCGCCACTCAGCCCAGGGCAGGTCGCGAGCTTGTTCCGGGCCACCACCAGCCTGCGAGAGCACGCTTTCTGGCGGGTCCTGCACGACAGCGGCGCCCCCGCCGAGGACATCCTCCGCCTGGATGTCGGGAGCCTTGACCTGCCCCGCCACCGGGCTCGCCTGCCCTCACGCCGGACCGCGCGCCCGGGCTCCGGCGCGGCCGCCCCCCGGGAAGCGCATACTTGGATCTACGTGCGGGAAGGCACTACCCAGCTACTGCGCTGGCTCATTGCCGGCCGCCCGGACGGCCCGGTCTTTCTCACCGACCGCCGGGCCCCGGCCGGTTCCGACCCCGCGCACGTGTGCCCGCTTACGGGCCGGGCCCGGATGTCCTACCGCCGGGCCGTGGAGATCTTCACCGCGGCGACCCGCCCCCTCGACCCGGCGAGCAAAGCCTGGACCCTCCAGCAACTCCGCCGCGCCGCTCTGAGTCATCCGCATCACCATGATCCTGAAGACTTTTTTCCATATGGAGCACAAAAGTCTTCAGGATCATGAAGGTGAGGCTCGCACCACCCGCAGCGTCCCGAGGGGCGCCAGGGCAGCCGGGCAGCGGCACCGGGCAAAGGGCGGGCAGGGTGGCGGGGCACCTGCCGTTTGGCGGGAAATTCAGCCGAAGAAGAGCTCGGCCTCGGCGTAACGCTCCGGCGGGACCTGCTTGAGCTCGCGGACCGCCTCGGCGATCGGGACGCGAACCATGTTCGTCCCCTTCAGCGCCACCATCATGCCAAACGCGCCGTCGTGCACAGCCTGGATGGCCTGGACCCCAAACCGCGTGGCGAGCACCCGGTCGAACGCCGTCGGGGTGCCGCCGCGCTGGATGTGACCGAGCACCGTGGCCCGCGCCTCCTTGCCGGTGCGCTTCTCGATCTCGTCGGTCAGCAACTGCCCGATCCCCCCAAACCGGACATGGCCGAACGAGTCGAGCCGCTCATCCGACACGGCCACCTCATCCTCCTCCGGGCGCGCCCCCTCGGCGACCACCACGATGGGCGCGTACCGGGTCTGGAAGCGGTGCTCCACGTACGCGCAGACCTTCTCCAGGCTGAACGGCTTCTCGGGGATGAGGATGACGTTCGCACCGCCGGCCATCCCGGCGTGCAGCGCGATCCAGCCCGCGTGCCTGCCCATCACCTCGACGATCAGCGCCCGGTGGTGGCTCTCGGCCGTGGTGTGCAGCCGGTCGATCGCCTCCATCGCGATGTTCACCGCGGTGTCGAACCCGAAGGTGTAGTCGGTGGCGCCCAGGTCGTTGTCGATGGTCTTGGGGACGCCGACCACGTTCACGCCGTCAGCATGCAGTGCCGCCGCCACGCCCAGGGTGTCCTCGCCGCCGATGGCGACCAGTGCTTCCACCCCAAGCCCTGCCAGGTTGTCCTTGATCCGCTCCAGCCCGGACCGGCCGCCCCCCGCGGCGCCAGCGGACAGCGGGTTCGTGCGCGAGGAGCCGAGAATCGTGCCGCCCCGCGGCAGAATGCCCCTGACCGCGTTCACGTCGAGCGGGACCGTGTCTCCCTCCAGCGGCCCGCGCCACCCGTCCCGGAACCCCACGAACTCATATCCGTACTCCGGCGTTCCCGTCCGGACCAGCGCGCGGATGACCGCATTCAGCCCGGGGCAGTCGCCGCCTCCGGTCAGCACTCCAACTCGCATGGGTGCAACATTAGTCCGCATGAGTGTCCTCGCGATTGATGCCGGTACAACTGGCGTGACAGCCCTGGTTGTGACCGCGGAAGGCACCGTGGCCGCCCGCGGCTATGCCGAGTTCCCCCAGCATTACCCCCGCCCCGGCTGGGTCGAGCACCTGCCGGAAGACATCTGGCAGGCCACCCTGACTGCCTGCCGCCAGGCCCTGGACGTGGCCGGCGCCCAAAATGATTCGGCCCAAACGGCTGGCACCTCCCCCATCACCTGCCTTGGCATCACCAACCAGCGGGAAACCGCGGTCATCTGGGACCGCGAAACCCTGGCAGCGCCCCGGCGCGCCATCGTCTGGCAGGACCGCAGGACGGCCCGGATCTGCGACGCGCTCGCCGAGGCCGGGCACGGGGACCGGGTGAGCGAACTCACCGGGCTCCGGCTCGACCCGTACTTCACCGGCACCAAGCTCACCTGGCTGGCCGAGAACGAGGCCGGCACGTGGGAAGGTTTGGCGGACGGGTCGCTGGCGGCAGGGACGGTGGACTCCTACCTCATCGCCCGGCTCACCAGTGGGCGGCAGCATGTCACCGATGCCTCGAACGCGTCCCGCACGCTGCTGTTCGACATCACCACCGGGCGCTGGTCACCCGAACTCTGCGAACTGCTGCGGGTGCCGGAGCGGTCCCTGCCCACGGTCATTGCGTCAACCGGGGTGACGGGCCGCACCGACCCGGCGGCGTTCCTCGGGCTGGATCTGCCCATCGCCGGGATCGCCGGTGACCAGCAGGCGGCATTGTTCGGGCAGGCGTGTTTTGCACCCGGCGACGCCAAGTGCACGTATGGGACCGGGTCGTTCGTGCTCGCCAACACCGGCAGCTCGGTGGTCAGGTCCGGGGCGGGCCTGCTGTCCACGGTGGCCTGGATGGGCTCCTCGGGCGCCCTGACCTATGCCCTGGAAGGGTCGGTGTTCGTAACCGGCGCGGCCGTTCAGTGGCTGCGGGACGGCCTTGGGCTGCTGGACAATGCCGCTCAGAGCGAGGCGCTGGCCGCGAGCGTGCCCGATTCCGGCGGAGTGGTGTTCGTTCCCGCACTCACCGGGCTCGGAGCCCCGGACTGGGATCCTGACGCGCGGGGTGCGGTGTTTGGCATCACCCGCGGGACGACCCGGGCGCACCTGGTCCGGGCCACCCTGGAGGCTATCGCGTTCGAGGTGCGTGACGTGTTCGACGCGATGGTGACCGGCTCGTGGCGGGAGCGGTGCGTGCTGCGTGCCGACGGCGGGGCGTCCGCGAACAACCTGCTCATGCAGGTGCAGGCCGATCAGCTGCGCGTGCCTGTCGAGCGGCCCGAGGTGGCCGAGACGACGGCGCTTGGTGCGGCGTTCCTGGCCGGGCTGGCCACCGGCGTGTGGTCATCTCCTGATGAGCTTGCCGCGACCTGGCGCCTGGGCAAGAGGTTCGACCCTGGATCCCGTGATGACGAGGGATATGACCGCTGGCGCCGGGCCGTAGCGCGCACGAAGGGCTGGGCACACTAGCGGGACGGGCTGGGGTGGCGGGCGCCCGCGTGGGTGCCCGCCACCCACCGCCACCCCAGGCAAGCCGACGGCTGCCGGCCCCGCTCCCCGGTGCGAGTCTAAGGAACGAGACCAACGCCTCGGGGAAAGGGCGGCACAGCCTCAGGGAAGGCAGCACAGTCTCAGGAATGGGACAACGCGTTGCGGAGGTTTTGATAATCCTGGTCAAACTTCCTCAGCACGCTGGGCAAGTTGCTGCTGCTGATCGTCTGCTGGTACTGACTGAGGCTCGCCGACTGAGCCAGCTGGCCGAAGATCTGCTGTGCGCGGGTGGAATCGGAGTACAGGTCGTTAGCCGACACGGTGGCATTCGATGGCACCTGGGTGCCGTGCAAGGTGGCGGCGAACGCTCCGAATTCCTGGCCAGCCTGCTGGTCCAGCCTGGTTACGCAGTTCAGCGGCTGGGGATCCGACCGGCAGCCCGCCGTCTTCGTTTCGAGACTGTGGATTTGAGTGGTCAGAGTTTCGTGTGCGATCGTGATCTTGGTTACGGCCTCCGCACGCGTCAAGGGATTGTTGGCGCCACTCGCGAGGGATGCTGACAACCAGATCACGGCCCCGATGGTCACAACGCCGAGGACGAGGAAAAGCCCGACGAGTTTCCGGGCCCCACTGGACAGGACCAGCCGCCACGCGCTGGAGTCACGCGGGGGCATGCCCGAGACTGACGACGCCGATCCCGCGTAACTGGCCTGGCCGTATCCTGGCTGGCCGTATCCGGGCTGGCCGTATCCGGGCTGGCCGTACCCCGGCTGCCCGCCGTACCCCGGCTGGCCCTGTGTGGACGATGGCCACGCACCCGGCCCAGCAGGCCCGGGACCGCTCTCGGAAGGCACGTCCCTCCCCCCCGCGGCAGGCGCATCCCCGAACAATCCCCCGGGGTAGGTGCCGGTGAGCAGTATCCGGTACCCCTCCAAGCGGGTGGAATACCGGTGGACAGCCGCGAGCGCCTGATGCAGTGAACCCGGCATCCTCCCGGCGACCAGCACAATCAGCCAAGCCACGAAGATCACGATCGGGTACACGCCGAGGCCGGCCAGGGCCGCGAGCAACGCAGCCGGAATAGCGAGGATGAACCGGAAGAATACGGCAAGCCGGCTTAGCCTCCCAGGTGCCAGCGATAGCGCCACCGGGTAGTCGGTGTCCCCAAGCGCGAACGGCGGGTAGTCATCGGTCAGCAGCAGCACGTATGCACCGACCCTGGCGGTCCAGCGCAGGTAACCGGCGAGGAACTCCGCCATGCCAACTGGCAGCTGCCCGATGAACAGCGCGGCGAACCAGGAGATCAAGGCTACGATGCCTGCCGCGATACTCAGCGCATAGATAATGATGTAGTGCGGTACGGCCAAGATCGCACGTACCAGCACGGTGAGCCGGTTCTGCGGGGCCGCCGCCGGGTAAGCGATCAGGATCTCGTCCCCGGTGCGGGGGACACTGCCTGGTGCTCGGGGTACGGCCGACGTACCCATTGGAATATCACTCACCTTTGCCGCTCCTTTGTCCGACTGGCAACCCTAGCGCTCGGCCAGCCGCGGCGGAGAAGCGATGGGCCACAATCCGGCGTCAATTCGGAGACCGGCGATGGAGCACCCTGCTGCCTCCCTGCCCCTGGCCCAGTCGCGCCCGCGCTGCGGCACAAACGGCGAGGACAGGGCCCTTTCCCTTCGGGTTGTCGGCATTCTTTCGGCTGGCCGACATTCCCTCGGGTTGGCAGTGTTTCTGTGAGCCGACGATGTTTCTGTGAGCCGACGATGTTCCTGTGAGCCGACGATGTTCCTGCGAGCCGACGGTGTTCCTGCGGGGCGCGGCTATTGCCCGCGGGGACGCTGCTACTCCTGCTGGGGCTGCTATTCCTCCGGGGCGCTGCCGGTGTAGGCGGGCATCTTTCGCTGCGTCCGCCTGGCCTTGGCCCGCTGGGCGTACTCGTCCACGTACTCCTGGCCGGAAAGATTCATGAGCTCATACATGATCTCGTCGGTCACCGCGCGCAGCACCAGCCGGTCCGACTCCAGCCCCGCGTAACGCGAGAAGTCGAGCGGCTTCCCGTACTTGACGCCGGGACGGATCCGCAGCCGGGGGACAACCCTCCCCGGTGGCTGCAACTCGAAAGTCCCGATCATCGCACAGGGGATCACAGGTGCCCCCGACTCAAGAGCGAGCCGCGCCACCCCCGTCTTGCCCCGGTACAGGCGGCCGTCCGGCGTCCGGGTCCCCTCCGGGTAGATGCCGAGCAGCCGCCCGGCGGCGAGAACACGCAGCCCGGTCCGCAGCGCCCGCTCGCTTGCCTCACCACCCGCCCGGTCGACCGGAATCTGGCCGAGCCCATGGAAGAAGGCCTTGCTGACCAGGCCCTTTAGCCCGCGACCGGTGAAGTACTCCGCCTTGGCGAGGAACGTCACCTTGCGGGGCAGCGGAAGCGGGCCAAAGAAGTGATCGGAGAATGACAGGTGATTGCTCGCGAGGATGGCCGCGCCGTCCCTGGGCACGTTCTCCGTTCCCTCCGCCCAGGGCCGGAACACAAGCCGGAGCATCGGGGCAAGGATCGCCTTGACCACCCAATAGAACACGATCACATGGTCGCACGTCACGGCCTGGGCTGCAGCTATCAAGACCGGCCTTGGCCCAGGTAGGGACGTTGGTCCTTAGATCCGTCCGGTCGCAACGGACCCGCCTGGCTCACGACATGGTGCGCGTTGCCCCCATCGCGTGCGACGATGCGAAAGAAGCCCAAACGCGAGCCCGAGAGGACCCTCGTCTATGCCAGTCACGCCAGGCGCGGAGCCCTTTTTCCACGAAGGAGGCAGTACCGGCGTCCTGCTCTGCCACGGATTCACCGGCAGTCCGGCGTCGCTGCGGCCCTGGGCTGCCCACCTCGCGGCGGCTGGGTGCAGCGTGTCACTCCCGCGGCTACCCGGGCACGGCACCAGCTGGCAGGAGATGGCGCACACGCGCTGGGAGGACTGGTACGCAGAAGTCGACCGGGCCTTCGAGCAGCTACGGGGACACACGACCGAGGTCTTCGTCATGGGTTTGTCGCTCGGTGCCTGCCTCGCGCTGCGGATGGCAGAGTTGCGCGAAGACCAGGTCTCGGGGCTCGTCCTGGTCAATCCGTCGATCGCCGCCGATACAAAACTCCTCACGCTGGTGCCCGTGCTCAAGCTCGTGGTCCAGTCGTGGCCAGGGATCACCGATGACATCAAGAAAGAGGGAGTAACCGAGGTCGGGTACGACCGAATGCCGGTGCGGGCGATCGCATCGCTGCCCCGGCTCTGGAAGATCACTCAGCACCAGCTCCGGGACGTCACGCAGCCCGTGCTTGTGTACCTGAGCACGGTAGACCATGTTGTCGGTCCCGCGAGCATGCGCATACTGCGTGCCGCCCTCACCAAGGATCAGCTCACGATCCGTGAGTGCGCGAACAGCTATCACGTAGCGACTCTGGACAACGACGCGGAGGAGATCTTCGCGGGAGGCCTGGATTTTGTCCGATCCCACAGTCGAGCCGGGAGCGGTTAGGGGTGGACGTCACATGACGGGAAAGGCCAGCGACGAAGAGGCAGCCTGGCGCGACTTGGTCGCCCAGTTCGGCAATCCGGCCGTGGACGAAGACGCCTCCAGTCCGTGGCCAACACGTGAGGACCTTCCCGTGCCCGCCGCCGATCCCAGGGTCTTCCGCGGTCCTGCCGCTGACCTCTCGGGGTCTCCTGGCGTCGCCGCCGATCCCGAGAACTCCAGCGGTTCCGCCGCTGGTCCCGAGGACCCTCCGGGGCGCACCGCTGACCCCGC
>WNGL01001012.1_pt1 | contig 35255 bp, 27 predicted proteins | sample 5400591 | NCBI WGS metagenome assembly WNGL01 (sample SAMN13153377, study PRJNA577476) | soil metagenome | isolation source: 80 cm soil or saprolite under Garry oak tree replicate 1 | place: USA:California | collected 2016-06-15
CGGTACTGGTCCGCGCCATGTCGCGTTTTCCGCCGACGGAAATTTTATGTACGTCCTGGGTGAACTGGATTCCACGGTGACTGTCTTTGCGAACGATGCAAAGGAGACCTACCGCTCCATACAAAAGATCTCCGCGCTCCCCGCCGAATTCTCCGGACACAATGATGCGGCGGAGATTGCGATTCATCCAAGCGGGAAATTTCTATACACCTCGAATCGCGGCCATGACAGCATTGCAGTATTTTCGATTGAGAAGAGTACAGGCCGCCTGAGCTTGGTGAGTAACGTTTCGACGCAAGGCAAAGCACCGCGTAATTTCGCAATCGATCCCACGGGCTCGCACCTGCTCGTGGCGAATCAAGAGAGCGACAACATAGTAGTTTTCAACATTGATCCGGCAACCGGGGGACTGAAGCCGACCGGACAGGTCGCCAACGTGGGCTCACCTGTTTGCTTGGTATTTATGGCGATGGATTAACCACGATCCGTGTAGGCCCAGACGCCCCCGTCTGGGCGGGCGAGCCGAGCTCGCCATGATTTCGCTCGAGCTGTGTTCGGTCGGCAGGGGAGGGCATCCTTAGCCTTCGCTCAGGACAGGCTCTGCCAGTAGATCAATTACTCTAGCGCTTCCGGCTGAAGCCCGATGTTCTTTTCGCCCGCCGCTTTCTTTTCGTTGTACTTCTTCATCCAAGCTTCCCAGGTTTTGCCGGCGGCGGTGTCACGGCCGCTGAAAGCGAGGGCGGCGATGTCGGCGTACGAGATGGAAGCTTTCTGATTGCCAGACTTGGGGAACAGGCGGACGACGGAATCGGAAAGCGTGCGTCCGGTGCGACGGTCGAAGATGTAGCCTTCAATTTTGTCGCCGGTCTTTAGTGTGATGGTGATGTCGCCGCGATAGTCGAATGCTTTTTCGAGGGCCGCGCGGATCTCTTCGTCGCTGGCGAGTTGGGGAAGCCAGCCTTCCAGATTTTCGCGCTCGCGCCCGGGTGCGTGCTCGAGGGCATCCGCCTCCTGAGCGGTGATGTTGCGTTGAGGGACGCTCACGCCCGCGTCTCCTCCAACGACTGCGACTCGATCTGCACTAGCGGCCCAACGTGCTCCGCCGCCGACATCTCGTCGAGCAACCGCGTCGCTCCGGCATCCGGATAGCGATTGAACAACGTCGCTTTAACGGTATCCACAAATCCACGCAGCGAACCGAACGTGTCATTCACCGCAGAAGCTTCGTACCCGCTGTGCACCATGCAATTGGCGCAGCGTAGATTGCCGGACTCGGTGCCGTAATTCTGCCACTCGGTCGATTCCAGAAGCTCCTGAAACGAATCAGCGTAGCCATCTTGCAGCAGATAGCATGGCTTCTGCCAGCCAAAGATGTTGTAAGTCGGCATGCCCCAGGGCGTACAGGTGTAATGGCGCTTGCCCATCAGGAATTCGAGGAAGAGCATCGACTGGTTGAATCGCCATGTCTTCTTGCGGTTCGCGAGGATTGCGCGGAACAACTTGCGGGTGCGCGCCCGGCCCAGGAAGTGCTGTTGGTCAGGGGCTTTGTCGTAAGAGTATCCCGGCGAAAGCATCATGCCTTCGACGCCCAGCTCCATCATCTCGTCGAAAAAGTCGCGCACGCTCTTGGGATCAGCTCCATCGAACAGAGTTGTGTTCGTGGTCACGCGGAAGCCGCGCTTCAACGCCTCACGGACACCTTCAACCGCCTTCTCATGACCGCCTTCCAGGCAAACTGACATGTCGTGGTGCTCGCGCTGTCCATCGAGGTGAATGCTGAAGGTCAAATATTTCGACGGTTTGAAGAGATGAATTTTTTCCTTGAGCAACAATGCGTTGCTGCACAAGTAAATATATTTCTTGCGCGCAACCAGGCCTTCGACAATCTCAGCGATCTGCGGATGCAGAAGCGGCTCGCCTCCCGGAATTGAAACCATCGGGGCGCCACATTCGTCCACCGCCTTGAAACACTCCTCCGGCGTAAGTTGCCGCTTGAGAATGTGAGCAGGATATTGGATCTTGCCGCAACCGGCGCAGGCCAGGTTGCAGCGGAACAAAGGCTCAAGCATTAGGACGAGTGGATACTGTTTGCGTCCGGCGACCTTCTGCCGAAGCACATAACTAGCCACCGTCCACATCTGCGAAACGGGAACACTCATCGCTTGGTTAACCTGCCCTTTATGTTATCAGGCGCTGCCTCGCCGAAACTAAACCCTTTAACCGCAGAGCTCGCAAAGAAACCCAAGCCTTTCTCTGCGTCCCTTGAGCATTTCTTCGCGAACTTTGCGACTAAAATCTTTGCCTTTTTTTGATGCGCCAACTGCCATAAACAGAGCCGTTTACCGCCCCGATTCGGGGATCGAAAAAAGGCCCATTCTGTGGTAAAATTCAGAATAGTCAAAGATGCCTTAAGTTATTGGAATTTCAGTAATTTGTGGTCATTTTTAGGCACCCAATTTAGGCAACTAAGAAGGGCAGCGGAAGACGACAGGGTTCCCCACCCTCAAGCGGTACTCAGCGTGGTGGGCGGAATGCCGGTTTTCCTCACATCTGAATGGCGACCAAAGAGATCAACTCAGCCGCACTCTCTGACAAAGAAAAAACCAAAGCTGGCGTGAACGGCTCGAACGGCGATTACACCGCGGATTCGATCAAAGTTCTGGGCGGGATGGAAGCCGTTCGCAAGCGCCCGGCTATGTACATTGGCTCGACCGGCGAGCTGGGGCTGCATCACCTCGTCTATGAAGTGGTGGACAATTCGGTTGACGAGGCGCTTGCCGGATACGCCGACAAAATTGAGGTCACTATTCACATTGATAATTCGATTACCGTTGTGGACAACGGTCGCGGCATCCCAACCGAGCCGATGGACATCGACGGCGAAAAAATTCCTGCCGCGCAAGTGGTAATGACCACGCTGCACGCCGGTGGAAAATTTGATTCATCTACCTACAAAGTTTCTGGTGGACTGCACGGGGTTGGCGTCTCCTGCGTGAACGCGCTCAGTGAAGAGCTGGAATTGGAGATTTGGCGCGATGGATACACTTGGGAGCAGACATTTTCCAAAGGTGAGCCGACTTCGAAGCTGAAGAAAGCTGGGGCGAGCAAGAAGCTCGGGACCAAAATCCGCTTTCTTCCGGACAAGTCCATCTTCACCGGGAGTACTGAATACAACTACGACACGCTTGCGCAACGCCTACGCGAACTGGCTTTTCTGAACAAAGGCCTGTTGATCACGCTCACCGATGAGCGCACAACTGACGCGAAGACTGGCGAAGCCAAATCTGCAGAGTTCAAATACAACGGTGGCATTGCCGAGTTCATTAAGCATCTTAACCGCGGCAAGCAAGTGCTTCATGACAAGCCGATCTACATGGAAGCCGAGCGCGATGGCGTGGCTATGGAGATTGGGCTGCAATACAACGACGGATATTCCGAAAGCGTTTTCAGTTTCGCCAACAACATCAACACGGTTGACGGCGGATCGCATCTTTCCGGATTCCGCACCTCTCTGACTCGGACCATAAACTATGCCGGCCAGCAAATGGGCTTGTTCAAAGACGTAAAAGAGAATCTGACCGGCGACGATGTGCGCGAAGGACTAGTGGCAGTGATCAGCGTGAAGCTGTCGCAGCCGCAGTTTGAAGGTCAGACCAAAGGCAAGCTGAATTCCGATATCGCGGGAACTGTACAGGCGTTCGTGAACGAGCGACTGGGCGCATTTCTCGAGCAGAACCCGACCGTCGGACGAAAAATCATCAACAAAGCCATTGACGCAGCTCGCGCGCGTGAAGCTGCACGCAAGGCCCGCGACCTGACCCGCAGAAAAGGCGCTCTCGATGGCGGTGGGCTGCCCGGCAAACTAGCAGATTGCAGTGAACGGCAGCCGGAGCGCTGCGAACTGTTCCTGGTTGAGGGCGAGTCCGCAGGCGGCACCGCCAAGCAAGGACGCGATCGCCGTTTTCAGGCCATTCTTCCGCTCAAGGGAAAAATTCTCAACGTCGAAAAAGCGCGCTACGACAAGATGCTCGCGCACGAAGAAATTCGAGCCATGATCACCGCCCTCGGCACCGGCATCTCGAAAGAAGATTTCGATGCTACGAAAGTACGCTACGGAAAAATCATCCTGATGACCGACGCGGACGTTGACGGCAGCCACATCCGCACCCTGCTGCTCACCTTCTTCTTCCGCCACATGCAGGACCTGATCAAGCGCGGAAATGTGTTCATTGCGCAGCCGCCGCTGTTCTCCATCAAAAAGGGTAAGTCGTTGCAGTACATCAAGGACGAGCGCGAGAAGGTCAAAGTCATGGTCAAGCGCGCGTCTGAGGGGCTGGTGGTGCGCTACGGCGAAGGCGCGGCAAAAGTTGAAGGTACCCAACTGGCCCGCTTCATGACGGTGTTGAAGGAATATCTGGACCTGTTTGACAAGGTGGACAAGCGGCTGCGTGATGAGCGGGTCACTGAGCTTCTACCGAAGCTCGACTTGGCCAAGCACGCCGACTTTGAAGGCGACAAAAAAAACCCGCCCAAGAAAATCGAGCGTCTGGAAAAAGATCTCAAGAAGCTTCAAAAAGACCGCGGATTCAAGAGCGTCGAGGCCCGTTTCGACGAGGAGCACAATCTGTGGGAAGTTCGCTACGTGAACTCGCAAGGCGCCGAGCACCTAATTAACTGGGAGCTGGCGTCCACCCCCGAGTACCGCCAGATGCTCTCGAAGTTCAAGCAGATCGAGCCCTACATGGAGCCTCCGTTCATAGTGGAGACCCTGGTCAAAGCCGCTCCGGTGGGCAAAAACGCCGAAGACGCTGATGACGAAGCCGCGGAGAACGGCGACGAGGCGGGCGAAAAGAAAACCGCGGTCAAGCGCAAGACTGAAGCTGCGACCGTAGAAAAGAACAATCCGCGCGAACTCTTCGAGTACGTGGAACAAGAAGGCAGCAAGGGCTACGACGTGAAGCGCTACAAAGGTCTCGGCGAAATGACCGCCCCGCAGCTCTGGGAAACCACCATGGACCCCGAGCGCCGCACTCTTCTTTCTGTGAAACTCGAAGACCTTGCGGAGTGCGAAACCATCTTCACCACCCTCATGGGCGAAGATGTCGAAGCGCGAAGGAAGTTTATCGAAGAGAATGCGCTGGATGTGAAGAATTTGGATATTTAGTTCTTGATGGTGTGGGGCGGGCGCCCCCTCGCCCGCCTTGCCGTTCAGGCATTTAGACGAGAGAGTTTTCCTTTCTTCAGGACCAAGCACCGACAACTCGTTCAGGTTGTAATGGTTCAATAATCGGAATACCCCTCCCCTCTCGTGCGATGGCGCGCAAGTTTCTTACCCACCCACGATCATTCGATACGACGTGGGAACAAAACTCACGGCAGGTTGCTCTAACTGTTACAGCGGGAGGAGGACGAAATGAACATTCCATGGGGCGCGGTTTGGCAGAACAGCCGTAGCCGGCTGAAAGCCGGATGGCTGATCATGGCTGGGTTGATTGCTATTTATGTTGGTGCGATTGCGCCCATGAACGAGGCGAGAAGCATCGCTGCAGAACGGGCAAGCGGCCTTGCTACCGGTCCGGGATGGCAGCCGGCTTCGTTGTGGCGCCAAACCCGTCTGAGCACAATGTTGCAGAGGGGAGTAGTCGGAGGTGTTCCCGGCGGGATTACTGCTGGTAACGAGGGTGCTGTGGACCTAGCTTCAGTGGACGCCCTTCCCGCTCCCCCTCCACCGCCTGGGTCTCAAGATCGCAAAACAATTCGTAATGGTTCGATGGATCTGGTCGTGAAAAGCCCGAGGGATACATCGGAGAAAATTCGCCTACTCACGGAACATGCCGGCGCGTTTCTGGTGAGCTCGGAAACGTACGGTGAACAGAAGGCCTCCAACGCATCGCTGCAAATTCGCGTGCCGACGACTAAATTCGAAGAAGTTCGCAGCGAAATCCGGAAACTTGGCTTGCGATTGGAGAGTGAAAAAATTGAAGCTCAGGACGTCACCAAGCAGTATGTAGATCAGTCCGCGCGTCTACGCAACCTGCATGCGCAAGAGACGCAGTATCTCGGAATCTTGAAACAGGCAAAGACGGTCAAAGACACGCTTGAAGTCAGCGACAAACTGAACGAAATCCGTGGCGAGATTGAGCAGCAGCAGGCCGAATTCGATGCGCTATGGAAGCAAGTGGAAACGGTCGCGCTGACGATTTCGCTGCGGGCGGAATCCGACGCCCAAGTGTTCGGTTTGCAATGGCGACCCCTGTATCAGCTCAAACTCGCAGCCCGGCAGGGGCTCGACAGCATCGGGGATTATGTCGCGGCGATGGCGGCATTTCTCTTCTATCTGCCGGCAGTGGTGCTCTGGCTCGGCACAATTCTGATCGGAGCGGCGGTGGGATGGCGAATCATCCGTAGGGCTGGGCGGGCGCTGTTTGTGCCAAAGGTGAAGACAGCATAATCCTGGATCTGTGTGGGGCGGGCGCCCTCGCCCGCCTTTTCTGCCGTCCCTCCGGGACTCCGTCGTTCTTCCCGCCTACCCAGGACTTACGTCCTGGGCTAACGTATTCCGCCCCTGGAAGGGGCTGGTTTCCAGGTGCTGCCAGCCTTGCGCTCCAGGACAGGCGGTTGTTGTGCCGCATCCGCGCAGTGTAGGCAAAATTCCCCGCAAGTCCGCGTCCCGCCTACGTTCTCTGGATAGGACCGGAGACCCTTCCCCTTCCAGGTCCACATCTTTGGGAGGATTTCATGAAGAAATTGTTGGGGCTGGCGTCGGGAGTGGTTCTGTTTGCGTTGTTGTTGATTCTTAGTCTGAAAGTATGCCGTGCTGCGCCGGCGATGGCGCAGGAGAGGCAAGCGCAAGAAAAGTCGGCGGACGACAACGCTACTGCGCTGACCATCTATAACCAGAATTTCTTTGTTGCGCGCGAGCATGTGCCGCTGGATTTGAAGGCGGGAGTGAACCAGGCGGCGTTCGCCGGGATTGCCGCGCATCTGGAGCCGGATTCGGTGATCCTGCGCGATCCCAATGGGCGCGCGCTGCAGATTTTGGAGCAGAACTACCGCAACGATCCTGTATCGCCCGAGATGCTGCTTTCGTTTTATGAAGGCAAGACGATTGATTTTGTTGTGAGCAGAAACGCGGACGGCAGCGATGTCAAGCTGAAGGGCAAAGTTATTCGCAGCGGATACGCGCCGCCGAACTACATCAATGGCTATCCGCAGCAGGCGTCCACGCAGCCGATCATCGAAGTCGATGGCGTGCTGCGCTTCGGTCTTCCCGGCCAGCCGATTTTTCCGGCGCTCAGCGCGGATTCAATTCTGAAGCCGACTCTGAGTTGGCTGCTGCAGACCAACACACCGGGCAGTTTCAACGCGGAAATTTCGTATGTCAGTGGTGGGATGAACTGGCAGTCCGACTACAACGTCGTAGTTTCAGCCGATGGCGAGAAGAAAACCGATCTGCTCGACATGATCGGTTGGATCACCATGCGCAACCACAGCGGCAAAACCTTTGAAGATGCGCGAATTAAGCTGATGGCGGGAGATGTGAGCAAGATCCAGGAGCAAGCAGGCGCTGGCCGCATGTATGACATGGAATCAAAGGCCATGAACGCGGCCGCCATGGCCCCCGTCGTCCGCGAAAAATCCTTTGACGAATTCCACCTCTATACTCTGCAGCGCCCCACAACTTTGCGCGACGAAGAAACCAAGCAAGTGGAGTTCGTTCGCTCGACCGGCATTCACGCGCAACGACTTTTTATCTACGACGGCGCGCAAACCGTGCAATACGGGTATTACAACCCCGAGCAAATCCGCCAGGACGTGAACTACGGCACCGCTTCAAATCCCAAAGTCTGGGTGATGGAAGAGTTCAAGAACTCGGAAAACAATCATCTCGGCATCCCGCTTCCGAAAGGGAAACTGCGTTTCTATCGCCGCGACACCGATGGTCATTTGGAATTCGTCGGCGAGAACGTGATTGACCACACTCCGAAAGACGAAACCATCCGCGTTTACACCGGCAATGCGTTCGATGTAACCGGCGAGCGCAAGCGCACCAATTACCACGTGGATTCAAACCAGCATTGGATGGACGAGACCTTTGAAATTCGCGTCCGCAATCACAAGAAAGAGCCGGTTGAAGTTCGCGCGGTGGAACACCTATACCGTTGGACCAACTGGAAATTGTCCGAACAGTCGGCCCAATCTCGCAAGACCGATGCACAGACGATCGAATTTCCGCTGACGATCGCGCCAAACGGGGAGCAGGTTGTGACCTACACAGTTCATTACTCTTGGTAAGCTGCCCCACCCTTCGCGGTCTTCGAAGGGCGGGGGCCAATTATGTGCTGTCGCCGTGCACATTATTCGAGAGCCGCTTTGGCAACCGCGATACATTGCGGCAGCTGCTCGTCGGTGTCGATGACTGTTTTTGGCAACGTGATTTCCTCGAACCTGGCCTTGATCTGTAAATACAGTTTAAAGTCGCGGTTAGCAGCTAGGTGTTGGGGATCACTCTCGATCCGTTGACGCGCGGTCTGCTCGCTGCAGATGCATTCCAGTATGCGCCATGGCTGGCCAATGGCAGCGGCGTATCCGGTCGCCCGCTGCAGTTGATACCGGCGGGAGAAGGTACGGCCGTCGAGGAAGACGCGACGTGCTGCGTCCTTGCGAAAGATGTATCCGGCCACTTTCAGCATTATGCGCATGCAAAATTCGTCTTGCTCGATCGAATACTCGACGTCGGGTGGATCGAAGAGCGCGGCCCGAACATGGTCTTTATCAATCACGGTGCCGCCAAGTTCGGCCGCCAGAGCACGGCACAACGTACTCTTGCCGGTGCCGGGAAGTCCGGCCATGAGGATCAGCATGATCTGAGTGTATGCAAAAAGGGCGCGATTGCTCGCGCCCTGTATTCGTTCTCTGTGACTCTGTGTCTCTGTAGTGAATATAAGAGCGGACGAGGGCGTCCGCCCCACATAGGCCTAATCCCTTACCCCATCCAAAAACGCCCTCAACTTCCGCGATCTGGATGGATGCCGCAATTTCCGCAGCGCCTTGGCCTCGATTTGCCGGATGCGCTCGCGGGTTACTGCGAACGACTGGCCGACTTCTTCGAGGGTGTGCTCGCTGCCGTCTTCGAGACCGAAGCGCATCTTGATGACTTTTTCTTCGCGCGGCGTCAGGGTGCGAAGCACGTGCGAAGTCTGGTCTTTCAGGTTGACGTTGATGACAGCTTCCGCCGGAGAAACGACAGCCCGATCTTCGATGAAGTCGCCAAGGTGCGAGTCTTCCTCTTCGCCGATTGGCGTCTCCAAAGAGATCGGCTCCTGAGCAATCTTCAGGACCTTCCGGACTTTTGCCACCGGAATGTCCATGCGCTTAGCGATTTCTTCCGACGTTGGCTCGCGTCCCAGTTCCTGCACCAGCTGCCGCGAAGTGCGGATCAGCTTGTTGATCGTTTCGATCATATGCACGGGGATGCGAATCGTACGCGCCTGATCAGCAATTGCACGAGTAATTGCCTGCCGAATCCACCACGTGGCATAAGTTGAAAACTTATACCCGCGGCGGTATTCGAATTTGTCCACGGCTTTCATCAGGCCGATGTTGCCTTCCTGAATCAGGTCGAGGAATTGCAGTCCGCGGTTGGTGTACTTCTTTGCAATTGAAACCACCAAACGCAGGTTGGCCTCGATGAGTTCCCGCTTGGCGTACTCCGCGTCCATGTCCCCCTGGATGATTTCACGCTGAGTGCGTTTGAGTTCTTGAAAGGAGACTCCTGCCTCATGCTCGAGTTTTTCCAGTTCGCCATGGACCGTGCGCGCCTGCCGCTTGTACTCCTTCCGCTGATCGTCGCTGCGGGTGGCGTCGGCTTTTTTTTCCAGGTTCTGGGCCTGACGGTCCAGAGAGCGCATGGTGTCAACCGTCTTGTTCAGACGCTCGATCAGCCGCTTGCGCTCAATGTTGGTGAAGCCGAGCTTCCGCACCGCCAGCGACACGCCAACCACCGCACGCGCCAAATGATTGCGGAGCCGCCGGTAAGTTTTCGGATTTTTCTTCTGCGAGACTTCAGCGAACTTTTCCTGTAGTTGTCCGGCTTTCTTGTAAGCCTTCGCCAGCTCATCGATCTTTCCAGTGAAGTCGTTGAGCCGGTTCTGCAGGATTTCGTCAGTAATCTCTTCCTCGTCGAAGGTCACCACTTCCTTGATGGAGCGGACGCCCTTCTTGAGGTCTTCGCCCATGGCCAGCAGTTCGCGGATCACAATTGGCGATCGCGAAAGCGCCTTGAGCACACGCAGTTGTCCCCGCTCGATGCGCTTGGCAATTTCAACTTCGCCTTCGCGAGTCAGCAGGGGAACGGTTCCCATCTCGCGCAAATACATGCGGACGGGATCATTGGTTTTTTCGAGAGCTCCGGGAGTGAGGTCAAGTTCAACATCCTCCCCGACCTCTTCATCTTCTTTGTCGAGAGCGGTGGAGGGCAGTTTCGGGCCCTCCAGTACATCAATGCCTTGCGTTCCAATTGTAGTCAGCAGATCGTCGAGGTCTTCTGGAGATTGCACATCCTGCGGGATGAGGTCGTTGACCTGGTCATAGGTCAGATATCCTTTCTCCTTGCCTGTGTCGATCAGCTTTTTAATGTCATCGTACTTATCGTCAAGAGCCAAGACGGGTTGCCTCTTTTTGTCCGACTGACGGACGTGGAAGATTTTGTTAAGCGGTGGGAACGTGCGATGGCGAGGTTAGCGCCAGCACAAACCTACAAATTTTAGCATGAAAGCTGGTGCGCGCCTATTCGGGATATGTACCGGTTCACCCTATGTCCCGTCCCGCTAAACAATTAGATGGCGCGGAGGGGAGTTTAGTTTCAGGGGTTTGGGGGCAAAACAAAGAGGCTGCCCCACCCTTCGCGGGTTTCGAAGGGTGGGGGGAACCAGGCGGTAGGGACTTTGCTCCACCCGATGTTCACATGTCACAGTTTTCCCAGCCGGTCCGGCGTATGGGTCGGCCCATGTCCCAGAAACCTTCGTCGCCACTACGGTACGGGACACCTACACTTCATCACTTCCAGCTGCTACAAACGGCCTCCACTTCTAAACCGAGCGCGCCGCGATCTGTTTCTCCAGCTCCTGGAGGAAACACGCAAACGCTACCAGTTCGTTGTAGTCAGTTACGTGGTCATGCCCGAACATTTTCATTTGCTCATTAGCGAGCCGGAGCGCGGCAATCCGGGCGTGGTCATGCAGGTGAAACAGCGCTCCGTGGGCCGTGTGCTTAGCGAATACCGGAATTCGCTTAGCACAGCGGAACCCGCGAAAGCTGCCAGATCCGACAAAGATGGGGATGCGCTCTTAGAAAGAGGGCATTTTTGGCAGAAGCGGTTCTTTGACTACGTGGTTCGGACTGACGAGAAGCGAATTGAGAAACTGCGCTATATCCATCGCAACCCAGTTAAACGAAGACTAGTGCTTGATCCCGCGGATTGGCGGTGGAGCAGCTTTCGGCATTATGCGCTGGGGGAACCCGGGCTGGTTTTGGTCAACGAGCAGCTTCGGGTGGAAGTCGAGAAGGGGAGCGCATAAGCTCGGCTTGCCTCGCACATGGGTTCCCCCCACCCTTCGAAAACCGCGAAGGGTGGGGCAGCCTCAGTCCGCTGAGGCCGCGCCGAGTTCGTCGCCGGTCACGCTAGGGTTCATTAGAGCCCGCTTCAGACGCAACTTTTCGTCCATCAACGCATTCGCCTGGCTAGGGTCGGCGGTGCGCAAAGAGGCGAGTTGGGTTTGGATCTCCTGCAATCTGCGACGAATCTGCACGCGCCGCAGCGCCCGGACTGCGCCTTCGATCTTCTCTGCCGATAGCTCCTCGTCGTCTTTCATCAGGATGGCAGCCAACGAGTTACGCTCGTCACCGGAGGTCGGCACGTCCATCAACTCCGCGTTCTCCGGCGCATTCAACAGCGATTCAATCAGAGACTCGGTTCCCAGCCCCACGTGCAGGCGTTCCGAAGTGAGCACATACCGCGTCTGCCGGGCGGGATCGAAAGCATCATCCGCTCCAGAGCGGTCGGAAAGATACTCTTCGCTCTGAAATTGCTGGCTTGAGGTCAGTGCGCGAATCAGGATCTTCTCCGCATCGGTTACCTGCGCTTCTGCCGAAGTCTTCACGGTTGCAGTCTTGCGAGTGTTGGCCGCGTATTTCAGCTCCTGCCGCAGGACCGCCGAATCAATATTCAGCTTCTGCGCGATTTCTTCGGCCAGGCCATCGCGAACAATCCGGCTGGGCACGCGTTGGATGTGTGGCAACAGATAATTCAACGCCTTGTTCTTGCCCTCGCCGCTTCGCACCGGAAACTGCGCCCGCGCCCGGTCAATGAGATAAGAAAAATATGGGTTTGAACCGTGCCTCAACTTCTGCGCGTAAGCCTCTTTCCCTTTTCGCCGGACGAACAGATCAGGATCAAATCCCGGCTCAAGGGTGAGAACTTTAATATCAAATTCCTCTTCCACGAGCAGTCCCAGTGTGCGTTCGGTAGCCTTGGCTCCGGCTGCATCGGGATCGAAATTGACCACAATCTGCTTGCTGAACCTGCCGAGCAGCCCCGCTTGCGCCGCTGTAAACGCCGTGCCCGAACTCGCAATCACATTGTGAAACCCCGCCGCGAACACCGAGATGCAGTCCATCTGGCCTTCCACCAAAATCGCATAGTTCAGCGCGCGAACGGCCTCTTTCGCCAAATCGAGATTGAACAGCACTCGCGACTTCGAGTAAATCGCGGTCTCCGGAGAGTTCAAATACTTCGGCCCAGCCTTTTCGTCCGTCGAAAGAGTGCGCCCAGTGAAGGCAATCGCCCGGCCACTTTCGTTTGCAATCGGGAAGATGACCCGGTTGCGAAATTTGGAGTACATCGGGGAAAGTTTGGGCTCTACGGCGGCAGACTCGCCCCGGGGGAAAGCGGGTCCCTCGGCTCCCGAGGATCGCTCGCCTGCTCGCGATCCACTTTCGCTCGGGATGACAGAGCTGGGTGGAGCTGGCTGAGTGCTGACTGCTGAGTGTTGAGTGCCGCTTTCCTGACGGCTGACGGCTGACGGCTGAGAGCCTTCTTTCCACGAAAACAGCCCGCTATCGCGCAGCACCTCTTCGGCAAATTCGCCTTTCAGCCGATCCCGCAGCACAAACCCCGAATCCGGTGCAAACCCAACCCGAAATTTCTTGATCGTCTCTTCATTAAGGCCACGCCCGGCAAGATACTCCCGTGCCCGCGCCCCCTCGGGCCGCCGCAAACAGTCCTGGAAAAAGGCGCACGCCCGGTCATGGATTTCCAGCAACACTGTCCGCAGCTTGGCGTCTTTGGCTTCCGCCTCGCTGCTGAATGTTTGCTTGGGCAGCGCCACGCCCATCTTCTGTGCAACCGCCCTCACGGCTTCGGGAAAGGTGATGTTCTCGATCTTCTGGACGAAACTGAACACATCCCCCGAAATGCCGCAGCCAAAGCAGTGATAGAACTGACGGGTCGCGTGGACAGAGAATGATGGCGATTTTTCTTTATGAAATGGGCACAACCCGGAGTAGTTCTGCGCCCCCGACTTCCTCAGCGAGACATACTCGCCCACAATGCGGACAATGTCCGCCTGCAGCTTCAGGCTTTGCGCGAAATCGGAGGACAGGGTCATGCAACCTTGCTGGAGGAATTGTCTGCCAGAGCGGGCCTATTAGGAATATAGCCGACGGGGATAGCTGTGGAGAACTTGTGGGAATCGGGTGTTATGCGTTCAAGCGAGAGGAAAATTGAGCGCTAACCCTTGTGTGGGCGCCCTCGCCCGCCCACTTCACAGTATCACCCGCTCCTCCCCAACCCTCCTTGTGATCCGTTCTCGATCCAGATATTCCAACAGAGGAATCGCGTACTTCCGGCTTACTCCAGTTAGGTCTTTGAAACGGGCCACATCGAGCCGGGGGGAGAGCTGTTTTTGTGTAGCCAAGCTCTTCCGCAACTCCGCGAGCGCGGATTGATGGAAGAGCAGATCGTCCGAAATTTTGATGAGGATTTTTTCGCGCAGCAGCAGAGTCATGATTTTCTGCGCACGGGCTTTGTCAATTTTCAGTCCGGCGAGGACGTCGTTCAGCGCGGGAACTTTCAGACCTGCCGAGGCAAAACTTTGTTCAATTATTTTTCTTGATTCCGTTTCTTCATCTTTCATCACCACGCCGCGGCCCGGCAGATGAACGAGCTCGCCTGTGATTGCTAGCTGTTTTTCCTGCACCGCGACATCGAGGGCTAGACTCAACCCTTCGGCGGAGAGCCGCGCCTGCTCTCGCAATGACTCCTTCGAAACTCCCGCAACCAGAGGATTGCGATTGTGAAACTCTGTGATGAGTTGGTGAAGCCGGGAGACCAACTCACTCAGGGCGTCGCGATCAACGAGCCATCGGCCTCGGCGCGCGACCGCACTCTGGGTTACGAACTCTGATAGCAGGTTCTCGATACGATCCGCAGGCTGACCGGTTTCAGCCACTACTTGAGAGGAAGTTGTCCCGAGTTGCCCACGACGGCGAATTCTTGCTAGTACCGCCGCCTTCACATTGCCTTCGGCCTGATCCTTCAGGAACTCCAGTCGTGCCGTCAGGGACGTCTTCTGCAGGGGTGCGGGATCCAGGACGACTCCGCCCCCGATCGTCAATACCGGCGAGAACTGCCGGATGATGAACCGGTCCCCTGGGACGAGCAACAAGGGCGCACTCAATCGGAGCTGCGCGAATGTTTCCCCACCCGGCTTGAGTTGTTCGTAGAGAGTCACAGTGGCGATCGTCTCCGAAGTAAATGCGTGAAAATGAACTCGGGAACCACTCTTCAAGGGCCTCGCCGACGGGAGCAGCGATAATTTTACGTCCAGGCGCCGCGAGCTTTGAAGCACCCCCGCAGAGGCCAGCACCATGCCGCGATCGAGGCCGTGTTTCTCAATTCCGGCGAGGTTCACAGCGGTACGCTCCCCCGCCGCGGCGCGCTCGGCGGGCATTCCGTGGACTTGGACTCCGCGCACCCGCACTCGCTTCGCGGCAGGAAATAATTCCAGTTCGTCTTCTTTGCGGATGCTGCCCGCGACCAGTGTTCCGGTAACGACGGTGCCAAAGCCCTTCATCGTAAAGACTCGATCAATAGGAAGCCGCGTGATTGCCGTCGAATCTTTGGCCGGAGCCTCCATGCCAATGCGCACCAGCTCCCGTTTCAACTCATCGAAGCCAGTTCCGTTCAGGGCACTGACTGGAATGATGGGTGCCCGCGTTGGATCGAGAAACGACCCGCGCAGAAACTCAGCTACTTCCAGCCGCACGACTTCCAGGGTCTCTCGATCCACGAGATCAGATTTGGTCAAAGCTGTGATCCCGCGGTGCACCGCCAGCAACCGGCAGATATCGAAATGCTCTCGAGTCTGTGGCTTGATGCCCTCGTCCGCAGCGATGACCAGCAACACCAAGTCAATTCCGCCCACTCCAGCCAGCATGTTGCGAACGAAGCGCTCGTGGCCGGGGACGTCCACGAACCCGAAGCGGAGCGTTTCTCCATCCTTCCCTGGCAACTCAAGATGAGCGAAGCCCAGGTCAATCGTTATTCCACGGCGTTTTTCTTCTTGCAGGCGGTCGGCGTCAATACCGGTCAAGGCTTTGACCAGAGCGGTCTTCCCGTGATCAATATGGCCGGCGGTGCCGACGATGATGGATTTCATCGGATTTCCAGTATATTCGGGGAAACCCATCTACCGCCGAGTACGCCGAGAGCGCCGAGAATTTTCTTCATGATTTCTCGGCGAATCTCGGCGATCTCGGCGGTAAAGAGCTCTTGAATTTGATTTGTTCTAAGCATCCTGAAAATGCGACAATAGAATTTCCCCACATGACCACAGCGACCCTGGCTATCACTCCCGAAACTCTGCGAGATCACGGGTTGACGGTGGAGGAATACGAACGGATCAAATCCTTGCTGGGTGGGCGTGAACCGTCGTTGACCGAGCTCGGTATCTTCAGCGTGATGTGGAGCGAACACTGCTCCTACAAATCTTCGCGGATTCATTTGAAGCGGCTGCCAACACACAGCCGGCGCGTGTTGCAGGGGCCCGGCGAGAATGCCGGCATCATTGATATTGGGGACGGCTGGGCCTGCGCGTTCAAGATTGAGTCGCACAATCATCCGTCATTCATCGAACCGTTCCAGGGAGCGACCACCGGTGTCGGCGGGATTTTGCGGGACATTTTTACCATGGGCGCCCGGCCTGTGGCGGTGATGGATTCGCTGAGATTTGGGCCGATCCTTGATTCAAAAGACAAGTCAAAGGCGTCGGACAAGAGTGTCCGACCCACACCGGCCGAGACCATCCGAGCCGCCGATATTCGGCGCAATCATTCCATTCTTGAAGGCGTGGTCAGCGGGATCGCGTCGTATGGAAATTGTTTTGGAGTTCCCAACCTCGGCGGTGAAACCAAGTTTGAGCCGTGTTACTCCGGCAATCCTTTGGTGAATGCGTTTGCGCTCGGGCTGGTTCGCAAAGACCAGATTTTCTACGCGAAGGCTTCGGGCGAAGGCAATCCGGTAATTTACGTTGGCGCGAAAACCGGGCGCGATGGCATTCACGGCGCGACCATGGCCAGCGAGGAATTCAGCGAAGAATCCGAAGCCAAGCGGCCTAATGTGCAAGTGGGCGATCCATTCCTTGAGAAGCTCCTGCTTGAGGCCTGTCTTGAAGCCATGCAAACCGGCGCAATTATAGGAATCCAGGACATGGGCGCTGCCGGACTGACCTGCTCGACTTGTGAAATGGGCGCCCGCGGAAATGTGGGAATCGAAATTGAAATGGACCGCGTTCCGCAGCGTGAAACCGGGATGAGCGCCTACGAGATCCTGCTTAGCGAATCGCAAGAGCGCATGCTGCTGGTCGCGCAAAAGGGGCGCGAGGAAGAAGTTTATCGCGTGTTCCGCAAGTGGGGACTGGATGCGGTCGAGGTCGGACGGGTGATCACCGAGCCTCGCATGCGGGTCCTTGAGCACGGCACGGTGGTTGCCGATATTCCCAACACTGCACTCACTGACGATGCTCCGGTTTATCGCCGTCCACTGGAGCGATGGGAGCCGTCAGTCTCGCGCGACATGCCGGATCACGTCAAGCTCGGCCGTAACTCCGACCTGACCGGAGACCTCAAGCGCCTGCTTGCAAGCCCGAATATCTGCAGCAGGCGCTGGATTTATCAGCAATACGACTCGATGGTGCAGACCAACACCGTTGAAGGCCCAGGCGCCGGAGATGGGGGAGTGATTCGCATCAAAGGCTCGCAACGGGCATTATCCATGGCGCTCGATGGCAACAGCCGGTGGTGTTACCTCGATCCCAAACTCGGCGCGATGCACGCGGTCGCAGAAGCTGCCCGGAATGTGGCTTGCTCAGGAGCAACTCCGGTTGGTGCGACCAATTGCCTGAACTTTGGCAATCCTGAGAAGCCGCACATCATGTGGCAGTTTTCGCAGGTCATTGACGGCATCACCAAAGCCTGCGAGGAACTTGAAGTCCCGATTACCGGTGGAAACGTCAGCTTTTATAACGAGACTTTGGGCGAGGGGATCTATCCGACTCCGGTACTTGGCGTAGTGGGGATTCAGGAGGATGCCACTAGAGCAACTTTCCCACATTTCCGCGAAGCTGGACGCGCGGTTGTTTTGCTGCGGGGATCGGAGCCGGGCGATGCGACCGATGCCGAAGTCGAGTTTGGCTCGTCAGAATATGCCAAGGAGATTGTGGGAGAAATGTGGGGATTCCCGCCTGCCTTGGAGCTTGAGCATGAAGCGGCCCTCCAAAAGGCCATTGTTGAGCTGATTGGCGCAGGCCTGGTTGAGTCGGCGCACGATTGCTCAGAAGGCGGATTGGCGGTGGCGCTGGCCGAGGCGTCGTTTGAAAAGGGGATTGGCTGCGCGGTGGCTATGGCGTCCGCAGGTCTGGCCGCGGAATTCGTGCTTTTCGGGGAAGACGCCAGCCGGATCGTGATCTCCTGCGACCCCGCGAACCTGGCGCGAATCAAAGAAGTAGCGGCAAAATGCAGCCTTTCCGTGGACGCGTTAGGGGAAACCGTTTCCGGGACGATAGAAATAAAAGTGGATGGCCGGGTGGCGGTGTCGGCTAAAATCGCCGAGTTGCGGGATGAATACGAAGGCGCGCTGGAGAGAGCTTTGCGAAGCGAGCCGGCGTTGGTCGTGGCAGATTAGTCTGGACATGCAGGCCCAGACGCCCTCGTCTGGGCAGGGCAGGTGAGGGCACCCGCCCCTACATGGGTGGTGGTGCAATTAAGCTGGGAGCTGATGGCTATTTCCGACAAATTTCGTGACGAATGCGGGGTGGTTGCAATCTACTCACACCCCGAGGCGGAGACGCTTGCCTACCTTGGACTGCATGCGTTGCAGCATCGCGGGCAGGAGTCTGCCGGCATCGTCACTTCAGACGGTCTCTCGCTGCACATCCATAAGTCAATGGGTTTGGTCGCCGACATCTTCACCGAGAAAAAACTGTCGCGGCTGCGCGGAACGCTGGCCATTGGACACACACGTTACTCAACGACCGGCGATTCAGCATTGCTCAATGCTCAGCCGATCATGGTGCAATCGAACAAAGGAATGATCGCGCTGGCGCATAACGGCAATCTGACCAATGCGCAGGAAATCCGCGGCCGCATGGAAGCGCGAGGCTCGATCTTCCAGACCAGCAGCGATACCGAAGTGATCGTTCACCTCATCGCGCAATCCCGCGAGCACACGCTGCCTGAAGCGATTGCTGACGCGCTCCGCCAAGTTGAAGGCGCCTTTTCTCTCGTAATGATCAGCCCCGACCGCATCTTCGCGGCCCGCGATCCGCGCGGATTCCGTCCGCTGGCAATGGGGCGCATCCCGGCACTACCGAATCAGCGGGAGGACACAATAGTTTTTGCATCGGAAACCTGCGCCTTCGATCTGGTCGGAGCGACCTATGAGCGCGAGGACAAGCCCGGCGAGTTGGTGATCGTTGGTCCTGAAGGAATCAAGTCGCTCTTCTATACCCCAGCGTTGGCGCAGTCGAGCTGCATTTTTGAGCATGTATATTTCTCGCGTCCCGACAGCCGAGTTTTTGGACGTCCCGTGCAAGAGAGCCGCGAGCAGCTTGGCCGCCAGCTTGCCATTGAAGCTCCCGCGGATGCTGATCTGGTCGTGCCGGTGCCGGATTCCGGTGTGACTGCGGCCATGGGTTATGCTGCCGAAAGTGGAATCCCATTGCGCTTTGGGCTGATCCGCAACCACTACGTTGGGCGGACTTTCATTGAGCCGCAGCAATCTGTCCGCGACTTTGGCGTGAAGCTCAAGCTGAATCCGGTCCGGAGTCTGCTCGAAGGAAAGAGCGTGGTGCTGATTGATGATTCCATTGTGCGCGGCACCACTAGCAGAAAAATCGTGCGCATGGTTCGGGGCGCTGGAGCAAAAGAAGTCCACATGCGAATTTCTTGTCCGCCGACGATTTCTCCGTGCTTCTACGGAGTAGATACTCCGCGCAAGAAAGAGCTCATCGCCGCGAACAACACGGTCGAAGAAATCCGGCAATACATTGGCGCCGACTCCCTGGCTTATCTCTCGCTCGAAGGATTGAAGAAAGCCTGCCACGACGGCGAGAAGACCACCTACTGCACCGCCTGCTACACCGGACGCTATCCCACCAACCTGGTCGATGTTGAAGAGATATTGCCTGCGACGGTGGAAAAGCCTTAGGTAGTCCTTCGAGCAGCATCAAAATCCCCGCCCTGTCTCTCCAAAAGCCGGAGAGACAAAAACGGGGCACCCGCAGAGAAGGCTTGGATCAAAGAGAAGATGGGTGCCCCATCCTTCTCGCGGGTTTTGCGAGAGGGTGGGGCTTTTGACTTTAAGGCTTCCGAGCTGCTGCCACTCGGGGAATGCCTTGAAGGTCGTTCGTGATCTGAACACTCTCCCAATCGGCTAGCAATTCCTGAACGCCTCCCGCGATTGTGCCGCTGATCTCCATCACCAGCCAGCCGCCTGGTTTCAGGACCTCGCTCGCCTGGGGAATCAATCGTTCGATCACTTCGAGACCAGTGGGTCCCGCGAACACCGCATTTCGCGGCTCGAACTTGCGGACTTCGAGTTGGACTGACTCTTCCTCCGATTCGCCGACATAAGGCGGATTCGATACCACGAAGTCGAAAGCATTCTTCTCCATTCCGGCAAGCAGATCCGCTTCGTGAAAATCAATGCGATTTTCTAGCTGGTGCCGTGCGGCGTTGGCGCGCGCGATTTCCAGCGCCGCAGAGGAGGTGTCCGTTGCATGAAGTTCTGCCCGCGGTAGTTCTCTGGCGAGCGCGAGCGCAATGCAACCCGAACCCGTGCCAACATCGGCAATTCGGAGGGAATTGTCGGACAAGAATGTCCGACCCACACGACCCAGGACTGTCTCAATTACATGCTCTGTCTCTGGTCTTGGAATCAGGACCGCCGGGGACACGATAAAATCCATTCCCCAGAATTCCTGATGCCCGGTGATGTATTGCGCGGGAATGCCTTTTGAACGTTGAGCCAGAGCAGCGTCATAGCGCGATTGCTCATCCCCGGTAAGTTCGCGCTCAGGATGTCCGTAGAGGTACGCTCGATCACAGCCGAGCGTGAACATGACGAGAACTTCCGCGTTCATGCGCGGAGAAGGAACATTCGCGACCGTGAGGCGCTGGATGGCTGAGTTGAGTGTTGCACCTAGCAGCACAAAGACATTTCACCACAGAGGGCACAGCGGAAACAGAGGAAACACTGGCGACCGACAGCGACTTACATTACCGTTCCGCTCTCTCCCCGCAACCGCTCCGCCTGGAAATGCGCGCCCAGCGCATCGATGATGGGCTGCAGTTTGCCATCCATCACTTCCGGCAGTTGATGGATCGTCAGCCCAATGCGGTGATCGGTCACGCGGTTCTGGGGAAAGTTGTAGGTGCGGATCTTCTCGCTGCGATCGCCGCTGCCGACCATGGATTTGCGTTCTTTGGCCAAGGCTTCCTGCTGTTTTTGCATTTCGATTTCGTAGAGCCGCGAACGCAGAACCCGCATCCCTTTTTCGCGGTTCTTGATCTGCGATTTCTCGTCCTGGCAACTGACAACCGTGTTGGTAGGAATGTGGGTGATGCGCACCGCAGAGTAGGTCGTGTTCACTGACTGCCCGCCTGGCCCGGACGAGCAGAACGTATCAATGCGAAGGTCCTTGGCCTCGATCTTGACATCGACTTCTTCGGCTTCCGGCAACACAGCCACCGTCACCGCCGAGGTGTGCACGCGGCCCTGCTGCTCGGTATCGGGTACGCGCTGTACGCGATGCACTCCACTCTCGTATTTGAGTCGTGAATATACCCGCTGGCCTTCAATCAAGGCGATAATTTCCTTCAGCCCACCGACTCCAGACTCGGAGGTGGAAAGCACCTCCACTTTCCAGCGTTGCGTCTCCGCATAACGGTCGTACATGCGGAACATTTCGGCCGCGAACAAAGTGGCTTCATCGCCGCCGGTGCCGGCGCGAATTTCGATGATCACGTTCTTTTCGTCATTCGGGTCTTTCGGCAGCAGCAGGACTTTCAGCTCTTCTTCGATGATCGCGACCCGCGGCTCCAATTTTTCAAGTTCTTCCTGCGCGTAGGCCCGCATCTCGGGATCTTTCTCATCCGCCAGCACGGCTTTGCTCTCGGCGATCCCTTTCGTCAAGTCTTTGTATTCGCGATATTTCTCGACGATCCCGGAAATTTCACTATGCGCTTTGGCGGTCTTCTGGAATTTCGCCGAGTCTCCGATGATCTCCGGCGAGGCAAGGGCCTGGTTCAGTTCTTCGTATCGGGCTTCGAGTTGGTCAAGTCGTTCAAACATAAAAGTCGTTGGTTCATCAGTCGGCGGCTGTCGGTCGTCGGTCGTCGGCTAAAAACCTACGCTGCAGGAACATGAAGTGAGTTCAGCAAACCAGCCAAGCTTCGTCCTACTTGAGTTGCTGACGTTCGCAACTCGTCGGATTGCTTAGCTGATAAATATTCTAACTTGCTGGCTATCAAGATTTGCGTCTCGAGCTCGAATAGCGAACCACGGGAGTGGAACAAAAACTGTCGGAACTCTTTATCGGAGTTGCGGCCTTTGCCTTCAGCCATGTTGCTTGCAACTGAAACCGCCGCTCGTCGCATTTGTTGGGCGAGGCCATAAAGCTCGTGCCTCGGGAACGTGTCAGTACTCCGATACACTGACAATGCCAATTCCATCGCTTGCTGCCACACTCTTAAATCCCTGAATGAAGATGTGCCCATAGTTCCTCCGAGAGGTAACGCTATATCAGAGGGGCACCGAACTTCTCTGGTTAAACGAGAGAGAAACTAGAGCATTCCCGATTTGGGAGGATAGAAGTCCATAGCTTTGCCGACGACTGAAGGCCGACGACCGAGGACGGTTTACCTAAGCAATCACCAACTCGCCGCCGCGCTGCTTTTCAAGCAGCATCGCTTGGTCCAACGCGTGGATCGCGCATTCGGCTTGCTCATCTGTAGGAGGTCTGGTCGTGACTCGCTGCAACCACAAACCCGGCGCGGTCATGGCCGCAAACAATGACTTTCGGCGTTTAGCGGCGAAGCGGATGATTTCGTAAGACACGCCCGTGATCACAGGCAGCAGCGCAATGCGAATCGCAAACCGCGCCCAGAACGTGCTGACCGGCACCAGCATGTAAACGAAAATCGAGATGATCATCACCGTCATCAAGAAGCTGGTGCCACAGCGGGGATGAAAAGTCGAATACTTTTGCACGGCCGCGGTTTCGAGCTGATCTCCGTTCTCAAACGCGAATACCGTCTTGTGCTCGGCTCCGTGATATTGATATACCCGGCGAATATCCCGCAACAGCGATGTTCCCCAAATGAACAACAAGAACAATGCCAGCCGGATCAGGCCATCAATCAGATTGAACATGATCTGCCCGTTCAGCGACGAATGCGCCTTCTTCAGTTCGGTCGTGGCGAGCAGCGGCAAATACTTGTACATGAAGATGAAAAATCCGACGGAAATCGCAATATTCACCGTCGCGATCCAGCCGCTGATTTCAAACTTCTTCTCCGGCACTTTACCGGCGTCATCACGCTGCAGCTCATCCAATTGTACGTTGGCAGAAAAACGCAGTGCCCGGAAGCCGAGCGCCATCGCGTGTCCTAGGGTCATGACCCCTCGCACCACCGGCCATGCCATCCACTTATGCTTCTCGGAAAGCCGTTCCAGCGGTTCGCTATGGGTGGACAACTCTCCCGAAGGTTTCCTGCAGGTGATCGCCCAGGCATGAGGGCTGCGCATCATAACGCCCTCAAGCACAGCCTGGCCGCCGACCAGCGTCTCCTCGCCGCCTTCGAGCGCAGGCAGGAGTTGCACGGCCACGAGAAAGCGCCACAATGTTCGAAAAAACTGCATATAGATTGGATGTTCGGCGGGCGAGTAATGTTCCAGCATTAGAGTACCACAGGGTCAGGGTGGGAGCGCTGGACGGAACTGGAGTAGATCCAGCAACTTAGATGCTGTCGCGAGGCGCAAAGGGAGATCCCACGAGAGGGCATGGCTTCCAGCCATGCCGAAAACCACACTCCCCGCCCTTCGCAGAATGATTCGCCTCGCGAATCATTCTGCGAAGATTGTGATCGAATCTAAACAGCACGGCTGGAAGCCGTGCCCTCCCGTCCCAGCGGGCATAGAAACACTCCCAATGCGCCAGTTCGCCGAAACCGCTGATCGGATCGCCGCCACCACCAAGAAGCTGGAGAAGACTGCGCTTCTGGCGGAATACCTGAAATCTATTTCCGTGGACGAGGCCGCGGTCGCCGCTGTCTTCTTCTCAGGGCGGCCGTTTCCAATGTGGGAGGAAACGACGCTTCAAGTTGGGGGCACGCTGCTGTGGAGAATCATCGCCGATCTGTCAGGACAAACTGAGAGCGAGCTAACAGTCGCCTATCGCAAGCACGGCGATCTGGGCGCGGCGGCAGGGGCGGTTCTGTCGGACAACAGCGGTCCTCGTAATGAAGATCCGTGTAGGGGCAGCTGCCCTCACGTGCCCAGCGATGTCCAACAAATCTTTCGCGAAATCTCGACAGCACGCGGCCCAGTGCCGAAGGGAGCTCTCGTCCGCAAACTGCTCAGCGAGGTCCCTCCGCTCGAAGCCAAGTACATCGTAAAGATCATGACTGGAGACCTGCGCATCGGGCTGAAAGAAAGCTTGGTCGAAGACGCGATTGCCAAGGCCTGCGGCGGAGATCTTACAGCCGGCAAGCTGACAGACGTTCAGCGCGCAAACATGCTGCTTGGCGATATCGGTGAAACTCTGCGTCTGGCCGCGGAAGGGCGCCTCGCCGAAGCCAAAATGCGGCTGTTTCATCCCATCGGATTCATGCTCGCCAGCCCGGCAGAATCTGCTGAAGACGCGCTGAGTTATTTCGAAAACGCGCTCGTCGAGGACAAATACGATGGCATTCGCGCGCAGGCCCACTGCTCTGATGATATGGTCCGTTTCTTTTCGCGCACCCGAGATGAAATTACCGAGTCTTTCCCCGAACTCCCCGAAGCTCTTGCGGGGCTGCCGCAGGACGCGATCCTCGACGGCGAAATTTTGGCGTGGAGCTATCTCGCCGACGACCAGCTTCCGAACAGCCCCGGCCGGGCCTTGCCCTTCAGTGCTCTGCAGCAGAGGCTGGGCCGAAAGAAAGTCAGCGAGAAACTCATGCGCGACGTGCCGGTGACCTATCTCGTGTTTGATGTGATCTATGCTGGCGGCGATTTGTTGATAGATCGGCCGTTACGTGAAAGAGGGGAGATTTTGGATCAGCTGCTGAGATCGCGAAAAATCCTCAACCACGAAGGCCACGAAGGTTCACGAAGGAAAACGCAAACCCGATTGGCATTTGAAACGGATTTGCCGGCGCACACGACGCAGGTCATTCGTGCTCCAGTTTGCCGCACCTCTTCTCCCGAGGAACTGAACCAGCTCTTTGACGCTGCTCAGGCCCGCGGCAACGAGGGCCTGATGATCAAGAACCCTGAATCGCCGTATACTCCGGGACGTCGCGGCAAGTCATGGCTGAAGCTGAAACGCGAACTGGCGACACTCGACGTAGTCGTCACCTCCGTCGAATACGGACACGGCAAGCGTATCGGAGTGTTGAGCGATTACACGTTCGCCGTCCGCCATGGCGACCGGCTTCTGAATGTTGGCAAAGCTTACTCGGGTCTAACTGATGTTGAAATTGCCGAGATGACGAAGTGGTTTCTAGATCACACCATTGAAGACCAGGGCTTCCGCCGCATCGTCGAACCGAAGGTTGTGCTCGAAGTGGCGTTCAACAACATAATGAAATCCGATCGCCACAACGGCGGCTATGCGTTGCGCTTCCCAAGGATTTTGCGGTTGCGGCCAGATAAGCTGCAGGAAGAAGCAGATACGCTAGAGCGGGTGAAGCAGATTTACGAAAAGCAGAATAGCTAAGTTACACTTCAGCAGTTCCGCAGCATTGTATGAACGCCAACGTCACACAATCGATTCGTGCTAGCTACGATCGCCTTGCGGAAGAGTATGCCCGTCGAATTGTCAACGAACTTCAATCCAAGCCGCTCGACCGAGAACTGCTCAATCGCTTCGCCGCCCGCGTCGCAGGCCGTGGCGAAGTATGTGACGTGGGTTGTGGTCCTGGTCACGTCGCCCGCTACCTCCGGGATGCAGGCACAAAGGTTTTTGGTCTGGATCTTTCGCCGCGAATGTTAGAACAGGCTCGACAATTGAACGCTGATATTTCCTTCCGGGAAGGAAACATGATGGCCTTAGACCTTCAGGATGGAACGCTCGCCGGGATCGCAGCGTTCTATGCCATCGTCAACATTCCTGAAGGATCACTTCCGTTGGTCTTTCGTGAAATGGAAAGGGTGCTGCAACCCGGTGGCTTGCTGTTGCTTGCCTTTCATGCCGGCGACCAAGTTCTTCACGAGGATGAGTTGTGGGGTCTGCCCATATCGATGGATTTTGCCTTGTTTCAGCCGTCGGCAATCCGGCACTGCATGGAGACAGCAGGACTTGTGATTGAAGACATCGTCGAGCGCGGGCCCTATGCGCCAGAAGTGGAATACCAGAGCCGAAGGGCATACATTTTTGCGCGGAAGCCCGGCTCCTTGCCACGGCCTTAAATCACGCTCGTTCCCGAGACGAAACCCCGGTCACGCATGAACCAGGAGCCGCCTTAGCGGCTCCCTTACTTCTGCCCACTCCGCCGCCACGATCGAGAATCGCATCGAGTCGCGAGGGATGTAATCTGCGGCCATCCGATGGGCGCGGAGAATCCCTTCAAATTTGCCTCCGATGCGTTCGAGGGCGGCGCGGGAACGCTGGTTGCGAACGTCCGTATGAAAGCAGACGCGGAGCACCTGCCAGGTTTCGAAAGCATGCGTCAGCATGAGGAGCTTCGCCTCGGTGTTGGCGGCGGTGCGGATTGCCGAGCGGGTCAGCCAGGTGTAGCCGATCTCACAGGCGTCAGGAGCGCTGCGGCCGTGGCGCGGATGGCCCTGTGGCCACGCCCATCGCTCCAGGTTCCAGAAGCGCCTTGAACCGATGACGACCCCATCATTCATGCGGACAAGGCACCGCGGTTCCGGCGTCCCGCCAAGCCAGCGCTGTATCCACGTAGCGAATCGCTTCGTCCTTGCCCTGCGGGACAGGACTCCATTGATAGAGCAAGGGATCAACAGCGGATGCCGCTACCAAGCCGTCGATGTGGAAGCGATCAAGCGGTTCGAGGCGAATGCGCGTGCTTTGTAGCACAAGCTTTGCTGGCTCCCTCTTCTCAGTTTTCAATGCAACCACTTCCGACGCGAGAGCTGATACTGAGGAATCCACATTGATTTGAGGAACCGCTGACCATCCGGCGCGGGCCGTAATAGCGATAGTGCCCGATGATTTTCCAGTTGAAGAGTACATCTTCCAACTGCGGACCGCGTCCGATGTTGTGGACGACCATGTAGCGCTCGCCGCTCCCTTTCCGGTCCACAACGATCCCGATGTGCGTAACCCCTCCGCCTAAGTCCCAAGCTACGATATCTCCGGGCGAGTAGTCTGCCACAAGCCGGCTGATTTGAAGTTGCACCCCATTTCGCGCAAAGAAGACCATCAGGTTAGGCACGCGTCGGTGATCAATATTGCTGTCCGGACGGCGCTGCCACTTGTGCGGATACGCAGCAAAATTGCGCACCATGTCTTCATGAACTTCCTTCTGTAGATCATCCCAACCGCCCTGTAGCTTCGAATCACTTCATCGGTACAGACACCGGTCTCCGCAGGGACATCCCCGCCGGGATAGGGAATACGGACGTAATCGGATATGTAACGCACGGAATGATGTGTGCGCTCGATGGCGGCAGCTACCAGCTTGCGGAGGAGCTCTTGATCGGAGTGGGAAGGTGAAATTTGTGCCGGCGTACTGGAACACGCGAGAAAGAGCAGCACCAACGAACCGGCGATCCAGCGAGGTACGTTCCGAAAAAGAGGAAAGCGGGTCCCTCGACTCCATTGATCCGTTCGCGTGCTCACGGATCAACTCCGCTCGGGATGACAGGGATTTTAGAGTGTGTCAATTCGTCCCAACGTTCAACTCCGAAACTCACGATCACTGATGATGATGTTCTTCTTCGCTCTCGGCCACGGGAATCACGCAACCGTGCGCTACCTCGCATACCGCGTGCTCGAATTGGATAGTCGTGTGGTCAATGCGGAAATCGTGATACAGGCGCTCTCTTACGTCACGCAGAATGCGTTCACTCGCCGAAGGCGGAATGTCGGCGATGGAAATATGGCAGGAGAGCGCGCTGGTTTCCGATCCGATGCTCCACACGTGCAGGTCGTGAACATCATTGACGCCGTCAATCTCGCGGATGCACGCTTCTACCCGTGCCAGCTTCATTCCGCGGGGCGTGCCTTCCAGAAGGATATTCAGCGTCTCGCGCATGATGCCAAAACTGGACCACAGGATCAGCGCACCGATGCCGAACGAGAGTGCTGAGTCAATCCATAACTGCCCGGTGACGAGGATCGCCCAGCCGCCCGCAATCACCGCGGCAGTCGAAAGCGTGTCGCCAATCTCATGCAGCAAGGCACTGCGGACATTTACATCGCGATCGGTGCGATAGAGCATGAGCGCAATCGCGCCATTCATCACTACTCCCGCCGCTGCTACCCACATCATCAGGTGCGCTTGTACCGGTTGCGGCTGTTGAATTCGGCGGACAGCTTCATAAAAGATCAGGAATGAGATGGCGACCAGCGTCGCCGCATTCGCGAGGGCCGCCAGCACTCCGGCGCGGTGGTATCCATAGGTGTGGGTTGCGCTCGGCGGCCGCCCGTGTAAATAGACGGCTACCAGCGAAAATAGCAGGGCAACGAAGTCGGCGAGGTTGTGCCCAGCTTCAGACAGCAGCGCCAGTGAGTGGGCGCGTATGCCAGCGACGATCAATAGCCCGATATAAGCCGCCGTTACAAGAAGCGAGACTTGCAGGACCTTGGTCGTGCGCTCGTCTCCAGCATGGTTGTGCATATGCACTTGTTTAGTCTAAGGAGGGAGAGTGTGGGATTCAAGGTAGCTGTCAGCTCTCAGCTGTCAGCCATCAGGAAAAGCAAACTCTAAACCATCACCATTTCAAACGGTCCGCAGCGAGAAGAGAGGTGTAAAGAACCAGCTGCCTTTCCGTGCTGGGGGCCGAGAGACGGGAGGATCTTAGCTGATGGCTGACAGCTGAGCGCTGACAGCCTTACTGTCTCAGCCCCATCCACTTTTCCGAAACCACAATCGAATTTCCGGGATTCTGCGGGTCGTAGCGCACCGACGTCGGCAGTCCTAATCTGCAGGAATGCAGGTTGATCCATTGGCGAAGGTAAGTGACGTCTTGCGAAGCCTCGTAGGAAACCCCACCGACGTCATACTGGAAAATGAGCATGGTCGCTGCGGGATGCCCATTGGGAATCAGTTCTTGAACGTCAATCACGGTTCCGTCGGTGATTCGGCCAATCTGATTCAACCAGTCGCGACGCTCGTGCTCGATTTCAGCAGGGGTTTTTTTCTTACGGCCAAACATCAGGTATGCGGCAAGGAACGCGCTCAAGCAGCCGGCTAGCAGGGTGTAAAGACGGAACGGAAGCATATTTTATTGGGAGCCCAGGAGCTGGCTCTTTGCTTCAGAAAAGAATAAGCCGAGAGACGCGATCAGGGAAGATACTCGTTGGTTACGAAAGATTAAGAAAGCTATCAGCCGTCAAGCTATCAGCTGTCAGCCAAAACTAGGCTCGTAACAGAGTCTCCTGAGGGTCAGAAAAACAGCAGGTTCATCGCATTCCTTCGCTTCGCCGCGGATGACTCGGAATGACAGATTATTTGGCTGATAGCTGATAGCTGATAGCTGAAAGCTGCTTTTCTAGCTGCCCGCTGCGAAGCCGCCCAGATGCGCATAGGTCACGCGGAGATATTTGTGAGGATTGACGGGAACATTGTTGATCCGAACTTCATAGTGAAGGTGGGGTCCGGTACTGCGGCCACTATCGCCGACGTAACCGATGACGTCGCCGCGCTGAACGTGCTGTCCGGGAAAGACCGCGAAACTTTTGAGATGTCCGTAGCGGGTCGTGATTCCGCGGCCATGGTCGAGAACCACTGCTCGTCCATATCCACCCATCAAATCTGCAAACTCGACCACGCCTGCGGCGGGAGCGATAATCGGCTGGCCGAAAATGGCCCCGATATCAATGCCGGAGTGGAATGCGCCCTCCCCATTGAACGGGTCAATGCGCTCGCCAAAGGATCCCGTAACTGGCCCTTCTACCGGCCATAGATTTGGGGCTGAATTAGCTCGGATCCAGTCAGCAGTGGTTACATTCCGGGTAAGGCCGAGTGTCAGCCCGGCGGTCGTGGCTCCACTTAGGGCCGTGGTCTTCAAGGCGTAGAGCCGGTCGAGTGAGGAACTGACTTGCTCGTCCTCAACGCTATCCGAGGTTGCAGCCGCCACCAGCACCGGATCTGACTTTAGCCCATAGAGGGAAGAAACTTCGCTGGCCAGAGATCCCAGCGAGGCTATCTGGATGTCCCGCTCCTTGGCCACCTGCTCTAGGTGGGTATAGCGGTTCTTGAGGTCGTCTTTCTGTGCTTTGAGCTCGTTATATTGGGACACCTTCATCAGCATCCGGGCGTAGGAGCGGGCGATGCCGGTAAGTCCAAGCAGACCGATGACCCCACCAACGATCAAGACGTACAAATAGTGAATAGGAACCGGTATCTTGCGGAGTTGTCCGTCTTCGCCGCGAGCTACAAAAAGGATGTAGAAGCGTTTCCGCAACATTTACCTTTCGAAATTTCGATTTCCAGAACCGATTCCAACCCGGGCACCCGTCTGGAGTGCCTGGCTATAGTCCTGGTTCCCAGCCGCGTTTCCCTTGTGGGACAAGGCCCGAAACGCGTCCTTCCCATACCGGAACCAGAGAGCACCCAAATCTACGTCGCTGCAATCCAAAGCAGATGCAGCACTTAGCTCGGCCAAAGGTGTTAGGAGACTGCATGCAAACGTTAACAAAGCCGGTTCACCCTGTCAACGAGGCATTCTGGATTCCTTCAGTTACAAATGACGGGTAATCGCTCATGACCCTTTGGCCGAATTACCATTCCGGGACGAGGTGACGGAAGTACTCAAGGCCTAGCAGTCGGCCCAGGCGGGCCGCTGCTTTTGGAAACTTAGTTACCAGCCGGGCTTGTAGATGGCCGTCCCGTGAGCTAGGGTTGCCCTTTCCGCTATCATGTCATCGCCTTGCCTTTACCCGAACGAGAGCTGATTTCCCGCTTACGCAGCCAGATCCAGCGGCTGGCCGATTCTTCGCGATTTTCAAGGGGTAAGGTCGCACGTAATGCTGTGGTCGCCGGCATCGGCGACGATTGTGCCATCCTTCGAATTCCGGCGGGTCACGAATTGCTGATGACAACCGATTTCAGCCTGGAAGGCGTGCACTTCCGGCGGGAGTGGCATCCTCCAGAATCCATAGGCCACCGCTGTCTGGTTAGGGGGCTTAGCGACATCGCCGCAATGGCAGGCGAACCGCTGGCGGCATTTCTCTCGCTCGCCTTGCCTAAGAAATTGCCGCAGAAATGGGTGGATGGTTTTATGCGAGGCTTCCTGAAACTTGCCAGTCAGTTCAGGGTGACATTGGCCGGCGGCGACACCTCGCAATCGCCCGGCGGCGTTCTCGCAGACGTTACCGTCGCCGGATCAGTTCCCAAAGGTAAGGCTATTCGGCGATCAGGCGCGCGCCCAGGCGATCGGATTTACATTAGCGGAGCAGTCGGCGGCTCGGCGGCAACTGTCGCCCTGCTTGGTCAAGGGAAAAAGATCAAGCCCGATTTGTTTCTGACTCATTTCTTTCCCGTGCCACGGATTCAAGTTGGCCGAATTTTGGGTGCAAAGAACATTGCAACTGCCATGATCGACCTTAGCGATGGATTGTCCACAGACCTGAGTCACATTTGCGAGGAAAGCGGTTGCGGCGCTGAAATCTTGGAACGAGCAATTCCTAAAGCACACATCGGCGAACCTGCGCGCGAGGTCGCCGCCGAGTTTTTTCTGCACGGCGGTGAAGACTACGAACTGCTGTTCACGGCTCGCGGCCGGACTCGGGTTCCCTCAAAGATTGCGGGGATTCAGATCACCGAGATCGGGCGAATCACCCGCGACAAGCGCATTCTTCTGGTTAGCCCTGACGGATCGGAATCCGAACTTAAGCCAGAAGGTTGGGAGCACTTTCGGCGACGTTCTCGAAGAGCCAAACCCAAGTAGCGCTGTCCCTTGGTTACCTGCTTAACCTATAGCGTGCCGAGTACAGCGGGACTAGAGTGAATTCATGTTGCCCCGCATCCTGCTTTGTCTCTTGATTTCCTCTACAGCAGTCGCCCAGAGCCCGCCGGTGGTTAATGACGAATTCGTCCATAAGCAGTTTGGGGATTCCTGCAATCCGGAATCGAAGTGGGCGCCTGCAATCGGTGACCTGAACGGCGATGGAGTGCAGGATATTGTGATCGTCGCGCGCTGCAAGAACCCCTTGATTGACCAGGGCGATAAGAACTACCAAGTCATTGATCCGCTGGATGCGTTTTACGGCTATGGCAATCCCAAAATTACTGCTGGTGGATTTGCCCAGGATGATCCCAAGCTGCGCGGAATTGTGTTGCTGGTAATCCATGGAGCGGGAACCGATGGTTGGCGGTCCGCCACACCTCAGGGGAAGTTTGTGATCATCAATCTGGCGGTGAAGTCAGTCGCAGTGAAGAAGATGAGGATCAAGAAAAAGAAGAAATCCACGGTGGCGATTTATGTGGAAGAAGCGGGCGGCGACCAAATGACTGCAGCTATTTTCTGGGATGGAAGAAAATACAAATACGAGCCGCTAGGATCCAGCATGGAGTGAGGGAAGCGGCGGTTGGCTGTCGGCTACTGGCAAAGTCTCTAAGTTGTTGCTCTTGCCAACGACCAACAGCCAACGACCAACGACGGTCTCTCACATTTCGAAGTGAAATACATCCAGAACGAAGAACGTCTTGCGGTTCACCAGGGCAATGTGTCCGCCGATGACGGTGTGCATGTAGCCCACGGGCGGCGGCGGCAAGTAGCCCTCAACCTCGACCGGGCAAGGATGCATATAGCCTCTCAGTCCGGGCGGCAAAGTCCCGCGCACGATTAGTTGCCTCTCCAGCCCTGGCGGCAGCTCATCGCGCTTTGCCAATCCTGGCGGCAAATGTTCGCGATGTCCCACATACCATTCGTGCAGTTCACGGTCATGCTCGCGATAGTAGTGGCGCTCTTCCCGGTCCTCACGTTTCTCTTCTTTGGCTTCCTTGCGATCATGCTTATCTTTGTCGTGGCCATGACCGTGACCCTGTGCCACTGCGGCATTCGGGCTGAGCGAAAGCGCAACCGCGGCAGCCAGGTAAAACCATTTGGTGGAAGACATATTTTCTCCTCTGGGAACGTAAACCCAAGCTTAGGGCGAAGTTACGCGACCAACAAGTCACCAGAGTACCTGAACGTCCCTGGCCCTTCGTCGTTGGATCGACGGCCCTTCGTCGCGGAATCTTCCGCGTAGTCCCGAATCACGTAGGCCCAGACGCCCTCGTCTGGGTGGGCGAGCAAGGGCTCGCCGTTGGCGGAGAGAAGCTCCGGAAGTTTGGCCAACGACGAATGACCAAGGACCAACGACGGTTCTTCTATAATCCCCTGCCATGGATATTGAACAACGACTGCAAGAGCTAAAGCGCCGCGAGAAACTCGCTCAGGAAGGCGGCGGAAAAGACCGCCGCGAGCGCCAGCACAAAGAAGGCAAGATGTCGGCGCACGAGCGCATAGACTTCCTGCTCGACGAAGGCACCTTCGAGGAGACCGACCGCTTCGTCACTCACCGTTCCAATGAGTTCGGTCTGGCCGAACAGAAATACTACGGGGACGGCTTTATCACAGGCTATGGCCGCATCGAAGGGCGGCTGGTCTTTGTCTTTGCTCAAGATTTCACCGTATTCGGTGGCTCTCTCTCGGAAACCAATGCCGCAAAAATCGTCAAAATTATGGACATGGCCGCCCGCGTGGGCGCTCCGGTGATTGGCCTCAACGACTCCGGCGGCGCCCGCATTCAGGAGGGCGTGGTATCGCTGGCCGGCTACGCAGATATTTTTCTGCGCAATACCCTCTACAGCGGAGTTGTGCCGCAGCTCTCGGCAGTAATGGGACCTTGCGCCGGCGGCGCCGTCTATTCTCCGGCGATTACTGATTTCATCGTCATGGTGAACAACACGTCTTACATGTTTATCACCGGACCGGATGTCATCAAGACAGTCATGCACGAAGATGTAACCAAAGAACAGCTCGGGGGTGCGGTTACTCACAATGAAACTTCGGGCGTCGCGCATTTTCTTGCCCACGATGATGCCGAGTGTCTTTCCATGCTGCGCGAGTTGCTCAGTTTCATTCCATCCAACAATCTCGACGAGCCTCCGCGCAAAGCTTGCACCGATCCGGACGATGGATATTTTTTTGAAGTGCACGAACACTATGCAAAAAACATCGTCGTCGGATTCGCGCGACTCAACGGACGCTCAATAGGCATCGTTGCTAATCAGCCGGCGGTGCTCGCAGGAACTCTCGACATCAATGCTTCGGTGAAAGGCGCGCGCTTCGTCCGCTTCTGCGACTGTTTCAATATCCCACTGATTACATTTGAAGACGTCCCCGGATTTTTGCCCGGGACAAGCCAGGAGTACGGCGGCATCATCCGCCACGGAGCCAAGTTGCTTTACGCCTTCGCCGAAGCCACCGTACCCAAACTGACGGTGATCACTCGCAAGGCCTACGGCGGCGCGTATTGCGTGATGGCCTCAAAGCACATCCGCACCGACGTGAATTATGCCTGGCCGACTGCCGAGATTGCGGTCATGGGCCCAGAAGGCGCGGTGGACATCGTTTACCGCCGCGAGCTGGATCGCGCCGAAAACCGCGAAGAATTGCGAACGCAGAAAATCGAAGAGTTCCGCGACCGCTTCGCCAATCCCTACATCGCCGCCGAGCGCGGTTTCGTTGACGCTGTCATCCAGCCGCGAGATACGCGCAAAAAACTGATCCAGGCGCTTGAGATGCTGGGCACGAAGAGGGATAAGAATCCGCCGAAGAAGCACGGGAATATACCGCTATAGGTTGGCAGTCTTACCTGATCTTTCGCACGGCTTGACTGCGGATACTTGGAGAGCTTGCGTTGACCAGCGATTTCTCCCCTGGGGAACTGCTTCTTGCCGTCATCGCAACAACATCGAATCCCGCCTGCGTTGTATAAATCGCCTCGTCGAAGGTTGAACCAACATTCTGTTTGGCGACCGCGAAAACCCCATACGCCTTTCCTCCGGCAAACGAGGTCGCAACGTAATCGCCGACCATCTGCCCGGAGACAGTCGAGGGGAGCCAACTCAACGACATCGGCCCGGCGATTGGAGTCGCCGCGCTCCAGGTACTTCCACCATCGAGCGACGAGATGAATCCCACAAACAGGGCGCAAGTGGTAGCGCTGCAATTTGCCTGAGGATAGTAGTAGTAAGTCAGACCAAGGTGCGCCGTGCCACCGCCGGTTACGGGGTCAACTCCGATGCCGGGAATG
>WNGL01001049.1_pt1 | contig 35216 bp, 30 predicted proteins | sample 5400591 | NCBI WGS metagenome assembly WNGL01 (sample SAMN13153377, study PRJNA577476) | soil metagenome | isolation source: 80 cm soil or saprolite under Garry oak tree replicate 1 | place: USA:California | collected 2016-06-15
CGCAGCGGCTGCCGGCGGGCACCCTGACCGCTGTGGTACCACCACCCGCAGGCTGGGTGGTGCTGATCGCGTCAGGCTGCGAAGCCGCCGTCGTGTTCGCCACGGTCGTGCCGGGATGGCGGGCGGGACGGGTATGGCCGGTCGCCGGAGTCCGCCCACCAGCGCCGGGCGGGAGGTTGTCGTGGCTGGCCCGAGTTGCGTTGCTGAGCCACCTGCCACCCGCAGTGGTGCTCGGTGCGCGGGCTGCGTTCACCCGGCGGCTCCCCGCCGTGCTGACGATCGCCGGCCTGGCCCTGCCCATGGCGATGATCACACTCGGCATTGGCTGCTGGGCAACCCTCGACAAGGTAGAGCGGCACCCCGCTGAGATCGGGCTTGCCGCGGCTCTGTCGGTGCGGCCAGGTGAGCTTGATCGTGGCTCGGCCGTGAAGATGCTGACGGCGGACACCGACGCCGCCGCCGTGTACCCGTCGGTGACCGTAAGCGCCCTGCTGCCGGGCGAGACGTCGGCCATCACCACCCTGGGCATGGGAAGCTCGGCCCGGCCGTACCCATTCCACGTGGCCGCCGGCAGGCTCTACCACGCTCACGGGGAAGCTGTGGCCAGCCAGGGCCTGCTGGACGCGGTACACCTGCGGGTGGGTGAGTACATCAGGATGCCGGTCGGCGGCGTTTATGTGATCTTCCACATCGTGGGGCGGATCATCGAGCCGGAATACGACGGCAAGGTGCTCGCATCCGGGATCGACACCCTCACCCAGGCCGGGGCGGTCCCGCCCCCGGTGTCCTACAGCCTGGTGCTGCGGGACGGGACCAGCGCCGGCGCCGCGGCGGCGCACCTGCTGCGGGTCTCCCACGGCCGCCTGGACGTGACCCAGACAGGCGATCCGGCAGCGAGTCTCGGCATCGTCCGCCCCATGCTGGCCGGGCTCTTCTTCGTGCTTGCCCTGATAGGCCTGACAAGCCTCCTCACCGCATCCACGGTTGGCCTGCGTGATCATCTGCGTGATGTGGGCGCGCTCCGGGCCATGGGGCTCACCCCTGGCCAGGTCATGGTCTCGATGGTGATGAGGATGAGTGTGCTCGCGCTGATCGCCACCGCTGGCGGTGCGGTGGCCGGGCTGGCGCTGTCATCCCGCCTGATCAATATCGCGGGCCGCGTTTACGGCATTGGCGCTGGCCTGGGCACCCCGCCGCCCGCCCAGGCGACGCTGGCCGCAGCCGCCGGTGCGGTTGCCGTAGCCGCCCTGGCCGCCCTTGTCCCGGCGCAGCGGGCGGCCCGGATACCGGTCACCGCGGCGCTGGGACCGGGCTAGCGCCGGCTACGCCTCCGCGGGAGCGGCGGCAGCTGCGGGGGTCGCGTCTGGGTGGCCGATCGACAGAGCGTGTTCCGGGTCGAAGAACTGCAGGTTGGCGGTGTTGATCGCGAGTGTTAGCGGCTGACCGGGCCGGACCCGGCTGCGGGCGGCAACCCGGGCCGTCCAGACCGACTTGCCGCCGGCGAGCACCGCCGCGGTGTCGTCGTCGTCCTCGGTGACGGCGCCGGTGATGCTGGGGTGACGGGTGACCGGCGCGTCAAGGGTGAAGATGACATGAATCTCGCTGCCCAGTTTCTCGGTCACATCGGCCGTGGTGCTGATCTGCGCCCAACTGGAGTCAGCGAGACTGGAGTCTTCGAAGTCGGAGGGGCGAACCCCGAGAATCACTTCCCGGCCGATGTATTCGCTGAGGCCGGGCTTGGCGTCGAAAACCTCGTTCGTCAGCGGGAGCCGGTAGCCGGCGAACGTGACCGCCGGCCCGTCGTCGCGCACGATTTCGGCGTTGACGAAGTTCATGGCCGGTGACCCCATGAATCCGGCGACGAACAGGTTCACCGGCTTGTCGTAGAGGCCCTGCGGCGTGTCGACCTGCTGCAGCCTGCCGTCCCTGAGCACGCACACCCGGTGGCCAAGCGTCATCGCCTCGATCTGGTCGTGGGTGACATACACGGTGGTCACGCCAAGCCGGTCGTGCAACTGGCTCAGCGACGCGCGCATGGACACCCGCAGCTTCGCGTCCAGGTTGGACAGCGGCTCGTCCATCAGGAAGGCCTGCGGCTCCCGCACGATGGCCCGACCCATGGCCACCCGCTGGCGCTGGCCGCCGGACAGCGCGGCCGGCTTGCGGCGCAGGTAATCGTCGATGCCGAGCATGCGGGCGACATCGGTCACCCGGCGGCCGATTTCTTCCTTCGGGGTCTTGCGCTGTTGCAGCCCGAACGCCAGGTTCTGCTCCACCGTCATGTGTGGGTAGAGCGCGTAATTCTGGAAGACCATCGCGATATCGCGGTCCTTGGGCGGCAGGTGATTCACCACCCGGCCGCCGATGGAAATGGTCCCGGAGGTGATCTCCTCCAGCCCGGCGATGGACCGCAGCGCTGTCGTCTTGCCGCAGCCAGACGGGCCGACAAGCACCATGAACTCGCCATCGACGATATTCAGGTTCAGGTCGTTGACTCCTGTGACGCCACCCGGGTAGACCTTGCTGACCTGGTCAAGGACGATCTCGGCCATCGACGTTCCGTCCCTTTCACTGTTGCGGCAACCTCTGCGTTACACCTGCGGGCGGCCTGGCTGCGCGGTTTGGCACCGCGACTCTGGCCTGCCCGGCGTACCACGCCTGTAGCTGGCTGCCGGGTACCAGAGACAGGCCCTTGGCCGGAGCGTATCTGGTAACCCCGGATAGAGGTAGGTGTGGGTGTCGAGTTTAGGCATGGCATCAACGCTCGTGCGGGCACGGGGCCGAGCGGCTAGCGTGACCGCGTGGAAGAGATCGACCGGAAGATCCTCTCGCTGCTTTCCCGCGACGGCAGGATGAGCTTCACCGATCTGGCCCGCGAGACCGGGCTGTCGGTCTCGGCAACCCACCAGCGGGTACGCCGGCTGGAGCGCCGGGGCGTGATCAAGGGATACTCCGCGGTGATCGATCCCGCAGAAGCCGGGCTGCCGCTGACGGCATTCGTCTCGATCAAGCCGTTCGACCCCGCCGCGCCCGACGACGCCCCCGACCGGCTTTCCCATCTGTCGGCTATCGAGGCTTGTCACAGCGTTGCGGGGGAGGAGAGCTACATCCTGAAGGTGCGCGTCGCTTCGCCCGTCGGCCTCGAGCAGTTGCTGCACGAGATCCGTACCGCTGCCAATGTGTCCACCCGGACAACGATCGTTCTCAGCACCCCCTACGAGAACCGTCCGCCAGACATGTGAGCGTCCGCCCTGCGGTCACGCTTCGCGATCGGGCAGCAGGACCCCGCCGAGCACGATGGCGAGGAGGCGGCCGGCTTCCGCGCCGGGATCCGGCGTTCGCTCCGTGGCGGCGACGACCGCATGGGAGATCCGGACCAGGTCTCCCGCGTCGATGTCAGGCCGAACCTGTCCCGCTTCCTGTGCGCGGCCGAGCAGGTCGCTGGCGGCGTGCATGATGTCGGCACGGCAGTCGCTGAACACAGGGGAATCCGGGCGTGAACCTGCCAGCAGGTGCGACATCAGAGTGCGCTTGGTGAGGCCGAAGCCGACCAGTGCCCGCAGCCACGTGGTGAGCGCGGACCCGGCTGAGGGCTCATCGTGCAGGGGGCCAGCCCGCGCGCACAGGACTTCGACCTGGTCGCGGTAGACCGACTCGAGCAAGGACTGCCGGCTCGGGAAGTGCCGGTAGAGAGTGCCGATCCCGACCCCGGCCCGGCGCGCTATCTCCTCCAGCGAGGTGTCGTCGGCCCCGCTCTCGGTAAAGGCCGCCAGTGCCGCGGCGAGCAGCCGTTCCCGGTTACGCCGGGCGTCGGCCCGCATCGGCCCCGGCCCGCGCGCAGGCGAGCCGGCCTGGGGCGCATCAACGCTGTTCATCACACCATCTTCACAAGTTGCCAAACGGAGGGACCCTCCGTATAGTTAGCGGAGGCTGACTCCGGTTCATTCCCACTGTATGCGAGAGGGGACCTGCGTGTCCGCAACCTCCACCACTGTCCGCCGCCCGGTGGCCGCCGAAAGCGGTGGCCGGCGGCCAGTCGCCGCCCTCGCCGTCGTGCTCTGCGCCCAGCTGATGGTCATCCTCGACATGACCGTGGTGAACGTGGCGCTGCCCAGCATCGAGACCGGCCTGCACTTCTCCGCCACCAACCTGTCCTGGGTGCTCGACGCCTACTCGCTCGCCTTCGGCGGCCTGCTGCTGCTCGGCGGGCGGGCGACATTCTCGGCCGCCGCCGGGTCTTCCTTACCGGCATCGCGGTATTCACGCTGGCCTCGCTGGCCGCCGGCCTGGCAACCTCACCAGGGTTGCTGATCGCGTCCCGTGCCCTGCAAGGGGTGGGCGGCGCGATCGCGTCACCCGCCTCGCTGGCCCTGATCGTGTCGTCCTTCCCCGAGGGGAGCGGGCGGAACCGGGCCATGGGCCTGTACGCCGGGATAGCCAGCGGCGGCGCGTCGCTGGGACTCGTCCTGGGCGGCCTGATCACCCAGTGGGCGTCCTGGCGCTGGGTGTTCTTCATCAACGTGCCGGTCGGCATCGCCGTGGCCGCGTGCGCGCCCGCCTTCCTCCGCGAGACGCCGCGCCAGCGGGGGAGCTTCGACTTCACCGGCGCGCTCACCTCGGTTACCGGTATGGCGGCGCTGGTGTACACCTTCATCCGTGCCGCCACCGCCGGCTGGTCCGATGTCACCACGCTTGCCGCCCTTGCTGTGGCGCTCGTGGCGCTGGCCGTGTTCCTGGCTGCCGAAACGCAGGCGGCCCAGCCGGTCACCCCGCTGCGCCTGTTCGCGGACACCCAGCGTTCGGCGTCGTACGTCGCCCGGCTGCTCCTCGTGGGCGGCATGTTCGGCATGTTCTTCTTCGCCACCCAGTTCCTGCAGCTGGTCCTTGGTTTCAGCCCGCTGCGTGCCGGGGCCGCGTTCCTGCCCATGACCCTTCTGCTCTTTGCCGTGTCGCGGCTGGCCGCGCGGGTGCTCGGGCGGGTCCGCGCGGCGCCGATGATGGTCGCGGGCCTGGTGCTTGTCATTACCGGGATGGCCTGGCTGTCGGGGCTGTCGGCCGCCACCGGGTATTTTCCCGGCATTCTCGGCCCGATGCTCCTCTTCGGCACCGGGGTCGGTCTCGCCTTCGTGCCGCTGACCACGGTCTCACTCGCCGGGGTGGCGCCGCAGGACGCGGGAGCAGCATCCAGCATGGTGAACGCCGCCCAGCAGGTTGGCGGGGCGCTCGGGCTGGCCGTGCTGATCACGGTGTTCGGCACAGCGACCCGCGCCGCGGCGCACGACCCGCAGCCGGGCCTGTCCCGGCTGGCGCAGGCGCACGACATCCTGGTGCACGGCATGGCGGCAGCCTTCTGGGTGGCGACCATCTTCGACGCCTGTGCGCTGCTGGTCATCGTCGGTGCGGCCGCGGCCGCCCGCCGCCCCGGCGGCTGAGGCTCAGGTCACAGCCACCTCGGCACACTCGCTGTAGCGGACCCGGCCGAAGTACATCACCTTCGCCAGCGCCCACCAGGATGACCCGGGACGCGCGTCGGCAGGCATGACCACGGGGCAGGCCAGGACCGTGGCCGCCCCGGGCGCGGCGGCAAAGCCCCGCGTCCACGGCCCCAGCCCTTCCCACGTGCCAAACGGCGAGACCAGCTGGCACTCACCACGAATCACACCCGCCGTCCGGTTGATGATCCTGACGGTCAGCTCAGCCCGCTCACCCGCGGCCACGGCCAGGGACGCGGGGAACATGGTCAGGTCGATCTCCGCTGCCTGTGCCCGCTCCTGCGCTGCCAGCAGCGGAAGCAGGGCGTCCAGTGGCTGGCCGAGCGCGGGCGGCGCATCCTCGCCCACCGTAACGAGGACGGCGTCCTCCAGCACCTGGCCGATGTCGTCGCGGATCTGGGCACCGACGAAGTACCGGCCAGCACGGATCCCTGGCAGCGCCCGTGCGAACAGTTCCCAGCTGGCGAAGCCGCCTGCCGGCAGTTCATACGAGAGGTGGGTGGTGGCCGCTCCGCCGGCATCCTCCACCAGCAGGCCGGGCGGGACGTCCAGCACGACGCGCCCGCCATCCGGACGGGGGCCGCAGGCGACGGTGAGCCGAAACGGTGCCCGGTGGCGCGGGGCGCCAGGACCGCCGTCACCGGGGATGTCCCCGGCCTGGGCGCCGGGCCTGCGGCGACTTGTCCGGTCCCCGCCGAGAGGGCCTTGCCCGCCGACACTCGGGAGGTCCCCGCCGGGGAGACAGACCCGGCCGGGGCTGACATGCACGGCGACGGGCAGGTTCCCGGCCGGGGCCGGGCCCTTGCCGTGGAGCCAGTAGCGGGTGAAGACCGGCTGTGCCGGCTCCGCCGGTTCCGGTGCCGGTTCCGGCGCCGGGCCGGCTTGATCGCCGCGCCCGGGTGCGGCGTGCCCTGGGTCAGGGACGATCGCCAGTGTCACCGTGCCGGCCACCGGGGCCGGGACCACGGCTTGCCCGCCGGTCACGGTCAGCGCCGAGGTCTCGCCGTCCTCGCACACGCCGGTCACGCCCGCCGACCCGATGCCGGTGAACAGGCGCACGTGGGCGGGTGCCTCCGGCCGCGCGCCCCCGTCCCGCAGCCGCACCGTCACCCCTGCCTCCCGCCGTGGCAGCCCGGGCTGGCCCGAGGCGAGCGGGTTGCCGTGAGGCTTGAGCGCCGAAAGCATGGCCGCCGGGCGGGGCAGCGGCGGCGTGCTGACCTCACCGAGACTGTGCCGCGCGGGCAGCGGGCCGGGATGGACACCCGTTTCGCACGTGATGAGGTCGTGGTTGTATTCCTGGCCGGCCAGGGCGAAACCGGCGTCGCGCCAGTCCCCCGCCCCAGCAGCAAGGGCGTAATGGAACGTGTGGCTCCAGTGCTGCCAGGCGAAACTGCCGCCATCCGGCAACGTGCGCCGGTCCCCGTCGATCCAGACCCCGCACGGCCACGCGCTGCACGCCCTCATCAGCGCGATGTGCATCGTCCCGTCCGGGGTCACCAGGCTGCCTGGCGTGCCCCGGCTGAGCAGCGCGACGCTGTGGCCGGCCAGCGCGGGGTCAGGGCATGCCCCGCCGGCGGTCTCGGCCTCAATGACAGCATCGGCCAGGTCCCCGGTGAGCGCGGTGATCGCCGCCACCAGGTCAGGCCCGGCCACGATCAGCACCGGCAGGTCGCGGTCGCCCGTGACGTCAGCGCTGGGGACGAACACCTCGGCGCGTGAGCGCGCGGCTGGCAGCCACACCCGGGCCCCGCCTTCGCGGGCCAGCAGCGCGGAGACGGCGGCGCCAGCCGCCGGGCCGAGGGTCGCGAGCAGCCGGGCGGTCCAGGGGTTCACGTCCGGGCCGCCGAGCGCGATCCGGCAGTCCGGCAGGTTGGAGTCCAGGTCGAGCGCGCCGTACCGGGGACCGTCCGGCTGGGTGCAGGATGCCGTCAGCCCGGCGCCAGCCAGGCGGGCTACCAGCTCACGCGCTGCCGCGCGCCAGGAAGAACGGGCAGCAGGCAGGATGACCTCCGCAACCCCGATCGCGGCCACGGCGCCCCCCGCGGCCACGCGGGCGGTCGATCCGAGCCCGAACCACTCGTGCGCCGGGCTGTCGAGGGTGAACGGGTGCTCGGCCACGTCGGCGCCGGCGGAGCCGAACGGGCGGCCCACCACGGCCGTGGCGCACTGGTAGACCGGCAGCCCGCCCGGCACGTCAGCCGGGAAGCGCACCCGCAGCAACCTGTCCTGCCCGAGCGAGCCGTCCACGTGGGTGCGGAACTCCACCCGGTCCATGCCGTCCCAGAGCAGCGTCTCCTGGGTGACCCGCAGCCCGCCGAGGCGGAACGTGGCGACCAGGCGGGACCCGACAGGGCAGCGTTGCGCCCGCACGGTGGCCGGCGAACCAGCGGAGCCCACGCCTGGGCCCTTGGGGCAAAGCAGCCACGGTCCCTCGCCCCAGCGCGGGTGTGAGTCGTACTCGTCCTGGAGCAGGAGCTCATTGCCTGGCCCGCGGAGCAGGTCCGTTCCGGTCCGGCGGTCGAGTACCCGGCTCAGGGTGCCGCCCCGGCCCGGGTCCGCACACACCAGGAACGCTTCGCTGGTGATCTCGGTCCCGGGGACCACCGTCCAGCCTCCGCCCGCCGTGCCGTCCTCGTCCGGTGCGGCCGACGCCCACCAGGCGCGGAACCCGAGCGCGGGAACGTCAGCGCGGAAGCTGACGGTGACCTCGGCCAGCCCCCCGCGGGGGTGCCGCCGCACGCCTTCGGCCAGGAACGGCACCGGGGAACCGGCGTCGTCCCGCAGCATCAGCCAGGGCGGGCCGGGCGCACCGAACGCGAGCGTGATCCGGGCCAGGCCAGGCCGGGCCCAGGACAGGGTGTTGAACACGACGATGGGCCGGGCTTGCGTGGGCTCGGCGGCCCCGGCGCGTCCGTTCGGGGAAATGGTTTTGATGAGACCGGCCAGGAACTGGGCTGCGGCGCGGCGGGCGGCGTCACCCCGCTCGAACGCCTCCCGCCACCCGCCCAGCAGGTCGAGGTAGACCTGGTCGGACTCGGTCCCGGTGATGGCATCGTGGTGGGCGCCGAACACCAGTTGCCGCCACGCCTTGTCCAGCGACTCCGCCGGGTAATCGGCGCCGGCCAGCCAGGCGAGCGTGGCCAGCCGCTCGCCGTCGCAGACCGCCACCTCCGCCGCGCGCTGCGCCTGCTTGGTGTCGATGTAGGACACGTCCTTGCCCGGGTAGACCGGGTTCATGTCCCTGGTCTGCGGCGTAAGCCAGCCGCCGCGCCCGGCCACCTCGGCCCGGACGGCAGCGAAGAACTCGCTCGGCAGCGCCGGCCGGAAGCGCGGCCAGACGTAGCGGGCGGCCAGGTCCCGGTGCACCGAGGTCGCCCACCGGGCCGGGATGACATGGTCCGAGCCCACCGGCAGCAGCACGTTCGGTGTCGCCGCGACCGGGGCCAGCAACGCGAACTGTGCCAGCGCCTCGGCCTCCGCCGCTGCCAGGTCCGCCGCCTGGTGGATGACCCAGCCGGCGCCGTAGTGGTTCGGCATGTAGCTCGTCAGCAGCCCCCGGCCGTCCGGCGACACCCACTCGAACTCGGACGGGAACTGCATCCGCGAGTTGCCGCCGACCGTGCGCCACGGCCCCCACTGGTGATAGGGCCCGCGTGCCCACGCCGACGCGGTGAGCCCGGCCGCCGCCATCAGGCCCGGATAGGCCGGGTCGTGGCCGAACACGTCCAGCGCCCAGGCGACCGCGGGATCGGCGCCGAGCACGTCCCGCTGCTGCCCGAGCCCGTAGACGATGTTGCGGATCGCCGATTCCGCGCCGGTCAGGTTGGAGTTGGGCTCGTTGTAGGTGCCGCCGACGATCTCCACCCGGCCGTCCGCGATCAGCGACCGCAGCTCCGCCCGGTCCTCCGGGTGGGCGTCGAAGTACGGCTTGAGGTAGTCCACCTCGGCGAGCACGAACTTGTAGTCGGGATCGGAGCGCGCCGCGTCCAGGTGCAGCCGCACCAGTTCGAACGCGGTCCGCACGTCCGGCAGCGCCCCGGCCTCATCGGGCAGCGGCAGCCGCGCCTGCGTGAACTGGCCCTGGGTGTTCCACCACACCGGGTCGTAATGGAAGTGGCTGACCATCCAGATGGTCCAGCCGGGTTCGGCAACGGTGATCACGGCGCCGCGTTCGGCACGCTCGTCCTCGCGCTCGGCGATGACCGTGACCGGCAGCTTGCTGCCGGGCCGGTGGGGGGCGGCGATGGCGACGGGCACCTCGGCGTCCCGCTCCCCGCCCGTCCCCCGTTCCGCTCCTTCCCCGCAAAACGGAACCGGCGTGCTGACTCCCGGTCCCTCCACCCGGACGGTGACCGGGCCGGGACCCGCCAGGGTGACGCGCACGATCTGCAGTGGCCGTTCGGGCGTGCCACCGAACAGCGGGGTTGACTCGGCGCCGGTGATGCGCATGCACTCATCGTCACAGCCGCGGGCGGGGGGTTTCAAACATGTTCTAAGATCAAGCAGAACGTCAGGTGCCGCGTGCGGGCCGGGCCTGCGCCCAGCGGACGTGCAGCGGAGGGGAGCGCCGATGGCCGAGCCGGTGACCCTCCGTGATGTCGCGGCCCGGGCGGGGGTACACCCCGCCACCGCCTCCCGTGCCCTGAACCCGGAGACCCGGCTGCTGGTCAGGGAGGAGACCGCGCGCCGCGTGCTGGAAGCGGCGGAGGTTCTCGGCTACCACCCCAACCCCGTCGCGCGCAGCCTGCGGACCCGGCGCTCCCACACGGTGGGGGTGCTGATCCCCGACCTGACCAACCCGCTGTTTCCCCCGATCGTGCGCGGGCTGGAAGACCGGCTCGCGGTGGCCGGTTACGTGGCGCTGATCGGCAACACCGACGGTGACGGTGAGCGGGAACGAATGGTCTTCGAGCAAATGCGCGCCCGCCACGTGGACGGGATGGTGCTGGCCACCGCGCACCTGAGCGATCCGCTGCTGGCCGAGGCGTCCCGCGCGGGCCTGCCGGTGGTGCTGGTGAACCGGGTGGCATCTGACAACAGCCTGCCGTCGGTGTCCGTGGACAACCAGCGGGGCATGCACATGGCAGTCGCGCACCTGATAGGGCAGGGGCACCGGCGGATCGCGCACATCGCCGGCCCGCAGGAGGTATCCACCGGGCTGTACCGCTACCGGGGGTTCACCGGCGCCATGAAGGAGCACGGGCTCGAGCCTGATCCGGACCTGATCGTGATGGCCAAGGCGTTCTCGATCGAGGAAGGGCTGCGGTGCACCCGGATCCTGCTTGAGCGAAGTGGCGGCTGCACGGCGGTGGCGGCGGGCAACGACATGCTCGCCGTGGGATGTTTTGCCGCCCTGGAAGAGGCTGGGCTGAGCTGCCCGTCGGATCTGTCGGTGGTGGGATTCAACGACATGCCGTTCATCGACCGGCTGCGGCCGCCGCTCACCACCATCCGCTTCCCGCATTACCAGGTGGGCACGGAGGCGGCCCACCTGCTGCTGGAGCGGATCGCGGGGCAGGAGGGCCCGGTCAAGGTGATCTACCTGGCCCCCGAACTCGTCGTGCGGGGCTCCACGGCACCCTGGGCAGCCAGCGCCTAGCCGGGCCAGCCGAAGCGGTGGGGCGGGTACCCGCTGTGCCCCCGTTTGCCCAGTTTGCCAACTCTGCTGAGGAATTGCGCGGTCTGCCCCTAGGCTGGCCTGGCAGCCGTTGGCGTAGCTGACCGGCCCGTGAAACTGCCACGCTGCCCTTTCCCCGCGCGGGAGGGTTCGCGCTGGCGGGTATCGGTAACGGCTTGAGCACACGGATTGACAAGCCCGGACTTGCTCGGCAAGCTGGCTGCAAACGATTGTTAAGGACGGAACGGATGGCTGAGCGGGGTACAGGGCACCGGCTGGGCTGGCTGGGAACGGGGCGCATGGGCTCCGCGCTGGCCCTGCGGCTGCTGGCCGCTGACTGTGACGTTGCCGTGTTCAACCGGACCCGGGCCAAGGCCGAGCCGCTCGCCGCCCATGGGGCGAAGATCGCCAATTCCGCAGCCGACCTGGCCGACCGCGACATCGTCTTCGCCACCGTCGGCACGCCCCAGGACATGATCGACTCGATGCTCGGCGATCATGGGCTCATCTCCGGCGGTGGCGCACCCAAGGTGGTGGTGGACTGCTCCACCATCTCGGTGGAAGCCTCACAGCAGGTGCGGGAGCGGCTCGCGGCGCACGGCACCGCGCTGCTCGCGGCACCGGTGATGGGAAACCCCCGGGTGGCCGCCGCCGGGCGGCTCACGCTGGCGATCTCGGGCCCGCGGGAAGCCTTCGAAACGGCCCAGCCCTACCTCACCCTGCTCGGCTCCGGTGCGACCTATGTCGGCGACGGTGAGCTCGCCCGCACGGTAAAGATTTGTCACAATCTTTTCCTCGGAATAGTGACGCAATCGCTTGCGGAAGTCACGATCCTGGCCCAGAAGAGCGGAATCAGCCGGGAAGCCTTTCTTGACTGCCTCAACAACAGCGTGATGGGCTCCACGTTCACCCGCTACAAGACGCCCGCGTTCGTAAACCTCGACTTTCACCCCACCTTCACCGCCACGCTGCTGCGCAAGGACTTTGACCTGGGACTGGCCGCAGCCCGGCAGGCGGAGGTCTCGCTCCCGGTGGCGGCGCTCGTCCACCAGATCATCCAGGGACTGATTGGCGCCGGACGCGGCGACGAGGACTTCGCGGCCCTGCTCGAACTGGCGGCCGCGGCCGCGGGCATCGAGCTGGCCAGCGAGAATGCGGATATCTCTGACGGACTCGACCCAGCCGACACGAACAACTCAAATGCAGTACGGTGAGCCCGCAGCACAACTTGCTGTCCGTGGCCGGCCGCTGCTCCAGCAGCCGGGCGCTCCTCACAAAGGGCCCGGCGCGGACCCCGCCGGCGGCTGGCTATTTCACCCGGCCATTGAACTGGAAGGAGGAACCGGATGAGACCCCTCGGCGCCCGGTTCTTGTCTCTCACGGCCATCGCCGCTGGTGCGGCGATGGTGGTTGCCGGCTGCGGCAGCAGTGGCAGCAGTAACAACAGCAATAACGGTGGCAGCAAGGCACCGATCGTGATTGGCGCTTCGCTCTCCCTCACCGGTGATTTCTCCGTGGACGGCGTGGCGTTCAAGCGCGGGTATCAGCTGTGGGCGGCCGATGTCAACAGCCACGGCGGGCTGCTCGGCCGCCAGGTGAAGCTGGACCTCATCAACGACGGCAGCAACCCGACGACCGCCGCCGCCAACTACACCAAGCTCATCGCGGCCGACAACGTCAACTTGACCTTCGGCCCGTTCTCCTCGCTGCTCACCGTTCCCTCGGCGGAGGTGGCCGCGCGGCACGGCTACGCCTTCATCGAGGGCGCCGGCGGCGCTCCGTCAGTGTTTGACCTAAAGCTGCCGAGCCTGTTCGCGGTGAGCCCGCCGGTCGCTGACCAGCTTGTGCCGTTCGCCAACTGGGTGGCGAGCCTTCCGGCCAGCCAGCGCCCGAAGACCGCCGCATACCCGATGGTGAACGACCCGTTCGCTGACCCGATGGTGCAGACGGCCCAGAGCGTCCTCCAGAAGGCGGGAGTAAAGACCGTCTACTCCCACGTCTTCCCGGCGGAGAACCCTGACTACAAGGCGGGTGCCGACCAGGTAGCCGCCACCCATGCGCAGATGGTCGTGATGGGCTCGGTCGACGTGCCTACGGTCTCGGCATTCATGACCGCGTTCCGGCAGCAGCACTACAACCCCACGATCCTGGCCGCGTCGGCTGGACCGGACCAGGGCGCGGACTTCCTCAAGGCAGTGGGAACGCACAACGCGACCGGCATCTTCGTCCCGAATGGCTGGTTCGGCGGGTTCCAGAACCCGCTCAGCGCCGCCATGGTGAAGGCATACATCGCCAAGTACGGTGGCAACGCGTCGGCGATCAACGCCGACGTGGCCGAGGGGTACGCGGTGGGTGAGGTCGCCGCTGCCGCCATCAACGGGACCAAGAGCGTGACCAACTCCAAGATCGCCAGCTACCTGCACAGCGGGGTCACCGTGCAGACCGTGCAGGGGCCGGCGAAGTTCGATGCCGTCGGCCATAACACCGCCTCCACCATCTTCATCTTCCAGTGGCAGAGCGGCGGCAAGTACGTGCAGGTGCTGCCAAGCGGCATGCCCGGCTCGGTGCCGATCGTCAATCCCAGGCCATCCTGGGGCAAGGGCTGACGCCGCGTGCCGTGGTGCGGGCAGCACACGCGTGCTGCCCGCACCACGGCACCGCCGTCGGGTGGCACCGGTACGGAAGGGGACTCCAGATGAAAAGGCGCTCTCACGCCAGGTCCGCGCGGCTCGTGGCGGTCACGGCCGCCGCCGCGGCCGTCACCGCCGCGTGCAGCGTCAGCGGCGGCCCAACCAGCGGCGCGGTCCTGGGAGAAGCCAGCGGCCCCCCGATCAAGGTCGGGATGTCGCTCTCGCTGTCCGGTGACTTCCTGGCCGACGGGCTGGCCTGCCGGCAGGGCTACCAACTGTGGGCGAGCGACGTCAACAGCCACGGTGGGCTGCTCGGGCGGCCGGTCAAGCTGGTCATCCTCGACGACAAGAGCGACCCGAAAACGGCCACGGCGGACTATGAGAAACTGGTCAGCCAGTACCACGTCGACCTGCTGCTTGGCCCGTTCTCCTCGCTGCTGACCGTCCCGGCGGGCCTGGTGGCCAAAGAACACGGGTACGCCTTCGTGGAAGGCTCCGGCGGCGCGCCAACAGTCTTCGACTCGCAGAACCCCAACCTGTTCGCCGTGAGCGCGCCGGTCATAGACCAGATGATTCCGTTCGCCAAGTGGGTCGCCTCCCTCCCGCCCGGGCAGCGCCCGGCCACGGCTGCCTACCCGATGGTGGACGACCCGTTTGCCGACCCGCCCGTGCAGACCGCGCAGAAAATCCTGGTCAGTGCCGGGATCAAGACGGTCTACGCGCCCAAGCCTTACACCCAGGTTTCGCCCGCAGCGCTGACGGCCGACGCGGACCAGGTAGCCCATAGCCACGCGCAGATGGTGCTGCTCGGCTCGGTGGACCCACTGTCCGTCTCGGCGTTCACGAAGGAGTGGGTCAAGGTGGGTTACAACCCGCGCCTCTTCATCGCCGCGTCAGGGCCCGACCAGGGCCAGGCATTCCTCAACCTGGTCGGGACCGGCAACGCGACCGGGATCATGGTGCCGGACGGCTGGTACGGCCGCTACGAGAACGCGCTCAGCCATGTCATGGTGCAGGACTACATCGCCAAGTACGGCGGCACTGTCTCGGACATCAACGCCGACGTCGCGGAGGCGTACTCGTCGGGCCAGGTCATGGCGGACGCCGTGACCCACACCAAGGGCCTCAACCAGGACAGCATCATCAGGTACCTGCACAGCGGCGTCACGCTGCAGACGGTGCAGGGGCCAGCGTCGTTCGGCACGTTCGGCATCAACAACAAGGCGGTCACCTTCATCTTCCAGTGGCAGACCGGCGCCAGGTTCGTGCAGGTCCTGCCACAGAGCGCGCCCGGCTCGGTGTCGATCCTCCCCACCAAGCCGCCCTGGACGGGCTGACCCCTCAATGGGACGCCAACTCTACGAGGCGATCGTCGACGGAGTACTCGGCGGCGGCGTTTACGCACTGATGGCGGTGGGCCTGACACTGATCTTCGGTGTGCTGGACATCATCAACATCGCCCAGGGGATCCTGGTGGTGCTGGCCGCCTACCTCAGCTACGTGCTCTCGGTTCACCTGCACATTGACCTGTTCGTTGGGCTGCTGGTCACCGTCCCGGCCATGTTCCTCATCGGGGTGGCCATCCATGTGCTGTTCATCCGGCCGCTGCGCGGCCGGGAGCGGGTCTCCATGTCGCTGCTCGCAAGCTACGCGGTGGCGATCATCCTGGAAGGGATCCTGTACACGATCTTCAGCACCAACGAGGTGCAACTGCACGCCTGGTATGTGACGTCGAGCATCCGCATGTTCGGGTTCTACCTGACAGACATCTACCTGATGGGATTCGGGCTCGCCGTGGTGCTGGTGCTGGCCCTGTATGCGCTGCTGTACCGGACCACGTTCGGGCGCAGCGTCCGGGCCACCATGCAGGACCAGACCGCGGCCCGGCTGATCGGGATCGACGTGAACCGGGTAGCCGCGATCACCTTTGGGGTCGGCGTGGCCGTCACCGCGGCTGGCGGAATGGTGTTCGGTGCGCTGAACGCGTTCAACGCCAACTCCGGCTACGACCTGATCTCGCGGCTGCTCGCCATCATCATCCTGGGTGGGCTGGGCAGTATCGGCGGTGCGCTCGCGGCGGCTGTCTTCATGATCACGGTGGAGTCCGTTGTCGACATCTGGGCCCCAAGCTGGTCGGTGCTGGTCTTCTACGCGGCGCTGGTGATCGTGCTCACGTTCCGGCCGACCGGGTTGTTCGGGAAGAGGGAAGCGAGAGCCCAGTGAGTGCGCCAGCCCGCCGGGAAAGCCCGGCCGTTTCCGCGGCATGGCGCTGGGGGCGCCTGGCTGTCCTGGCGGTGCTGCTGGCTTTCGGGGCCGTGTTCCCGCTGGTGTTCTCAAACCAGCTGACCACGTACTACGCCGTCCTCACGCTGATCTTCGTTGCTGGGGTGGTGGCCTGGAACCTGTTCTCCGGCTACTCCGGGTACATCTCGCTCGGGCACGCGGTGTTCTTCGGCGCCGGCGCCTACGCGGTGGGCTTGCTGGCACTGCACCAGCAACTGGATTCCAGCATCATCTTCGCGACGCTCCCGCTGGCCGGGCTGGCGGGAGCCGCCGTGGCGGTCCCGTTCGGCCTGATCGCCCTGCGGGTGCGGCGGCACACGTTCGTGGTCGTCACGATCGCGGTGTTCTTCATCTTCCAGCTGATGGCGTTCAACCTGTCCTTCACCCACGGGAACGGCGGAGTCTCCCCGCCGTTCCTGAACTGGGACCCGAACACCGTCTACAACCCCTTCTACTACGCGGCGCTCATCACGGCCGCGGGCGCACTGCTGCTGTCCTGGCTGATCCGGGGGTCGCGGTTCGGGCTGCAACTGCTCGCGATCCGCGATGACGAGGACCGCGCCCGGGGGCTCGGGGTGCGGGCGATGCGGGTGAAGCTCACGGCCTTCCTGATCTCGGCGTTCATCACCGGAATCGTCGGCGGGCTGTGGATCTTCTTCATCGGCCAGGCACTGCCGGAGACCGCATTCGACCCCACCTACGACCTGACGGTCGCGCTGATGGGTTTCCTCGGCGGGTTCGGCACGCTGTGGGGGCCCGTTCTCGGCGCGCTCATCATGGAGCCGCTGCAGCAGCAGATCACGCAGCGCTCCAGCGCCCCCTACCTGGGTGAGATCGTGCTCGGTGGGCTGTTCCTGCTGGTGATCTTGTTCCTGCCGCGGGGGCTGCTGCCGACCGGCGGGGAATGGGTCACCGCTCTGCGCGCCCGGTGGGACAGACGGTCCCGCCCACCAGCCGCGGCGGTCCGGGCGGCGGGCTCGGTCGCCGGCCCGCCAGCGGGCACGGTGGCGGCGGACGTGGATCAGGGAACCGGCCAGGACAGCGTGGCAGCGGCCGAGCATTCCGGGGTGCCGCGCAAAGGAGGTGCGCGGTGACCGCGCTGCTGCGGGCCGAGAACGTGTGCAAGGCGTTCGGCGGGGTGCAGGCGCTGAATGACTGCTGTGTCGAGGTGGAACAGGGCAGCATCGCCGGCCTGATCGGGCCCAACGGTTCCGGCAAGACGACGCTGTTCAATGTCATCACCGGGTACGAGGCGGTGGACAGCGGCGAGGTCTACCTGAACGATGACCGGATCACCGACAACCCCCCGGACAAGGTGTTCGGCCTCGGCATCGGCCGCACGTTCCAGCTCACCCGCGTGTTCTCACGGCTGACGGTGATGGAAAACATGATCGTCGCCGCCCAGCACCAGGAACGGGCCGGTGCGGTCGGCTGGGGCCGCATCCGGAACCCGCTCGCCCGGGCCGGCGGCCCGGCGACCCGGCACCGGGCGATGGAGCTGCTGGAGTTCACCGGCATCGCCAGCCATGCGGGCGCACTCGCGGAAACCTTGTCGTACGGTCAGCGCAAACTGCTCGAGCTTTCGTACGTGCTCATGGCGAATCCGTCGATCGTGCTCCTCGACGAGCCCGCGGGCGGGGTGAACCCCACTCTCATGGCAACGATCACCGACCGGATCCGCGAGCTCAACCGGCAGGGGACCACGTTCCTCATCGTGGAGCACAACATGGACTTCGTGATGGGCCTGTGCGACCGGGTCACGGTCCTGGATTACGGCAACGCCGTGGTCACCGGCCCGCCGAACGTGATCCGCAGCGACCGCCGGGTACTTGACGCCTACCTCGGGACAGCGGAGGACGACGATGACATCTCCGCAGCCTGAGGCGGGCGTGCCGGCGCTGGTGGCAGAGGGCGTGGTTGCCGGGTACGGCGGCGGCGACGTGCTGCGCGGGGTGAGCCTGCGGGTTCCGGACGGCGGCATCACCTGTGTGGTGGGGCCGAACGGCGCCGGCAAGTCAACCCTGCTTCGTGCGGTCAGCGGGCTGCTCAGGCCGAGGCTGGGACAGATCACGCTGCACGGCGAGCCGATCATCGGGAAGAACCCGCGCCAGATTCTCCAGCTGGGCGTCGTGCAGGTGCCGCAGAGCCACAGCCTGTTCCGTGAGATGACGGTGCGCGAGAACGTTGTCCTTGGCGGCTACATCCTGCGGGACCACAAGCTGATCGACCGCAGGCTGGCAGCGGTGCTTGAGATGTTCCCGCAGGTCAGTGAGTGGCTGGGGCAGAAAGCCGGCAGCCTGTCCGGCGGGCAGCAGCGGCTGGTTGAGTTCGCCCGCTCGCTGATGCTCGACCCCCGGCTGGTCGTCCTCGACGAGCCGTCGATGGGGCTCGCCCCGAAGGTGCTCAAGTCGGTTTTTGACGCCATCCGGATGATGCACCAGCAAGGCAAGACAATCTTGCTGGTGGAGCAGAACGCCCGGGCCGGGCTGCGCCTTTCCACCCACGGCGTGGTGCTGGAGAACGGCCTGGTGCGGCTGGCCGGAACGGGGCGAGAGGTGCTTGAGCATCCCGAGATCGGTGCTCTTTACCTGGGAGGCGCGGTCTCAGACTCGGGCAGCAGCAACGGCAGCAGCGGTGGGGGCACGGTGGACGGCGCGCCACGGGGGCCACTCGTTGATCATTGACGCCCACTGCCACGTCATCGTCGGGGAAATGACGGCGGCCACGGTGCCGGCTGACTGGCGCCCGGTGGTCAGCCGGGAGAGCGGGCGGTGCAGGCTCTCCTTCCGTGGCCGCGAGATCGGCTCGGTGGTGGCGGAGTTCACCGACGTCAGCGTGATGCTCGCGCAGGCGGCGGCCACCGGTGTGGATCACCTCCTTCTTTCCCCGTGGATCATGCTGGTGCCGGTTGACGCTGACCTCGCGGCCGCCCGGCTGGTGTGCGACGTGCAGAACGATGCGCTCGTGGCACTCACCGCAGCCCACCCTGGCCGCCTGAGCGCGGTGGGCGCGGTGCCGCTGCAGGACCCGGTGCTGGCCGCCCGGCAGCTGACCGAGCTTGTCACCCGTGGCCTGCGCGGTGTGGAGGTCCCGGCCAGCGTGGGCGGCAGGTACCTGGGTGACGATTTCTTCCTCCCCTTCTGGGAAGCGGCGGCCGCGGCCGGGGCGCTGGTGTTCGTCCACCCCACCACCCGGGGCATCGGGGTTGCCGCCCTTGACGGCTACTACCTGTGGAACTCGGTTGGCAACCCGCTGGAGACCGCCATCACCGCCGCGCACATGGCCGTCGCCGGGGTGCTCGAGCGTTACCCGGGGCTGCGGGTGGTGCTCGCTCACGGCGGCGGCGCGCTGCCCGCGGTCCGGGGCCGGCTGCGGCGGGCATACGCCGTCCGCGCCGAGGCCAGTGCGCGTTCGGCGGCCGGGCCCGATGCGTCGCTTCGCCGTTTCTACTACGACACCGTCACCCACGATCAGGATCTGCTGGCCAGCCTGGTGGCCTACGCCGGCCCCGAACGGGTGCTGCTTGGCTCGGACCGCCCATTCGACATGGGCACCGACGACCCGGTCGGTGAGGTGCGGGCGCTCGCGCTCGGGGTGGGGGAGAACCTGGTACTCGGCGGCAACGCCGCCCGCCTGCTCGGGACCCACAGTGGCTGACCCGGCGCCGGGGCCTGCCCGGCATGGCGGGGCACTGCTGGCCGCGCTGCTCGCCGAGCACGGGGTGCGGCACGTGTTCGGGGTCCCGGGCGGGCAGACGCTCGCGCTCTACGACGGCATCCTCGACCGGGCACCGGATCTCCGGCACGTGCTGGTACGCGACGAGCGTTCGGCCGCCTACGCCGCTGACGCCTACGCGCGGGTCACCGGCCGGGTGGGAGTGTGTGACGCGACCGTCGGGCCGGGCGCGGCGAAGCTGCCCTCTGGGCTTGGCGAGGCCCTGGGAGCCTCCATCCCCGTGCTCGCCCTGGTAAGTGAACTGCCCGCCCGGCTCGCGCCACACCGGTACCGCAGCGCGGCGTCGCAGGCGCTGGACCAGGCGGGACTGCTCGCCGCCGTGACCAAGTGGCAGGCGTACGTGCCGGACGCGGCGACCATGCCCGCACTGGCCCGGCAGGCATTCCGGGAAGCCACCACCGGCCGCCCGGGCCCGGTGGTGCTGTTCCTGCCGCAGGACGTCCTGGATGGCCCAGCTGACCCCGCCGGTGCGTCCCCGGGGAACGGCGCGTCCCGGTTCGGCCGTTTCCCGGCCTTCCGCCCGGCACCCGATCCCGGCGACACGGCCGCGGCCGCTGCCCTGCTCCGCCAGGCGAGACGGCCCTTCATCCTGGCGGGCGGGGGAGTACTGCACTCGGGCGCCGGGGCCGAACTCACCGTGCTCGCGGAACGGCTCTCCGCGGCGGTGGGCACCACCTTGTCCGGCAAGGGGGCCATCGCCGAGACCCACCCGCTCAGCGTGGGCGTGACCGGCAGCATGGGGACCACCGCCGGGGCCGCCGCCCTGGCCGAGGCGGACGTGGTGCTGCTCGCCGGGGCGAAAGCAAGCAGCGGCGCGACGTTCGGGTGGACCCTGCCCCGTGCCGACCAGGTGGTGGTACAGCTTGACCTCGACCCCGCCGAACTCGGCCGGGCCTTCCCGCTGGCCGCCGCGGTGCTGGCCGACGCCCGGCAGGGCCTGGCACACCTGCATGCCGCACTCCGCGCGGACGGCACAACACCCGGCGCGGACGGTACAACACCCGGCGCGGACGGTGCCGTGCCGGGCACAGACGGGGGGACGGAGCCAGACCGGGCAGCCTGGCGGGCCCGGATCGGCCATCTCGCAGCCGCCTGGCGCGCTGCCCGCGACCAGGAACGGGCCAGCGACGCGGTCCCGATCGCCCCGCAGCGGGTGCTTGCCGCAATCGAGACGGCACTGCGCCCCGGCGACATTCTCATCTGTGACGCCAGCCTGGCCAGCGGATGGGGCGGGGCGTACCTTGAGCAGCACCTGCCGGGGCGGCGGGTGCTCTGCCCGCGCGGGCAGGCCGGCCTTGGTTACGCACTGCCCGCCGCGATCGGTGTGGCCACCGCCGACCCCGCCCGGCGCGCCGTCGTGCTCACCGGCGATGGCGCGCTCGGGTATGCGGCCGGTGAACTGGCAACGGTCGCTGAGCGCAAGCTGCCCGTCACCGTGATCGTGCTGAACAACCGCTCACTCGGCTGGATTCGCTGGTACCGGCGAATCACGTTTGGCCGGGGCTGGGAAGACGACGACTTCTCCGACGTGGCCTTCGCCGACGTGGCCCGGGCCTTCGGGCTGAGCGGGCAGCGCGTCACCACCCCGGCCGGCGTCGCCGCCGCGGTGGCGCAGGCACTGGCGGCGCCCGGGCCCGCCCTGGTTGACGTGGTGACGCAGACATGGCAGACACCGCTCACCGCTCACCGCCAGGCGGTGGCTGGTGGCGCCACAAGCGCGGGATATGGAGGCTGATGCCGGTGCCCCGTCACCCTGACCGGCTGATCGAGCGGCTGGCGCAGCCAGCGGCGGCGCGGCTGATCGCGGCCAGCGGTGTTGCCGTGATCGCGGCCGGCAGCGTCGAGCAGCACGGTGGTCACCTGCCACTCGGCACAGATGCCTTCGCCGCCCAGTCCATCGCCGAACGGGTCGCCGCCCGGCTCGGCACCGTGGTCGCCTCGCTCGGCCCGGTTGGCGTCGCGCACTATCACCTGTCCTGGCCGGGCACGCTCTCGCTGGCGCCTGCCACGCTGGCAGCGGTGCTTGTGGACATCTGCGGCGGCCTGGCTGGCGCGGGCGCACAGCGAATCGTGGTGGTGAACTGGCACGAAGGAAACTCCGCCACGCTCAGGCTCGCCGCCGATGAAGCCCAGCGCCGGCATGGCGTGCAGGCAGTGATCGCGGAGTCGCACGTGATCACGCACACCCTGTTTCCGGACGAGATGGAGTTCACCCACGCCGGCTCGATGGAGACCGCGGCGGTGCTGGCGTTTGACCCGTCGCTGGTTCAGCTCGCGGACGTCACCCCGCCGAGCGAGCGAGCGGCGGGGGAAGCCGCGCATGCGCTGTTCCGCCGCCCCGACGTGTACCCGGTGCTGCGCGACTTCCACCAGGTCGCCGAGACGGGCTGGTACGGGCAGCCGGAGCGGGCCACGCCCGAGCGGGCGGAGGAGATCGCCGAGGCGGTCGCAGATCACGTGGTGCGGCGTGCCAGGGAGATCTGGTCCGCGCTCAGCGATGGGCCCGGTGCCACCACTGCCACCAGAAACGCCACCGCCGGGACAGGCGAGTGACTCCCGGCACGGCGGAACAGCCAGGCCCGGCCACCGGGCGCGTTCCCGCCACCATGCGGGCCGCTGTTCTGCGGGAGTTCGGCCAGCTCGGGGTCGAGGAGCTGCCGGTGCCTGCGCCCGGCCCCGGCGAGGTCCTTGTCCGGGTGCGCGCGTGCGGCATCTGCGGCACCGACCTGAAGCTGGTGGCCGGCGCCTTCCGCGGCACCTGGCCCCCGGCCCTCCCGTTCATCATCGGGCACGAGTGGTCGGGTCAGGTGGCGGCATTCGGCCCCGGCGCCGGCCACGGCGGCCTGGCCATCGGCGACCGGGTGGTGGCCGAGAACCACACCGGCTGCGGCGCCTGCCCGATGTGCCGGGCAGGCCGGTACAACCTGTGTGAGCGCGTGCGGGAGCCTGGCTTCAAGCTTTACGGGCACACGGCGCCCGGCGCCCTGGCCGAGTACGCTGTCCGGCCCGCGATCTGCCTGCACAAGGTTCCCGAGGGAGTCAGCGATGCCGCCGCCGCCCTGGTGAACCAGGGTGCTCTCACGGTGCACGCGGCACGGCGGGCACGGCTCGGCCCGGGTGCGAGCGTCGCGGTCTTCGGGCCCGGCCTGCTCGGCCTGCTCATGTTGCAAGTGGCCCGGGCCGCCGGGGCAGCCGCCGTGGTGATGGTCGGCCGGGGTGAGCGGCTCACCGTCGCCCGCGACCTCGGCTGCACCGGCGCTGTCGACTACAGCGAGCAGGACCCGGTTGCCGGGGTTCGCGCGGCCACCGGTGGCCGGGGTGTGGACTGCGTGTTCGACTGCGCTGGCAGCCCCGCCGTCGTGGGCCAGGCGCTGCGCTGCGTCCGCCGCGGCGGGACGGTGGCGCTGCTGGGCCTGGCGGGGGGTGCCAGCGCGGAACTGCCGGTGGACCTGGTGACCCTCGACGAGCTCGACGTGCTCGGGATACGTTCCAGCCCCAACGCCTACCCCGCCATGATCTCGTTGCTGGCCACGGGTGCCATTCGCACCGGGCCCCTCACCACCCACCAGTACCCCCTGTCGCAGGTACGCGAGGCATTCGACGTACTGGCCCGGCGTGAGGCAATCCGCCCGATCATCACCATGTAACCGCCGGCGACCACGCCGGGTAGGAGGAGGCAGCCGTGCCCGTCATCTGTCATCCGGGCGAGCTCCCCATCAAGAGCGGGCGCGGCTGGACCCGTCAGGCGTGGGCAAGCTCTGCGTTCTACGGCCAGCCGCTCCCCATGGAGGCACACCGGTACCGGCTGGACGCTGGCGCCTCGGGCCCGCTGATCGCCCTTGCGCAGAAGGAGACGCTGGCCTACGTGATCTCCGGATCCGGTTCTGCGCGGGCAGGAAGAGAGATGTTCCCGCTGGCGTCCGAGAGCGTGCTGTGGCTCGCCGGATGCGACAGCCTCACCGTGGGTTCCGGCCCGGATGGGCTCGATCTGCTGGTCGCCGGGGCTTGGGAACCGGACGGTGCGGCGCCGGCGGGCGCGGCTGCCACGCCCGTCAGGACCCGGGCGCCAGGGGCGCCGCCGCTGCGCAAGGTATTTGCCGCCAGCGAGCTGCCACATCTTGCCTCCACCCGGGACACACGCGACCGGCTCGACCTGGTGACCGGCGAAGTGCCGGTCGGCGCGCACTGGATCCGTGCCGACCGGATCATTTACCACCCGGGCGATACCGCCGCCGCGCATTACCACACCGACTGCCACCACGTGTTCTGCATCCTGGCCGGCTCCGGGCTGCTGTACGCCGACGAGCAGGCGATCCGGCTGGAAGCCGGGATGAGCGCCCTGGTCACCCCCGGCGAGGTGCACTGGTTCGAAAACGACCGGCAGGAAGAGTTCTCCTTCGTCGAGTTCTGGGCACCGCCCCCGGCCGGCACCGTGTGGACGGTGGAGGGGGACCGCTGCACCTGGGCGCCCGCCAGCTGAGCCCCGGGTGCGGCCGGCAGTCACACCCCGGTGACTGTTCAAAGGGCCGTGCCGGCTACCGTCTGGCCAGCTGTTCGCGGAGGAGGTGAGTGGTGGACGTCCGGCTCGAGACCATGTACGACCGCTTCACATGGCGGATTCTGTCCAACTACGTCACGCCCTGGGAGTTCGAGCAGCTCAAGAAGTCCATCAGCGACTACGGGCAGTGGTGCCGGGAGTGGAGCGCGCTTGCCCGCGAGCACATGACCCATGGCGACGAGGCACTGGCGGCCGGGCGCACCCTCACCGCGGGTGATGCCTACATCCGGGCGGGCCTGGCGTACCACTGGGCGAGTTTCCTGTTCAGCCACGACCGCCAGCAGTTCCAGGCCGCGCTCGAGGGCATGGCCGGCGCCTGGGCCAAGGCAGCGCCACATGTGTCGCCGCGGATGGAGCTGCTCACGGTGCCCTTTGAAGGACTCACCCTGAACGGCTACCTCCGGGTGCCCGCCGGCGCTGGCCCCGCGCCAGTCGTTTTGCTGCTTCCTGGCGGGGACTCGACCAAGGAGGAGCTGTACAACCTGGCGGACCACGTGCTGGCGAGGGGACTCGCGGTGGCGGCGTTCGACGGTCCCGGCCAGGGAATCCTCAGCCTGGAAAGCACGCTGCGGCCTGACCAGGAAGTGGCGGTCCTGGCCATGATCGACAGCCTGGCGGAGCGGCCGGATGTGGACACGGGCCGGCTCGCGGTGGGCGGCATCTCCTACGGCGGGCTGTTCGCGATCCGCACGGCTGCGGTGGACGACCGGGTGCGGGCCGTTTTCTCGGTATCAAGCTGGTACAGCCCGGCCGGGCGGTTCGAATCGATGCCGCCGCTGCTGCGGCCCGGACAGTACACCCACCTCGGACGTGACCCGGCCGCGGCGATGGAGGCGATCACGCTGGCGGGGGTGACGGAGAAGATCTCGGTGCCGCTGCTGCAGGTCTACGGGGGGAACGATCCAGGCGCGCCGCCCTGGCAGGCGCACCGGGTCGCAGAGCAGATCACGGGCCCGGTGACGACCGTGGTGTATCAGGAAGGTGTGCACGTCCTGAACAACGTTTGGTACCGGGCCCGGCCGCTGATCGCCGACTGGCTCGCCGAGACGCTCTGACGGAAACCATCCCGGCCAGGCCGACCGGTGGGCGGCGACCACCACGCTGTTCGGCCGTGGCGGAGACGCGGAGGACGCCATGGACTATGCGAGGGCGGAAGCGAAGCGGGCGGCCCGGGAGTGCTTCACCGGGCTGTGGGCGGCGACCGCCACGCCGTTCGGCCCGGCGGGAGACATCGACGAGGCCGCGCTGCGGCGGGACGTGGACCGGCTCACCGGCGACCTGCGGATTGACGGGCTGTTCTGCGGCGGGGTGATGAGCGAGTTCTGGGCCTTGTCGGGGGCCGAGCGGCGGCGGCTGGTGGAGGTCGTCGTGGAGCAGGCGCAGGGGATGTGCCCGGTGCTCGCCCACACCGGCCACCACAGCGCGGCGGAGACGATCGCGCTCACCCGGCATGCCCAGGACGTGGGGGCGGACTTCGTTGTGGTGATCAACCCGTACTACCCGCCCGCGACGGACGAGGGCCTGTACGAGTGGTTCGCGCACGTCTGCCGGAATGTCGACATTGGGGTGTGGTTGTTCGACACCGGTTACTCGGGCGTCTCGCTGTCTGGTGAGCTGATCGGGCGGCTGGCCGGGATCGAGAATGTGGTCGGAATCAAGGTCGGCCGCCCCCACGCCCGTTACCTGGAGCTGCTGGCGCTGGTGGGGGAGTCGATCCTGGTGTGCTCGCCGCATGAGGAGACCTGGCTGGAGAACATGCGCGACCACGGCCAGCGGGTCTACACGTCGTCCGCCGCGCCGTATCTGTACCAGACGCCCTTCTGGCAGCCGATGCGCGAGTACACCACGCTCGCCCTTGCCGGCGAGATCGCGAAGGCAGAAGAAGTGGCGGCGTCGCTCGGCCCGGTCCGGGCTCTGGCAGCGAAGTGGCTGCAAGGAAGGGCGCGCCGGATCGACAATGTGCCCGCCATCAAGGCCTGGGCAGGGGCTGTGGGCATGTCCGGCGGGGCCGTGCGCCCACCGCTGCTTTCCCTCCCGGACGCGGAGCAGGCCGAACTCGCCGCGGACCTGGCCGCGGCGGGACTTGCCGCAGACTAGGCCGGTGTTTCGACCTGGGCGGATGGGCGGGACATTATCGTCTCCGGGTCGTGGCCGAGGTCGGTGAGGAGCACGATGGCGGCGTTGCGGCCAGGGGCGCCGGTGATCGACCCGCCCGGGTGGGTGCTGCCCCCGGTCTGGTAGAGCCCGGGGATCGGCATCCGGTGGCTGGCCCAGCCTGGCACCGGCCGGAGCGGGCCGCTGAACGCCGGGCCGCGGTTGCCCCCGTGGAACGCACCGTGAATCATGTGCGGGTTGAGCTGCTCGATGTCGGCCGGTGACTTGGTGAGGTGGGCGAGGATCACCTGGTCGGTGAGATTGGGTGCGTGGCGCCGTACCCGCTCAAGCAGCCGCCGCGCGTGCTCCTCCTTGACCGTGTCCCAGTGCGCCGTCCCGTCCGGAAGCTGGTAGGCCTGCGGGCTGAGGATCTTCACGGTGTGGTGGCCATCCGGGGCGCGTCCGGGGTCGGCCAGGGTGGGGGTTGCCACCAGCACCCAGGGCGGGTCCGCCAGGAACCGGCCCATCCGCAGGTCCGCTCCCAGCTGGATCATGTCTTCTGGCCAGCCCGCCAGACCTGCCGAGACGGCGCTGCGCGGGCCGTGCGGGGAGGCGAACTCCGGCGCGGCGGTCGTGGCGTAGTAGGTGGCGAATCCTGGCACGCCGACGTCGTAGGTGTCCACGCCGTAGTGGAACTCGCCGGGCCAGGCGCCCGCCGGGGCCATGTCCCGCAGGTGCTTGATGTGGATCGTGGAAACCACGGCGGTGCTGGCGCGGTACTGCTCGCCATCGCCGGTCTCGACGCCTGCGCAGCGGCCGTCCTCCAGCAGCAGCCTGCTGACGCGGCGGTTGCACAGTACGCTGCCGCCGTGCGCGGCAAGGAAACCGGTGAGCGCGGCGGTCAGCCGTCCCGAACCGCCCACCGGGATGGACCAGCTTCGCTGCTGGCGGCCGAACGTCTGCTGGTAGGGGAGCACGCCCGTGCCGGGGACATCGACTGGCTGGAAGACCTGGAACGCCATCCAGAGCAGGAATGCCTGGACATGGCGGCTGGTGAACTCGTGGCGGACCACCTCCACCGCGGACAACTGCCGCCGCCGTGCCCAGATATTGCCCCGGGGATGTTCGGCGAGCATCTGCTCCAGGGACGGGCCGAAACCGACCGGGGTGAACTGTGACCGGCTGAAGATGGCCTTGACCTCGTCGTAATCGGCCAGCAGGCGCCGGTAGGCGGCGGCATCGGCACGGGAGAACCGGGCGACTTCCTCGATCGTCCGCTCACGGTCCAGCCACATGGTGAACTGGGCGGCGTCGGGGAATGCGACCTGCTCTACCGGGTCCGGCTCGACGTAGCGCAGGCCGTAGTCAGCGACGAGGCCGAGTTCGTCGTGAAGCAGGGCAGGGTTGATGCGGATCATGGTGTGGCCGGTGGCGCAGGTGTCGATCCCGAAACCCGGCAGCAGCAGTTCCTCGGTGGCGGCGCCCCCGCCGGGAATGTGCCTGGCGTCGAGCACCAGGCAGCGGTAACCAGCCTTGGCCAGGTAACACGCCGTGAGAAGGCTGTTGTGCCCGGCTCCCGCCACCACGATGTCGGCGTGTGCAGTCATGTTCACATCCGCTCCGCTCCTGCCGTTTTGCGGGATTTTATGCGCACCATCCCTCGATGCAAACCTTTGCAGACCGAGCGCGCCGGGGCAATATCACGCCGGTGGCTGCGTGTCAGCATGGGCGGGGATGCGGTACCTGAGCCGGAACTTCTCTGCCGGGATGACGATCTGCGCGGTTTCCACCACGCGCGCGCCTGCCCGGTGGTCGCGGTCCACCACGAGCGCGGCGGCCCCCGGGGAAATGCCAAGCGCGTCAGCTTCCTCACTGCTGCAGGGCCGCACCGATATCTCTTCCACCACGCCGTCCACCCGCACGCCGATCACCCGCATTCGCTCGATCACCCCCCGCCCCGCGAACGGGCCTTCTTCGGGGAACGGAACCTGCGTGTGCGCGGTCAGGAACGCGGGCTCGAAGCTTGTCGCCAGCTGCACCGGGTTCCCGTCGGCGGTGAGCAGGTACGTGGTCCTGGTGACCGGCTCATTCCCGGCGAGCCCGAGCCGGCGCGCCATCTGCCGCGGCGCGGGGACCTGCTCCGTTTGGTGTTTCCACGTCACGACCGGCGAGGTGAGTTCACCGGCCGGAGGGGCTGGCGCGCTGGTGCCTGTTGTCAGCCCTGGGCCGGGCGGTCGCGACTCTGCCAGGCCAAATGGTGATCCCGGAAAATGCAGCCGGTCGTGCTCCAGATGGCAAGGCGCGGGCACTGGGCGCACATAGGACCCCGACCCTGCCCTGGTCTCGATGAGGCCCTCAGCAGCGAGCACCGCGAGTGCGTGCTTGGCCGCGGTTTCCCCGACTCCGTAGCGGGCCATGATCCCGTTCCGGGACGGAACCCTGGCTCCGGGGGCGAGCACGCCATCGCGGATCTGCGCCCGCAGGTCCGCGAGGACCTTCAGATACACCGCGTCGGTGACAGCGCCCATGAGCCCCCCGGCCTCCTGTGGGCCCGCCGGAACCGGGGGAGGATCCCTGCCCAGCCGCAGCGGCGCCCGATTGGTTGTGCGTGCCAGGCTACTTCTTCCTGGCGAGCGTCAGGCCGTCACCCACCGGGAGCATGACCACGTCCATCCGGTCGTCGGCGAGAGCGTGATCGTTGAAGTCCCTGATCGCTTGCGCGTTTTGATCAGGCTGTGGTTCGAAGATCGACCCGTGGAAGAACGTGTTGTCCACCAGGATGACACCGCCGCGCCGGAGCCGCGGCACGATCTCTTCCCAGTAGCCGATGTAGCCGGTCTTGTCCGCGTCGATGAAAGCGAGGTCGAACGCGGGCGCCGCCGGGAGACCGCGCAGCGTGTCCAGGCCCGGGCCCAGCCGGAGCTCGATGCGGTCGGACAGGCCGGCTTTCTGCCAGTACGCGCGTGCCAGAGACGTCCATTCCTCGCTGATGTCGCAGCAGATGAGCTTCCCCCCGTCGGCCAGGCCGCGGGCCAGGCAGAGGGATGAGTACCCGGTGAAGGTGCCGACCTCGATGGCCCGGCGGGCGCCCATGAGGCTGGTCAGCATGGTCATGAAGGTGCCCTGCTCCGGGCCGACTTGCAGGATGACATGGCCGGGGAATCGGTCGGCAGTCTCGGCGATCAGGTCACGCAACAGCGCGTCCGGCGGGGTGGTGTGGGCGACGAGATAGGGGTGGAGGTTGGGACGCAGGTGTTCAGATTCAGACGCCATGACGTCGACGCTAAGCCACGCCGGTGTGCTGGCAACCGGTCACCGGATGATAATCGTCGCTTCTCCACGGGGCCTGAGCTCACCGATCACCGGCGCTCCCGGGATCTCCCCTGCGATGAGCAGACCACCAGAGGTTTGCGCGTCGGCGAGCAGCAGGATGTCTTCTTCGCTGAGATCACCCAGATCTGTGTGCGGCCGCACCCAGTCGAGGTTGCGGCGGCTCCCGCCCGGCACATGGCCAGCTCGCGCAGCATCCCGCGCCCCCTCGATCAGCGGTACCGCGTGGTGGTCGAGCACTGCCGTGACCCCACTGGCGCGGGCGAGCTTGTAGGCGTGCCCGAGCAGGCCGAACCCGGTGACATCGGTCGCGCACGCCACCCCGGCCGCCAGCGCGGCCCGGCTCGCCGCCGAATTGAGGGTGGTCATAACCGCGATCGCCGCGGGCTCTGGTTTGCCGGTGGCCTTGTGCCGGGCATTGAGGACGCCTGTCCCGATCGCTTTCGTGAGGCTGAGCGGCAGCCCGGGTGCCCCCGCGTCGATCCGCAGCAACTTGGCTGGATCAGCCAGCCCGGTGACAGCCATGCCGTACTTCGGCTCCGGATCGTCAATGCTGTGCCCGCCCGCGACCAGGCAGCCCGCCTCCCGGGCAGTGTCCAGGCCCCCCCGCAAGACCTCGCCCGCCAGCGCGGCCGGGAGCTTGCTGCGCGGCCAGCCGAGCAGGTTCAGCGCCACCAGGGGCTCACCGCCGACCGCGTAAACGTCGGACAGGGCATTGGTGGCGGCGATCCGGCCGAACGTGTAAGCGTCATCCACGACGGGGGCGAAGAAGTCCACGGTGGCCACCACGGCCCGGTCTTCGCTGAGCCGCACCACGGCCGCGTCATCGCCGTGCTCGAGCCCGATGAGCAGGCCAGGGCCGGCCTGGGCCGGCAGCAACCGCAAGACCGCTTCCTCAAGTTCACCCGGCGGGATCTTGCAAGCGCAGCCCCCTCCACTCGCATACTGGGTCAACCGGACATCCGCGGCGACGGTCATGGCACGACTGTACCGACGGTAGCGAGGCGCATTCCGGCGGCACCCGGCCGGCGGGCGGGCTGGACGATGAGGTGGAGGCACATCGTGAGCAGCGACATACTCCAGCGGCGGGCTGAGATCGAGGGCGTGATCGAAGGCCGCGTACTGTGCGATCAGCTGCGGCTGACCGCCGAGACGTCGGGTGACGCGCCCGCGTTTTCCGACGAGGCGGTGACCGGCGAGGACACCGGGGCCGGGGAAGGCTGGCAGTCCCTGACCTGGGCGCAGGCGAGGCAGCGGGTGCTGGAACTGGCAGCCGGGTTCGCCGCCCTCGGGCTGGCACCCGGCGAGCGGGTCGTCCTCATGCTCCCGAACCGCAGCGAGCACGTGCTCGCCGACCTGGCCGCGGTGCACGCGGGCGGCCTGGGGGTCACTCTCTACGCCACCCTGGCGCCGGAGCAGATCGCGTACGTGGCAGCTGACTGCGATGCCCGGATGGCGGTGCTGGAGGGGGCCGGGGAACTCGCCCGCTGGCAGCCGGTCCTGGAGCAGCTGCCCGGGTTGAAGAAGATCATTGTCCGTGATCCAGCCGCGTGCCCGGCCGGTGACCCCTACCTGACGTGGGCTGACTTCGCCGCGCTGGGCCGGGAGCGGTTTGCCGCCGATCCCAGTGAGGTCACGGCGCGGGTGGCGGCGATCAAGCCGGACGACCCGCTGGCCCTGCTCTACACCTCTGGCACCACCGGCAATCCCAAGGGTGTCCTGCTCACCCACCGCAACATCCTTTATGAGCTGGCAGCCGCCGACACGATGGGCATCATCATTCCTGGTGTCCGCTGGGTGTCCTACCTGCCGCTCGCGCACATCGCCGAGCGCATGTTCAGCATCTACCTGCCCATCCATACCGCAGGGCACGTCCATTTCTGCCCCGAGGCGGCCCAGCTCGTGCGGGTGATCGGGAAGGTGCGCCCCACCGCCTTCTTCGGCGTGCCCCGGGTGTGGGAGAAAGTGCGGGCCGGCATTGAGGCGCTGGTCACCGCCGAGCAGGACGAGGGCAGGCGGGCAGCGGTTCGGCAGGCCATGGAAGTCGGCCGGCGTTACGTGGAGAGCTGCCAGTACGGCCACACAACATCGCCGGAACTCGCAGCACAGTTCCAGGCGGCGGACGAGCGGGTGCTGGCCCCGATCCGCAGCCTGCTCGGCCTCGGCGAGGCTGTCTCGGTCTCCAGTGCCGCGGCCCCGCTGCCCCCAGATGTGGGCGCATTCTTCGCCGGGCTGGGCATGAAGATCCTCGACGTCTACGGCATGACGGAGACCACGGGGGCCTTCACCGCGAACACTCCCACCGAGTTCAAGCTCGGGACCGTCGGCCGGCCGGCCGCCGGCATGGAAGTCAAGATCGCCGAAGATGGCGAGATCCTGGTACGCGGGCCGCTCACCACACCGGGCTACCTCAACCGGCCCGACCTGACCGCCGGGCTCATCGATGCTGACGGCTGGCTGCGGACCGGGGACATCGGCGCAGCGGACGCGGACGGGTTCGTGTCGGTGACGGACCGGAAGAAGGAGCTGATCATCACCGCGGGCGGTGAGAACATCGCACCCGCGGGGGTGGAGAGCGTGCTGGTCGCCCATCCGCTGATAGGCCAGGCGCTGGCCTACGGTGACCGCCGCCCCTACGTGGTCGCCCTGCTGACGCTGGACGGCGAAGTCGCACCCGCCTGGGCCCGGGCGCGTGGCATCACCGTGGATTCCCTCGCGGCGCTGGCATCGGACCCGGCGGTGCTGGCCGAGGTGGCGGCCGGGGTGACGGCAGCGAACAAGCGGCTGGCCCGGGTCCAGCAGGTGAAACGGTGGCGGCTGCTGCCGGTGGAGTGGACGGCGGAGACCGAAGAACTGACCCCCACGCTGAAGCTGAAGCGCAGGGTCGTGCATGCCAAGTACGCCGACGTCATCGACTCCCTCTACGCCGGGTGATGGCGGAGGAGGGCGCGGTCCGGGTCAGGTCCGCCGACGGAGGCCTGGCGTGGTGATCCGGGAAGCGACCCCGCGGGATGGTTCCGCGCTCGCGGCGCTGTGGCAGCAGGCTGGGCTCAAGTTCGTGGCCGAGCACGTTCCCGGTGAGCTCGCGTCGGTCCTTGCGCGCCATCCGGGCCTGGTCCTGGTCACCGAGGATCCGCAAGGGCTTGCCGCCTCGGTGCTAGGTACCTACGACGGGCGCCGTGGATGGGTGAACCGGCTCGCCACCCGGCCGGACTGGCGTGGCCAGGGCCTGGCCTCAGGCTTGCTTGCCACCGTGGAAGATCGTCTCGCCGCGATGGGATGCCGGAAGATCAACCTGCTCATCGAGCCGGACAAGGGTGAGGTGGTGCACTTCTACCAGCGACTGGGATACACCCAAGATGACCTCATCTTCATGGAGAAATGGCTGCGGCGCGACCAGGGCAGCGCCGCCCGGCCGGGATAAGGTCGGGAGCGGAGGCGTCAGGGCGCCTGGTGGCCCCCCCGGTCTTCAAAACCGGTGAGCGGCGCGCAGCGCCGCTGGCGGGTTCGATTCCCGTCCGCCTCCGCTGAGCAGGGAAGACGCAGTTCACGCGGTGGTTTCGGGGAGTGCCTGTTCACCGATGGCCGCTGGCGGCATGTCCACCTCCGCACACAGGGGGTCAGCGGGCGGGGCTGGGCGGTGCTGATCGAGTTCTGCACCGATGATGCCTACCAGCGCTGGGTCATGCACGACCCGGCCAAGTTCCGCGATCCGCCGGGGGAAATGTGATGACAAGAGCCCAGGTCGTGAGCGGGATCTAAGCGGCCTGGGGCTCTCACGTCGTTGGGGCTAGAGCGTCTCGCCAGCGCTGCGCCGGAGCCGGACCAGCGCTGGGTCATGCACGACCCGGCCAAGTTCCGCGATCCGCCGGGGGAAATGTGATGACAAGAGCCCAGGTCGTGAGCGGGATCTAAGCGGCCTGGGGCTCTCACGTCGTTGGGGCTAGAGCGTCAGGACCAGGACCAGCCCAAGGACGGCGGCGAGGACCGGCGCGGAGCATCCGATCGGCCCGCACCCGATGCGGAGCCACACCCGCGCCCTGCGGCGGTGGTAGCGGGTCACTGGGACACCTCGGCTTCGAGCAGGTCGGCTAGCCCGGCGGCCGAGTCGGTGATAAGCGTCTCGCCGGTTTCCGTCCCACCGCCTGGCGCACCACGTCGGCGGGCCGATCACCTTGTGCACGACCCAGATTTTGCCAGTTGGGCCAGTCGCGTTCCATCTCGTCCACGGTCTCGCCGATCATCATGACTCGCCCACCACTTCCAGCAGGCCGCGCAGCGCGCTGGACAGCTTGACCGCTAATGACAGCCAGTCGGTCGGATGGTCGGCCTGACGCCGCTCTTCCTCGTACTCGCTGAGCACACCCTCGGCCACCCTGCGCCGGGCGGCAAGCTCGGGGCTCGGTCTGGGATGATTCTGTGTCACGGGTGATCCCTTCCTCCGGATGGGTGATCCCGAGGGGCCGTCCGGTGTGTAAGCGCCGGGCGGTCCCGCTATGTGTTTACAAGTCCGAGTGTGCCACTGTATGAGCCCGCATGCGACCGCGTGCGGTACCACCAGGCCGTAAGTTGACGCAGCGTAACCTGTGCGCATGATCACGCCAGGGCCGGTCGCGCCGTGGCGGCAGATCCACGCTGACCTGGTACGACAGATCGAGAGCGGGGAGCTGGCGCCGGGTTCGAGGCTCCCCTCGATCGTGGACCTGGCCCAGCACTACGAGGTGGCGCTGACCACGGTCCGCAAGGCCATGGACGTGCTGAAGACTGACGGCCTGGTGGTCACCTCGCCGATGGGGACGTTCGTCGCCGAGCGCAAGTGAGTCCTCAGCCGCCGGGGAGCGAGATGCCGGCCTGGGCGAGGATGCCCGCCTGAGTGCCGGCCTTCAGCGGGTCGCGGCCGAGTGGCACGATCACGATGACCCGGAGTCATTGCGGAGCTTGCAGTGGCTGCCCCTGGTGGAGACGACGGCGAAACCGTTCCGCTCCAGCAGCCTGATCAATTCTTTACTGGACAGGCGCGGCTTGCGTGGGCTCACGCTGCGGGAACAGTGACGTCAAACTCAGTGATGACCGGATGTGCTGGCCGTACGGAGAGCGGTTCCCCATCGAGGTACAGCTCTACCGCCTCGCGGAGCATCGCCACCGCCTCTTCCACGGTGTCTCCCTCAGTGACGACGGGCAGCTCCAGGCAGCGAGCGACGTACCCACCCTCTTCGGGGGTCAGGCTCGCGGTGAGCGTGATCGTGTGGTCCACGGAACCACTTTCCTTCATGATCTTGACTCTGATCCTGATCGTGACCTTCGCTCCCGATGATAGTTGTCATCTGTCAACCAGCAGAGCGCCCCGCCAGTCCATAGCCAGCGGGGCGCTCCTTCCTGTGACACGGATCAGCCGTGCCCATCGGCGCTGGCGGCCACCTCCTTCACCAGCACAGCCGCCCTTGACCGGGGCATGCCGAACCGGCGTGAAATCTCCC
>WNGL01002947.1_pt1 | contig 35205 bp, 30 predicted proteins | sample 5400591 | NCBI WGS metagenome assembly WNGL01 (sample SAMN13153377, study PRJNA577476) | soil metagenome | isolation source: 80 cm soil or saprolite under Garry oak tree replicate 1 | place: USA:California | collected 2016-06-15
CGACTGCCGAACTGATGAAGGGGTCCCCCGGGAGCGCGCTGTGCTTCCTTCCAGGCGCGCCCGAGATCACTCGCGCGATGTCCGAGGTCCGCGCCGCAGTCGGAAGCGACATCGACGTCGTGCCGCTGCACGGATCTTTGTCAGCCGACGAGCAGGACCGCGGGCTGACCGAATCCACCCGGCGGCGCGTGATTCTCGCGACGAACATCGCCGAGACTTCGCTCACGGTTCCAGGCGTCACTGCGGTCATCGATACCGGCCTGCACAAGATCGCGCGCTACGATGAGGATCGCGCGATTGACTCGCTCGAGCTCGAGCGCATTCCCGCCGATTCCGCCGAACAGCGCGCCGGCCGCGCCGGCCGTCTCGGTCCGGGACGCGTGAGGCGCCTGTGGGACCAGGCGGATCGTCTTCGTCCGCACGGCGACGCGGAGATTCATCGCGTCGATCTGTCCGACGCGGTGCTCGACGTTCTTGCCTGGGGCGGGGATCCGTTCACGTTCGAATGGTTCGAGCGACCGGATCCGGCGCGGGTCGACTCGGCGCTGCGCCTGCTCGAGCATCTCGGGGCCGTCCGGCACGGCCGCGTGACGTCGCTCGGCGAGCGCATGAAGCGACTTCCGCTGCATCCGCGCGCCGCGCGCATGCTGGTCGACGCGGGGGGCAGTCGCGAGGTCGCGCTGGCCTGCGCGCTGTTGTCGGAGCGGCACTCCACGCTGAGGCATCCGGCGACGACGACCAGCGACCTGCTCTCGGCCGTCGATGAGGAACACGCGCTTCCGCCACACGTCCGCGAGGTCGGCCGGAGGCTGGCACAGATGGCGAGCGCGATCGACGCAGACCGCACGGCCGCGGCTCGGGGCCGCCGCGAGGACGTCTTCCTGCGCGCGATCTTCGCCGGCTACCCGGATCGTGTGGCACGCCGTCGCGAACCGGGTTCGCCGCGATTCCTGCTCGCCTCCGGGCACGGCGCCGTGCTCGGACGTGAAAGCGGCGTCCGCGGCGCCGAGTTCATCGTCGCCGTCGACGTACAGGCAGGACGGCGCGGGGACGCGGCGGAGGCGACGATCCGGATCGCCAGCGCGATCGATCCGTCATGGCTCGAGAGCGAAACAGGCGGCATGCGTCAATCGCGCATCGACCACGTCTTCGATGCGCGATCGGAGTCCGTGCGTGCGGTCGCGCGCGAGTACTACGGCGAGATCCCGATCGCAGAGCGGCCCGTCGCCGTCGATCCCGACACGGCCGCGAGGCTGCTCGCGGATGCCTACCGCACAGGCGAGCGGAGCGACGCCGACTCGCAATTGCTGGAGCGCCTGCGGTTCGCGGAGCTGCCGATCGATCCCGATCATCTGGTGCTGGCCGCGTCAGCCGGACGTCGAATGCTGCGCGATATCGACCTCCGCGCCGCGCTCGAGTGGTCCCTGGCCCGCGATCTGGAGCGTCTCGCGCCCGAGACGCTCACGGTTCCGAGCGGCAGGGCCGCACGGCTGCGATACCAGGAAGACGGCAGCGTGATCGCATCCGTCAAACTGCAGGAGCTGTTCGGCCTTGCCGAGTCGCCGCGCCTGGGACCGCGCAGACAGCCCGTGGTGTTCGAACTGCTCGCGCCGAACGGGCGGCCAGTGCAGACGACGCGTGACCTGCGAAGCTTCTGGGATACGACATACCCAGAGGTCCGCAAGGAACTGCGCGGCCGCTACCCAAAACATCCCTGGCCCGAGGATCCGTGGACGGCGCCTCCCACGGCGCGCGCGAAGCGGAGATAGACCAGAGGATATAGACCGACAGCGGATTAAACCTCGTGGTGTACCCCTCGGTCTAATGATCCGCCATGCGGATTCTCCGAGGTCTGACGAGCCGGCTCCTGCCTTGCGGCTGCATCGTGGGCGTCTACGAAACGTATGAGGGCGAAGTCGTCACGCTGCTCGACGACCGGGAACCCGCCTGCAAGAACCCGGAACATGCGAATGGGAACCAGATTCCCGCTCTCGCGGGTCTCGAGCAGCGCGACTCCGCCCGTCGATCCTCTCAGAAGTAGCTCTTCACGCCGATCGTCAGCTCCAGCCCCGATGGGTCGTATGCCCCCGATTTCGTGACGATGTGATAGCGCGCTTCGCCCTTCACGGCAAACGTCTTCGACGTGAAGAATTCGGCGCCGCCGAGAATGTCACCGCCGAGTTTGGTCGCTCGCGAGCCCTGGTTCACCCCGTTCGTTCGGGGTTGAAGAAAATAAACGCCAAGGCCTGCGCCCACGAACGGATGGACGGCGCCCCCTTCCCAGTTGTGGACGAGGTCGCCGCCGACGCGGATCTGCCGCATCGTGTTCGCATTGTCAGCTTCCTGTTTCGGATTCGCCCAGCCGACAACGAGGCGTACGCTGTCGCGCGCTGTCAGGTAGTGCTCGTAAAATCCGTCGATCGCCGGGCCCGTCGACACACCGGTTTCGCGTGGAACGAAAACGCCGACATCCGCGCCTGCCGCATTCGCTTCGGCATGGGGCATCCGTGGCTGAGCTGTCGCGGCGGCCGGCAGACCGATCAAGACGATAAGGGCGCCGAAAAGATGAGTTCTCATAAAGTGCCTCCAGTCGAGGTTCTACCGTCGCAATTCGGGTGCCCACCCGGACGTACAATCGATTCCATCGATGAAGATTGGGACGTGGAACGTCAATGGCATCCGAGCCCGGCAGTCGCAGGTGCAGGAATGGGTAGAAAAGGAGCAACCCGATGTGGTCTGCCTCCAGGAGATTAAGGCGGTCTCCGACCAGGTGCCGGCGGCGCTCTGCGAGATGGAGGGCTACTGGTGCTACTGGCACGGCACCAAGGGCTACTCGGGAGTCGGTCTCCATGTCAGAAAGTCCGCCTGTCTGGAACGGCCGCCGTTTGCCCACCCGGAGTTCGATTACGAGAGCCGAATCGTCACGGTCGACGTCAAAAACATCACGTTCGCGTCGATCTACGTTCCAAACGGGGGGAAGGACTTCGATGCGAAGATGCGGTTTCTCGGCGCGCTGCGACAGTACGCGGCAGACCTTCACGCCGCCGGACGCCGCGCGATTCTGTGCGGCGATTTGAATATCGCCCGCGCCGACATCGACGTGCATCCGAAGGAGCGAAAGCCGCGCGCCATCGGGCAGCTTCCTGAAGAGCGCGCGCTCCTCGAAGGGATCATCGCGAACGGGCTCGTCGACACGGGCCGCGCGCTGGAGCCCGCCAACGACCAGCTGTTCACGTGGTGGGCGCCGTGGCGGAACATGCGGCAGCGCAACATCGGCTGGCGGCTCGATTACGTGCTGGCGAGCGCCGCTATTTTCGATCGCGTCCGGCAGTGCGTCGTGCAGCGTGATTTCGGGACGAGCGACCACGGACCGGTCGTGGCGACGTTCGAGATAGAGACGTGATGAGTCACATGCGCCACCTGCTGCTGTCGTTGGGCGCCGGCATCACGGCCATAGCCGTGGTGGCGGGGCAGAGCCAGCCGCCCGCCGGCCAGCCGGTGCAAGGCCAACCGCCGCTCTTCAAGACCGGGACGAACCAGGTGCGCGTGGACGTGACGGTGATCGATCGCAAAGGGCAGCCGGTCACCGATCTGACGAAAGAGGACTTCGACGTCCGCGAGGACGGCGTTCTGCAGTCGATCGAGACCATCAAACTGATCGAGGCCACCGGCGCCGCGCCGGGCGACGATACGTCGCTCACGATTCGATCGCCCGAGCATGCCGCCGCGGAAGCGGCGCGGGACGACATCCGCGTCTTCGTGATCTTCTGGGACGAGTACCACATCGGTCAGATGGCGCCGGCGATCCGCGCCCGCGAGGCGCTGATGTCGTTCGTGCAGACCGCATTCGGCCCGACCGATCTCGTCGCGTTGATGGATCAGCTCACGCCAACCGATGCGATCCGGTTTACGCGCGACCGCCACGAGGTGGCCGACCAGGTGCGCAAGCTGCAGGGCCGGCAAGGCATCTACCTTCCGCCGCGGAGCGCCATCGAGGAAGGGCAGATGTACGGCGGCCGCGACATCGAGATGACGCGCTCGCAGGTGACAGCATCCGCGCTCGAATCGACCATCGCATTCCTGGGATCGTTGAAGGAAGGACGAAAATCGATTCTGTTCGTCTCACAGACGATCGGCCGTCTCGGCACCACGGCGCAGGACAACTTTCAGTGGCTCGACGGGGCCATCCGCACCGCCAACGCCAACAACACGACGATCTACACGCTCGACCCTCGCGGCCTCGGCATGTCGTCGATGACCTCGATGTCGTCCGACGTCCTCGAGGCGCTCGCGATCCAGACGGGTGGCAAGCGCTTTTCAAGCAATTTCCCGGCGGCTTCGCTGAAGGACATCGTCAAGAACGCCAGCGCGTTCTACCTGCTGGGCTACGCCTCGGCGAAAAACCCCGCGGACGGCAAGTTCCACAAGATCGCCGTGCGGGTGCGGCGTCCGAGCGTCGACGTGAAGGCGCGCACCGGGTACTACGCGCCAACCCTCACGGAGATCAACAGCGCGCGCACGAAGGCGGCGGAGGCGGAGGCGCCGCCGGAAATCTCCAAGGCGCTCGAGCGGCTGGTCGATGCGCCGCACGTGCCGATGTCGGGCGACGTCTGGGCCGGCGCGACCCGTGGTGCGGCCGGGAAGCCGCGCGTCACGGTCGCGTGGACGGCGAGGTCGGACAAGGCCGCCGGCGCCGTGTCCATTCATGCGACCGGCGATGATGGCCGTGTGTACTTCGACGGACCCGTCACGGCCGGGCGCGTCGCGTTCGACGCGGCGCCAGGTGTCCTTCACCTTCGTGAGAGCGCTCTCGGCGCCGACGGCGCGGTCAGCGATCGTCAGGAGTTCACGCTCGACGTTCCCGACTTCGACACGAGCCCGCTGTCGATCGCGACGCCCGCCGTGTTCCGGGCGCGCACGCCGCTCGAGCTGCGCGCGTTGCGGGCGGAGGCCGATCCGATCCCGTTCGCCGGCCGCCAGTTCCAGCGCACTGATCGCGTGTTCCTGCGGTTTGGCGTCTTCGGAACGGCGGCAACCGACGCGACGATCTCCGTGCATCTGTTGAGCAGCCACGGCGCGGCGCTGGCGACACTGCCGGTCAAGTCCGGCACGGCAGGTTATGAGATGGAATTGCCGGTCGGCTCGATCGCGCGCGGCGAATACGTCCTCGCCATCGAGGCGTCGCACGGCTCCAGCCAGGCGAAGACGCTGCTCTCGTTCCGCATCAACTGACCGCCCAGAGCCGCGCCAGCTCGACGATCACACGAACGGCGTGCTCCAGGTCCTGCCGCGAGGTCCATTCGAGGCGCGAGTGAAAGTTGTGCTCGCCGGCGAAGAGATTCGGCGTCGGCAGTCCCATGAACGACAGACGTGATCCGTCGGTCCCGCCGCGTATTGGCTTCTCGATCGGCGTCAGCCCCACGGCGCGGATCGCGGCACGCGCGCGCTCGAGAACATGGGGATGGAGATCGAGCACCTCGCGCATGTTGCGGTATTGCTCCTGGACCTCGCAGTCGACGCGCGTGCCGGTTTCGGCCGCGACGCCGTCCGCAAGCGCCCGCACCAGCCGTTCCTGCTCGCGCAGCTTCGCGGTGACGTGATCGCGCAGCAGCACGCGCACCGACGTGCGATCGACCGACGCCTCCATCTGATAGGGATGGACGTATCCGTCGTAGCCGTCGGTCGTCTCGGGAGACAGCGTTTCGCGCGGGAGCCGATCGACGAAGCGGGCCGCCGCGCGGATCGCGTTCACCATCCGACCCTTCGCATAGCCGGGATGGGTATTGAAGCCGACGAACGTCAGACGAATCACGTCCGCTGAAAAACTCTCGTACTCGAGCTCGCCCGCGTTTCCCCCGTCCAGGGTATACGCGCACACGGCGCCGAACCGCGCGACATCGAACCGATCCGCGCCGCGGCCGATTTCCTCGTCCGGCGTAAAACCAATCCGGACAGGTCCGTGGGCAACCTCGGGATGCGCCAGGAGATAAGAAGCGGCCTCGACAATGGCGGCGAGGCCGGCCTTGTCGTCCGCGCCGAGGAGCGTCGTCCCGGACGCGGTCACGATGTCGTGACCGATCTGCGCGGCAAGGTCCGGCTGGTCGGCGGCGCGAAGGACCGCCGAAGGGTCATCGGGAAGGACGATGTCACCGCCGTTCCAGCGGCGATGCACGATGGGCTTGACGTCGACGCCTGGCATTTCCGGAGACGTGTCGACGTGGGCGATGAAGCCGACGGCTGGTCCCACGGCAAGATTGGCGGCCGTCGCCGGAATTGTCGCCATCAGGTATCCGTTGTCGTCCACGGACACGTCTTCGAGACCGATGGTTCGGAGCTCCGAGGCGAGCATCTGCTGCAGCGCGAGTTGTCCTGGTGTGGTGGGGCAGGTCGTCGACCGGTCGTCGCCGCGCGTGTCCACCTGAACGTAGCGAAGAAATCGATCGAGAACGTTCATGGCTTGTGCATGATCTGAAGATCGCTGCGGCGTATGGCTTCCAGCGCCTTGCCGTCGCGCGCCAGTTCGGCGTTGAAGATCGCGAGGCACGCGCGCAGATAGTCCACGATGGCGCCGAGACCGTCGCCTTGATACGCGACCCAGCAGGCGAACAGGCGCGCGGCGAGCCAACGCTTGACGGGCATCTGGAGCGGATCGAGTGCCGCCATCGGAGGCGCGGCCGCTCCGAATGCTTCGCGAATGACATCACCGAGCGGCGCGCCCGGCGGCCATGCGGCGATGCGCGCGGTGACGGTGTCGAGCGCGGTCACCGCGCTATCGGGCGCGATACGGTCGCGCGTCAACAGCTCGATCCCGAGCCGCTCCCACACGTCGTAGCTCTCGAGATCCATCAGCACGCCCGGCCGCAGCAGCGGCGGCCAGGCGTCGCGCGCGTCGAGGCCGTCAAGCGGGCCGACATCCGTAAGAGACGCCGGCGCATCCACGATCGCCGGCGGCGGCCCGGGCTCGAACAGGAGACCGGCGGCGGTCGGGCAGAAGTGAGAAAGCGACACGAGCGTGCCGCGCGCATCGTGGAGGACGCTGCGCGGAAACATCCGGCACGCGAGCGGCAGGGAACCGTGGCCGCCCTCGCGATGGATCGCGCACAGGCGGGTTCCGGTGTCTAAGAAGCTGCACGTGCCGTCGGCGAGTCGTGCCGCCGCGGTGCTGCCATCCTGGAGCCGCACGAATGATTCGGCTGGAACCTTCAGCGTGCGCGCGCGGGTGTGTTCGCCGGGATCGAACGAAATGGTCCATCCGGCCCGGCAGCAGGCGCCGGCACTCCGGCACAGGTACGACGCGTGAAAACTCAGGCATTTCATGGCGATCGCCGCTGACCATCGTAATGCCGATTACAAGAACGTCGGTGACCCGGCGCGCGAATTCGGGATCACCCGCGTGGATACGATGTCCTTCCGCGGCGCGGAAATTGCGTCTGCTACAGCTTCGCCATGTCCGAACACGAGACCTTTGGTCCCCGGCTCCGCCGCGAACGGGAGCGCCGCGGCATCTCGCTCGAAACCCTCGCCGTGCTGACCAACGTGAGCGTCGAGCTCTGGATCGGACTCGAACGAAACGACTTCTCGAAGTGGCCCCGCGGCATTTTCGCCCGTGCGTTCGTGCGCGATTACGCCAGAGCGATCGGTCTCGACGCCAACGAGGTCGTCGACGACTTCTGCCGGCTCTATCCGCTCGGCGATCGACGCGCCATGAACCTGATTCGCGCGCAGGCGGAGCTGATCGGCCATGAACCGGAATACAAGGACGACCCGGCTTTGATTCCCGGCCGCGTCGACCGCCGCGCGGTGACTGATACGGCGCCGGAGGCGCCGGCATCCTCGCCGCGGCGCCGCCTCGTTCCGCGCATCCTCGCCGCGATCTTCCACGCATAGCCGTCTTCGCCGGACTGGTGTCGAATCGTTTAGTGGCGGAATCTAAAGGGCCCCACCGAGCGAAGTGAATAAATGAAAAGATTGCTGCTCTGGTCCCTGGCCGCGGGGTTCGCGGCCGCCGGCCCCGTTTGCGCGCAACCAGCCTCCACTCCGCGGATCCCGTTACGGGTCGTCAGTGCGGGACCGGCGGGCGAAATCGCCGCCGTCGAAGAAGCCAATGAGCTCCGCGTCGTCTTCTCCGAGTCCATGGTGCCGCTCGGGCAGGTGGCGCCGCGTCTGAAGCCGCCGTTCCTTCACATCAGTCCCAACGTCGCCGGCACGTACCGCTGGTCGGGGACGACGATTCTGATCTTCACGCCGGCAAAGCGTCTCCCGGTCGCGACGAAATACGACGTGGCGATCGACGCCAGTGCCGCCGCGCTCAGCGGACGGAAACTGGCCGCGCCCTACACGTTCAGCTTCACGACGCCGACCGCGCGTCTGTTGCAGACGAACTGGTATCGCCCCGGCGGCCGCTTCGACGCGGCGCCGATTGCCGTGCTCCGCTTCAACCAGCCGGTAAGACCGAACGACGTGCTGGCGCACGTCCACGCGAGCTTCGAGCCGCATCCGTTCGCGCCTCCCGTCATCGGCCAGGCCGTGCAGGCGCGGCTGCGCGCGATCGACCCGACGGCGATGCAGGCGTTCACCGACAAGGTGCAGCGCGCGCGGGGGGCCTCGGCCGCCACGGCGCCGGTGACGCTGACGTTCGCGAAGGACTGGGACAAGAAACTGTACAAACCATCGCCCGACATGGTCGTCGTGCAGATGACGACCGCCGTGCCGCCGGAGAGTTGGGTGCGGATCGAGGTTGACGGCAACCTCCCCTCGCCCGCCGGACCGGCAACATCGGGGCGCGTGCAGAACTACACCGTGCAGGTCGAGCCCGCGTTCTTTGCGAATCGATTCCACTGCGAAGCCGCCTGCGATCCTGACAATCACAACCCGATCGAGTTTCGGGTGCCGGTCAAGGCCGCCGCGTTCGCCGCAGCGCTCACAGCCGTCGACATCACGGACGCGCGCCGCGAGCGGGCTGTCGCGAAATCGACCCCACGGCAGCGGGAAGACTGGGAACAGGACCAGGCGGCGGAGCTCACGCTCGAGGATGCCGGCGTTCAGGCGCAGCCGCCGGCGAGCACATATCTCGCGACACTTCCACCCGAACTCAAGGCGGCCGACGGCCAGACCCTTGGCTATAGGTGGGCCGGCACGGTCGAGAACTGGCACCAGCGGGCCTTCACCAGCTTTGGCGACGGCCACGGTGTCTGGGAAAAGGGCGGTGGCGCGCTGCTGCCGTTCTACGCGCGCAACTTCCAGAACGTGAAGCAATGGTCCGCGCCGATCGATCCGGCGCAGCTCATGCCGACGCTGCTGCGTCTTCAGGAGGCGCGTTTCCATCTGACGCCCTCGACGGCGCCGTCGGCGCGCCGCCTCGGCGTCGCGCCGGATCGGATTCAGTCCCACGGGCTCGATCTCGCGAGCGTGCTGAAGCCATCCGGGACCGGATTGGTCTGGGCCGCCGTCGAAGAAGGCGATCCCATCGCCCAGGCGCGGGCCGCCAAGTCCGAAGACGGGAAGCCATTGATTCGGGCCAGTCTGGTGCAGGTCACGAATCTGGGCATCAGCGTCAAGGACAGTCCTCAGAACACGCTGCTGTTCGTCACGCGCCTCGATACCGCCGCGCCGGTGGCCGGCGCGCGGGTGTCGATCATCAAACCGGACGGCCAGGCGCAGTGGACCGGCACGACGGGCGCCGACGGCGTCGCGATCGCGCCGCAGACGCGGCTGCGCGATCCGCGCCGATGGAGCCAGTTCGCCTTCCTTGTCATGGCGGAGAAGGACGGCGACGTCGCCTACGTCGGCAGCGACTGGAACGACGGCATCGTTCCCTGGGAATTCGGCATCGGACTGGATCTCGAGGAAGCCGATCCGCTGCTGCGCGGCACGGTCTTCAGCGACCGCGGCGTGTACAAGCTCGGAGAGGAGGTTCACTTCAAGGCGATCCTTCGCAGCAATACGCCTGCGGGCGTGCGGCTCCTTTCCGAGGGAACGGCCGTCGCGATCGCCGTGCGCGACAACCGCAACAAGCTGGTCGACGAACGCACCGTCAAGATCAACGCCTGGAGCACGGCGGAGTGGACGATGTCGCTGCCCGCCGACGGCACGCTCGGGAACTACTCTGTGCGCGCCATCCTCGAAAGCGATCGCCAGAAGACACCGACCGCGGCACAGCGGCAGGCCGCAGCCGAGGACGAGTACTACGTCGATCGCGATTGGAAGAAGACCGTCACCGGATCGTTTCTCGTCGCTGCCTATCGACGTCCCGATTTTCGGGTCGACGTCACGCTGACCGGCGATTCGCACATCGCCGGCGATCCGCTCAAGGGCGTCGTCAACGCGCGGTATCTCTTTGGCGCGCCGATGGGCAAGCGGCCGGTCCACTGGGCGTTCACGCGCAGGCAGGCGTACGACGCGCCGCAGGCCATCACGGAGAAATTCCCTTACGACCGCTGGACGTTTGTCGGCTGGATGGACGACGAGACGCGGCGTGAGAAGCCAGAGATGGGCGCGGCCGACGCGCAGCTGACGGCAACGGGACAATTGCCGCTGACGCTCGACACGGACGCGAAGGCGGGCGTGCCGTACGCCTACACACTCGAGGGCGATGTGCAGGACGTGTCGCGCCAGCACATTGCCAACCGCGCCAGCCTGATCGTCCATCCGGCGCCCTGGTACATCGGCATCAAACGGCAGCCGCTCTTCAACGAGCAGAAGGACGGGCTGAAGACCGAGCTCGTCGCCGTCGGGCTCGACGGCATGACTGTTCCTGGCGTCGCGATCGGCGTCAAGCTGACGCAGGTCCAGTGGCAGAGCGTGCGGCGCGCGGAAGGTAATGGCTTCTATACGTGGGAGACCGAGCGCAAGGAGGTGCCGTCGGGCGAATGGCACGTGACGAGCGCGTCCGAGCCGGTCCCGCTCACCGTCGATCTTTCCGCAGGCGGCTTCTTCATCCTCGAGGCGACCGCGGACGCGGGACAGGGGCGTTTCGCGGTCACGCGCGAGTCGTTCTACGTCCTCGGGCAGGGCTATACCGCGTGGCGGCGGTACGACAACAACCGCATCGATCTCGTCACCGACCGGACCACCTATAAACCTGGCGACACCGCGAAGATCATGATTCAGTCGCCGTGGGAGCAGGCGACGGCGCTCGTCACGACCGAGCGCGAAGGCATTCGCACGCACCGCCAGTTCACCCTCACCTCCACGCAGCAGTCGATCGACATCCCGATCGGCGAGAACGAGATTCCGAACGTGTACGTGTCGGTGCTGCTCGTGAAAGGCCGCACGAAGCCGCTCGGCGCGGCAACGAAGGAAGACGATCCGAGCGACCCTGGCAGACCTTCATTCCGCCTGGGCTACGTCCAGCTCGCCGTCGAAGACACCAGCAAGCGGTTGAGCGTGGCCGTCGCGGCGGACAAGCAGGAGTATCGTCCCGCCAATGCCGCAAAGGTTGCGGTCGACGTGAAGGATCGCGAGGGGCGCGGCGTCGCGAGCGAGGTCACGCTCTGGGCGGTCGATTACGGCGTGCTGTCGCTGACGGCGTATCACACGCCCGACGTGCTCGACTCGGTCTACGTCAAAAAAGCGTTGCAGGTCCTCACCGAAGACGGGCGCCAGAAGATCATCTCCCGGCGCGTCGTGACGCCGAAGGGAGATGCGGACGGCGGCGGCGGCGGCTCTGACGTCAACACGTCCTCCGTGCGCAGCGACTTCCGCGTGCTCGCGTTCTGGCTCGGATCCGTGACCACCGACGCGCGCGGCCACGCGTCCGCCGATGTCAAGCTGCCGGAGTCGCTGACGACCTACCGCATCATGGCGGTCGCCGGCGATCGCAGCTCGCGCTTCGGATCCGCCGACAGCGACATCCGGATCAACAAGCCGCTCACGTTGAAAGCGGCGTTTCCGCGGTTCCTGGCCGTTGGCGACAAGGCCGCCTTCGGCGCGGTCGTGACCAGCCAGTTGAAGACCGCCGGTCCGGCGACGGTCACCATCGAGAGTCTCGATCCGCAGGTGATGGAGTTTGCGACCCGGGCGCCGCAAACGGTGGATCTGCCGGCGGGTGGTTCCGTCGAGGTGCGCTTCGAGGCGGCTGGGCGCAGCACCGGGCGCGCGCGGGTCCGCGTCACCGTGAAGCTCGCGAACGAGTCCGACGCCTTCGAGGACGCGATCCCCGTCGAAGTCCTCGTGACGCCAGAAACCATGTCGGCGATCGGCGAAGCGGGCGATTCGAACCCGACCGCCACGGAGCGCCTGAAGCTGCCGACCGACCTCGTCACGACCTTCGGCGGACTGCACGTGGATCTGGCGTCGACAGCGCTGGTCGGCCTGGGTGAGGGCGCGCGGTATCTCGTCGAATATCCCCATGGCTGCGCGGAGCAGCGCGGCTCGCGCGCGCTGGCGCTGTTGCTGTCCGCGGATCTCGGCGAGGCATTCAAGCTTCCCGGCATCGACCCCGCACACCTGCACACGACGGTGCAGACGACGTTGAAGGAACTGGAGCGGTTCCAGTGCGAGAGCGGCGGGTTCGCCTACTGGCCCGGTCAGTGCTGGAGCACGTCGCCGTATCTCACGGCGTACCTGCTCCATGTGTTCAAGGTCGCGTCCGATCTGAAATACACGGTCGACGCGCCGATGATGAACCGCGGCTACGCCTACCTCGAATTGCAGCTCGCCCAGAAGCCGCCGGTGAACGAGAGCTGGTGGCCGTCCTACACGGCGTGGCAGGCCTTCGCGGTCAAGGTACTGGTCGAGGGTGGCAGAAACCAGGATTCGAACATCACGCGTCTCTACAGCTATCGCGAGCGCATGCCGATCTTCGGGCTCGCGTACTTGCACGATGCGCTCGTGGCCAGGGGCGAAGGAGGCGGCGTCCGCGCGGCTGACCTTCGGCGCCGCATGGCCAATGCGATTCTTCCCGAGGCCGCCACGGCGCACGTCGAAGAGCTGACCGACCCCTATCTGATGTGGTTCTGGAATTCGAACGTCCGGTCCACGGCGATCGTGCTCAACTCGATGGTGAAGGGCGAGAACACCGACGCGCCGAATCGGGCGCTGGTGGCATGGCTGCTTCGCGCACGCAGGAACGGGCGGTGGAACAACACGCAGGAGAACGCGCTCGCGCTCGAATCGCTCGTCACCTACTACCGGCGGTACGAAGCGACGGTGCCCGACTTCTCGGCCGTCGTTACGCTCGCGGACGCGCCGATCGCGAACGCGCGCTTCCAGGGCCGCTCGACTGAGTCGAGCGGCGCCGACGTGCCGATGCCGAAGCTGCTGGCGTCGGCGCCAGCGGCGGGGCCGGCCGCATCCGCGGCGGGTGCGGAGCAGCCGCTCACCTTTACCCGCACGGGAACCGGCACGCTGTTCTATTCGGCGCGCCTTCGCTATGCGGTGGATCGTCTTTACCAGGCCGGTCTCGACCAAGGCGTGCGCGTCGAGCGCAGCTATGCACCCTACGTCGAGAACGGCACGCGGCCGGCCGCGACGTCGTTCAAAGCCGGGGATCTCGTCCGCGTGACATTGACGCTGCAACTCACAAAAGAGCGCCGGTTCGTCGCCGTCACCGATCCGCTCCCGGCCGGATTCGAGCCCGTCGAATCCTGGTTCGCCACGTCGGCCGCGTCGCTCGCGCGCGATCAGGACACACAAGGGGATGCGGGCGGCAGCTGGTTCAGCTGGTGGGAACGGGGCGGCTTCGATCACGTCGAGCGTCACGACGACCGCGTCGAGTTGTTCGCCACGCGGCTCAGCGAAGGCCGGCATACCTTCAGCTACGTCGTCCGCGCCACCACCGCCGGTACCTTCCGCACGGCGCCCGCGCACGCGGAAGAAATGTATGAGCCCGAGGTGTTCGGTCGCACGGCGACGGTGATGATTGATGTCAAAAAATGACGGTGTAGGGGCGGTTCGCGAACCGCCCCCACGGCGATGGGCGCGACGTAGGTCGCTGCTGATGCTGACTGGGGCGCTCGGGGTCGCCGGCATCTGGATTCGCTGCGCCCCGATCCCGGCGGGGCTGCTCGATGGAGTCGGGACCCCATCCACCGTGGTCGTCGATCGCCACGGACGCCTGTTGTTCGAGGCGCTACGTTGTAGCGCTCGCGCGTGCCGCGCGCCACGACCTCGTCGAGGGGCGCACCGTCGAAGGGGGATCGACGATTACCCAGCAGGTCGCGAAGCTGCTCGTGCAGCGGCGCGACGGCATCCACGCGCGGGGCGTCGCCGCCAAGCTGCGCGAAATGGTGCTGGCGCTGCGGCTCGAGCACCGGTTCGCCAAGACCGAGATCCTCGCGCTGTATCTCAATCTGGCGTCTTACGGGAACCAGACCGCTGGCGCCGCGCGGGCGAGCCAGGCGTATTTCGGCGTGAATCCCGCGATGTTGACGCCGGCACAGGCGGCGTTCCTTGCCGCGTTGCCGCAGCGGCCGACCGTCTTCAATCCGTGGAAGAATGTCGCGTCCGCCCGTATCCGGCAGCTGACCGTGCTGCGCCGGATGGCCGACGCCGGCGCGCTCGACGCGGATCGCCTCCGCGAGGCGCGCGAAGAACGGCTCGTGCTCCGGCCCCGGAGCGGCGCGCTCGAAGCGCCGCATTTCGTCGAAATGGTCTCCGCCTTCGCCAGGGCTACGGCGGACGGGCGCGCCCGCATCGAGACTACGCTGGATCTCGACCTGCAGCGCGAGGTTGAAGGCATCATCGAACACGAGCGCCCGTCGCTGAGGGCACACGGCGCCGCCAACGTCTCCGTCGTCGTGCTCGACAATCAGCGCGGCGAATGGCTGGCGTGGGAAGGGTCCGGCGATTACGCGGATGTCGAGCACGGCGGCGCGATCAATGGACCGCTGGTCCCGCGGCAGCCGGGATCCGCGCTGAAGCCGTTTACCTATGCACTCGCCTTCGAGCAGGGCCGCAGTCCGGCGACGGTCCTCCCCGACATTCCGTCACACTTCCCGACCGCAGAGCCGGGTGTCGTCTACAGTCCGCGCAATTACGACGGCCAGTATCGCGGCCCGCTGCTCGCGCGACGCGCGCTGGCGGGGTCCGAAAACGTTCCGGCCGTCGCGCTCGCGTCGGAAATCGGAGTCAGCACGCTGCTGCGCCTCCTCAATCGCGCGGGCCTCTCGACGTTCGATCGCACGCCTGCGTATTACGGACTGGGCGTCACGCTCGGGAACGCCGAGGTGCGGCTCGACCAACTCGTCGCCGCCTATGCGATCTTCGCGCGCGGGGGAACCTGGCGAAAACCGACAGCGCTCATCCGTGCGGCGGATACCATGGAGCGGCAGGTCGTCAGTCCTCGAACCGCATTCTGGATAACCGACATCCTCAGCGATCCCGACGCGCGCGCGTTCATTTTCGGCCGCGGCAGCAGCCTCGACTTTCCGTTTCCCGTCGCCGTCAAGACCGGCACCTCGCAGGCGTATCACGACAACTGGACGATCGGCTACACCCGCGACGTCACCGTCGGCGTCTGGGTCGGCAACTTCAGCCGGGCGTCGCTTCGGGATTCGTCCGGCGTGACCGGCGCCGGTCCGATCTTCCACGCCGTGATGCTCGCCGCCGAGCAGCGCGCGGGCGGAAGCGCCGGAACCGCGCCGATTGTGCCGGCGCCGTCCGATGTAGAGGAAGTGAGCATCTGCGCGCTCTCGGGCATGCGCGCCAATCCGTGGTGCCCCTCACGCGGGAAAGAGTGGGTGCCTGTGGGAGCCGAGGCCGTGCCGTGCTCGTGGCACCATCAGAGCGACGAAGGGGTTGTCACGATCTATCCGCCGGAGTACCGCGCGTGGGCGTCGACGACGCTTACTGGTATACGGCCCGCACGCGCCCTCGGCCCCCCGGACGCACCCCACACACCTCGCGCGCGTCGCGCGCCTGCCGCACCTCTGGAAATCTCCAACCCCCCGGCAGGCGCCATTTACAGCGTCGACCCGACGCTCCGCCGCGAGTTCCAGGCGCTGCTACTGCGCGCGGTGACGTCGCACCCCACGACCGTCACCTGGCTGGTCGACGGATCACCGGTGGGCACCGCCTCGTCGGAACGCAGCCTCGGGTGGCCGCTCGCCGTCGGCGCCCACGAGATCGAGGCGCGCGACGCCGAGGGACGACGAGCGAAGACCTCCGTTGTCGTGAGGTAGAGGGGCATTCTCGACTGTCGATTGGCGATCGATCTGTGGGCAACCGCGCCCGCGCAGCCGCGCGGGCCGCGACGAGGATCCTCATCCTGCAGCGTGCGGCATCACTGTGCGTCAGCTCGTCGTCGGACCTGGCCACTCTCGTACAGGCCGGTAGTCCTGAGAGGCGCGGGCAGACGCCGCCAACTCGGGCCGTGATCCACGATGCAGATTCAGCAAGGCACACCTCGGCTGCTCGATCGCGTCCGTGCGGCGGTGCGCATGCGGCACTACAGCCGGCGGACCGAGAAGGCGTACGTGGCCTGGATTCGGCGTTTCATCGTCTTCCACGAGAAGCGTCATCCGAGCGAGATGGGTGCGCCCGAGGTGACGGCGTTTCTCTCGAGTCTGGCCGCGCGCGGCGTCAGCGCTTCGACGCAGAACCAGGCGCTCAGCGCGATTCTTTTTCTGTACGGCGCCGTGCTCGGCCAGCAGCTCGAGTGGATGAGCGACATCGTGCGCGCACAACGTCCCGTGCGGCTGCCGGTCGTCCTGTCGCGCGAGGAGGTGGCGGCGCTGTTGTCGAGGCTGCACGGTCCCGTGTGGCTCATGGCGTCATTGATGTATGGGGCGGGGCTTCGCGTGATGGAGTGCGCCGAATTGCGCGTCAAAGACGTGAACCTCGACCGCGGCGAGCTCACGATCCGGGACGGCAAGGGCGGCGAGGACCGCGTGACGATGCTGCCGGCCGCGGGACCGTCGCCCTGCCGGGGATGCTTCGGGCGAAGTACCCCAACGCTTCGCGTGAATGGGCCTGGCAAAGGGTGTTTCCGGCCACACGGTTGTACGTCGACCTGGAGACCGGCGAGCGGCGGCGGCATCACCTGCACGAATCCGTCGCGCAGCGGGCGGTCAAGGACGCGGCTCGGGCGGCGGGGATCTCCCGTCCAGCGACGTGTCACTCGCTGAGGCACTCCTTTGCGACGCACCTGCTCGAGGCTGGCTACGACATCCGAACCATCCAGGAGTTGTTGGGGCATCGGGACGTGAGCACGACGATGATTTACACGCACGTGCTCAATCAGGGCGGGCGTGGCGTGCGGAGTCCGCTCGACCAGCTCGCGCCGGGTCCCGGACGTTGGTGAGCCCGATAATCCGCGCCGCGCCGCACGAACACGTGGCTATCGAGGTCTGGATATCGCCTTCAGGCATGCGCTCGCATCCGGCGCGAAGTGGTGGTCGGCATGGCGGTTCCGCTCGTGTTGGAGCGTCCAACCGGTCCGCGATACACTGCGCCCTTACAAGTGACGCCGTGCTATCGAGTTCGGGAGACTATTTGTTGGGCCGACCGACCATAGGCCCGTACTCGCGGTCGAAATATGGAATTGCAAGGAGGAGAGTTCAATGAAGTTCAGCCGACTGCTTGCCGTCTTCTCCGTCGTCTGCATTGGCGCGTCCCTCGCGATCGCGCAAGATTCAATTCGGCTCCAATTCGAGGTGGTCAAAGACGGCGCGACCGTAGCCAAGCCCGAAGTCTCCGTCGCGGCCGGTTCGACCGGAACGCTTGAAGTCGCCGATGTCGGTAACGTCGCGTTCATACCAACTCTGCGCGGTTCAGACGACGTCAGTATCGCGTTCGACATCAGATCGGGTGGAAAAGAGTTTCGACCGCGTCTCGTGATTAGCAAGGACCAATCGGGAACTCTGTCGTGGGGATCGGATGGCGGCGCGCACTCCTTGAAGATCAAGGTGTCCTGGGAACGGTAGGGCGGCCCAACCAGCGTTTGCAGCCGGCGGCGGCCGCTGCGATCTTGACGCCGCCGCGGCTGAAACGCATGACGTTGGGCCGACATCAGGGGAGCGCGCTAGCCTGGAGGGCGTGAGATTCAGGTCGAGTCAGGCTGTACAGCTATGGGCTTCTACGCAGAGCGGATTTACCCACGCCTCGTGAGACATCTCGGGAATCCTGAGCCCATCCGGGAGCTTCGCAAACACATCGTCCTCCTAGCGAGCGGCATCGTCCTGGAAGTCGGCGTTGGTTCCGGCGCCAACTTGGCTCACTACGACCCTACCCGAGTCAGCCTGCTCTACGCCCTCGAACCAAACGCGGGCATGCTTCGGCTTGCGGAAATGGAGCGCCGCCGAACAGATCTGACTGTCCAGTTCCTCGACTTGTCAGGTGATCGGATCCCTCTTGAGGATGGTAGCGTGGACACGGTCGTTACCACGTTCACTTTGTGCACGATTCCGGCCGTCGTCGAAGCGATCCGCGGTATGGCGCGTGTCCTGAAGCCCGGGGGCAGGCTCATCTTTCTGGAGCCCAGCGCTGCGCCAGATCCGCGAGTACGGCGCTGGCAGCAGCGGTGGGAGCCGATTCATCACTGGGTCTTCGAGGGCTTGCTTCTCACACGCGACATCCCGGCGCTCATCGCGAGCGGAGGCTTCCGGGTCGAGCAGAGCCAAGCCCTCTACCTCAGCCGCTTTGCGAAGGCGTGGAGTCACTGTTGCTGGGGCACGGCGATTCCCGAGTGAGCGATCGGAATGCGCTACATGGCGTGCGGCCCAACCCAGCGTTGCACCCGACGGCCGCACGTGCCATCGTGAGCGGCCGCGGGTGAACGCGAACGTTAGCCGGACTTGGCAGATTGCCAAGGTCCTGAGATGATCAGGCCGGAGTGACGCTGAGTGCCGAGGATTTCAGGGATACCAGGACCGTACTGGTTCTTCTTCTACAGCTTCGACTGCAACGAGCCGATGCACGTTCACGTTCGGCGCGATCGTCAGCACGCCAAATTCTGGCTGGCACCCGTTTCCGTCGCGTGGAACGAAGGGTTCAGCCCACGCGAGCTGAATGTCATTCGGCGTCTGATTGTGGAACACGAACCAGCAATTATCGAGGCATGGCATGAGCACTGCGGTCAGCGTTGAATCACGAATCGGCCGTGTTGAAGTGACTGATGAAACAATCACGGCCCACTTAGTCGACGGGCGGGTGATCAGTGTGCCGCTCGCATGGTCGTGGCGGCTGTCGGACGCCACGCCGGCGCAGCGGGCGAACTGGCAGCTGATCGGAGACGGGCACGGCATTCACTGGCCCGATGTTGATGAGGACATCAGCGCGGAGGGGATGTTGACCGGCGTGCCAGCACGACGGCCGAGAAGTCGACCCGTAACATCGGCGCCGGCTAACAGGCCGGTGCAGCCAACGAGCCGCGCGCGGCGCAAAGCGAAATCGAAGTCTCGTGGCCGCGCGAGTCGCGGCTGAGCGGCAGGACGTTATCCGGACCTCATTCTGATGTGAAGAGGGACGCCGAAGAGCCCGTGATAAGCAGATCACCTCAGGCGATTGAAGTCTCATTGGTTCGCGCCGCCGAGCCGTTCTTGGGCGCCCTCGCTCAGTCCGCTGAGTGGCTCGAAGGCGGCGACGAAGCGTTGGTCCTGCGCGTGGTAACTGATCTCGGCGCAGTTGTGCTCCATGCGAGCCCTCCCTGGCGCACGCGTAAGGAACTCGAGTGGGTGCATGCCGTCGTCCGTCATGCTCATACGAGGGTTCCAGAAGTCGTCACGCCCTTCGAGCGTTTCGGTCGGACGGCCTTCGAGTGGCAGGGCCGACTCGTCGCCGCTTTCCCCTTCGTTGCCGGCGAGCCGTTCGACCGTGATGATGCGGTTCTGCGAGCGGACGCCGCTCGCCTGCTCGCCCTCATCCACACCGCTCTGCTGGATTGTCCAGCGGGTCCACGTCCCGAATCCCGGGCGCTGAACCCTGTGCCACCAGCGGATCTCGCCGATCTCAACGATCCAGCTCTTGATGCGTGGTGGTTAGCTATCCGCGGTCAGGGCTTTATCGTGGCGCCCACGCACGGTGATTATTACCGACGGAATCTGCTGTGCGAAAACCGTCGGATCGTGGGCGTCATCGACTGGCACGACTCCAGCATTCGCCCCGCCGCCCTTGAACTCGCTGGCGCGACCTTCGAGTTGTGCCGCAATGACGAGCATGTTCTTCAGTTCGATCGTGCCGATACGTTCATTGAGCTGTATCGCGCCGCCGGAGGCCCCGTGGCCAATCGGGAGGTCGAGTTCCTCCTCCCGCTGATTCGCCTGTGGATTCGAAACGATGTTCGGTCGTCGCTTGCGCACGGCGGCGATGTCTCCGACAACTATGTCGCCAAGCAGATGCGAGCATTCCGCGAGCTGGCATCCTGCGAGTGGAGACCACGAAGTGACCCTCGTGCGTCCGCCGGATAACCCCCGAATGGAGCCGACGCGCCAATGGTCCTGTGCGATCATGTCACCATGCCGCGCGGCTCATTCGGACCGTTAGACGGCATCTATGGACAAGCGAGTTGACCAGTCACCAACGGTCCTGACATACATCGCAACGTTTGTGCAGGTGATTTTTGTCACGGCCAGTTACTGGCTGGTCGGCATCCTGCCCGAGGAGAATCATTCGAAGAAAGGTAACGCGTGGGCGCGCATCCATGCCTACCGCTGGGCGGCGTGGCATTTTCGCAAGTACCTGAAGCACAGCGACGATAGCTTCGGTCGCGCTTCTTTAGCATGGTGTTACGTCAGGCTGGGGATGCTCGAATCCGCCGCTGAGCACTATCGAGTGGCATACGCGCGAGGCAGGCGTCCCGACGTCGGATGTGCTCTTGCTCAAGTCGAGCTGGCAATCGGAAATCTGGCAGCCGCTGGTTCGTTGCGTACAGATATCGCCCGTCAACGCGATCAGCTCAGTCCAGAATTCGTGCCTCTATTCACCGACCTGGAGTCGCAGCTCTCGAATGCTTCTATACAGCTCCTGCACCGACCGACGGATCGTGGCCACGAGGCTTCCCCGTCGACACTCGACGCGAAGCGAGGCTCGAACACATCACGCCTGCGATCAGCCTTCAAGAGCGCCTATGCGACATTCGCGACGAGCTTCTTCGTCGTCAACGCGTTCTTCCTTCTGTCGTTCCCGGGTGATACGCCTGCGCACCTGATTACTCTGTGCTGGGTGTCTTTGATAGTCGGCCTCGTGTTCTGCGCGGGTCTTCTCGCCGTCCATGCCCCGGTGCTGGCATTGCTGCGAATGAGCCTTGGCAGCAGGTTGAATTCAATTCATTCCGGACTTTTGGGGGTAGCGCTCGTTCCGGCTCCGCTCGCGATCTATCTCCTCGCGTTCCCTGACCCCGGCGAGGCTCCAATACACGTTTTGGGGTCAGTTCGCTCTTTGGGCCCGTCTGCCGGGGGAGACCGTAGTCCGGCTGGTGCCATTCGTTTTGGGCAGCGCTATATTTGCGTCTGTCTTCGTTCGAGATCAGGGGATGATCTCGGCCGCCACCTAACATCGGCTTGCAGCCGACAGCGGCCAGCGCGACCATGAGCCGCCGCGGGTGAAGCCGCACGTTGGGCGGCGACGAGGCATCCGACAGGACGAGGTTCATGACTTTTGGGATCTTGGCCACTGTTTGCGCTGGGCTTTTCGCCGGTGCAGCGATCTACGTAAGCGCCGTGGAGCATCCTGCGCGGCTCTCCTGCGGCACCGCACTCGCCCTTCGGGAGTTCGCGCCCAGTTACCGGCGCGGGACGGTCATGCAGGCGTCTCTCGCCGTTATTGGACTGGCGGCCTCCATCGCTGCCTGGTGGCACGCCGGCCGAGTCTGGTTCCTTGTCGCCGGATCCCTCCTTGGTGCGGTCGTGCCCTTCACTCTTCTGGTAATTCTTCCCACTAATCGTCGCCTGCTCGCCGCCGACCTCCATGCTGACTCCGCCGAAGCTGCCGCCCTGTTGCGGCGCTGGGGCTGGCTTCATGCTATCCGGAGCGTGCTTGGGACTCTCGCCTTTGCGATTCTCATCGCCTGCATCGCCGGACGGTGAACCGACTTCGCGATCGCCGCCCAACCCGCCGTTGCAGGGGATGGGCGCGTCGGTCGCTGCGCTCCCTCTCGCGCCCTCCGCTGAACGGCAGTATCGTTAGACGGCGGAACAACGAATCTGTGAGGGAGCGATGGCTGGAGGATCACATGCGAACGGTCGCGACAGTTACAGTGGTCGGTCTACTGTTCGGCGGTGCGGTTGGTGATCGGTTCGGTGCGGTCCGCATTGGTGCCGAGCGCCCATCCACAATGAGCCAGATGACTGACCGAGACAAGGCAAGCATGCTGCAGGCGTTCGCTGACGCGTGGAACCGTCACGACGTTGATGCGCTGATGTCGATGATGACGACCGACTGTGTCTTTGAGGCTTCGGGCGGCAACGCCGTGGACGGCCAGAGACACGAGGGGCAACGCGCGGTGCGGGCTGCGTACGCCGCAGTGTTCGAGCAATATCCGGATGCGCACTGGGGCAATGCTCGACACTTCGTGACGGGCGATCGAGGCGTGTCGGAATGGACGTTCACCGGCACACTCGAGGACGGCAAGCGAGTCGAAGTCACCGGCTGCGATGTGTTCACGTTCCGGAACGGCAAGATTGCGATTAAGAACTCATTCCGAAAGAATCGACCTCCGATTGGCTGAGACAAGAGTGCAAGATGCGCCGTCTAACTGCGGCCGCCGCGGGTGAGCCGCGGTCGTTGATATGGCTGCCTGAATCAACGACGCTTGGAACTGTGCTGTCGAATCCAATCGGCGAGTGCTTCCTCTGACACGCTGCCATCGGCCAGGGCCAGGATCCCGGCCACGACTTCGGCTTCGGTGGCCGAGAAATCGCGGTCGTTCACGCCGAGGAACGTGACCATAGCCAGGAGCCCGATGCGCGTGTTGCCATCGCGGTACGGGTGGTTCTGCACGAGTCCACACGCGTAGGCCGCGGCGAGCATCGACATGTCAATGTGATCCGAGTCGTGCCACTTTTGTTGCGGCCTGGCTAAAGCCGATTCGAGGACGTTCTCATCCCGAACACCTGCCAGGCCACCGTGTTCGCGGAGCTGGTCGTTGTGGATGGCGTCGACGATGATCCGGGTCAGCCACGTGGGCTCGGACCCACGACGCTTGGCCATCGGCTACTTCGCCAACTCTCGGAGGGCGTTGCGGTACTTTTTGGCCGCTTTGGCTGCGACTCGCAGGGCCCGTTCGGCGTCAGGGTCGTAGGGGGTCAGGAGGATCCCACGATCTGTCTCCACCGCGAGGACCCGGTCGCCGGCCTCCAGCCGCAATCGGTCAGCCATGTCCTTGGGTAGCGTGGCACTCACCGATCCGCCCGCTTGACGCAGGGTTACTTCCTTGGTCATGCGGCCATGGTAGCATATTAGTGCTACTGGAGCCTACCAGATGTTTGCAGCCGCTGGCGGCCGGTGCGATCATGAGCCGCCGCGACTGAAACGCAGGACGTTGGGCCGCCTCTGGGTTTTCAAATGAATAAACCGTGAACCGCTCGAGATTTCAGTGCCGTACGGCGCTTCTCGCTGCAGTCTCGATCGTCAGTGTTCAGTATTTGGCCTGCCAGGAGGCCGTCAGACGTACCTACATCTACAAGACGATTGGAGATCTTCGCCTTCGCGCCGACGTGTACCGAACGCCTGACAACATCGTGAGGCCGGCCCTCCTGTGGATCCATGGAGGAGCGCTGATCATGGGGAACCGCCAGGGGTTGGATCAAGTCCAGGCCGATAAGTATCTCAGCGCGGGCTATACGATCATTGCGATCGATTACCGGCTGGCGCCTCAGGCCAAGCTGCCGCAGATCATCGAAGACCTTGAAGATGCCCATCGGTGGGTGCGCACGGTCGGACCGAAGCTGTTCCGGATTGACCCGAATCGCGTCGCCGTCGTCGGGCCTTCGGCCGGTGGATATCTGGCGCTGATGGCCGGATTCGTGCTCGCGCCGCCTCCGAAGGCCGTCGTGTCTTTTTACGGTTACGGCGATATCACGGGAGCGTGGTACAGCCGACCTGATCCGTTTCACAATCGGCAGCCTTCCGTGTCGAAGGAGGAGGCCTATCGGGCTGGGGGATCCAGTGATTGCCGCGACCTTTGACCGCGTCTTGACATTTCTCGCAAGGTCGCTGAAGCCATAGAAGGTCGGCGCGCGAACGTTAGCCTCCGATAATCAGCGCACTGTGACATTGCTACGAGGCCGGGTTCCAATACCTATTCCAGGATCGTGCACCTTTCACTAAGTTCACATAGCCGTTCGGAGTGACGGGAGTTCCAGAGCATGAACTCAAACAAGACCGCTTCACAACGCGCAAACCCCGAACGAGCGAAAAGAAACCGCGCTTCAATTAGTCCGTTCTTCATCGTTCAGGACGTGCAGGCCTCGATCTCCCACTACATCGAGCGCTTCGGCCGCGGCGTAGCAGGGTGGCGGTGCGCGAAAAAATGTGTGACTGACCCGAGCAACGGCCACGCCATCACGGCCGAATCGGATGGAGCTAGATTGGTGGCACCTCGATGCCGTGCTTCTGTGCGATCGCGACGATTCTCTCTAGCTCCGACCGCTCTGGCGGCGCAGGCCGGACCGACGGGTCTGTTGCAGGCCTGCCAGCCTCTTCGATGAACCGTTCCACTCCTGCCGGTGACTGAATCACAAGAGCTCGCGCCGAAGCGCCTCCGCCAGCGCGATGGGTGTGAACCACGCCTTTTGGAAGATAAACGAATGCTCCGGCGCCAGCCGTAAACGCCTGGCCGGCCAACGAGAAGTCGAAGGTGCCCTCGAGGATGTAGAAACTCTCGTCGCTGTTGCGATGGATGTGAGGCGGTGGACCGAGCTCGGGTCCCGCCGCAAGCTCTGCGACGGTGAACGCTCCGTTGGTATCGTCGCCGCCGACCTTGAACGTGTGCAGATCAGTCAGCAGCCAAAAAGACTTCCCTTCGCCTCTGCCGACGTGAACCCCGCCTTGCGTCAATGATGCTTGCGACACGGTCAGTCTCCTCTCTCAAATGTCGGGAGCGCCCGACGGATCCGGATCAGCCGCCGTCGGAAGACACGTCAGAAGCTTACTCTGTTCTAGCCCGTCGGCAGCACCCCAGCGCTCTGCACTCCGCGCACCCCAAGACATACGCCTGAGGTCGTCCCGCTTGCAGCGATCTGATACGACAAGGAGGACACCCATGGGTATCCTGTCGTGGATTGTTTTTGGCCTCGTGGTGGGGATTATTGCGAAGCTGCTGACCCCAGGCCGTGATCCGGGAGGCTTCATCGTGACCGTTCTGCTGGGCATCGCGGGTGCGCTGCTCGGCGGTTTCATCGGCCGAGCCATCGGATTCTACGGTCCCAATCAAGCAGCAGGATGGCTGATGTCGATCGCGGGAGCAATCGTGCTGCTGGTGCTCTACCGGCTGGTTGCGCCGCGGCGGGCCTGAGCCAGATCGGCGGCGTCCACCATCGCCTGAATCAGGTCGTCTGCCGTGAACGGGCGGCTCAGGGCGATCCCTTCGTCCGCGATCGCGGCTCCAGCGTCGCACATGCGCACAACCTGGAGGTCCGGGCAGTAGCGGCGGAGCCGCTCCGCGATCGCGAGCCCGGGCCCTTCCGCCATCTGATTCTCGATGATGAGCACGTCGAACGTGTTTGCGTACATGCACGCGAGCGACGCGTGGCCCGCGTGGAGCGCAGTTGTGACGCCGCAGCCGGCCTTCGCCAGCACACGCGCCGCCACGGCGCACAGATCGGCATCGTGACTGACGAACAACACTGAAGACATGAGCGGTACCCGTCGTATCGCAAGCGGAGTACCGTGATTTTTCCGCGGATTTCCTTCAAATCCATGGCGGGCGGGCCGGACACTGTTTCGTTTCTGCACGCGGATCACGAAAAAGAGCAAGTGCCTCGGCTATTAGCGTCACCGCCGGAGGCCGCGGAGCGACCGAAGAGTACGGAGGCAACGGACCAGATCACCACGGAGAAACGAGGAACGGAGACGAACGGAACGTGGTCCGCCAGGCGACGGGGCGCGCTCGCGAGTCGCAGAAGCAAACGACTTCAGATCGACCGCCGCGTGTTTCTGTGAGTCGCGCGTTCTCCCATCCGGCCGCGGGCCGACTGCGGCGGACGCGCTCGTCCCCGTTTCCTCCGTTCCGTCGGGCGCCTCCGTCCTGGACCTCGATCCGCTCAGATTCTTTCAATCGATGGTATGCAGTTGAAAAAAACCTGTGTATCATCAGCCAACGTGAGTACCCCGACAACCCGAGCTCGTACCTGGCAGGCGGGAGAGATCTTCACCGTCAGCGACGCCACGGAACTGTACGAGGTGGATCGCTGGGGCAAGGGCTACTTCTCGATTTCCAACGACGGCCATGTCCTCGTCCACCCGACCAAGGACACCTCCCGCGCGATCGACCTGAAGCAGCTGACCGATCATCTGATGCTTCGCGGGATCGGGCTGCCGGTGCTCGTCCGGTTCACCGACATCCTGCGTCATCGCGTCGGCGACATCCATAACGCCTTTCGGGCGGCGATTAACCAGCACTCGTACGAGGGTAAATACGTCTGCGTTTACCCGATCAAAGTAAATCAGCAGCGGCAGGTCGTGGAAGAGGTCCTCGACTTCGGACGCGAGTATGGCTTCGGGCTGGAAGCCGGCTCGAAGCCGGAGCTCCTGGCGGTGATGGCGCAGGCCTACAACGACACGCCCATCATCTGTAATGGCTTCAAGGACGCCGAGTTCATCGAGATGGCGATGCTGGCCCAGAAAATCGGGCGAAACGTCATCCCCGTCGTCGAGAAATACACGGAATTGGGCCTGATTCTGAAGTACGCCGACAAGGTCGGCGTCAGGCCGCAGATCGGGATGCGGGTCAAGCTGGCGGCCCGCGGCAGCGGCCGATGGCAGGGTTCGGGCGGCTACCGCTCCAAGTTCGGCCTCACTGTCGCCGAGGTCCTGCGCGGGCTCGACGAGTTGAAGGTGCTCGGGATGCAGGACTGCTTCAAGCTCCTGCACTTCCACCTTGGCAGCCAGATCCCGAACATCCGCATCGTCAAGGCCGCCCTGAACGAGGCGGCGCGCGTCTACACCGAGCTGGTGAAGGCCGGTGCGGGCCTCGAGTACATCGACGTCGGCGGCGGGCTCGGCGTCGACTACGACGGGTCCCAGACCAACTTCGAATCGAGCGTCAACTACACGCTCGAGGAATACGCGAACGACGTCGTCTATCACGTCCAGACCGTCTGCGACGATGCCGGCGTGAAGCATCCGACCATCGTGTCGGAGAGCGGGCGCGCCATCGTCGCGTATCACAGCGTGCTGATTTTCAATGTCCTGGGCGTATCGGCGTTCGGCGAGGAGAAGATCCCCGACGCGATTTCCCCCGACGAAGCCGAACAGCCGGTGATCGATCTCCTCGAGACCTACCAAAGCCTGTCGGTCCGCAACGCGCTCGAGAGCTACCACGACGCGCAGCAGGCGCTCGACATGGCGATGAATCTGTTCACCGGCGGCTACCTGCCGCTCGATCAGCGCTGCCAGGCCGAGAACCTGTACTGGGCGATCCTCGTGAAGCTCAAAAAGCTCGTCGCGCAAATGGAGGACATCCCCGAGGATCTCCAGGCGCTCGACGATGCGATGGCCGACACGTATTTCTGCAATTTCTCCCTGTTCCAATCGATTCCGGACAGCTGGGCGATCAAGCAGCTCTTTCCCGTGATGCCGATACACAACCTCAATCGCGCACCGAGCCATCACGCGGTGCTCGGCGACATCACGTGCGACTCAGACGGCAAGATCGATTCGTTCATCGATCGGCGCGACGTCAAGAAGACGCTGCCGCTGCACACCGTCAACGGCGAACCGTATTACCTTGGTGTGTTTCTCGTCGGCGCGTACCAGGAAATCCTCGGTGATCTGCACAACCTCTTCGGCGACACGCATGCCGTGCACGTCAGCCTCGACGACAGCGGCAACGTGGTGCTCGACGCGGTGATCAAGGGAGACACCGTCCGCGAGGTCCTCGACTACGTCGAATTCGACGCGGAGATGCTGGTGCGGAAGCTCCGGCAGGACGTAGAGCTGGCCGTGCGCGAAGGACGTCTCACCTACGAAGAGTCAGGCCACCTGCTGGAGTTCTACGAAGAGGGACTTCAGGGGTATACCTACCTCGAAGAGCCGCGCGAGCGCTGAATTCCAGTTGGCAGTTGGCAGTTGCCAGTTGCCAGGACCCGAGTCAGCTAGCGGCCCGCGTTCGCGGATTTCGCCGCCGGATCCTTGCCGATCGTGACAAGCACCGTGCGGTGTGACGCGTTGCCCGCGTGGTCGGAGCAGGTGACGTTCAGGCTGTAAACGGAGCCATTGCTCGCGCGGACGCTTGCCGTGAACGCACCCGTGATCGCCGCACTGCCCGGCGCGCCGCCGGTAATCGACGTCAGCGCGCACGCCGGCGTGGCGTCCACGTCGTCGGTGGCACCCACCGAGACGACGACATCCGTCATCTTCTGGTTCGGTGGCCAGACGAACGACGGCGACGCCGACAGGCTCGTGATCACGGGCGCCGTCGTGTCGGGAGGCACGACCACGTTGACCGAGCCGGTGCTGTGGTTGCCGGCCGCGTCGAAACAGGTCGCGGTCAGCGTATAGGTCCGGCCGCCCGTCGCGCGCAGAACCGCGAACAGCGCGCCCGTGATGCTGTAGTCGGCCGACGTCCCCGCAGTGCTCGCGATACCCGACAGCTTGCAGGCCGGAGCATCGCCGGAGTCATCCGTCGCTGCGATCGCCGTCGTCACCGCCACCAGCGCGTCGTTGGGCGGCCAGATCGTGGACGGCGAGGCCGTAAAGGTCGTGATGACCGGCGGGGTCGTATCGGGCGGAACCACGACATTGACGCTGCCGTTGGCCGAATTGCCCGTCGCATCGTGGCACGTGACCGTCAGCGTATACGTCGCACCGCCTGTCGCGCGCACCGACGCGGCGAGCGGACCAGTCATGCTCGAGTCGCTGGAGGCGCCGCCACCGATCGACGTCAGCGTGCACACCGGCGATGGATCCTTGTCGTCGGTCGCGGTCACCGCGATGGCAACCGGAACCATCGCCTCGTTCGGCGGGACGATGCTGGAAGGCGTTGCGCTGAGCGACGTGATGGTTGGCGCCGTGTGGTCCGTCGCGGCGGGCGTCAGGCGGAACACACCCGGCGCGCCGTTGAAGAGACCGTCGCCGACGATCTGACCGGCGGTGTTGATGCCCTTCGCCTCGAAGAGGACCCAACCGGAGCCCGCAGGGAGGAGGGTGCCGAGATCGACCGCGCCGTTCGCGTCGGTGTAAAGGAGTGCGTGCGACGCGCCATCGGACGCCGAGATGAACCATCCCGCGCTCGCGCCGCCGGCAATCGACTCGACGTTGCCGAAGACCGAATCCAGCGCTCCCTCGAGGTTCAGCAGTTGCGAAGGCGCGAGAAAACGAAATGCGTGGAACACTCCGCCGCCCACCGCGAATCCGCCGATGTGGCCCGCGTCATCGATCGCGCATGCCTGGCTAAAACCGGTCGGTCCATCGAACGAACCGGCATCGGCCGTCGTCAATCCGTCGGCATCGATCCGGTAGGCGTGCATGAAGCCGTCAATAGTCGTCGACGCGCCCGCGGTCTGTCCGCTGCTGTTGATGCCGCACGCGATCGCGAATGAGCCGCCGAGCGTGGGAAGTTCAACGGCGGGAAGTCCCGGACTCGCGCGCCATCCACGGGAGCCGCGTGGTGTGTCGGAGTAGCCCGCGACGTCGCCGTTGTCGTTGATCGCCATCCCCAGGGTGCCGGTGCCCTGCGGCAAAGGCGCGATGTCCTCGAGCCCGGTACCATCACGATACCGGAACGCGTGCGTGCCCGTTGAGGTCTGGTAGTACCCGCTGAGATCGCCGTGGACGTTGATGCCGGTCGCGACGCTTCCGGCGGCGAGACCTGGCAGATATGCCCAACCCACGCCATCGGTGTAACGCACCGCGCGCGAGCCCGAAGATCCATTGACGTAGCCGGAGATCTGGCCGGAAGCGTTAATGCCGGTCACCGCCGGGACAAGTCCATCGATCGTCCCAAGGGTGTCCACAGTGTACGAAACGGCATCTGCCCTCAGCGCCGAGCGCCAGGGGAACAGCACGAGCAGGGCCGCTACGGCCGCAAGTGTGTATCGCTTCATCAGCGACCTCCCTGCGAGCCTAGCTGAGCAACGTCGGTACCTCCTGTCGAGGTCCGACAAACAACTCCCTATATTTCAGCCGTTTACACGGAAATCTCGCAGTGTGTGCGGAGCGGTGCGCACGCCGTGACCCATCACGAAATAGAACACAGAATCACCGTTGCGTCTTGAACATTTGGTCGCGTCTGGCCTTGAACTCGTTGCCCGGTTTCCAGTCGGGGAATTTGTCCGCGTTGGCCACGCGATAGCCAACCGCCATCACGAGCTGGGCGTCCTGCGCCGTCCCCCCCAAATCCCAGTCCGGCTGCACTTCGTCCGACGGCTGGTGATAGTGATGCGCCTCGTAGTCATCCAGTTTGCTTTTCAGGTAATCGGCCGGCTTGCCCGATTCCGGCGCGGTCTCGACGCCGCTCTCCGTATACAGCGCCGGCACGCCTTGTTTCGCGAAGTTGAAATGATCGGACCTGTAGTAGAAGCCTTTCTCCGGCTGCGGATCCGGGCGCAGCGTGCGTCCCTGCTCCTGCGCCGCCTGCCGCAGGTAGTCGTCGAGATCCGACGCGCCCATCCCGATGACGGTAACGTCCTTCGAGCGCGCGTACACATTCGGTTCATCGATATTGATCTCCGCCAGTGTCTTCGCGAGCGGATAGAGGGGCATCACGGTGTAGTACTGCGATCCGAGTAGGTTCTGCTCTTCCGCGGTCACCAAGAGAAAAAGAACCGATCGCTTCGGCGGTCGCACTTTCGTGAACGCGCGCGCCACTTCCAGCACGGTCGCGACGCCCGCGGCATTGTCGCGCGCGCCGTTGTAAACGTTGTCGCCATTCACCGGCAGGCCGATGCCGAGATGATCCCAGTGCGCGGTGTAGATCACGTACTCGTCCTTGAGCGACGGATCGCTGCCTTCCAGCTTCGCGACCACGTTGTGCGAGTCGATCGTGCGCAGCGTATTGTGGATCCCCATCGTCGCGGTGACGCCGAGCGGCACGGGCCTGAAGTCCTTGCTGACGGCGCGCTTCTTCAGGGCATCGAAGTCCTGACCGGCCAGGGAGAACAGCTTCCGCGCGGCATCGACGGTGATCCAGCCTTCGATGTTCACGCGGCCCATGTTCTTGTCGGGTGTAATGACGTCGAATTTTTCGCCGAGATTCCCCTGCACCACCGAGAAGGGGTACGCCGCGGGCCCGGTCTCGTGAACGATGAGCACGGCGGCCGCGCCCTTGCGCGCGCCTTCTTCGAACTTGTACGTCCACCGCCCGTAGTAGGTCATCGCCTTGCCGCCGAACATCTTCGGATCCAGCTTCGACGGATCGGACGGATCGGGAATCGGCGGATCGTTGACGAGCACGACAACGGTCTTGCCTTTGACGTCGACGCCCTTGAAATCGTCCCATCCGTACTCGGGCGCTTCGGCGCCGTAGCCGGCGAATACGACCTCGGAATTCGCGATCAACGCGCCGTCCGCCACATGCTTCGACCACGCGACGACGTCGTCTTTCCACGCCAGCGTCAGCGTCTGGGAGCTTTTCGTGAAGGTGAGCGGCTTCGCCTCGGATCCGGTGATCCCGACAAGCGGGACCTTCTGCACGTACGTGCCGTCCGGATTGCCGGGCTCGAGTCCGATGTCCTTGAACTGCGTCTGGAGATAGCTGACGGTGATGGCTTCGCCGACGCCGCCAGGCGGGCGCCCCTGCAGCTTGTCCAACGACAGCACCTTGACGTGCCGGAGGATGGCCGCCGGATCGATTTCGGGCAGCGCCGACACCGGAATGCCAGGAGCGCTGGCTTCACGACCGCATCCGGCCGTCAACGCGGCCGTAATGATGATGGCTGACGTTGCGCGAGGGAGAATGAACATAGCCACATTGTATGAGATACAAACACGCCCACGTGGCGCTCGAACGGCCGTTGTCGAAGCTGGGTCTCGCATCGCGTACGCAGGCGCAGCAGCTGATTCGCGCCGGACAGGTGACCGTCAACCGGCAGCTGGTCACGGACCCGCTCGACGCGGTGAATCCGGATATCGACGCGATTGCGCTGCGCGGCGCGTCGGCGTCTCCGTATGCGTGGCGGACGATCGCGTTTCACAAACCGCGTGGAGTCGTCACCACGCGGCGGGATCCGCAGGGACGCCGGACCGTCTTCGACGTCCTGGGCAGGGCGGCGAGGGTCTGGTCGCCGTGGGCCGCCTGGATGTCGCGACCGCCGGCCTGCTGCTCCTGACGACGGATACGCAGCTTGCCGAGTACCTCACGAATCCAAAGAACGCCCTCGTGCGGCGCTATGTCGTCACCGCACGCGGCGAGGTGACGGGCGAGGCGTGCCGGGCCCTCGAGCGCGGTGTGGACGGGCTGCGCGCCAGCTCCGTCCGCGTCCGCTAGCGCTCGCGGCGCGAAACGCACCTGATCGTCGAGCTGACGGAAGGGAAGAATCGCGAGATCCGCCGCCTCTTCGCCGGCCGACGCGGAGGTGACGCGGCTGCTCCGCGTCGCGTACGGACCGATCGAGCTCGGGCGCCTGCAGCCCGGCGAGTGGCGAGAGGTCACGCGCGACGAGTTTTCTCGTCTGTGATCGGGCGCTCCAGGTCCCCCACGCGCAGCCAGCGATAGCCGTACGGCTCCAGCTGGATCCGATGATGGCCGTCCTCGCCGGCGTCGCTGCGGTCCTGCGACAGCAGGTTCGTGAGGCGTCCGCCCTCGGGTCCATCGACGCGCAACCGCACGGCGCAGGGCTTGTCGAGAAAATTGTGCAGCGTGATTGTCGAACGTCCGTTCCAGTCGTACCGGATCCCGAGCACGCCGTCCGGCAGGCGCGGCAGGATCTTCCATGCGCCCCAGCTGATCTCCGCGCACTCCTTGCGGGTGCGGATAATCCGCTCCGTCCAGTTGAGCAGCGAGTTCGGATCGCGGCGCTGGTCCGCGACGTTCACCCGCTTGTAGCCGTAAATCGGATCGCGGACCGCCCGCCGGATCGGCCGCGCCGCGGTCGTAAAGCCGCCGTGACGATCGTGCGACCATTGCATCGGCGTGCGCGCGGCGTACCGCTCCGGGAGCGTGAGGTCGTCGCCCATGCCGATTTCGTCGCCATACCGGATGACCGGCGTGCCGGGCAGCGTAAACATCAGCGAGTTCGCGAGCTCAATCCGGCGGCGATCGTTGTTGAGCATCGGCGCGAGACGGCGGCGGATGCCGCGGCCGTAGAGCTGCATGTCCGGGTCTGGCGCGAACGCCTCGAACACGCGCTGACGCTGGCGTTTGGTCAGGCGGCCGAGATCGAGCTCGTCGTGCGTGCGCAGGAAGATCCCCCACTGGGCGGCATACGGCCGCTCGTACGTCGCCAGCAGCGCGTCCTTCAGCGGCTGGGTCTCGCCGGTCGCGAGCGTATAGAAGATGCGCTGGTTCACCCAGAAGTTCAGCATCATCTGCATCCGATCGCCGGTCTCCCCGAAGTACTTCATGCTCTCGCCCGGCGGCACGTTCGCCTCGGCGAGCAGCATGGCGTCGCCACGGCGCCACTGCATGAAGTCGCGCATCTCGTGCAGCAGCTCGTAGTCGCGGGTCGCCGCGACGCCCGCTCCCTTGCGCTCGATCAGGAAGGGCACTGCGTCCATACGGAAACCGGACACGCCCAGCTCCAGCCAGAACCCCATGATCCGGTTGATCTCTTCCTTGACAGCCGGGTTGTGCGTGTTCAGATCCGGCTGGAAATCGTAGAAGCGGTGAAAGTAATACTCGCCCGAGACCGAATCGCGCGTCCACGTCGCGCTCTGCACGCCCGGAAACACCATGCCCCTGTCCCAGCGGGGGGGCCGTCGCTTCGACCAGACGTAGTAGTTGTGGTACGGCGAATTGCGATCCGTGCGCGCCGCTTTGAACCACGGATGCCGATCCGAGGTGTGGTTCACGACGAGATCGACGATCACGCGGAGCCCAAGCTGGCGCGCCTGGTTGATGAACTCGACGTACTCGCCGAAGGTCCCCGTCCGCGGGTGCACGCCGTAGTAGTCCGTCACGTCATAGCCGTCATCCTTGTTCGGGGACCTGTAGAACGGCAGCAGCCAGATGCATGTCACGCCGAGGCCGGAGAGGTAGGACAGCCTGTCCGTCAATCCGACGAAATCGCCGACACCGTCGCCGTTCGAGTCGAGAAACGTCTCGACGTTCAGGCAGTAAATGACGGCGTTCTTGTACCAAAGGTCATGAATCACCACGGCTGAAGTGAGCAAGCGACATTCCAACCTCCAGCCCAGGCTCCGGTTCCCAACCTCAAACACTCTCGCGCGTCTAAGCCCATCGCTGCGCCGCGCGCCGGGCTTCGCGGCCGTCGCGATCCTGACGCTCGCGCTCGGGATCGGCGCGAACACGGCGATTTTCAGTGTGATCAACACCGCACTCCTACGGCCGCTGCCGTACGGGGACGGAGATCGACTGGTGTTCGTGTGGAACACCCATGACGGCTCCCGCGAGAGATGTTCGGGAAGGGTTGATCGAGTAAGCTCCACGCGATGCCGAAGACCCTTTCCGCGGTCGCGTTCGGCGTCATGGTGGTCGGACTCGTCGGGTTGTATTACCTGCACGCGCTGTTCGGCAGGGAGCCGATCGCGATCGCGGTGCAGGTTGCCGCGGTGCTCCTGATGATCGCCGCGCGGCTCACGTTCGGCGGGCGCAGCTTTCACGCGACGGCCAATCCGACAGAAGGTGGTGTGGTGCAGACGGGACCGTACGCCTACGTGCGCCATCCGATTTATGCGGCGGCCATCTACATCGCGTGGGCGGGCGCGCTCGATCGCTTCTCGTGGACAACCGCCGCATGCGCGGCGCTGGTGACCGTAGGCGGGTTCATTCGCATGTCGCTCGAGGAGCGGATGCTCGTGACGCGTTATCCCGAGTATCGCGCCTACATGACGCGCGTGCGGCGGATTGTTCCGTTCGTGTATTAGAGAGCCCGGTTGTGGAGTCCCTCTAGTGGCGAACACGTGGGCATTCGTTTGGCGACGTGCCGGCGGAGGCTGCGGAGTTTCGGGTTGAGGTAGCCAAACCAAGGCGGCCACGGACGACACGGACGC
>WNGL01001457.1_pt1 | contig 35181 bp, 25 predicted proteins | sample 5400591 | NCBI WGS metagenome assembly WNGL01 (sample SAMN13153377, study PRJNA577476) | soil metagenome | isolation source: 80 cm soil or saprolite under Garry oak tree replicate 1 | place: USA:California | collected 2016-06-15
TTGCAGAGCACTCCTGTACGCTTTGCGAATCGGAGAATTCTCTTATGCAGTTTGCTTGATGAGGTGGCAGCTACAACCAAGAAGCAGTTGGCCAAATCCACGTCATGAAATTTCCTCTTCCGCAGCGAAGTCCTTTGCGCGCCCACCCCTGTATCTTGGCCGCCGCGCGGGGCGCCACTGCTTGCACGCTGGCTCCTGCATCGAGCAGGCTGGCGATTTTCGATTCGCCGATTTCGCCAGCCCCGACAACAAGGCATTTTCGTCCTTTCAGTTTGAGGAGAGCGGAAAGTCTTTCCATCTACTTATTACTCCCAGTACTTGCTCGTCCTATGTCACTCGGTTACGGCCCAGGTGAAACGACTTCCTTTGTTCTGGTCGCGCCCATTTGACTACGGAAAAGACTGTACGCAAGGCTTCGATGCCGTAATTCACACCTCACTTCGCGCCTGCACAATCTCAAGCCCGGATAAAAATTAGAAAAAAGCCTTGCTTATGAAACTACATTTAGATACGGTACCGGCAACTGTGGGGTGTGGTCGGCCCATGCGTTTTTCATTCCTGCCGGGTACCTCTCAAAAATTGATGGAGGTGTGTGTATGTCTCGCCTGAGAATCGTATTTCTTATGAGCGTGGTGGCGGTATTCGTTTTGTTGTTGACGAGTATTTCGATGCGCGCACAAACGGCATCCACCTCGACGGTTGCCGGCACGGTTTTTGACACAAGTGGCGCCTCAGTTCCGAACGCCAAGGTGGAACTTCTCGACAAAGATACCGAAGCAAAAGCTACGACAACAACCGGTGAGGATGGGCACTATATGTTTTCGGCCGTGCGACCGGGGAATTACAAGATCACGGTCACGGAGTCGTGCAAGTGACAGCTGGCACCGGCGTCGAACTACAAACGATGAATGCCAGCGTCGGAAACGTCTTGGACGAGAATCTGCTTTCGCAATTGCCGACTCTCAACCGCGATGCTACGTCTTTGCTCTTGCTCCAGCCCATGGCCATTCCAGGGTTCAACGGCCCGGGCGGAAGCGGCGAGTCAAACAATAATGGCGGCGCGGTAGCCGGAGCGCGTGCCGACCAGAACACATTTATGATTGACGGCGGTGACGCCACTAGCAACATGGAAGGCGGCGGGGGCTACAACACGGGCTTTCAGGCTACTCCCCGCGCCGTAGTTCCTACTCCGGTCGAAAGCTTGGAAGAATTTCGCGTACAGACGAACAACGCGGGTGTCGATTACTCGCGCTCGGGCGGCGCCGAGGTGCAAATGGTTACGCGCAGAGGTACCAACGCTTGGCATGGTGCCGGCTACTGGTACCACCAGAACGACGAGCTGAACGCCAACGATTGGTTCCGTAACAACGGCTTCGGCGACCCGAGTGCGGCGCCCGTTACAAATCCCGAATGGCGAGACAACCGCTACGGCGGCCGACTTGGCGGTCCTATCTGGAAAGACCGCACATTCTTCTTCTTGCATGAGGAAGAGCGTCATTTCTTTACGCAATCGGTTTTCTCTCGTCTGGTGCCCACTGCGGCGCTTCGCGCCGGAATCCTGAGGTTCAAAGATGGCACGGGTGTGGTCAACTCCTACAATCTGAATGGATCCGCAGTAATCGATCCGGACACAGGTGCCTCCGTTCCATCGAGTGGCCTCGACCCCCGTGGGCTCGGCGTCAGTCCCGCGATTGCTGCCACCTGGGCTCTGCTGCCTTTGCCCAACGATTTTTCAGGAGGCGACGGTCTGAGGTCGGCCTTCTTCACTTCCAGCTCATCCAATACGACCAACGAACACTTCGCGGTGGCCAGAATCGACCACAAAATCAGCGACAAGTTGGACTTCATGGTTTCCTACCGTTTCGGGAAATCCGAGATCGTGCCGGCAAACATTCAGGAAGACATCGGCGGCATCACCCCCGGTTGTAAACCGGCAGTGCCGTGCGCCATCGCACAGCGTCCCTTACAACCGCGCTATCTGGTTACCGGACTCACTGCGCGTCTCACTCCCAACGTCGTGAACGATTTTCACTTTAATTGGCTCCGTCACTGGTGGTCATGGATAGCTCCGGGTGCGCGCATCCTTCCGATTTCGTCCTCATTGAGTGACACACCCATCCAGATTTGGCAGGAGAGCCGCGTCAACGGAATGGTGCCGATCAACTTGAACACGCAACAGGCACGCGAGCGCGCCTGGAACGGCCAAGACTACACCTTTACTGACAACTTAAGCTGGATCAGGGGCAAGCACGTCTGGAGTTTCGGCGGTCGTGCTCAAATCGAGCACTTTCTGCACATTCGCGACGACAAAGTGGTGGGTGGTATTGCTACCCCCCTCTACTTCGCGGCTTACGGCGGCGATTTCACCAGCGTGAAGCCCGTCAGCCTCGGCGCTTCTCCGCCTCTATGCGCCGATAATACGACCGGCACGAATTGCCTTCGGCCGCAAGACACCACCAACTGGAATCGCGCCTACGTATCCACTTTGGGAATCATCGAAAGCGGTACCCAAGTCCTGACTCGGGACGGCAATCTAAACGCGCAGCCGCCGCTCACTCCGATCATTCAACACGAAAACGTGCTCAGCTACGAGTTTCACTTCAGCGATACTTGGCGTATCAAGCCCTCTTTGACGTTCACGTATGGGTTGACGTGGGGCGTGCAGATGCCCCCGTACGACCCCACGGGCAAGACGGCCATGATGATCGACGTCAGCAGCGGCTCGGTCATTTCAGCGACCACCCTGCTGAAGGCCAAGGAGCAGGCTGCATTGGCTGGGGAGGTCCTAAACCCGACACTCGGGTTTGTCCCCATCAAGGCAACGGGCCGTAAATATCCCTACGATCCCGATTACACGAACTTCGGGCCGCGTCTGGCACTTGCGTGGAACCCGAATTTTAGCGATGGCTTCCTGCACACGCTCTTTGGCAGCCGCAAGACGGTTATTCGCGGCGGCTGGGCACGCGCCTTCGATCGCATCAACGGCGTTGGCGTTGTTCTCACGCCTGCCTTGGGTATCGGCTTCGGCGATCTTTCTGTTTGTCGCAAGCCCAGCCTCACAGGGGTTTGCGAGGCCGGCGGTACCGCCGCAAGTACCTTTCGCATCGGCGTCGACGGTAACCACCTCGACATGCCACCACTGCCTGCCCTCGGCGCCGGCGGAGTCATAATCCCAGGCGTGAACAGTATCTATGAAAATAGAGACTTCCGGCTCGATCCCCGTCGTCAGATCGGTGGCACGGATATGTTCGACCTTACCATCCAACGTGAGCTCCCCGGAAACCTGCTGCTCGAAGTAGGTTATGTTGGTCGTCTGGCTCGGGACCTGACGCAGAACATCGACCTCAACCATGTCCCGTACATGTTCACTCCTAAAGGCGTGAAGCAGAGCTACGCGCAGGCGTTCGATGCCGTCGCGGCGCAAATCCAGAACGGTGTCGCTCCCGGTGTGGTCACTCCACAACCCTGGTTTGAGTTTATGCTTGGGGCGGGTGGTACGGTTGCTGCCGCAAAAAGTGAGGAGGGTTACTTCGCCACACACGGTGCCGGAGCTGCCTGGCTTGATCTCGAGTCGAGCTTCGTTACCGGACCGATGACGGCTTCCGCCAACCAGATTGCATCCATTGACTGGACTCTGAGCAACGGACACTCGAACTACAATGCAGGATTCATTACGTTGCGCAAACGCCCGGCCCACGGGCTTACCTTTGACCTGAACTATACGCTTTCGCACTCTCTCGACACGCTTGGCCTTACGCAGGAGAACACCTGCGCCATTACGGACGCTTATTTCGTGAACCGCAGCTACGCTCCCTCCTTGTTCGATCGGCGGCACATCTTTAACGCGCTGGTCACTTACGAGTTGCCGCTCGGAAAAGGTAAGGGCTTTGCCACAAGCGGAGTAGCCGATAAAGTGCTCGGCGGCTGGTCCGTTTCCGGCGTTTACACTTTGGGGACTGGACTGCCTATGATGGTATACGACTTCGGAGCCTGCGGCTCTGAGTTCGGGAGTACTCCGTTCAACGGCGCGCCGGTCGGGCTCATTAAGACCTCCTCCGGCTCCATCAGCACATCACGCCACAACAACCCGACCATAAACAACTTTGGCACGAACAGCGGTCCAGGTGGCTTTCCGAATGCCTTCGCCAACCCGGATGAAGTGCGGGCGCAATTCCGTTATCCGACGTTTGCGGATAATCGCATGGGACTGGGTGCCGTCCGCGGCCTCTTGCGCTGGAACTTCGATTTCGGCCTCTCGAAGACAACCCGGATTACGGAACGCTTCTCGACTCGGTTCGACGTGCAGTTCGTCAATGCCTTCAACCATCCGATGCTCGGCGGTGGCACATCCGGCCAATACTTCAACGCGGAGGCTAACGCAGATATCTCAACTCCTGAGACGTTTGGTGTCTTGGGCCAGCAATTCAACTCACCGCGCTACATCCAGATCGGCCTGCGGTTCGACTTCTAAAGAGAAGCCAACCTCAGATTACTCGGGGGTCAGGTCGTCTCGATCTGACCCTCTTTTTTATCTATCATCTTTTCTATGAGCTGGTAACTTCCATCTGGTCGCGACAAAACCTATGAATGGATCTGCTGAAAAGCCGAACCGCAGGGATTTTCTTCGTACGTCTCTTCTTAGCGGTGGCGTGTTTCTCTCCGGCTTTGACAAGCTGACAGGACTTACAGCATCCGGCAGCACTAGAATCGACGCTTTCGCAGGAGGCCAGCTGCTCGGGTCACTCGGTTTTATAGGCGAAAACCGCGCACCGCTGAATTCCATCATCGGCGTGGGCTTGGATGCGCGGCTCTACACCGATCTTTCCCCATTCACACCAGAGCGACATGTTACGCGAACAGAAGAATTTTATCTTCGTACCGGTGCTTCCGAGCGCCTTGAACCCCAGAAACCCTGGTCGATACAGCTAAGAGGACTGGTTGAACGACCAGTCGATCTCGCAGTCGATGAGCTGAGGAGCAGCACAAAGCCCATGGGTTTGCATCTGATGGAGTGCTCGGGCAACGCGCGGGCGACCCGATTCGGCATGATTAGTGTGGCAGATTGGGCAGGTGCATCGATCTGTGCGATGATTGAGGCCAAGGCAAAGCCGCGAACCGAACACGTGATCATTTCGGGATTCGATGACTATCCAAAGAGTTCGATGACGTCGGTTCCGGGCGCCGAATGGATGTTCACCCTAAGTCAACTCAAGGCTTCCAAAGCCTTTCTGGCGACTGAGATGAACGGCCAAGCTCTTTCTAGAGATCACGGTCGACCGGTCCGACTCGTTGTGCCGGGCTGGTATGGATGTACATGTATCAAGTGGGTGAACGCTGTGACGTTCACGGACGAGAACGCCGCCGCGACGTCGCAGATGCAAGAGTTTGCGGCACGAACGCATCAGCAAGGCGTTCCAAAATTAGCGAGGGACTATCGTCCAGCGACAATCGACCAAGCGGCCATGCCGATTCGAGTCGAAAAATGGCTGGTGCGTGGCAAAATCAAGTACCGTGTTGTGGGAATCCTATGGGGTGGTTCGCAGCTGGTCAAGACCTTGGAAATACGCTTCAACCCAGAAGAGGACTACATGCGGGTCGATGACTTTTCGCATACCACGAACGATCCATGGAGCTTCTGGTCACATGCGTGGACGCCCAAGACTGTGGGAACCTACATGATTCGGTTGCGCGTAACGGATCCAATCATTGAAACAAAGCGGCTCGACTCCGGATATTACGTTCGTACCGTCGAGGTGAGAGAAATTTGAGAATCGAACTCCGGCGAAACCGGGTTGCCGGTCATAGCGACGACAATTGTGGCAGGGCCAGCGATAACACAGGCGGTCGTGCATTGCAGTTCATCGCTCACCTGGCAATCGCGGGCATTTTCGTCTTAGCAGCGTGCCTCGCGCCTGCACTGGCGCAGCATGAGAGCCACAGCGGAGATGACTCTGTCGGCTGGGTGCCGCTGGAGATTCTAGAACGGCCCGTCCAACTCCGGAGCGATATCGGGAATCTCCACGAAAAAGTGACGACGAACTCAGCGGAAGCCCAGGCTTTTTACGATCAGGGAATTAACTATCTTAGTTCCTACGTCTGGATCGAGGCGGCCCGCTCCTTTCACCAGGCGTTGCGACTGGATCCGTCTTTGGCGGCTGCGTATGCTGGCCTGTGCGATGTTTACGTGCAGCTCCAGGATGTGGCGGCGGCACGCGCAGCAATCGATAAAGCGCAAGCTCTTTCAGGCCCGATCACTGAAGCTGAGCGGCAGCGGATTGAAATCCGCGCCCGACAGGTGGGATTCCTCGAAGACAAGCAGAACCTCGACAAATTCGTAGCGTATCGTAAAGCCATTTACGATGCCTTAATGGCGACGTTTTACCAAACAGCATTGGTAGTTTCTCCGAATAATTCGGCTGCGCATCATTATTTGGCTCATTCCTACGAAAACATCGGACGTACCGAAGAAGCGCTTTTTCACAGTGAGGCGTACCTGCGCACATCTTCCTCCATTCCGCACGCGCATCACATGCGCGGGCATGAACTCCGTCGAGCCGGCCGCATCGAGGGTGCAATCGAAGAGTTCCGCACGGCGAATAACCTGGAGAATGCGTACTATCGTGCCGAGCACATTCCCGCTCAGTACGATTGGCACCGCGCTCATAACCTGAACCTTCTTGCGATGTGCCATCAATTGCTAGGACAAATGAAAGTCGCGGAACAACTCCTGCGAGAGTCGTTCTTACTGCCTGGGCACGGTGAACTCGCGGAGTTTGGCCGCAAACAATTGCCGGAGTTTCTGCTGGCTCGAGGCCGTGCGCAGGAAGCCTTCGAGCAAGCGCGGATTCTCGCGCAGAGTCCCTCGATGATGGCGCAATTTGCAGGGCATACGCTCGAAGGCCGCGCACTGGTGGCGATGAATCGCGTCGATGACGCACAGAAGGAAATGGCCTTGGCTCGAGAGGCGCTGATTCTTATTCCGGCGTCTGACGCGGATCGCCTCCGGCCATATTCCGACAATTTGCGCGCTGAAATTCTGCTCTCGGAGAGAAAATCAGCGGAAGGCGTGGCGCTGATGAAGGAAATCGAAGAGCAGCTTCGAGCTTCGCCTGGCCCTGATGCCCGAAGCCAAGCCCTCATCCAGTTGGATTCCATTGCTCGGCGTGCGCGCGAAACCGAAGAGTGGGCTTTGGCCGAACTCACGGCGGAGGAAATGATTGAACAAGACCCGAGCTACGCGGGCGGCTATTACGCCAAGGGGCTCGTGGCCGAGCATGATGGCAACTCTGGTGTCGCTCTACACCAGTTTGGTATTGCCGAGAAACTCTGGGGCGAAGCCGACAAGGAGCTACCCGAGCTCCAGGTCATTCGAAAAAAATTAACGTCAGAGCAGTCCGAGCTTTCCCAGACCAGGCAGGAATATCTGAAGCACCTGGGCACGCTCGGCGCAACGCAGAAACCAGCGCGAGCAAGCACAGTTCGAGTGTCATTTGATCCAGCCCGACTACGGGGAAGGGCGGATGCACCGGTGATGATCGTCGAATTTTCGGACTTCCAATGTCCTTTTTGCAGAAAGGTCCAGCCCACTTTGAAGAACCTTTTGGCCAAGTACGAGGGCAAGATCGGCTTGGCGTATCGGGATTTTCCGTTGCGCGGAATGCACGGTCAGGCGGAATTGGGCGCCGAATCATCGCGCTGTGCCAGCGAGCAAGGAAAATTTTGGGAATATCATGACCTCCTGTTCGCTAACCCCGATAAACTCAATCGGGTTGGCCTGTTGGAGCTTGCTCACAGCGCGAAGCTAGACGAAGGACAGTTTGCGTCGTGCCTCTCCAGCGGCAAGCACCGCGCGGAGGTCGAGAAGGATTTGCAGGATGGAATTCGCGCGGGAGTCATGGGAACGCCCGGCATCTTCATCAACGGAACTCCGCTAAGTGGTGCACTGTCGGAATCCGCTTTCGAACGGGTAATTGAATCTGAGTTGGCTAAATCTGAAAAGAAGCGTGCTGCTAACTAGCCTAACCGGCCGCACTTTTTGCGCTCTCAGTTACGGCCGACGTTGGCTCCTTGCACCCTCTGAATTCGGGCGGCCGCTGTCAATTCGCGCTGTGCGGCCTCCAATCTCCCTTCATCCCGGTAAAGTTGGCCAAGAATGTAGTGAGCAGTGTAATTGTTTGGCTCAAGATGAATGGCGTGAAGTAGGTTCTGCTCTGCGAGTTCGGCTTGACGATCCCGAAGCAATACTTTTCCTAAAACGACGTACGGCTCAGCAGCCGTCGCGTCCAGGCCTAGGGAACGCCGCAGGACTGTATGCGAGTCCTCGTCCCGATCCAGCCGCCAGTACACCTCGCCCAAATGTGTTAGAGCGGAAGCGCACGTCGGGTTTAGCGCCAATTCCTCCTTGAACTCCTGAGCAGCCCTTGAATAGTTGCCTCCGTAAAAGCTCAGCTCTCCCAACGTGAGATGCGCCAGCGGCAGTTGCGGAGAAATTAGAAGCGCTGCTCTGACCTCGCTCTCCGCGACAGCGTCAAAACCTTGTCGAAGCATCATACGGGCCATTAACAAATGAGCCGCGGCCGAGTCCGAGCTTACTCCATACAGTTGTGCGAACATCCGGCGCGCCTCCGCGTGCCGATCGGCCACCGCGTAGCAGATCCCGAGAATGTACAACGCATCAATATTTGCGTTGGGCCGCCAAGAGCGAACCTTTTCAAGCGCCGGAATTGCTTCGATCGGCCTCCCGCTGAAGTAATAGGACAATCCGAGTAGCTGCGCAGCATCGCGATCGTCTTCATTCTCGTCCCAGGCATCTTGCAGATAGTTGCTCGCGGCCAGGTATTCTCCTTCACGATAATAGGCTACGCCCAGCTCGTGATTTACGCCCTTCAACTCCGGATGTGCCGCCGCAACGTTCTTCAGCCAGGCGATGGCTGCGTCGTTCTTTCCCTGCTGGAGAAGAGAACGAGCTGTGGAGAGTGCATCGTCTTGGCTCTGAGCGTATGCGACTGCGCCCCAGGGCACAACAAACGCGCTCAGCACCATCAGTCTCATTGCAATATTTGCGCGCCGTGAATGGATCTTTGCCACGGAATTGCCCTGATCATCCTAATTTCGTCTGGTCGAGCCACCGACTTCTGCTCCGACCGGTTCGCCGGTCCCCTCTTTGGCCATCATCACCTTGTCCACCGTCACATCGCGGAAGCGCTCCACGAGCCCGCTGGGCCAGCGTACGTCGATGAACAGAATTTCGTTCTCGGTCCCCAATCCGAAATGAACACGCATATCACTGTGGGAAATGTAACTCGAACCACTGCGTACCTCGCTTGTCTGCAGCCGCGACGGTGTTCTCACCGAAACATGAGCACCTATACCGCTGCGGTTAGAGCGTGTCCCCACCGTCCTGACGTCAATCCAATGGTGCGGATACTTCTTTTGATTCACAAGTAGATTCGGGAGCGCATTTCGGTTCACAATCACGGCGCAGATTCTGCCATCATTCCACAAATCCCCCACAGCCATACCTCTGGCGGGTGTCGCTGCCGTGATTCCTGGACCTGCAACTTGGGAGACGTCCGCGAAGGTTCCGTCGCCGCGATTGTGATATAGCAGCTTCGGTTCGTTGTAATCGATCCCTATCTTAAGGTTATCGACCTCCGGATAGACATGACCGTTCACGAGCAGGAGGTCCGGCCAACCATCATTGTCGAAGTCAAAAAACATAGTGCCCCAGCCGAGGTACTGAGTGTGCGCGCCAAGTCCAGCTCGATAGGTGACGTCGGTAAACGTCCCGTCTCCGCTGTTGTGATAGAGCGTCGAAGTGTCGTCCGAAAAGTTTGTGCGGAACAGATCGAGGCGTCCGTCACCATCATAGTCGGCGACGGTAGAACCCATGCCGGCCTGCTCGCGACCATCGGCGTTGTAGGCGACACCCGACAGGATGCCGATGTCTGTAAACGTCCCGTCTCGATTATTATGATAAAGAATGCTGGGAGCGCTGTCGCAAGCCATGTAGATGTCCGGCCAGCCATCATCGTCATAGTCAAACGTCGAAACGCTGAAACAATAGTGCCCTAGGGTCCGGTCAACGCGGGAAGAAGCAGTTGCGTCCTGAAAGTGGCCATCCCTCAAGTTGCGGTAGAGAATATTCTTGCTTTCCCGCAGGCCTCGTGGTCCGCAAAAGACGGCGATACCCTTCCACAGGCAGGTGGGATATTTTCCCGGTGCCGGGGGATGGAGAAGGTCGAAATCCGCGTAGTTCGCAACCACGAGGTCCAAGTAGCCGTCTCGATCATAATCTACAAAAGCACAACCGCTACCCCAGGTCTTTCCATTGCCTGCCACGCCAGCGTTTTCCCCAACTTCTTCAAATTTGCCTTCAACATTGTGGTAAAGCCTGTTCTTCCCGTAATAGGTGACGTAAAGATCTTCCCAGCCGTCGTTGTCGTAGTCTCCGACACATACTCCTTGGCCCCAGCCTGTTGCAGAGAGACCCGCACTTGCCGTCACGTCAGTAAAGGATCCATCGTGATTGTTATGATATAGATGGTTGGTGGGAGCGCTTTCGCCAACGAATCCCGTCAGCGTCGTTCCATTCACAAAAAAGATATCGGGCCAGCCATCATTATCGTAATCGAAGATCGCGACACCCGTGCCTGTGCTTTCAAGGATGTACGTGCTGGTATTTTTGCCACCGAAAACGTTGGCTGCAGTCAGCCCTGCCTTTTGAGCCACATCTCTGAACTCGGCGATCTGCGTAGTTCTGTCCTGAGCTCCCGTAGCTGTTGACATGGAAGCAAGAACGGCTTGGCCAATGATGAACAGAATCCGGCCCCCGTAGTTGTGCACTGATAGGTCCTTGTTGTTCTGAGTCGTTCTGATGTTGCCGTCACAAACGCCGCGCAACACATATGCGAATGCGTCCGCTAGCCAGCCTGCGATCACAATCATAACTCGTTATTCGTCGAATTCGGGAAGGACTACATCGCACCCGGTTCGCTACCGAAGTTGCAGAGAACCGGCGCGCCGTTTTCGAATGCCGACTGAGAAACCGGGGGCCAATTCCGCGCTTCGTGGTATCGTCGACGATCCTCGAATTTCCGCCACTCTTTTTGCACAAAAGAATCTTTCGATTCTCCTTGACACCCCCACTCGATAAGAACAAGCTCACGTTGAGATTTCGCTGTTTGAGGCGAGATCCCCGCTTCGTAGTCCAAACCGTAGTTTCTTTAAAGGCCAAGCTCCGCATCAGGCGCTAAGAGGGCAGAACACCCTCGGTTCCCTTTTGTTCCCTATCGCGGAGCCCGACTTCCTGTCCGACGTACAGGTCAACACACCCAAGACGCCAGCGGTTACAGGCCACACCACTCAAGCCCGACTCGCTTAGCGCGAGTAGGAATCTGGATTTTAAAAAAAGGGAGAATTGCTATGTCTGAAACAAATAAAACTGTCGTTCGTCGTTTATTCGAAGAAGTCTGGAACAAGGGCAATCTGCCGGTGACAGACGAGCTGTTTGCCCCCAACTATGCTCACCATGACTCTTCAACGCCCGATGTTGGGCGAGGTCCCGAGAGTGAAAAGAAGAGAGCGACTCTCTATCGCACTGCCTTCCCCGACCTTCGATTGACGATCGAGGACATCATTGCCGAAGGCGAGACAGTCACAGCCCGTTGGTCCTGCAAGGGTACACATAAGGGTGATCTCAGCGGTATCGCGCCAACGGGAAAGCAATTCACCATCTCCGGGATAAGCATCGCCCGCTTTACGAATGGCAAGATGGTAGAAGGTTGGGTCAACTGGGACGCTCTAGGCTTGATGCAGCAGCTCGGCGTCATCGCTGAAGTCGGAAAATCCAAAGCCGTCGCAAGATAACCGACTCCATTCAGCCCAAAAACCGGAAAGCCCGATTTCACAAATCGGGCTTTCTGTTCTTCTTTGTCCTGCATCGATGTAATTCCACTCATGCCCGCACCTCAAAATGCCTAATCCGACGTTGGATGGAAAGTGACGACGAGCTAACCTGGTATTGGACTAGAGAAGATTCAGTACTACTCCGCCCGCCTTCGCACTGTGGTATACGATTGCTGCCTATCCCTCAGTCCTCAGTGTCCTCAGAAAACCGAGTGTCCAGCATCCCTGCTGTCCCTCGAAGGAGAAACTATGCGCAGAAAAGTTCTGTCGTTTGTTTCAGGTCTAGTGTTACTCGGTTTGCTTGTGTCCCTGACACTCCCGGTTGGGCGTGCCGCCGTGGTCATCGTCGTCGGCCAAAATAGTGTGCTGTGCCCCGGAGCGCAGTTTGCAAAGATTCAGGATGCGGTTAACGCTGCATCGGCGGGCGACAGCATTCAAATTTGTCCAGGTACGTACATCGAACAGGTCTCTATCTCAAAGCCGCTGCAGCTAAACGGAAACAACGGAGCGATCCTACGCCCCAGCAACGTCGTGGCGAACACCACGGGCGTCGCCTCGGGACAGGCAATCGCCGCGATCATACTGGTTCAGGACACAACGGGCGTAACCATCCGGAACGTCATCATAGATGGGACGACCAATGGAATTGGCGAATGCGCCCCAGATCTGATCGGCGTTTTCTATCGGAATGCATCTGGCGAACTAAGCCATGTGGCGGTACGCGACGTGAAGTTGAACAGTGCCTTGAATGGCTGCCAAAGCGGCTCTGCGATTCTCGTGCAGAGCGCCAACGGTGTGAACTCTGTCGTGGCCATCGAAGAGAGCAGCATCCACGACTACCAGAAAAATGGAATCACCGCGAACGAAGTTGGCACCCAGGTTACGATCGAAGGTAACGTCGTGACGGGATTGGGACCAACCACAGGCGCAACGCAGAATGGTATACAGATTGGTTTTGGGGCGGCGGGCAGCGTCCGGCACAACACCGTGGCGAATCACATCTGGTCACCTTGCGTTTCCTTGGAAGCGTGTGACTTTAAGTCGGATGACATTCTGGTTTTTCAGTCCAATGGCGTAAGCGTGGATCACAATGCCATTGGGGTCTCACAAACAGGCATCGCAATTGTCGGTGATCAAGGGCAGGTTTTCGACAACGAAGTGTTCGACTCGCAGATCTTCGGCGGCGTGGAGCTAATCGGGAACGAGAACACTGCCGAACGTAATCGCGTCACGCATAGCGACCAGGCAGGCGTATTGATTGCAGGGAATGAGAACATCGTGCAGCAAAATATAATCAACGAGTCCGCGTTTGGCGTCTTGAAGTTGGCGGGATCAGTGGGCAACGTCATCATGAACAACTCGTATTTCAATTCGCCGATTAAATTGCAGGACCCAGCAGAAATCCTGGGCAAGGCGTCGCCTTATCGGTAACAGCAGGTTCAATCAACAAAACGACCGCCCACCAAAGGCCTTAGAAGATCACTAAAGCCGACCAAAAGCGATGGGCAAAATCAGAGCGCTGGAGAAGAAACCGGGTTAGCTATGCCGCGCCGCCTTCTTCTCCAGGCGGCAGCATCGACGGGTGCCATTCCTCGTCCTCAGCGTGGGCATCGCAGAACCACCTGGTGCACGTCGCGCAGTGCACAGTCGCGGGATAATCGTTTGGCGACACTCCCTGACACAAGCGCTCCAGGTCCTCGGTCTCGTCTTTCTTTTTTCCAATCGACACGACATACCTTCCGCCGCCATTCTAGGCGCATTGGTCAGCTTGCTACAGAGTGAAGACACTTCTCCGGATTGCACCAATGAGCGACGCAGCATCATCATGTGAACGGCACAGTATCATCGGTCAGCACAGGGTGACTGCTAAGCGTCTATTTCTCGGAATGTCATTCTGATAGAGTGCCAAGCCGCAAGGAGGTCCATGATGAAATCAGCACAAAAGGCCTCTCTCTACAGCAGACTTGGTGGCGTCTACAGCATCGCAACCGTGGTAGACGACTTCGTAAACCGAATTATGGTTGATTCGAGATTGAACGCCAATCCCCTGGTCGACGAAGCGCACCATCGCGTGCTTCCTGCAGGCTTCAAGTACCTGGTCACGGAGATGGTCTGCTGGGCAACAGGCGGCCCGCAAAAATATACAGGAAAGTCGATGGCGGACTCACATGCCCACTTGAAAATCACCAGCGCGGAGTGGGAAGCGTTCCTGGACGATTTTCAGCAGACACTTGATCAGTTCGCGGTTCCCGCCGAGGAGCAGGCTGAACTGAAAGCGATCGTCGACAGCACCCGACCGGATATTGTCATCGACTCCGCGCTCGGTGCGGGCTCGAAGCGATAGAGGTCAGAATGGCTCCCAGAGCTTCCGTAAGCGACACCAGATAGGGCACTTAGATTTTAGACTCCATCGGCCGTTAACCGAACGTTGCGCACGCGCCGTCGTACGTTCGAGCGCCCCGAGAAAGAAATCATCCGCACCGGCCGCCGCGGATCGCGGCGGGCCGGGCTGCTGTTCCGCGGTTTGGTCTGCACGAGGACGCGACGGCGGCGACGGTTGCGAAGCCTCGCGGGCCGGCTGCGCCGTCCCGGTTGAAGCCGAAGCAACTCAGGCACTCTTGCGCTAATCTAGTACTGATAGCGAAGTCGAAGAATCAGATCGGGCAGTTCAAGGGGTATTGGGAGTGGAAGTAGGTAAAACCCATCTAAAATCGCAACACGTGACACAGACACGAGGATTCTTGTTGATGATCGTGCTCTCTCTCGTCTTGCCGGGCCTGTGCATCGCTCAGAAAAAGGTCAAGCTTGAGAAATCCTACCGGGAGTGGCTCGAGCAGGACGTCGTGTACCTAATTACGAAGGAAGAGCGTGAAGATTTTTTGAAGCTACCAACAGACGCTGCGCGCGACAAGTTTATTGCGGATTTTTGGGAGCTTCGGAACCCTAGTCCCGGCTCGCCAAACAACGAATATAAGGACGAGATTTATCGCCGGATTTCATTTGCGAATGCTCGGTTTGGAGTAGGTTCTGGCCTGGAAGGCTGGCGAACAGACCGAGGTCGGACGTACATTACTTTAGGAGAACCGCAACAAAAAGAAGTTTATCGCAACGCCGCCAACCTCTACCCCCTTGAAATTTGGTTTTACGGAGGGTCAACACCCTCGCTTCCTCGGGCCTTCTACGTTCTTTTTTATCAGCGTGACGGCGGAGGAGATTACCGGTACTACAGCCCTTATCTGGATGGCCCCGACAAACTGGTAACGGGCGTAGAGGCAGTCAATTCCCCGACCACAGCCCTGCACTTGATACTCGGTTCGGTTGGCTCAGAAGTAGCAAAAATCTCTCTGAGTTTGCTTCCCGATGAGCCGGTTGATTTAAGCGATCCACGACCCAGTCTGCAATCCGATATTTTGCTTCAGAAAATTAAAGGACTGGCGAATTTGCCCGAGAATCGTTCGGACATTCTGAGGCGCAGGATGTCGCGTGAATCTGTTTCCGCGCACATGATCGTACAAGGTCGAAATCTGGATATCGTCACGCTTCCAGTGCGCGATTCGCGGGGACTGACCCGACTCGACTACGCTATCCGCCTTCACGACCCCAGCGATTTATCGCTTACCGTTGAGGATGGCGGTCGCTATAAATACTCTCTGGAAGTGCGCATCCGAGTCTTCAGTCCGGATAATCGCCTGCTATTCACGCAGCAGAAGTCTGTTTCCGATTCGATTGACAAACGGCGATTCGACGCGATCAAAGATCACGCGTTCGGATACCAAGGAACCTTACCGCTGCCTCCCGGCAAGTTCCGCCTCGACTTTCAAGTAACGGACTGGGCAAAGAAGGTAAGCTTTCAAACCGAACGAGAGGTAACGGTTCCGGCGCCCAATTCGAACGGCATCGTGATTCCGGGAATTTTGCTTTTCTCCAGCGCGGAAGAGGTTCAGGATCCGTTTCTGCGCAGCGTCCTGCCTTTTACGATGGCAGGCGTGCGCTTCACACCCCTTGCCGGCGCTCCGCCGTCCATCAATCCCGAAGTCCCGTTGCAACTTGTCTATCAAATCTGGGCGCCCCCGAAAGATCCCAACAGCTACGTCGGCAAGAAGCTTGAGGTGCAGTATTCAGTCGGGAGACCAGCGGCAACCGGAACCGCTCAAACAATTACGGACCAGGTAAATCTGGAGCAGTTCGACCCGACCGGCACTCTGGTGAACGGTAAAAAGCTGGTGTTGAACGACAAGTCCGTTGGGAATTACATGCTGACTGCGGCCACTGCGGAATCGGGTACCAACCAGAAAGCATACGCAACTGTCTCATATCGTTCAGTCGGCGAAGGTGCCCCGGAATCTCCATGGGAAGTGGATGAGCCGGAAATCAGCAAAGATGTCGAAAACGGAATCGTGGATCAACAACGTGGACTTTGTTTGCTAGCGTTGGGCCATTCTGATGAGGGTCGCAAATGGCTCCGGAGCGCCCTTCATTTGAGTAAGACGAACGATCCCGCGCGACAAGCTCTGGTTGAAGAGTATTATGCGCGGCAGGCCTACTCGGCGGTGGTGGCTTTGTACAATGACGTTGGTGTTACAGAGTCGACCGATTCGCGGACAATCATTCAAGTTGCCAACAGCTTGCAGCGGACCGGAGAGGCTCCCGAGGCAATTTCCCTGCTTGAACGTGCGTTGGAATCAAGAACTCAGGACGGTCCGCTTTATCTTGCATTAGCGGATATATACAAGCTCCAGGGAAACCTTAGCAAAGCAGCTGAACTTCAAAAGCGAGCGCTTACCTACACGGGCGCAAGGTCCAACTAGGGTATCCCCGCAATTATGACCTTGGCCGTATAAGAAGCTCCGCCTAAATTTCTCTCGTTTTCCGTATTCTCCATCGACACAGTCCAGATACTTGTAGAGTTTAGCTCAATTTATTTCGACTGGTTATACGCCCATCTGTAATCCACGTAAAAGAAAGCTCTTATTCAGCTGGTGAAATCATTGGCTTTGGCAAAGGTGCTGCTAACGATTCTCTAACGGCAGCGACCAGCCAGCTGCGGTGGGGCTATTGTCTTCTCTTCGCATTTAGGTTTATCTCTCGGTTTGACCTGGAAGAATGGGGGAAATGGAGGAAGTCGCAGTGTCAATTCCAAAGAAGTGGGTATCCGTGTTTTTTGGCTTAATCATTCTGGCCTCTTGGTCGAGTTTCGCTTCTGCTCAGGATCAGAACTCTTCGAGAGGGAATTTGAGCGGGATTGTGTACGATGCGACCGGGGGCGTGGTCCCCGGTGCTAAAGTCACTATTACGGGTCCGATCGGCAGCCTCACGCAAGAAACTACCGACCAGGGTTCATTCTTGTTTCAGACCCTGATTCCAGGCATTTATGCTGTCCGCGTTGAGAAGGCTGGATTCAAGGTCGCAAACATCCAATCCTCGGAAGTGCTGATCAACAAGACGAGAAGCATCGAGGTAATCCTAGAAACTGGGCAAGTATCTGAAACGGTTGAAGTTGTGGCTGCTTCGGTCACCGTTGATACATCCGCCACTTCCGTCAATTCCGATTTTTCCGATGACTTCTATAACAAAATCCCACTCGGGCGCGGCGTGAGCAGTCTGTTTTACCTAGCGCCAGGCGTGGCATCGGGCGGTGGGACGGGAGTTCAAAATCCTTCGATCTCGGGCTCGTCGGGACTTGAAAATCTTTATGTCGCAGACGGCGTCTCGATCAATGACCCCGCTTTCGGCGGCATTGGCGTGTGGTCGCGAGTTTACGGACCTCTCGGCAGCGGCTTGAACCTGTCCTTCGTCAAGGAAGTACAAATCAAGACCGGCGGTTTCGAACCGCAATATGGCAAGGCAACCGGCGGCATCATTCAGTTGGTTACCAAATCCGGAGGAACCAAGTTCTTCGGTACCGTGGGGACTTATCTCAACGCACGGGGCATGCAAACCACCTATCAGAACGCTGATGATCCTAAGTTTGCTGAACTGAACAAAGTCGGCCGTCGCTTGGATAATGCCAACTATGAAGGTGATTTCGAACTCGGCGGTTATGTTCCGGTACATGGACTTAAGAATCGGCTTTTCTTCTTTGGCACCTTTAATCCCTCTTGGAACCACGCATATTTTTCCCCAGCTGTAGATATCAACGGCAACCCTTCCGGGCTGTTCTCGGAAACGAAAGGTCTCGTGGACCGCACCACGACTCGCTACGACTATGCGGCCAAATTGACGTTCAAGATCAATAATTCGCAGACGTTGGAGTCGACGATCACTGGCGATCCGTCGCATACCAACGCCGCGCCCTTCAGCACCCTGAACATCGATAACACCTCCGCGAACTCAAAATGGGACTATGGAACCAGAAATTGGACCGTTCGTTACGACGGTGCCTTCGGAAGCTCGTTGCTCGTCGACGCGGCATTTACGTGGAGTTGGAACCACTTCACGGAAACGCCAGCAACCGACGTCTATAACATAACGGATGACACGCAGATCGCGGGATTAGCTGGGCAGCGTGGTTCCTTCGTCGGGCAAGGCATCAGTGTTCTTGAGCCCTATGACGCTCAATCCAAAGGAATCAGTGGAGATCTCACCAAAACCGTCCACATGCTTGGTGGGACTCACAGCTTCAACCTTGGTTACACATGGCAGTTTCCTAAATACAATGACCACACGTTTTTCTCGGGTCCCAAGTACGCTATCCCCGAGCTAAATGCCACGGGTGGTGATCCGGGCTACGATAGCACCACTAACCCGCATCTACCTGGCCAGATGACGGACTCGGCGTTTGACCTGGTTTTGGCGAGCAATATCGCTGGACTTCCGGCGGGCGCTTGCACACTCTGCCCGTATATGGCGATTCCAGGCTTCAGTGCACCTCAGCAGGTCGCGTTGCAGCAGATTCGCGGCAGGTTTGACGGCGGCATAACCAAGAGCAGCGGTAAATATCACGCTGCATACATCAATGATGCGTGGCAAATGAGCAAGTACGTCACGCTTAATGTTGGCGTCCGTTGGGAACAACAGCGCTTAATTGGAAACCAGACCAACCGAGCATTTACAAACATGTATTCGCCGCGGGTTGGACTGATCGTCGATCCTAAGGGAGACCGTAAGTCCAAGTTCTATGCAAACTTTGGCCGTTATGCCTTCGTGTTGCCTTTGGATGCCGCGCTCCGCGCACTCAGTAACGAAGAAGACTTGCAGAACACCTACTGGGCTCCGGCAAATACGACGAGCGGCTGCCCTGCGGGAACGCCAGCTGGCGGTTCTTGTGTGGCTTTGAATTCACTTAATACCGTGGACTTCGTCGGAGATTCAGCTCACCTGCTCAATCAAGCAACGGGCGGAATTCCAATCTCGGGCGGCGGTCTCATCACCGGTGGTGAACCTTTCGCTCCCGGAACTCGGATGGAGTATACCGATGAGTTCGTCGTCGGATATGACCGTGAATTCAAAGGCGGCATTGTGGCCAGCGTCCGCTACATTGATCGTCGGCTCAAGCGGGTCATCGAGGACCAAGGTGGAATATCCGTTGAGCAGTTTAACGCCCTGGCAGCGAATGGCGGCGGCTTGAACTACTTCATCGGCAATCCCAACGCCGCGCAGGACATTTTCGTAAACCCTAATGAAATTGTGTTCAGCCAGGGGGTAACCCTCCCGACGACAGACAGTGCAGGCAACCCATTGGCGTTCACGCAGGCGAATTATCCGACCGCGCCAGCAGGCTGCTTTGACATGAATGGAAACCCGACACCTTTCGTCGCCTTGAACCAGTTTAACGGCTTTGCGGCGGCAAACGGCAGCACAAGCCCAGCTGGAAGTGTTTGTTTTCCAGCTGTGAACACGTCGACTTGGACCGACGCATCGGGCAATCTTTTGCCAGATTGTACGAGCGAATCGCAAGCAAAGCAGGGCGGTTGCGCTGAATTTGGCGGTGAATTCCATCCGGACGGCAAGGCAGATACCTACAAAGATCCAAAACGTGAATACGAAGCGGTGGAGTTTGAAGTGACCAAGTCCTTCAGCCACAACTGGGCGCTCAGCGTAAACTACCGGCTCGCGCAGTTGCGGGGCAATTACGAAGGCGCTTTCCGGAACGACAACTCGCAAGCCGATCCGGGCATCAGCTCTCTGTTCGACTTCACCGAGGGCGCGTTGGGCCTCTTGGCCAATCAGCAGAGTATCGGCTTCCTAAGCACCGACCGCAAACACGTGTTAAATGCCCATTCGACTTATGTGCTGCCGGGCGGAAAACTTAAGGGCTTCGTGATCGGGGCGGGATTGACAGTGCAGTCCGGAATCCCACTCAGTACGCTGGTCGCACAACAGGCTTACCAAAACCCTGGCGAAGTACCTATCTTCGGCCGTGGCGATTTGGGACGGACACCTGTCACAGGTATCGTAGACGCTCACGTTGAATATCCCTGGAAGATAAACGAGAGAATGTCACTGCACTTTGCATTCGACATGTTCAACATCGCAAACTCCAGACGCCAGACCAACGCGCAACAATTCTATGATCTTGGGTTCGGGCTAAAGGATGCGGATTTCGGAAAGCCGGTTACTAGCCCGACCTTCCAAAGCCAGGGCTTCGTGGATCCCTTCAGTTCACGAGCCTCCATCAAATTCGTGTTCTAATTCGACTTCAGATTGGGAGGGCGCAATACAGCGCCCTCCTTTTTGTTTCAGTTGAACAAAGCGGTGTGTTATGCAACGCTCCTTACTCAGATTCACTTTGTGCTTTCTCTCCTGTTTCATTGTTCCTCTCTTTGTTAACGCCCAGAAGGGCGTGCAAGGTGGCCGTTCCGCCTCCGGCGGAATCATTGAGGTGCAAGTACGCTACGCCACCGGGCAGGCTGGGCCGCGCGGGATTCATATTCGACTGGAATCAGCGGAAGGGGGCGCGGCAGGAGATTGCGAGACGCGAGAAGGAGGCAAGTGCGAGTTTCGGCCAACTTCTAAGGGCGTTTATATCGTGCGTATGACCGAGCGCGCGTACAAGGAAGTCAACGTCCGCATCGAGTTGATCGGCAATACGCAGGGCTACGCGACCATCGAACTGAAGCCGATCTCCGATGCGACAGTTGCGGAACATCCCGCAGCGCCGGCCGGTGATTCCGTTTCGGTGATCGATGCCACGGTTCCTGCAAATGCCCGCCAGGAATTTGAAAAGGCGCAAACGGCGCTCGTTGACAACAAAACGGAGGCGGCGATCGGCCATCTGCAAAAAGCGTTGAAAATGTACAAGTCGTTTCCCTCAGCCTATTCCCTTTTAGGGCAAGCATATCTTACGCAGAAAAATTGGAAAGACGCCGAAGCTACACTGAAAAATGCAATTGCGCTCGATCCTAATTCCGCCGAGGCGTATCTGACGCTTGGCGCTGTTTACAATCAGACGCAGAATTACGCTGGAGCTGAAACTGCGCTCGTGCAAGGCCTCAAATTGAGGCCCGACGCTCCCGGCGGGCATTATGAACTGGCCAAAACGTATTGGTCACTGGGCCGCTGGCAGGAGTCCGCTCCACACGCTCGCCAAACGATCGCGAATATGCCCGAGTTAGCTTCGCCGCACGTGCTGATGGGCAATATTCTGCTGCGGGAAGGTAACGCGCAACAGGCGCGGCAGGAATATGAAGCGTATCTCAGGCTGGAGCCGAATGGTCCGATGGCCGCTGGCGCACACCAGATGATTGAAAAGATCGAGAAGGCCATACATCCGTAGGCAATCGACTTACGTTTCCAACCGCTGATGAGGTGCCCTCGCACGACCTCGAACTTGTAATTGGACTTGCGCTCTTTCCTCTGGTAATTCTTTTTCACGGCGGCTCTCTCCTTTAAAAAGGGATTCGCAACCCGAACTCTATCCGAGTTCGGCGAGAGCTCGCTGCTTCTTGTTCTCAAGTTTCAACTAAACCCGGGGCATCCTCATCCTGAATCCGGAAGTCGGGTACGGCTAGCTCAGGGGGAATCGCGAGGCCACAATGGCCGTTGAAGTCGTGAGTGAGCCGCTGCATCGTGAAGGTCGTGAAAACTGACGGTCTTCTGCTGCAAAGCAAACATGTTCGCCTCGAACTTCTTGAGCGGTATCACACTGAAGGATTAGCGGCCGCGGCTGCGGCTGATCCCCTATATCAATGGAGTCCCGTCCCGCAGGGCGAGACCGAGGTTACAAAATATATAGACACGGCATTGACTTGGAGAGACGCGGGTACCGCCGTACCGTTCGTGATCGTGCGGGTGGACGATAACAGCATCGTTGGGTCGACACGCTTCTGGAACCTGGAACGATGGTCATGGCCGCCGGGCCACGCTTCGCAAGGCCGCAGCGCACCGGACGTCTGTGAGATTGGCTACACGTGGTTGACGCGCTCGGCAGTCCGGACTGCGGCGAATACCGAAGCCAAGATGCTCATGCTGACACACGCCTTCGAAGCGTGGCGGGTGTTCCGTGTTTGCTTCCACACGGATTCCAGGAACGCGCGGTCGCGCGCTGCCCTCGAACGCATCGGCGGACAATTCGAAGGGATTCTCCGAGCCCATCGTATGGCCGCTGATTACATCGCTCGTGACTCGGTGCGATATTCGATCTTAGCGGCGGAGTGGCCGGCGGTGAAACAACGGTTAGTTGACCTCTTGGATCGAGAATAAAGTTCTAGCGCTCGCTGCCGCGTATTCTCAGCATGGATATCATCGCGAAGCTGATGGAGAGCGATATGCGATTTGAGGTCAGGCGTGCAGTGATCGGGACGAGCCGGTGTTGAGGGCATTGCGTCTTCAGGCACTCACCGATTCGCCGAGGTCCTTTAGTTCTACCTATGAGCGGGAGTTGGCCAGGACGACACAGGACTGGCAGCGGTGGATGGCTCCCGGTGTGACGTTCATCCTTGTAGCAGAGGGCGAGCCGCGTGGGCTCGTGGCTGGCAGCTGTGATGAGCTTAACTCTTCGGTAGTGAACTTGATGGCTATGTGGGTTCACCCAGATCTCCGGGGCATTGGCGCAGCAGATGTGTTGGTTTCGTCGGTCAAAACGTGGGCCGCGGAAGTGGGCGCGACGCAGCTCCGTCTGAACGTGGTCGAGAGCAACTTCCCTGCTAGACGATGCTATGAACGAACCGGTTTTCGTGCTACGGGCCGCCAAGGCGTGGTCGAGAAGACTGGGGACGTCGAAATCGAGATGACTTGCGACGCGTCCAATTGTGACAAGTGATGCCAGTATGCGATATGGCGAGTAAAGCAGAGATTTTTCTTCAAGCATTGCGAACACGGGTTCGCGAAATATCTGGTAGTGCGGAAAACCTAAGCTGAGGTGTCCGCGTGCGATGCAAACTTAGGTGCGTCGTGTCGCGATGTCCTCACCAGTTTTACCGAGCGCAGTTTCCGGGCGTATCACAGGCTATCCGAAACCTATCTAGAAACCGATCTCAATTCCCTGGCCCAATCCTTTAGCGGTTGGAATCCATAGAGCCGGCACTCGCGCTTCGCGCCTGATCTCCACCAATCATCCGGGGAAGTTGCGTGATCCCGCCCCTTCTAATCAGCGAGCGTAGTGTCCTGGCGCACAGTTTCACTCGTTCAAGAAATTCTGGCCGGTCGGTCAACGCAGCGGCAGCTTCTAATCCAGCAGTATCCTCCTGCCCCGGCACGTGTCGCATCAACGCAATGATGTCCGGTACAAAGTCGCTGTCTTCAGTCGTCGAGGGCATGAGCCTTGGCATTACGCAAAGAGGTGCAAGCAACATCGCTGCGTAGTCTATCGGCTTTTCGGTGTAGAACCGCTTTGTGGAATCAGGATCGTGAACTACCGCTGCAGGTTCGTATCGCACATATGCGATTTTCAAGACTCCTGCCACGTTCTCAAGCCTGCATACGAACGTAGGCCCGATTATTTCTGTATGAGGGAAGCCCGCTAGCTCACCTGCGACCAGATGACAAGCCTCATGCAAAGACGTGTTCAATTGCTTTAGGGGAGTCCCTTCGCGCTTGCATTCATCCCGCACCCAATCCATAAAATCAGGACCGTATCGCACAGGCAGACCCGTCCTTCTCTCGAATTCGACAACGTCATCCCTCGATCGAACCATGGTCGCCGCGTCAGATCCCGAAAGCCTGAATTCGAAAGTTCTTCTAGGCAGGGGCCAAATTTCTTCTGTCAATGCTCCAAGCGTCGCCCACGCCGCATTGAAGTCTTGCAACTCCTGTGGAGTCTCGAATCCGGTGGTAAGCCCATGGCCGGCCATAAGGTCCTTGTCGGAGCGAAAAGCGAAGCTTCTCTGTACAGCTCTATTGATGATGTTAATTCAAAATTCGACCGTCAGCATCCCTGAAAAAGGGGAACCTGCTGCCGCCATCGGCTACGCCACGGCGTGCCCGCTGTAAATGAACCGCCTCAAGACGCAAGGAGATCATTGAAAGTAGAATTCTGGCCGTGATTTCCGTCCGGCCGTTCGCTGTGAACGATGCGATTTGCGATCCTTCCGTTGGTCACTCGCCGCGAATCCCAATTCCTCCCGGCTGGCAACGATTAATTCAAGTCGCTCCTCTGGTAGTGTCGATGAGACAGGTAGAGAACACAGCCTGCCGACGACGCCGAAGGGAATCCACCAAGTCTTCAGCAGTTGTGGTCGGCAATTTCGGTTCAAACCGGAACTGGCCGACAAGCCGCTATGCCACTAAACCGCGGTCATGGCGATCTGAGCTTGACGGGAGAGGGGCGGCCGCCCTATGGTTTCGCGTAGCGGCGAACTCGAAGTCGAATACTCCGGACGAGAGGTAAGCGAGAGCAAAGAAACCGTGGAAGTTTAGGTGACCCACCTGTTCGTTCCAATTTCCCCAGCCAGACATGTACCGGACCCCGAATTTTCCGAGGGCGCGAGCAAACGGCGCCGCAGGCCAGAGCGAGTGCGAAAGGAGAATTTCAATGAGGAGACACGGGCCAAGGTTGGTATCTCTTTTTATTTTCGTTGGGGCAGCACTCATTGCATCGTGTTCGAAGCCCTACCACGAGAAAAACGAACGCTACGTGTTTGTGGCCACCAATATTAACCTGCCATACTGGCAGCAGGCGCAGGCGGGTTTTTTAGACGCGGCCAAGGCGCTCGGAGTAAAAGGTGAACTCGTTGGTCCGACGGGCTACGCCCCGAACGCGGAACTAGGAATCTTTCGCCAGATCGTGGAAGAGCACCCCGCCGGAATCTGCCTCTCCGCGGCGCGGCCCGAGATTTTCCAGGCGGAGATTGACAAGGCCATAGCCCAGGGCATACCGGTCATCTGCGTGGATGCGGATGTACCGAATTCGAAGCGCGTGCTGTACATCGGAACGGATAACTTCAAGGCGGGCAAAGAGAGCCTCAGACAGATGGCGGCGCTCATTCCGGGTAACGGGAGCGTTGTGGTCATCACGATTTCGGGACAGCGTAACCTCGACGATCGAGTGGCGGGCGTGGCGGACGCGCTGAAGAATTTTCCTGCCATTAAGCTGACAAAGATACTTGACGACAAAGGCGATGCGCGAAGTGCGTTTGACCAGGTCTCCGAGCTGATACAGAAGAAAGAAAAAGTAGACGGAATCATTTGCTTGGAGGCAACAGGGGGTTCTGGCGCCGCCGAAGCGCTGCACCGCTTAAGCATGGAAGGCAAGCTGCGGATTGTGGCATTCGACGACGATCCGGAGACACTTGATTGGATCGACCGAGACGTAATCACGGCGACGATCACCCAAAAGCCCTACGTCATGAGTTACTACGGGCTAAAATTCCTCGACGATTTACATCACGATGCGGTACACCAATTCAAAGACTGGCGCACCGCCCCGGCGGCGCCAATGCCGACGTTCGTGGATACTGGCACGGTGATCGTGGACAAGAGTAATCTCAAGCTCTATCGCGAGGCACTCGCCGCACACCCCAAGCCGCTCTAGAGATTACATTTTCAGTATGAGTCATTGTTGGTACGCCTGGCTGGCCGGGTCCGACATCGCAGCGATCTCGTAGTTGTCGAGACGAGCATCGCGCCGGATGAACACAGCACCGTCAAGTCCGCGTTCGCGAAGAATCGGCGTTCTCGTCCCAGAAATCGTGCAGAGCTGTTACTTCGCCCTGGTTTGGTCGACGCATCGCCTCCCCCGTCGCCATGTGGCGGATCGCATCTTTATCGTTCTGTTCCTTCGGCACGGCAACCATTCCGAAAGATATAACCGCCGCCAACAGCAAAATCTGTTTCCAAGACATGAATCCCTCCTTGCGATCGGACGCCTACGCGAGGTTCGTCGATTGTTACTGCTGTGGTGGTCCTTGGACATCAAGTCGGCATTTCGGAAAGCGGAGAGACGTGCCAGTCCCACTTCAAGCCACTTTCCGCAATCGGCGCTAGGCTTTGCTCTTTTCTATCTCCTGGCATAATCTCTTGCGCAGCATGTTTCCCAGCGGACTCTTCTCCGGCCTTCTCACCGACCTCTATGAACTCACCATGGCGGCCGGCTATATCCAAAATCGCATTGACGGCCGCGCCGCTTTCGAACTGTTCGTCCGTCACTTGCCACCGCATCGCAACTATCTCGTCGCCGCTGGTCTCGAACAAGCTCTGGACTTCCTCGAAAACGTCCACTTTTCCGGGGACGAAATCTCCTACATCCGCGCTCTGCCGATCTTTAGCCACGTCCGATCCGACTTCTTCGACTATCTCTCGCAATTCCGCTTCGCCGGCGATGTTTGGGCTCTCCCGGAAGGCACGATCTTCTTTCCCGGCGAACCCATGCTCCGCGTCACTGCTCCGATCGCCGAAGCCCAACTCGTTGAGACCAGTCTCCTCTCCACGCTTCATTTCCAGACTCTCATCGCGAGCAAGACCGCGCGTGTGACGACGGCTGCCGCAGGTCGCCCTGTCGTCGAGTTCGGCTCCCGTCGCGCCCACGGCGTCGAAGCCGGGTTCCTCGCTGCGCGTGCCGCTTTTATTGCTGGCTGCGCAGGAACATCCAACACTTATGCCGGCCAACGATTTGGCATCCCCGTCTACGGAACCCAGGCGCACTCCTGGATCATGGCTCACGAGGACGAAGCCGAAGCCTTCCGTAATTTTCTCGGCGTCTTTCCGGAACAGTCGACTCTTCTGATAGACACCTACGACGTCCGCGCGGCCATCGACAAAATCATTGCGCTGGACAAGAAGCCCGGCGCCGTCCGTCTCGACAGCGGCGATGTCCTTGCCGATAGCCTTTGGGCTCGCCATCGGCTCGACAGGGTGGGGTGGTGCGACGTACAGATTTTCGTCTCGGGTGACCTTGACGAGAATCGCATCGAAGCCCTGCTTCAGGGCGGAGCACGCATCGATGCCTTCGGCGTCGGTACGGCACTCTCGACCTCTGGTGATGCGTCATCGGTCGGAGTCATCTATAAACTGGTCGAAGTAGAGGCCGGAGGCCGCATTCGCAACACCGCCAAGTTCAGCGAAGCCAAGAAGACCTACCCTGGTCGAAAGCAAGTTTTCCGCTTCAGCAGCGAAGAGGGAACATTTTCCGGAGACGTCATCGGGCTTGAAGACGAGAGGTTTGCAGCGGCCGAGCCGCTACTTGTTCCAGTGATGCGTCACGGTCGCCGCCTCGAACCCGCTCTGCAAGAAGCCACCACCACGGCGCGAGCTGCGCAACAGCGATTCCTCGCCGCACGGGCGCGCTTGCCAAGTCCAGTCGCAGCCCTTGGCGCGGCAGACCCGCCGTTCCCTGTCTCGCATAGCAACCGTCTCGAAGAACTGTGCGAACATTTACGCCTGTCCTTCGTCAAGACGGCGCGCAGCTAAACTCGTGGGGGTTGGTCTTGATCTCGCCCATCACAGTGTTCTGGGAAGTAGATGCACAGGCCGACTTCATGCTTCCCGATGGCAAGCTCTACGTCCCTGGCGCCGAGGAGATCATTCCGAATCTGAATCGCCTCGTCGAAACTGTCCGTCAAGGACGCGTCTTTCTGATTTCCTCGGCCGATGCACACAACCCGGATGATCTTGAACTTCGCGATTGGCCACCCCATTGCCTGAAGGGCACCCCAGGCTCTGATCTCTTACCGGAAGCGTGCGCTTCTCACCGGCTAGTAATTCCCAACGAGAAGGGATTTGTTCTTTCTGAAAACCTCACCGCCTATCAGCAGGTCATTCTCCAGAAAAACACACTCGACGTGTTTGACAATCCAAGTACGGACGCGCTCTTGGCACAACTGAACCGCGCGGGTTCGCCCGCCTTCGATCCAAGCCCCGAGTTCGTTGTATTTGGAGTGGCAACGGAATACTGCGTTCGCCTAGCCGTCGACGGACTGCTGCGCCGCGGCCGCCGCGTCTCTATAGTTACCGACGCCGTGCGCTCACTCAACCACCGGAAGGGACAACAGATTCTCGAGAGTCTAGAATCCTGCGGTGCCCGACTCATAACGAGCGAAGAGGCTTTGAAGCTTGTGGGCGTCTCGCCTACGGGAAGGGAAAATTGAGTGTAGACTAGAAGCCATCTTCTTGACTGAGGCGCTTGCATTCCAGTCTGCCCGGTGACAGCTGTTTTCATGCTTGGAGATCTGCCAGAAAAGTGGGCCAACTATACGCAAATCAACGCTGACTATATGAAGCCAGCGTCTGGATAGGTCGCGACTCACCGGGCGAGCCTAAATTCCTCCGCACGACAACCGGGACAGCGAGGCCGTCCACAGTCTTCACCATCCTGACAAGACAGCACGCCGCAGGAAAGTTGAGTGATCGAGGAGGCTAGCATGGCCGAATATGTCAAAGTAGCGCAGGCGAGCGAGCTTGAACCTAACCACGGCAAGTTGGTCGAGGTGCAAGGAAAGAAGATCGCCCTCTTCAACGTCGACGGTAAGTTCCACGCCATCGACGACACCTGTACACATCGCGGCGGCCCTCTCTCAGAGGGGGAGCTCGAGGGCGAGGAGGTCACTTGCCCCTGGCATGGCGCCAAATTCAAGGTCAGCACCGGCGAGGTGCTCGGCCCACCGGCGCCGCAAGGGGTGAGCGCCTACAACGTCCGGGTGAATGGTCCGGACATTGAGCTGGAACTGTAGGCGCGGAGGCAGCGATGTTTTTATACACCGTTGCCAAAGAGATGTTAGGAATGTCCCGGCGGACAGATTTGAGAGCTTACTCTGGAGTCGGATTTCCCCATTTCTGTTCATAGCGAAGCACCTAACTATCTGCCCTGGCCGTCGTCCCGAATAGATTGACTACGAATAGGGCGCAGAAAGCCGTTTCTGAATTCGATGCTTTCGCATCTCACTCTGCTGGTGAGTCTGGATTCGTAAAGAGGACCGCGGCTTCCCCGTGCAAAGCAAGACGAAGCCAGACTCACGATCTTCGGGATAGTAATTTACGGAGTCTGACTGGTCGACTTCTCCGCTGGTCTCGAGCCGGCCAGCGCAGGTCAAACATCGCCCCTGATGGCAGAGTGCAGGCAACACGACGCCCGCGGTGAACGCAGCATCCCAAATGTGCTCTTCTGCGCCGACATGGACCGATCGCTCTTCATTTGGGAGCAAAAGGACAACCTCGAAAGCGGTCGGGTTGGGCGTCATGCATTCCCCCAGCGAAATCCAGCTTTGCCGAAGAAGCCAAGCAAGACTTTGGCGTGGAAATTAAGGAAATTAAGGATTGTAGAAACTCGCGTTCTTGCTGTAGGGGGCATGTCCCGGCTCGCCGCGTCGGAAATGTCCGGAAGGGATCGATTTGCCGTCGCGTTCATGGGCCAATAGTTCAATGAACCAGGCTTCGTGTTCGATTTCCTCATTTAGGATGCGGGAGGCAAGGTCATAGGTGCGCGGGTCCTTACCGAAGGTCATGTCGCAAATGGCGATCCAACTGCGGATCGCGCAGCGTTCAGATTCTAACAGCAGAGTAAGGATGTTGACTGTGGTTGGTGGCTCCGGCAACTTGGCTGCCTGGCAACCAGCCTGATCATGGAAGGCCTTAAGGTCATTTGGTAGTTCACCCCCTAGTTCGTAGATGCGAGGTACGATCAACTCCCAATGGGCACGGTCTTCTAGCCTTGCATCCTCGCATATCTCTTTATAGTCTTCGTGACCGGCAAGGTGCATTCGAAGGATCGTATAGTAGTAATACGTGCTGGCGAATTCCGCGGCTGCATTGGCAATCAACATTTTGATTAGCTTCTCCACATCGACGCCACGTGCACGAATTACTTCTACGCCCACTCGTTGCGTGACATCACCGTGCTTTACGACCTGAGTGCTCTGTTTTTCCGGCATTGGACCTCCTTGTCTTGGTTCAGCCTGAAATGAAGAAGCGGCTTTTCGTTAGTGAGGATTCCGCCCTTTGGGCGGCGATTTTCGAGGCATCAGTGTCTACCGATCCGATGTGATTGATTTGGGTGTAGCGCGGAAGGCGACTTCCACGCTCGCGATCATCGTCTCGATAAGCGCACCAGGCTATCCCTCAGTATGAATGCGCCCCAGCATTGCCAGTATCTGTTTCACCTGGCAAGGCCATTGTAGCTCCGATCGACGGTGGCGATTCGCGGGGAATCAGCCTGGACGGAAGTGCGTTATTCAGCCAGTCCAGTTCCTAACCGACGGCGATAACCTCTGCGTCAGCTTGAGCGCGGCGACATCCTGGTCGTTACGCCCTACACGGGACTTGCGATTTAAATAAGGCGAACCTCGCGGGAGTGCCTGTTCTACAAGACTAGAAGTTATCTAGTTATCTCATAAACGGTAGCTGGTGAAACCGTCTGTTTACGTCAACAATCCAAGTGGAGGAGGGCCGCAGATTCACGAAACTCCAGATTCATTGGACTACTGCCTTCTGCCCTCTCCATTGTTAAGGCTATCCTCAGCTGCAGTCGATGGGCTAACGTTCATGATGAAGTACCCCTTGCCATTATCGAAGATTACTGAGATATGCACGTTACCACCGCCCCAGTCGTCGGTCACGATGCAATCAGGGCTTACCGAATAGGTTCCAGTAATTTCGAGAGGTCCAATATTCGTGCCAGGTACTCTTACGAAGAGTTTTCCTGCGAGACCACCATTTCCGTCAAAGACGAAGCGACCGACCGCAACGAATCCTGTTCCGGTAGCATGGAAACCATAGCTTCCGTGCAAGGTTGCGTTTGAGCAATGTTGTGCGTCCTGCGCCTGCGTCGCGATGGGAAGGCTAAGCATGACCAGTGTTAGCTGGAGAAGTCGATTTCTGAGGGACATGTTTCCACTCTCCTTTGCGATAGGTTGTAGACAATGCTTGGGGCAGGCATCGCGCTCGGGCAGATCTATCCGTGAGGAGTGGGCCAACCTGATTGGACTCGCTGATTACGGACTTTCTGGCTAAAGTCCGCGTTGGGAGCCCCAAGCCGAGCCGGACGCATTCTTTCGCTGTGAACGATACATGTCAAGAACGTGATTTCCTGGACTGGCCACCATTGGATAGTTTTGAAACCGAGAGACTCCGCTTTCGGCAGGTTGGGGCGTAACATCCGCCATTGCACTCATTGATCGCCATTTATGAGATGAGTTCTATTCGTTTTGTTAGATACCCGCGAGCGGCACGAAGTGAAACGGCCGGATACTCTTTCGAGCGTCCGGGCCGCCGTGTTTTTCAGGTGAATTTTTGCTACGAGACTCTTCAGGATTGGCGCCGGATTCAAGCATGATGCTCACTATCCTGTACTGCGGAAGAAATCGAAGTCGGAAGAATCCTCGAACTTCGCGCGGTTAAGCCGCGTTCCATTCAACCGAGGGCGGCCGCTGGCCTACCGCGTAACGATCGCGTTCAAGAATGCGGCCATCGCGAACGACGATTTCGATGCATCCGGAATCATCAAGCAACTTTATCCAGACCAGGACGTATAAGAAGGAAGAACAGAGAAGATTTCAGATTCTCGAAGCGCACTGGGACCTGCCGATCAAGAATGTCGACCTGACTACGAAGTAGCCTGCTGAGTGTTCGGGCGAAGGCGTCTCGGTTGCGCGTGACCTTAGGAGGAAATGACAAGGGTCAAGCCAGCCGTTGCGATGAGCGCAATGGCCCATATAAGGTCCACGTTGAACCACGCCCTCCGGAGCAACGACAATCCGAGTTTGGCGTATACGATCCATGCAGCCAGCCCCGTCAGCAAGAGATACCCGCAGGTATGGACGGACACGGCAAGAAGTTGCGTGCGCACTCCAGGCGAAGCGAAGGCTCCTGTGTGCATCGCATGCCCGTCGTGCATCGCCGTCATGCCGAGAACGATTGGCAATAACATCAAACCCGCTCCGTGTGCGGATGCCATTAGAAAAGACCAGATGGTGAGATCCTTGAAACCGACCTGCATTCCGCCCCACCGCGCGTGGCCCTTGCCGACGATTCGGTACACGCCGAACCCGACAAGTAACAAAGCGACGGCAATCTTCACGCGGAGAAGCGGAAAAAACATCCCCGCTACCGCCGCGAGGGATACGGCAAGCGCAATCGCCGCGATGTGTCCCAAAGCAATTGGCGCCAGCGACTGCCAGACTGCGCGGCCGCTCTGACGCTGCAATCCCAGCGCAACCGCGAACAGCCATCCCATCGCCGGATTAATACCGTGGTACGCGCCTATCAGAAACAGCAGCGTCCACGTCCATGCGTCCCCGTGCGTCATGAGTAGCAATACGAATCGGAAGAAGCGTCACCGCCCTCCAGACGAATCTGGTGGCTACGCAACTTGTCGAACTCCAAAAGGAATTTCGGGTCGAGTGAAAGACCACCTTCGGGTTTCCCGTCCAGTTTCACGAGCCAACTTTTGACTCCATCCGGATAGAACTGCTCGTCCCACGGCGCGTACAGGGAGTTTGTGAAATAAATTCGCTTGCCGTCGCGGCTCACTTCCACCATCTGTGGCCCGCCGTTGAGCGGCTCACTCGGGCGCCGCGGATGCGTCGCCCGACGAACGATGCCTCCGAGATGGACCGAACCTACAAGCTTCGGATGAAAGGGATCGGAAACATCGTATTGCTGAAATTCGCCGGTGCCCCAGCACGACACGTATAAGAAACGGTCGTCGAGCGAGAGATTGATGTCGGTCACCAGTGGCGGAGCGGCTTTGAATCCTTTCAGCAGCGGAGGGAGCTTTTCCGGATCGGCGAGCTCCGCCGGAATTTCAATGACCTTCTGGATTTTCCAGTCATTGTTTCCCCGGTGCCAGAGCCAGATGGAAGCCGACAGATCTTTGAGCGACACGACCACGCCCACGAATCCATAGGCTTTTGCCGGATCGTGCGCGGGACGCAACTCCAGAACCATCTGATGTTCCGCGCCAAGGTCCAGCGCCTTCAGATGCGTGCGCTTGCGCAAATCCCAGATGTGCAGCGAATGGCCGTAACCGCCTTTCAACAGAATATCCGGATTCACTCCGGATTCGACCATGCGGGGTGTTCCCCATTCACTCGTGATCAGCGTGTCATGACCCAGATGCCACCAGAAGTCGTAACCGAAATACTGCGGACCGCGATCGATTTCCCACTTTCCTAGGACTTCAAAACTGTCCGGGTCCAGAATGAAAATTCCTCCCGGGCCTTCGCCGTCGGGAGACCCTAGCGCGCTCAGGAAAATTCCGTTCGGACCGCAATGGACGGTGTGCGGGCGGCTGTAACCGGTGCGCGCGGCGAGAACCTCGGATTCGATGACCTTGATGATCTTCGGCTTCCTCGGGTCCGGTTTCGTATCGATGATGTGGATTCTCGACGACCGGATTCCGGGCACAACCAAATAACGTCTCTCCGTGTGCGGGTGCGGCGCATAAGGGCAGAGGCATGCGCTGCACGCATTCCAGCCGAAGTGGTGCAACTCGTCTCCCGGGTTGGGCATGTCTACCTTCCCGATGACACTCGCATAGCTCGACGACGCCGGGTCAAGGTCGACCACGGCAATGGCGTCGGGAACTCCATCTTGCCGAGGATTCAGGAGCGCCACGTACCCCAGCTTCTCCGGCGGAGCCTGCCCAGCGAGTTTCGGCGAAGGATAAAAAGTGGGATCGGGACGCCAAAGTTCCATGTCGTTTCTCCTGCGGCTCTCGGCCAGAAACAGTTCCCAAAAAACAAAAACCGCTCAACAGTTTCATTCGTTGAGCGGCTCTCAAAAATGGCTGACGCTGCAGATTCTCGTCAACTACGCGTGCGCGTCCCGCTCAGCCACTTCTGGCTACGACCACAACAGCACGCATTCGCCGAAACAAGGCACATTACTGGCAAAATACCTTTGCGACGTGTTCTGGTCAATTCTTTAATTCTTCGCTTGCAGGACGATGCCTGCTTCGATCATAAGATTCTCTCGGCGTGGACAGTTCTCTGAGAACTTCCCGAATCGGTTTCCCTTTCCAGAAGCGACTCAAGTTGTCCAGTGAAGTGAAGGTGCGACTGTGCATACGATCGATGGTGTCGACCTTGGAGCGTTCTTCGTGCGGACAAACATTCCCTTTTCCAGGTCACGAATCAACCGACCGACCGCGGCATCGCCGCCATCTTCGTTATTCGTTATAGGTTCAGTCATTCGGAAGGACCAAATTCCAGCAAGGGCTGCTAAGCATTCCTAGATACTCCTCGGACCCGCGTCCGCCACCGGTGTAGCCGATGCAGATGCCTTCCGCGAAAGCGCGTTTTTGTCGCCTTCTTTTTCCGCGCTCTTCTCGATCTCGATCGAGCCCTTGAAGTATGCTCCGTCTTCGATGATGATTTGCGCCGTCGTCAAATCTCCGTTCACTGAACCGTCCTTCTTGATCTCGATCTTGCCTTTCCCACGGACATTACCCTGCACGCTTCCGTACACGATCACCTCGCCAGCAATGATGTCGGCTGTCAACTTTGCTGTAGCCCCGACCGTCAGCTTCCGCTCATCGATATGGACGAGTCCTTCAACCGCTCCGTCTATATCTAGGTCCTCGTTGCCCGAGATTTCGCCTTTCAAATGCAGGCTCAATCCTAGCCGTGACGGCGCAAGGTCCGCTGTCCGTCCCGCTGGACGCATCACATCCTTGTTCGTCCTAGTTGTTCCCTCCCAAAACGCCGGAGCAGGTTTTGGCGGCTGATTCGTTTGCAGACTCGTCGGTTCTGGGTCCGCAGCCTGCGTGGTATCAGGTTTCTTTTTACTCCACATCGGAACCTCCCTAGGGACGACGCAGCACAGCTGAAAAATAGAGTCGGCGCTAAAATGTTTCAGGTCTCATCTCTCGTTAGCTGATATGCGTCTCTAAACACCTTCCCATCCGCCTTGAACGTAGATCCTCGCTGTTTTCTCCATTTCTTAAACAGTCTCGGATTGTTCTTCAGG
>WNGL01001244.1_pt1 | contig 35170 bp, 31 predicted proteins | sample 5400591 | NCBI WGS metagenome assembly WNGL01 (sample SAMN13153377, study PRJNA577476) | soil metagenome | isolation source: 80 cm soil or saprolite under Garry oak tree replicate 1 | place: USA:California | collected 2016-06-15
CCGACATCCGCATGGTGGTGGACGCGCTGGACCTCTGCTACACCAAGGGCCATGTGGATAGCTTTGTCATCATCAGCGGCGACTCCGATTTCTCGCCGCTGGTGAGCAAGCTGCGGGAGAACGCCAAAACGGTCATCGGCGTGGGCGTCAAAAGCTCCAGCTCCGACCTGTTCATCAACAACTGCGATCAATTCCTCTATTACGACGACCTGGTCAGGGCCGAGTCCTCCAAGGCGCGCAAGCGAACCGCCTCGAACGCCTCCGCCCCCAAGGCCGAAGGCAGCAGCGACAGCAAAGGCCCCGCGCTCGCCGACGCGCTCGACCTCGTGGTGGAGACCCTGGAAGCCATCACCGAGGAACGGGAGGCAGACGAGAGCATCTGGGGTTCGATGATCAAGCAGGCGATCAAGCGGCGGAACCCGGGCTTCAACGAGCGGGCTTACGGGTTCCGTTCGTTCAACGATCTGCTTTTGGAAGCGCAGAAGCGCGGCCTCTTAAAACTCGAAGCGGACGAAAAGTCCGGCGGCTACCTCGTCCGGGCCACGACGGAATGATGAGGGAAATGTGAATTAAGTGAAACGAAACCCGGCACCCCCGCCTCCTGGCACACGACTTCAAAACCCTTGCCCAAAGGGTCAAAAATAATTTTCAGAAAGTAGTTGACTATTTAGTCGAGTTTGGTATGTTGGCGTTGTGATTCAGCAAAAAGCTGATTCCGAAAGCGAAAAAAACAAGATCATGGGCCGCGTCAGTGATGCCAAAAAACGATTGATGGACGCCGTTGCCGAGTTGATTTGGACCGGCTCCTACGGCAGCACCACCATCGACCAGATCTGCGACAAGGCCGGCGTCAAGAAAGGCAGTTTCTACTATTTCTTCGAGTCGAAGGCGGACGTGGCGGTTGCCGCTTTGGACGCCGAATTTGTCAAGAAGCGCGTGGAAATGGACTCGGTGTTCTCCCCGACCATTCCGCCACTGGAGCGAATTCGCAATTATTGTGAGTTTTCCTATCGTTTACAGGCGGAAAGGAAGAAGGAATGCGGCTGCGTATTGGGTTGTCCGCTCTTCACCCTCGGCTCCGAGGTCAGCACTCGAGAGCAGAAGCTACGGTCAAAGATCCAGGAAATCCTCGAACACCACGGCAAGTATTTCGAGTCGGCCATCCGCGATGCCCATTCCGCCGGTCTGATCCAGGCGCCCGATGCCGCCCTCAAAGCGCGCATGATCCGGGCCTATTTCGAGGGGCTGCTCACCCAGGCCCGCATCCAAAACGATCTCGAACTGCTGCGTGAGGCGGCCCGTGGAGTCTTTGCCATACTCGGGGTGAAGGAGACCGTGCCCGTCGCAGCCTAAAATTTTTTTTGCTCCTATACTTAACTAAACAGACAACTACTAAAACTGAACAAAACCATGAATGCGATTCATCCGACCAGTAATGATACCACCCCTGGCGCCACCCTCGCGAAGGCATGCCTGGCTTCCTGCCAGAAACTCGTCACGCAGATTCAAAAGACCAAGGATGCGATCCTGGCCGAATTTCGCGAGGCCCTGGGCGCGCAGGATCACCTCCTTCGCCTTGCCCTCAACGAAGCCGAGGCCCTCGCCTGGCAGACGGCCTATCCGCACCTGGTCTTCCCTGCCCTCGCCACGGAGAAAGCGCAAGCGGTCGCAACCTGGCACGCCCGGCAGCGAATCCATGCACTGAATTAATCCCCGGTTTGCGCTCGCCGGCTGATTGCCGGGGAGCGTCTCGATCGGCCAAAACAACAACCCCAACCACACAACACTATGACACCCAGGCTATTCTTACGCCTCTCCTTCCCAGCACTGATGCTCGGCATCCTGACCCTCGTGGCCACTGGCTGCGGTCGAAGCGCCGCGCAGCAAAAGCCAGCGCCACCCGCCGTGACCGTCGCAACCGTCGAACAGCAAGAACTTGTCGAATGGGACGAATTCACCGGGCGCACCGAACCCGTCGAGAGGGTCGAGGTGCGGCCGCGCGTCTCCGGTCACATTCAGGAAGTCCGTTTTCAGTCCGGCGAATTGGTCAAGAAAGGCGAGGTGCTTTTCGTGATCGATCCGCGCTGGCACCAGGCTGAGTTTGATCGCCGCCAGGCCGAGTACGAGCAGGCCAAAGTCCATCGCGAGAACGCCGAGCGCGAAGCCAAACGGACCGGGCAATTGCTCGCCAACCGGGCCATTTCCACCGAGGACGCCGAAGCGCGCGAGGCCCGCTTCCAAGAGGCCAAAGCCGCGCTGCTGGCGGCCGAGGCCGCCCGTGAATCCGCCAAGCTCGACCTGGATTTCACCGAGGTCCGGGCGCCGATTGACGGCCGCGTGAGCCGCGCCCTGGTCACTGCCGGCAATTACATCAACGGCGTGGCCGGCGCCGCCACGGTGCTCACGACCATCGTCACCGTGGACCCGATCTATGTCTATGCGGACGTGGATGAGAATTCGCTGCTCAAATTCAACGCGCTCTTCCACGACCGAAAAACCTCTGCCGCGGCCGAAGATCGAGTGCCCATCGAGTTGCAGCTGGCCGACGAGGAAGGCTTCCCCCAGCGCGGCTACATCGAGTCGTTCGATAATCGTCTGGACCCCAATACCGGCAGCATTTTGTTGCGCGCGGTCTTCCCGAACCCGGACGGCCGGATCGTGCCCGGCTTGTTTGCGCGCATCCGCGTGCCGCTCAGTGAGCGCCATTCCGCGCTGCTGGTCGAAGAGCGGGCGGTCGGAACCGACCAGGGCCAAAAGTTCGTGCTCGCGCTCTCCGCCACCAACACCGTCGAGTACCGGCCCGTGAAGCTGGGTCCCGGTGTGAACGGCAAGCGCATTGTCCGCGCCGGGCTCAAGCCGGGCGAGCAAGTGGTGGTCAACGGCCTCCAGCGCGTCCGGCCCGGAATGCCCGTAACCCCGGAAACCGCGGTCGCCGCCGTCGTCGGTAATGTTCAAACCGCGCGCCGCTGACGACTAAGGCGCCAACCCTCAACGCCCAGGCCCATGAACTTCTCACACTTCTTCATTCGCCGCCCGATTTTTGCCGGCGTGCTCTCCGCTTTGATCTTCATCATCGGGTTGATCGCGATGTGGCGCTTGCCGATCAGCGAATATCCGGAAGTCGTTCCGCCGACCATCGTCGTGCAAGCCACCTACCCCGGAGCGAACCCGAAGACCATTTCCGAAACCGTTGCCGCCCCCCTCGAGCAAGTCATTAACGGCGTCGAGAATTCGCTCTACATGTTCTCCCAAGCCACCAGCGACGGCGTCATGGCGCTGACCGTGACGTTCAAGCTCGGCACCGACATCGACAAAGCCCAGGTCCAGGTCCAGAACCGCGTCGCGCAGGCGCTGCCCAAGCTGCCGGAGGAAGTCCGCCAACTGGGCGTCATCACCACCAAGCAGTCGCCGGACCTGACGATGGTGGTGCATCTCTTCTCGCCCAACAACCGTTACGACGAAATTTATCTGCGCAACTACGCCACCTTGCAGGTCAAGGACGTGCTGGCACGGATCCCGGGCGCCGGTTCCGTGCAATTGTTCGGCTCGGGCGACTACGCGATGCGCGTCTGGCTCGACCCGAACAAAATCGCGGCCAAGGGGCTGACCGCCAGCGACGTCGTCGCCGCCATTCGCGAGCAAAATGTTCAGGTCGCCGCCGGCGGAGTCGGCCAGCAGCCGGTCAGCCAGCCGGTGGCCCTGGAACTCCAAGTCAACGCCAAAGGGCGGTTGATCGACGAGGAGGAATTCGGCCAGATCATCGTCAAGACCGGCGAGAACGGCGAAAAGACGCTGCTCAAGGACGTTGCGCGCGTCGAGCTGGGCGCCGCCGGCTACTCGCTCCGCTCGCTGCTCAACAATAAGACCGCCGTGGCGATCCCGGTTTTCCAGATGCCCGGCGCCAACGCAATCCAACTCTCCAAGGACGTCCGCCGCACGATGCAGGAACTGAAACAGAACTTTCCCGAAGGCCTCGACTACTCGGTCGTGTATGACCCCACGGTCTTCGTGCGGCATTCCACCGAAGCGGTCGTGCACACCCTCTTCGAGGCGATTCTGCTCGTCGTGCTCGTCGTGATCCTCTTCCTGCAAACGTGGCGCGCGTCCATCATCCCGCTGGCGGCTGTGCCAGTTTCGCTGGTCGGCACGTTCGCCGTCATGCTCGCGTTCGGCTTCAGCATCAACGCCCTGTCGCTCTTCGGCCTCGTGCTGGCCATCGGGATCGTGGTGGACGACTCCATCGTCGTCGTCGAAAACGTCGAACGCAACATCGCCCTCGGCCTGACTCCGATCGAGGCCACCAAGCGCGCCATGAACGAAGTGACCGGCCCGATCATCGCCACCGCGCTCGTGCTCTGCGCACAAACAGTTCGCGATCACGATCGCCATCTCGACGGTCATCTCGGCGTTCAACTCGCTCACGCTCTCGCCCGCGCTTAGCGCCGCGCTGCTCAAAGACCACCGCGCGGCCAAGGACCCGCTCGCGCGCGCGATGGACAAACTGTTCGGCTGGTTTTTCCGGCCGTTCAATCGGCTCTTTGCCTGGTCGGGAAACCATTATTCCGCCGGCGTCGGCGCCGTCATCCGCAAAAGCGCCATTGCGCTGGTCCTCTATGCCGGACTGGTGTTGCTCACCGGCTGGAGCTTCAACCACGTGCCAACCGGCTTCGTGCCCACGCAAGATAAGCAATACCTGGTCGCCTTCGCGCAGTTGCCCGACGGGGCTTCGCTCGACCGCTCCGAGGCGGTCATCCGCAGGATGTCGGACGTTGGCCTCAAACAACCCGGCGTGCAGGACGCGGTGGCTTTCCCCGGTTTGAGCATCAGCGGTTTCAGCGTCGCTCCGAACGCCGGGATTGTCTTTTTCGGGCTTAAGCCCTTTGACGAACGCACCAAGCCGGACTTGAGCGGCCCCGCCATCACCGCCGCATTGAATCGGCAGTTCGCCTCGATCCAGGAGGCGTTCATCCTCACGGTGCCGCCGCCGCCGGTAAACGGCCTGGGCACTATCGGCGGCTTCAAGCTGTTTATCGAAGACCGCGCCGACCTCGGCCATGACGCGCTCTATCAGAACACTCAGGCCTTGATCGGCAAAGGTTACCAGACGCCCGGCCTCGGCGGCCTCTTCTCCACCTTCACGGTGAATGTCCCGCAGCTCGACGCCGAGATCGATCGCGTGAAGGCCAAAACGCAGGGGGTGCCGTTGCAAAATCTGTTCGAGACGATGCAGATTTACCTCGGCTCCCTCTACGTTAATGACTTCAACCGCTTCGGCCGCACCTTCCAGGTCATCGCGCAGGCCGACGCGCAATTCCGCGACCGGCCCGAGGCCCTCACGCGCCTCAAGACGCGCAACGCCAAAGGCCAGATGGTGCCGCTGGGCACGCTCCTCAAAGTCAAGGAAACTCACGGCCCGGACCGCGCGATGCGTTACAACGGCTATCCCGCCGCCGAAATCAACGGCGCGCCGGCGCCCGGCTTCAGCTCCGGCCAGGCCGAGGCGCTCATGGCGAAACTCGCCGCCGAAAACCTGCCCAAGGGCACGCGATACGAATGGACCGACCTGACCTACCAGCGCATCCTCGCCGGCAACACCGCCGTCTATGTCTATCCGCTCTGCCTCCTGCTGGTGTTCCTGGTCCTCGCCGCGCAGTACGAGAGCTTCCGCCTCCCGCTGGCGATCATTCTCATCGTGCCGATGTGCCTGCTCTTCGCCATCACCGGCGTTTGGCTCAAGGGCGGCGACAATAACGTCTTCACCCAGATCGGCCTCATCGTGCTCGTCGGTCTGGCCTGCAAAAACGCGATTCTCATCGTAGAGTTCGCCAAGCGCAAACAAGACGAGGGCCGGTCGCCGGTCGAAGCGGCCATTGAAGCCTCCCGCCTCCGGCTGCGGCCGATTTTGATGACCTCCATCGCGTTTATCGCCGGCGTCTCTCCGCTGGTGATCTCGCGCGGCGCCGGCGCCGAAATGCGCCAGGCGATGGGCGTCGCCGTCTTCGCCGGGATGATCGGCGTCACCCTGTTCGGCCTGTTCCTCACGCCGGTCTTCTACGTCGCGCTGATGAAACTTGGGCGGCAGAAGGCGTTGGCGCCTGCCTCCCAACCCCACGGCCCGGCCCTGGGTTCCGCCGGCGCGGCCACGCGCGTCGCCGCCGTGGCGCTGCTGCTCATGGCCGGCTCGCTCATGGGTGGGCCGTTGACCGTCGGCCCGGATTACCAGCGCCCGCGCGATACGCCGCCCAATGCTTACAAGGCCGTCCAGCTCGGTGAATGGAAAGAAGGCCGGCCGCTCGACCAGTTGCCGAAGGGCAGTTGGTGGGAGACTTTCGGTGACCCGACGCTCAACGAATTGGAGCAACAAGCCACCGCGGCCAACCAGGAACTCAAAGCTGCCGTCGCGCGCGTGGACCAGGCGCGCGCCGTCGCTCGCGTGGCCCGCAGCGAGCTGCTTCCCAATCTCGACCTGGATCCGAGCTTTGCGCGCCAACGCTATTCGCCCAACCAGGTCCCCAGTTTCGGCGAGGTGACCGCGAACACGTTTCGCGCGCCGCTCGACTTGAGCTACGAAATTGATTTGTGGGGCCGTGTCCGCCGGGGCTTTGAAAGCGCCCGCGCCGAAGCCGCCGCCAGCGTCGCCGCGTATTACAGCGTCTTGCTGACCCTCCACGGCGACGTCGCCCAAAACTATTTCCTCCTCCGTTCGCTCGACGCCGAGATCGCCTCGGTGACGAATACCGTCGGCTTGCGCCTGGAACAAGTGCAGCTCGTCCGCAGCCGCTTCGAAGGTGGCATTGGCAATGAACTGGATATTGCCCGGGCCGAAACCGAACTGGCGACCACGGAGGCCGAGGCCGCGTCGCTCGCCAAACGCCGCGCCGAGCTGGAAAACGCGCTGGCCATTCTCGCCGGCGCCAATCCCGCGACCTTCAAACTGGCCGTTCTCGCCGCCGCCAACGCCAATTGGAACCCGCAGCCGCCGGCGATTCCCGCCGGGTTGCCGGCCGATCTGCTGGAGCGCCGTCCGGATGTCGCCGAGGCGGAGCGCCAGCTCGCCGCCGCGAACGCGCAAATTGGAGTCGCCAAGGCCGCCTTCTTTCCCGTGCTGCGCCTCACCGGCTCGGGCGGCTACGTCAGCGGCGAGATTGACAACTTGTTCAATTGGGAGAGCCGCGTCTGGTCCATTGGCCCGAGCCTCTCGCTGCCCCTCTTCGCCGGCGGACGCAACCGCGCGAACTACAAACGCTCCCAAGCCGCGTTTGAAGAAGCCGCCGCCAGATATCGCCAGCGTATTCTCGTCGCCTTCGGCGAAGTTGAGAACAGCCTGGCCGGCATCCGCCACCTCGCCACCCAGGCGGGCGCGCAAAACCGGGCGGTGGCCAGCGCACGCCGCGCCGCCGATCTGGCCGGAGACCGTTACCGCGGCGGCATCGTCAGTTATCTGGAAGTCGTGGACGCCAACCGCGACGCGCTTCAGTCCGAGCGGGCCAACGCGCAGCTGGCCGGTCAGCGGCTGGTCACGGCGGTCCAACTCATCAAGGCCCTGGGCGGCGGTTGGACCGAGCGCGAGCTTTTTGCGAACTCGGCGACGAGTTCTTCCCGGAAATGATTTTGTTCAGACCTAAAACTATGAACGAAACGCTGCCTTGCCAGGCATCGAGTTTAACCTCAGCGGAGACAGGGGTTCTCACCCCGCGACACAGCCATCCCCCACAACGAGCCTGCTGGCTACAGGCTCCCTTTTCAAAAAGGAGACAGTCGCTCCCGTCGCCGCCCGCTGTCCCCGCCGAGGTCGTTAAACGAAGAGCCGCTTCACCGCAATGAAAACTCCGTCACCAGACAATCCTGACCACGAAATCGAAGCGCCCCACAAAGGGAACCAACCTGTCATGAACATCACTGATACCAAGCCCGCCGGCACTCGCCATCCGAAGCGATTGTTCTTGCCGGTAATTCAATTTGACTTCGCAGCTTTTCCGGTGCGCCCGCGGACCGTGCCATTTGGTCTGGCCATAGCGCCAGAGGCGCGCTGGCTATCCCGTCGTCTTGAGCGGAAAGGAGCTTCGCCATGCTGACATCGCTCGTAGTAGTAATTGTTTACGCTTTTACCTTCGCTTTCATGTGGCACGAGCGGCCACCAAGAGAGCGGGAAAACGCGGAGGAAGAGAACAAGCAGTGAAAACCATGACTTACCATGAAACCGACTATTGAAATCAACGAAACGAACTTTGAAACCGAAGTGCTCAATTCAACTCAGCCCGTCCTGGTGGACTTCTGGGCGGAATGGTGCGGGCCGTGCAAAATGCTGGCGCCCGTGCTCGACGAAATCGCGACCGAAAACGCCGGCCGCATAAAAGTCGCCAAGGTCAACGTGGACGACAATCCGGCGCTCGCCGAGCGTTTCCGCATCCAATCGATTCCGACGTTGCTTTACTTCGCCGGAGGAAAGGTGCGGAATCAAACGGTCGGCGCGGCGAGCAAGAAGCGGATCGTGGACAACCTCGGCGCGCTCGCGGCGACAAACTGACCTCAACCCATAATCGAACGAAAGGAATCTTCCATGAATACGTTTACCAACCGCGTCGCCCTCGTCACCGGCGCGACCAGCGGCATTGGCCGCGCCACGGCCGTTGCCTTTGCCCGTGAGGGAGCCAAAGTCGTCGTCTCCGGACGGCGCGCGACCGAGGGCAACCAGACCGTAGCGCTCATCCGGAAAGCCGGCGGCGAAGCCACGTTCGTAAAGACGGACGTGACAAGCGAGGCGGACGTTGCCGCGCTCGTGGCCAAAACGCTATCGACTTACGGGCGGCTCGACGCCGCCTTCAACAACGCGGGAGTCGAGGGCAAGCCCGGCCCCATTCACGAACAGACCGTGGAGAACTACCATCACACGATGAACGCCAACGTGCTCGGCGTCGTGCTTTCCTTGAAGCACGAAATCGCGGCCATGTTGAAGCATGGCGGCGGGGCAATCGTGAACAATTCGTCGGTGGCCGGCCTGATCGGATTTCCCAGCGTGGCCATTTACGCGGCCAGCAAGCACGCCGTGCTCGGTCTCACCAAGTCCACCGCCCTCGAATACGCCACGCAAGGCATCCGCATCAACGCCGTCTCCCCGGGCGGCGTTGAGACGCCGATGTTCGACCGGTTCACGGGCGGAGCGGGGTCCGAGGCGCACGGCCAGATTGCCGCCATGCACCCGATTGGCCGCGCCGGTCAGCCCGAGGAAATCGCCGAAGCGGTCCTCTGGTTGTGCTCGGACAAAGCCTCCTTCGTCACCGGCCAGTCGCTGGCGGTCGATGGCGGCTGGACGGCCAAATGAGCTGCCATTGATCATGAATCTCCAACTCGAAAATCGAGATGACCAGCCACGTTCCAACTTCCGGCGAAAAGGCCAGGCCCATCAATGAACGGTTGCTGCTGTTGGTCCTGGCGGCCATTCAGTTCACGACCATTCTCGATTTCCTCATCATCATGCCGCTGGGACCGCAATACATGCGGGTGTTCGGCGTCACCCCCGGCCAATTCGGCCTTATCGTTTCGGCGTACGCGATCAGCGCGGGAATCGCCGGCATTGCGGCCGGGTTTTTCCTGGATCGGTTCGATCGCAAGCGGGCCTTGCTGGCGCTCTATGCCGGATTTGCGGGCGGGACGCTCTTTTGCGCCCTGGCTCCGAGCTACCCGCTGTTGGTCGCGGCGCGGGTGGTGGCGGGCGCCTTTGCCGGCGTGGCCGGCGGATTAATCATGGCGATCATCGGCGACGTGGTGCCTGAAGCAAGGCGCGGGGCGGCGATGGGGTTGGTGATGTCCTCGTTTGCCGTGGCGTCGATTTGCGGGGTGCCGAGCGGACTGTTTCTGGCGTCACGCCTGGACTGGCACGCGCCCTTCTTCGTCCTGGCCGTTTTGAGCGCGATCATTCTTGGCGCGGCGGCGCGCGTCATGCCTTCCCTGCGCGGCCATTTGCATCCCGCCGCCAGCCAGCACCCCGCGGCGCGAATGTTGGCCGTCTTGATGCGCGCGGACCATCAGCGGGCCTTGCTATTCATGGCGGTGCTGACCTGCACCGGCTTTTTAGTTTTTCCGTACATCGCCAATTACATGGTCGCCAACGTCGGATTGACGGAACCGCAATTGCCGCTCATCTATTTGGCGGGCGGGGTCTGCACCATTTTCAGCATGAATTGGATCGGGCGCTGGGCGGACCGCGCCGGCAAACTGCACGTCTTCACCCTGGCGTCACTCTCCGCTACCCTCCCGATCGTGGCGTTGACCAACCTGCCGCGGGCGCCGTTGCTCGCGGCGATCGCCACCTCAACTCTCCTGATGGTCTGCATGTCCGGACGCATGGTGCCGGCCATGGCGCTGATCACGGCCAGCATCGAGTCCCGTTATCGCGGCGGATTCATGAGCATCAATTCCTCCGTGCAACAATTTGCGTCCGGCCTGGCGGCGTATTTAAGCGGACAAATCATGGGCCAGTCGGCCAGCGGCGAAATCACTCATTTCCCGATCATTGGATGGTTGTCGGTGGCTTGCGCTTTCACCTGCATCTACCTGGCGAAATCCTTGAAAGCGCCTGAAGCCAAACTGGTGGTGGATGCGCCGCTGCTCATGGAGGGGTGAGGGCATTTCCCAAAGGGCAGTTTCGCATGAATGTCCTGCTTGAACGAAAACCCGCGACGGCACCCGCATCTGCCGACAAAAGCAAAACAAACATTGTCTTGTGCGACCGAGGGGATTCGGGGTATGATGCGTTCACGCTCGAAGGACGACTAGTGTTGTGTAACCGTCACGGCTTTGCAATTACGCGAGAAGACCAGGAAAGGCCCACCCCGGCGCTGCGCGCTGCCACTACCTCGCCATCCGATGGGGCGAGGGTGAGCGCCCGAAGACAACGAGCGAACGCTCCCATTGTAATGCTGCTGCTGGCGCTGAGCGCCGGCTGGTTCGTTGGCCAAGTTGGGGCGGGCGAGTCAACCAATCCGGTTGCGGTTCCTTTCAAATTTCAGCGCGGACGAGTGATGATCCCGGCGCGAGTCAATGGCTCGGAACCGTTTTCGTTCATGCTGGACACCGGATTCTCGATCACGACCGTGCATCCGGCGCTGGCCGAGCAACTGAACCTGCGCCAGGCTGGCCGCGTGACGATCGTCGGCATCGCGGGCGAAGAGGAGGCGCCGATGTATGGCGGGGTGGTGTTTGACTTCGGCGGCGCCAGCTATGCGCCGCGGCGCGTGGCGTCGCTGCCTTCGGAGCGAGATCGCTGGCGGCGGCAGGATGGCGTGCTCGGTTCGGGCTTGTTGCGCCGTTTCGTCATGGAAATCGACGGCGAGGCCAAGTTGGTCCGGCTGTACGAGCCGACGAATTTTGTTTATTCCGGCCACGGCGAAATCCTGCCGCTCCGCTTCCGAAAAGATACTCCGGCGGTGGAAGCGACGATTGGCGTGCCGGATCGGCCCGCGATCAAGGGCGAGTTCGAAATTGATACGGGCTGCGACAGCGGACTTTGCCTCGGCCACCCGTTTGTCGAGAAAAACCAGTTGCTCGCGGCGACCGAGACTCGCGACAGCGCGAAGTTCGGCGTGGGCGGCGGCGCCAGCACCCGCAGCGGCCACGTCGCTGAACTCCGGCTTGGCCGGTTCACCGTCGATCGGCCGCAGACCGATTTCTTCGTCGAAGGCTCGCCCGTGTCCGACCCGTTCGCGGGGCACATCGGGATGGGCGTGCTGCGGGAGTTCAAAGTCATTTTTGATTTTTCCCGCAAACAACTCATTCTGGAACGGTGACTCATGCACGGGCATTCCTCAATTCGATGGATAAGGTCCGAGCGACCCGGACAAACCCATGGCCCGGCAATAGCCGCCGAAGGAGAAACGCGATGAAAAACAAAACGCTAACCGAAATCGACACCGCAACCGTTTTGACAGCCGAGGGTCACCTGCGGCTGCAGGAGCAAATTGAACGACGCGCGAACGAGCTTTGGCGCGCGGGCGGCTGCCGCGAGGGCACCGCCCAGAGTGATTGGCTCCAGGCCGAACGTGAAGTGTTGGAACAACGCGCGCGGGCCTATCAACTACGAGTTTCAACGGCCGCTGCGGCAGGCCGAACGCAAAGCATCCGCGCCAGCCGGGGCGCGCACGCCGATCCCCTGGCCGCCCCCGAACGCTACAGCGCCTGAGCCAGTGCCGGAACTGCAATGAAAATTTTCGCGCATTCGTTTGAAAGGAGTTCGCCATGAATGAGACTCTCGAATTTCTGGCCCGTTACGGGACGCTGGCCTTGTTCGGAATTGTCTTTATCGAGCAATTGGGCGCGCCGCTGCCGGCGCCGCCGTTCCTGCTGGCGGCGGGCGTGCTGGCCGGCAGCGGCCGGATCAATGGCCCGGTGGCCGTCGCCGGGGCGGCGCTCGGATCGTTGCTGGCGGACGTCATCTGGTTTTTCCTGGCGCGGGCCTACGGCCATCGCATGCTCAGTTTCCTCTGCCGCATTTCGCTGGAGCCAGACTCGTGCGTCCGCCGGACGACGGACATGTTTTCCCGTTACGGCATGCGCGTGGTGATGATGGGCAAATTCGTTCCCGGCCTGAGCACCGTGATGCCGCCCCTGGCGGGAATCTTTGGGGTGAGCCTGCACCGCTTTGTGGCCTTCGACGGTTTGGGGTCGTTTCTGTACGTGGGTTGTTACCTGGGGCTGGGTTTTGTGTTCAGCCACCAACTGGAGCCGGCGCTCGAAGCGCTGGGGCAATTGGGACACGGCGCGCTGTTCCTGGTGATGGGGCTGCTCGCGGCGTACATCGGCTACAAATACGTGCAGCGCCAGCGCGTGCTGCGCCAACTGCGGCTCGCGCGCATGACGGTCGAGGAGCTGCGCCAGCGGCTGGACGCCGGCGAGGAAGTTTTCATCATCGACCTGCGCTCGGAGCTGGACGTGAAGAGCGATCCATATCGCATTCCCGGGGCGCGGCACTGGCGCGCGCAGGAAATGGAAAAGCGGCACCAGGAAATCCCGCGCGATCGGGAAGTGGTCCTCTATTGCTCGTGCCCGAACGAGGCCAGCGCCGCGCGCGCCGGGATGACGCTTTACCGGCGCGGGATCACGCGCGTCCACCCGCTGCAAGGCGGCATCGATGCCTGGCGCAAACGCGACTACCCGCTGGAGTCTCATTCCATCGAGGCGTTGGAAAAGATAGGGAGCGCGATGTGAGTTGGAGGGGCAGCCGTGCGCGCCAAGGGAGGCTACGTTGCGTGCCGCGAATGTGAGGTACTGAGCCTTCAGGACCTCCAGCCCAGACCCTCATATTCGGGGCTTTCAGCCCCGCCGGGCGAAGGGCCGCAGGCCCGGAATGTAAACGCCTGGGCTGAAGCAAAGTGTAGGCCCAGGAAACGCCGGCCCCAAAGTTACTCTTCCGGCCTGTAGGGCCGGGACGAGTTCGTTTTGTGACGCAATCAATCCTACGCTTAACGTTCGTCCAATGGTTTGCCGTTCTTCTCACAAAACCGCTGGCATCCTACTTTGTTAATATCCTCCTAAATTGAGAGGCCAAAACGTTATTCTGACTGCTGAGGGTCCGGAATTGTCGGGGCTTTGCTGAGCGCAAACCCGACAGCCATTTGCAGCTGAAGGTCCCTTGGAGCAAAGCTGCAAGCGACACAGCTTTTGCCCAAGCCTTGTTTTTTTCCAAGGTGCAATACGACTGCGGAGGAACAAGAGGCTCTTTCAACAACAGAGACGCGTCGGAACGAGAAACGGAAACGCGGAAACCCGTGACCTCATCCAGTTCCAAAGCGTAAATCTCCCCAGCAGATGCCGTGTATCGGTCAAATTCTTTCCGAGCGCAGCCGATCTGATCCTTGAATTCCAGCCAGATTAATTCCGGCGTTTTCACAACGATCCTGCTCACTCTCGCCTGTCCAACAAGTCGCATGACCGGACCAGATGCATACAGGTTGATCACATGGCCAAGCCATTTCGTGGAGAATTTTCGGCGGAGTTCGATGCGTTTCTTCCCTTGGAGGATCGGATTTACATACTCTGGCCGAACACTGAACAGCAAATCATCAGCCGGGCTGGTTTCGCTCGGAGAATAAAGCTCCAAGATCTTCGGGAGTTTTTCGGCTACGCGCTGCCACACGTCTCGGAAAGAGGCGCGGCACTGCAGTTCCTCGTCAAAAAGGCGGTACTGGTTCGCTGCTTTGGTACGCTCCAAGAAATGGAACGATCGGAAGAACTCTTTTTTGGATTCCCACAAACTCTCCGGTAAAGTGAAGTAAATCGATTTCGCAAGATCACGGACCTCGTTTGCCATTAGCGCAAAAAACACGTCTCCCAAATGTGCGTTTTGTAATTCCTCATGGATTCGCAGATGACAGAATTTGCCGGTGCTACCCCGCTTCACGACGGCTGAAACTACTGGTTTTTCATCGAGGTAGCCGACGAAGGCGACTCGTTCGGAGGAGCGCAAACCGGGGAACACCTTGTCGCCCACCCAACGCTCGATTCCAGGGTACATCGGCTCGTTCTCCAAAATCAGATTCTTTAAGGTACGAAGATGGTCCGTTCTGTGTTTGACATCGGCTTCTCCCAAGCGTGCGACGTGGAAATCCTTTTGGATCGTGGATGTCGTCATTTTCACAATATTGGAGGCGGCTTATGCCTCCTGAGCCTGTGGAAAATCACCAAAAAAATTGGAGAGTTTTAGGATTTGGCCTGTATAACGTGATAACTCCTCAGGTCTGGGATCTCTACAATCCTCGGACATGCGGTAAAAGGTCAACGTGGCCAATTTTTCATTGTCATTTAACGTCACGTTCACATCATGCCCACGCACTTCAAATATGAGCGGACTCCCGCGCTCTGCACCGGTTTCTCCCCTGCGACCAAAATAGGGATGAACGAATCCCGCGTAATGAATCCTCATCTCTCCGATCGTTTCATCAATTGCCCTGCAGTAGACACAGACTCCGCGTGGCAAAAGAATCTTTTCCTTGGATCGCAAAATGTAAAAGTTCGTCTCGGTGATCCTCAGCCGGTGCTTTTCGTCCGCTACGTCGAAATCCCAAAAGAGTAGCGGATTCGGCTTTTCCAGCTTCCCTTTTTCCCAGAGATCGATCGGGGTCTCGATGCACCGCTTTGCGCGAAAGGCGGACGCTGATTCGCCATGAACCCTAGTGGGGCTCAAGTCCACTGACAGACAGTTGTCACTTTTTGGAGGGTCACTGATCAAAACAGATTGATAGAGCTCTTTACCTCTGATTTCGCAGTTTTCCGGTTCGCCGTAAAAAAGCCGCAATTGTGATAGTGAAATTCCTGATTTGACCCGGACCCTGAATGTTATGGACGTGACCTCCAAGTACATCGTGCCACTGCTGTCCTCCATGCCCTTTTGGGTAAATCCCTCATAACTATCCATTCCATCCACGATGAGCCGCGCTAAAACATCGACCCGTCCGACTGAACTTTTTGCCGTGGCTTGGCCGTAGATATTGGACCTCCGCAGACCAATTCCAAGTTTTTCCTTAAGTTTGAAGAGGTACGTCTTCTTGGGCGTGAGTACCAAGGTTCCATCGCCTTCCCATTCCAGCGGTTTAACAAACTTCGTCTCCGTATTCACAAAATGCTCAAAGCTCTTCCCGAACGGCTTAACCGAGCCCAGGAGCATCTCGTAAACATCACCACCCAAAGTTAAATCAAAGGAGGAAAAATCGATTTTGCCGGAAGAATTCTGAATATATCCCTCTGGTTTTAGACGCCCGACCTGCTCGTCTGACAGAACGCCCGGGATCCATTCCTGCCACGGTTTGGCGCTCATTTTGAAAACATTCAGGTTGAAACTTTAGTCAGATTACGCGGGCAGGCGGCTGACGCAACCGAAATTTGCGGCTGCGCTTACCCCGAGCATTCCCCTCAGCACTGGTCCGGAAATCTGCCACGCTCCAGGTGACGAGCCTGCTTTGTCCCACGACATCTGCGATTTTGGATCGCCAAAACCGGTGGTCAGGTGCAGGATTCACACAATGGGGGGCGAGGGACCGCCCGCAATTTCGCAGTACGTCTGCCGCTGTGGTCTTCGGCTTTGATGAAATCCAGCAACAGTTGTTGCGCTTGGGTCAATTCGATCATATACTATCCACATGGATAGTATATGCGAATCGCGTTGTCAACCCCCGCACGGAGTTGGACTGGCTTTGTGGCTGTGCGGCTGATAATGGTGGTCACGAGAGATGGCATCAGATTTTCATAAGGCACCGAAAGCTTGGACCCAGGTTAAGCACAGCATTTTGGGGAATTATCTATCGCTTTTCCTGGGCAAACTCGGCGCCAGCGGGAAACCAGTCTATTACGTAGATGGGTTCGCTGGGCCTGGCCGGCTTGAGGACGGCAGCAAGGGTTCACCCCTCATTGCGGCGGAACTGGCAGTTTCTCCTCGGCAGAAGAGTCGTCAGGGCATTCTCCAGTGCATCAACGTTGAGGGAATAAAGGAGACCTTTGCGAACCTTGAAAGAGCAACCGCCGAGTACGTCAAAATGAAGCGCGTGAAGAACTTTCAAGGCAGCTACCAGGAACGGCTGCCGGAGATTCTGGCAGAAATTGGCGACCACACAGCGTTCTTTTTCATCGACCCATTCGGCACAGAAGGCGTGGAGGTAGATACGGTCAGGACCATCGCTTCTCGGCGTGGAAAGACGGAAATCCTGGTTCGCTACGACGACACACGAGTAAAACGACTTTTGAGTTGGGCGGCTAACAACGCGGATAACCTCGAAGAAGGCCATCAGAAGACGGCGCACGCCTTCAAAAATCGTGTGGATCGACTCACCGATGAACAGGCCGCTGATTTGCTCAGCGTGCCGGAGAGCCGAGTCTTGATTGAAGGGTATGTTCGGAAGGTCAAATCCGTGGCCCCATTGCGCTTCAGCCTGACGTATCCGATTCGCAACCCGATGACTAAGGGTCATCGATATTTTCTCATTCACTTCTGCAATTTCCCAGACGGCTACATTTATATGGCCAACTTTATGGCGAAGGTCGACAGGTCGGTTGAAGGAATCGGCGACAACGATCTTTTCGCAAAGCCTCAGATGGAATTCATGGCGGTGAACGAGCATATTGCGGGGCAAAAGCGCACCGAGATGGTGAACACGATTCGAGACAGTGTAGGGACACTGTGGATCGAACGGGGCTGGAGTCGCGTACAGAATCGTGACCTGTTTGCGGGGATCGTCGATGAGTTCCAGTGGAAAGTCTTGCGGAGGGAATACATTCAGGCTTTACGTAATCTGGAGGCCGAAGGCTTCATCTCGATGGAAGGTGCCGACGACAATAATTTTACAACATTTCACTGAATGAATCCCGGTTTGATAGAGGCAGTGCTAGTCGCGCAGACACGGACCATTTCCCCTTCACGGCACACCGCTCGTGAACCGTTTAAGAAAACATCAGTCGGCCTCTGGCACGCCCCCGCGGTCATCGCGCCGAACAACTTCGTCTATAAGAGCCTGTCGAACTGGGCGTTCAACGTCGCGGTTGGCTGCTCGCACGCCTGCCGGTTCTGTTACGTGCCGAGCGCGGCCACCATTAAGCAGGGGCCGAAATTGGTGGAATACGGCGTGAAAGACCCGGACGCGGAGTGGGGAGATTACGTGCTGCTCCGTCCTTGGGACGAAGCCAGGTTCCTCGCCTCGTTGCGCGCCGCCGAGAATACGCCGCGCGAGCAGCTCAAGCCGGACGGCAATCGCGCGGTGATTTATTGCAGCACCACGGATCCGTACCAGGTCATCCGCCATCCCGATCCGACGCGGCAGCGGGAGTTGGCCGAGCATGCCCGTTTTCTGGTGCGGCGTTCGCTCCAACTCATTCGCGAGCAATCCACGCTCAACGTCCGCATCCTCACGCGCAGCCCGCTGGCACGGGCCGATTTCGATTTGTTCCGCAGCTTTGGCAAGCGACTGGTCTTTGGCATGAGTCTGCCCACGCTGCGCAATGATTTGGCCAAAGTGTACGAGCCGAAAGCTCCCGCGCCGTCGCAACGGCTGGCCGCGTTGCGTGCCGCCAAGGAGGCCGGCCTGCACGTCTATGTTGCGATCGCGCCTACTTACCCCGAATGCGATGCGGCCGACTTGCGCGCGACGCTCCAAGCCGTGGCCGAATTGGAACCGATTACCATTTTCCACGAACCGATAAACATCCGGGCCGAAAACATTGCGCGTATCGAGGGGCAGGCCGAATTGGCGGGCGTCCGATTAAAGACACAAGTCTTTGCGACGCGCGAAAGCTGGCAGGATTACGCGGTCGATGCGCTGCGCACGGTTCACGAGCTGGCCAAGGAGCTTGGCATCGAGAAGCGCCTCCATCTTTGGCCCGACAAGTCTCTCGGAAACGGGGCTTTGGCCAACCGAATGCGAAACTCCCCCAAATATCTGAAGCGGCTTGACCACTGGTGGCATCGGATCAGCGAGTGGCCGAAATGACACATCCCTTCATGCCGATGTAGATCGAGTTCCTGGGCGTGGCGTTAGCTTCGGCCCACTCACTTGCCGCGGGGGAGCCAGCAAAAGGAAACATCGCCCTTCATGCTGTCCGGGCGCGCCGGTCTCCTTTCTTTCGCTTACTGACCACAGACTCCGGGCCGCCGTTTACTGATTCCGGTTCCTGAACAGCCGCTCCTTGCGGTCGTCGGGCAGGGTGGTGGCCGTCACCCAGGCCTCGGCGGCTTTGGGATCGACCTCCAGCCATTGGCGGGCGACGCTTTCGATGCTGGAATTGCGCTGGTTGGGATCGCTGATCTTCAGCGCCCAGGGCGCGGCCAGCTCGGGAAATTGCCACGACGTTGCGCTGATAAAAGACTGAATGGCGCGCTCCTGCGCCGGCCCCGCCGGCCACGAAGCCAGCCATTCGCCCGCCCGGCCAGGATCGCTGTTGGCCCAGGAGGAGAGCAGATTCTGAATGGCATTGTCCCGGGCGCTGCCTTCCGGAAACCCAGCCACCCACGACGCGGCGGCTTTCGGATCGGACTGCGCCCACGCGGAAACCACGGAGCTGGCCGCCTGGTTCTGCCCCTGGCCCGCGGGCAGGCTGGCGACAAATTTGGCCGCCTCTTCCGGAGAGTTTTGCGCCAGGCTGGAAGCAAGGCCCGACATAAACGAATTGCGCCCTTCACCTTCGGGCAAACGGCCGCCCCATTCGAGCGCAACCTTTGAATCGCTCGCCACCAACGAACTGGCAATGCTGCCGAGAAACTGGTTCTGCTGGTTGCCTGCCGGGAGCGTTTGGGCAAAGGCTATCGCGCCTTGCGGATCGGCTTCCGCCCACTGCGGGCCAAGGCTGCTCAAGGCGTTTTGCTTCGCCCGGCCCTCCGGCAACTGACTGGCCCAGGCCACCGCGCCGTTCAGGTCCGTCTGCGCCCATTGGCTGGCGAGGGTGCTGACAAAATTATCCCGCTCGCGGCTGGCCGGCAGGGTCTGGACGAACTCCGCCGTCGCTTTCGGATCGTTTTGCGCCAATTGCCAGCAAATGCTCTGGAGCGCATTGCGTTTGGCGGAGCCGTCGGGCAGCGTTTGGATCCATTCCATGGCCGCTTTGGGGTCGGCGTTGGCATAAGCATTGGCGATCTGGCTGATGGCGCTCCCTTGGGCGCTGCCCGGCAGCAGTGTCGAAACGAGGGCCGCCGCGCTCTTCGGATCCTGCTGGGAAAGCGCGGAAACCACGCTCTGGATAACCCGATCGCGTTCGGCTCCGGCAGGAAGCGCCTGCGCATAGGCGAGCGCCGCCTCGGAATCCTGCTGCGCCCATTGGCCGGCGATATTGCCGACCAAATTGTTTTTGGTGTTGCCTCCGGGAAGATTTTGTGCGAACGCCATCGCCGCCTTCGGGTCCGATTGCGCCCACTGGTTGCCGACGCTGCTCATTGCGCTTTGTTTGGTGAGTCCCTCCGGCAATTGCTGCACCCAGGCCAGCGCGCCGGTCAAATCATTGCCGGCCCATTGTGAGACAACCGTGCCAATCGTGTTGCGCTTGTCGTTTCCGCTCGGCCAGCCGTTGACCCAGGCGAGGGCCGCTTGCGGATCCTTGGAACCCCAGGTTGAGGCGATGGATTGAAACGCCTGCGAACGCTGTTGTCCGCCTGGCAATGCCTCTGCCTTGGCGGCGGCGGCGGCCGGGTCCTGTGCCGCCCAGGCATTGAAAACGGAATAGACGTATCCCCATTGCGCCGTCTTGACGCCGGAGCTTTGCATCAGATCGAGCGCGGCCTCGGGATTCGCCGCCGCCAGCATGCCGATGACGGCGCCGATCGCCTGGTTGCGAAGCTGTCCGGGCGGGAGTTGCCGCGCCCACGCGACCGCTCCCTCCGGGTCTGTTTCCCCCCAGCCACGCAGCACTGCCAGGATGGCCTGCTCGCGCTCATATTTGCCGCCGACAGTGTTGGCGTACGCCATCGCGGCGGTGGCATCGCTTTCCGCCCAACGCCCGAGCAGACTCATGCGCCAAACCTCTCGGCTGACCGCGGTGGGATTCTTCTCCAAAAACACCAGCAAGGCCGGGATGTCAGCCGGGGCCACGGCATCCATGATTTGCTGCCAGTCTTTCCACCAGCGCGGATCTCCCGCTTTCATCCCTTGGAGCTTCGCTTCGATTTCGGCGAGCGAAGGTTTTCCCTCCGCATCACCGGGCTTGGCGGCAAGGCGCGGGTTCCTGACCGGCGGCAGCGATGCTTGCCGTTGCGCGGTTCCACCAGCCGATTGGGCCGCCAAGCTCGCGGGCGACCGAGCGGATCGCGCGGAGTGCTGCCGACCGATCCAATACCCTGCGCCCAAAGCCGTTGCCCCAACCAGTACGAAGCTGACGAAGCTATTGTTGCTCATGACGATCCGACAAATTCCAAGCGGCCCTAAAATTCTGGTATCAATGTTCGCGCTTCAGGGTTCAGGGTTCGAGGTTTTTCGGTAGCCGAACAGTTCGAGTCAAGCCTCTTTGTCGGATCCCACCGGGGCTGAAACCTCATGAATTATCTGTGTCGCGACAAATGCTGCTGACCCTAAAAGGATGGCCAATATCCACTTTAGAATTTCTCCTCTTAAATGTTCTGAAGTTTTCATGTGGTTGGTAGCGTGCCGATTCGATGAGTCCTCGGATTCAGTTCAAACTGTCCCATTACCGCTTTTTTGCATCTTGGGACGAATTTTACGTCCGGAGCCAGCCGGGGTCCATTGTAAATTCTCGCCCCCGCTCGAACGGGTCCCGGTCGAATGGACGCGCTCGGAAAGTTCGGTCCCGTGTGAGCGGATTGTTGTTAATCAGGGAGTGGCCGCACGTTTTGGCCTATAATCCCGTGGATCTATACAGGAATCGTAAAGAGCGCGATCAATCGGTATCCACTCGGCGCCATTAATCCCTCGCGTGTTGCTATAGGTTGGGCTTGTAGGGAAGGCGCAGGCGGTTTTAATCCAGCGGATTTGCTGTTTTGTGAGTTGACGTATTTCGTCCGCAACTTCTGATAGGTCTTGGTCCTGGCTAAAAATCAGCGCCACATCAAGTGATCTGCGGTGAACGCACCCCACAACATCCAAAGCGAGGCGAACGTCGATGCCTTTTTCCTGCCCAACTAAAGTAGTTGTAACGCTTCCGTTGGGCAACGTTACGCGTGCGTTTCTATATCGCAGTGGGCGGCTGAAAACTTTTACGCCTTGGCGGCCCATTTGGGCAAGCTTAGCTGTCCAAAAGTGGTTCCAGGTGGCATTATCCGCCACATCTGGTATGCCGGTGTAGAATCGGATTTCCGTGAGGTTCCAGTTCTGAGTTTTGCAGATGGTTTCAGCAAGGGCGGAAGCGTCATAGTTGGGGTATAAGTAGCCGAACGCATTCTTTGCTGCATAAAAAAGGTTCTGGCCGTCTATGAACGCAACCGCACGCTTAATTGCAGGCTCGGTGAGCATTGGCTAAAAAATAACCCCGCCCGAGGCTGTTTCCAGCGTGTCGAGCGGGGAGCAAATAAATCGTTGGCGCGTATCACGCCTCGTCGCACCCTCACTATCGCCAGCCTTGGCGTTGACGGCAAGGGGAAAAACCATAGATTCAAGCTGTTTTATTGGTTTGAAAAACATAGAAAAACATTGACATCTTTCTATGGACGTTCTAAATTCATACCGCATGAACGAGAACGCTGAAAACAATGGAGTTGAATCCAAACGCGAAGCGAGCGTTTATCCTTACACGTCGCTTGGGCCGTCGCTGAAAATTGCGGACGCCGTAAAGGAGCTTGGCGGTGCCCGAACTTCGGTCTCAAAGAGCAGCTTGGCCGCACTCCTGAAGGAAAGTGATAAATCAGCAGCGTTTCTGCAACGCGTGTCGTCTGCCAAGGCTTTTGGGCTAATTGCCGGAAGGAGTGAGTACATTTTAACTGAGGCTTCAAAACGGTATTATTTTCCGACCAGCGAGAATGAGAAGTCAACCGCGTTGTTAGTGTGCTTGGATACGCCAACCGGTTTCCGTGAATTGATACGGCGTTATGATGGCGACAAGCTTCCAAGCCGAGAAATCCTAGCGAACATTTTACAAAGGGAATTCGGCGTGCCCGAAAGTTGGAAGGAGCGTGCTGCTGCATTTTTTGAAAATTCGGCGCAGTTGATCGGGGTTATTGATGCGGATAGATTTTTGAGGTTCAAAGCCACTCAACATTCGGCAGCGTTGAAATCAACGCCGGTTCAGACCATTGCGCCGCGCACGGAAGCGCCAGAAAGCTCAAGATTCCGAGCCGACAAGGCGCCAAAGGAATTCAGCGATCAAGAGGAGCACTCATTGTTTTTGGATAAACAAAAGACGAGAAAATTTACCATTAGCAGCCCACTGTTTATTTCTCGGGCGGAATACAACCGCATCTGCAAATGGCTTGCAGTTGCCCTGATCGTCGAAGATGAGGGAAAGGGGAAAAAAGATTGAAGGATTTACTGGTAGCGAGCGGGACAGCCTCGGAAGCGTTTGGGGCGGCCACCATGACAAAGGCGAAACCCATTACCGCTCGGCCTGTGAACGACTCCATGGCCGGCTGGTGCGGAACGCCCAGACCGGAGCCATCCAGGAGGACGAACAGTGGAGCCGGTTTGAACGTGTGAATCTGAGTGTGAGGCACTTTACAAGCCGGTTTGGCGGTCTCGGCTTAGCTTGGTCCCGCAAGCTGGACAATCACCGGGCTGCAGTCAGTCTGTTCGTGGCCGCGCACAACTTCCGTAAAGTCCATTCGACTTTGGCTTGCTCGCCAGCCGTAGGCGCTAAACTGGCGACGGAAACATGGACAATTGAAGGATTGACTGAGGAAGCAACAAGGCAGTCACACACGATCGAAATTTCCTTTTGGCGATCCCCCCTCGCCACCGAGCGGACCGTGCCTACCCTTGGTCGGCGGTGACCACCCGAAGAATTTCTTCCAGCGTGGTTTGGCCGCCCTGCACCCGGCGCAGGCCGCTCTGCCAGAGCGTTTGCATGCCCTGCTGGATGGCGACTTCCTGGAGCGCGCGCGTCGGCATTTTTTGGAGCACCGCGCTGCGGAATACTTCGTCGGAGACGAGCAGCTCGGTCAACGCCGTGCGTCCCTTGAAGCCGGTGTGCAGGCATTCCGGACAGCCGGCGCCGCGCCGGAAATCGGTCGTGGCCGCCATGTCGTCGGGGATCAGCCGGAGCAATCCCGCATCGGGCCGATAGGATTGCCCGCAGAAGGTGCAGTTCTTGCGGATGAGCCGCACGCCAAGGACGGCAATGATGCTCGAAGCGAGCAAAAACGGTTCGATCTCCATGTTGATCAACCGGGCATAAACGCCGGCCGCAATCCCGCTATGAATCGTGCTGATGACCAGATGGCCGGTAAGCCCGGCCTGGACGGCAATGCCCGCGGTCTCGGCGTCGCGGATTTCGCCCACCATGATCACCTGCGGGTCCTGGCGCATGAGCGAGCGGAGCGCCTTGGGATAAGTAAAGTCCTGCGCGGGATTGATTTGCGCCTGGCTGATCATCGGCAGGTTGAACTCGACGGGGTCCTCCACGGTGCTGATGCTTACCGCCGGTCCGTTGCGTTGCACAATGTGATAGAGCGCCGAGTAGATCGCCGTCGTTTTGCCCGAACCGGTCGGGCCGGTGAGTAACATCAATCCGCTCGGCCGGACTAAAAGCTGGGTGAACCGCTGCAACGTCTCCTCGTCGAAGCCCAGACTGCTCAACTCGAAACTGCGATTGCTGGGGTCGAAAAGGCGGATCACAATCTTTTCGCCACGCACGGTGGGAAAGACGGAAATGCGCAACTCGACTCCGCCCAATTCCGGTCCGGCGGAGGCGTGGCCTTCCTGGGGCAAGCCGGTTTGATAGCTGACGAGGTCGGCCATGACCTTAACGCGGCCGGAAATCTTTTCCATCAATTCGAGCGGCAGATGGACCAATTCCGTCAGCACGCCGCTCAAGCGGATGCGCACCGCCAGCGTGCTCTCCCACGGTTCGATGTGGATATCGCTGGCGCCGGCGCTGATCGCATCCAGGAGCAGGCAATTGACTAGCACGCCGATTTCAATTTCGCGCTCAGCAGCTTCGGACTGCAGATATTGAATGGTTTGGTTCAAAGAATTGAATTGCCTTGAGCCTGATTTAAGGCATTGGGGGGATGCCTTCCAGCAATTTCTTCGCCCAAAATTGGCTCGCAAATTGCCGCACCCAAGGCGCCAGGTTTCGAGCAACGCCACTGACAATCAAAGGGGAGGATAGTTGGTTAACTGGTTCCAATATATTGAAAATCAATGACTTACGTAAAAACCGGCCTATCTGATCCGTCTCCGAAGCGAGGGCAATCCTGCAAATGCGTCTGGCGAGCCGATTTCAGGATTGCCAAACGGCCTCGGACAGGCTATAAGCTGTAGCCAGAGCCATTTTCAACGGATGTACGTGAGCCGGAAAATTACTAGCAATCCATTATGGCAGACAAGCTTCGCTGCGCCGTCATCGGCGCCGGCGCGATCGGGTTAGAGCACTTACAGAGTCTAACCTCCTGCCCGCGCGCGGCCGCGGTGGCAATCGCGGAGAATCATCCGCTCCGCGCCCGCGAAGCCAGCGAACGTTTCAAAATCCCCCGCAGTTACGCGGATTACCGCGAACTGCTCGAGCAGCCCGACATCGACGCCGTCACCATCGCGCTGCCCAATCATCTGCACGCGCCGGTGGCCGTGGCGGCCCTGGAAGCACGCAAGCACGTGTTGCTGGAGAAGCCGATGGCGACGAACGTCAAGGAGGCCGCCAAAATTCTCAATGCCGCCAAAAAGATGAAGCGAATGGTGATGGTGGCGCAAAATTTCCGATTCAACCGTCACACACAGATGGCCAAGATGCTGATCGAGCGGGGCGACCTGGGCGAAATTTATCACGCCCGTTGCTTCTGGCTCCGGCGCGGGGGCATTCCGCGGATCGGATCGTGGTTCACCCAAAAACGATTCGCCGGCGGCGGCTGCACCTACGACATCGGCGTTCACCTGCTGGATGCCTGCCTGCATTTGCTGAAGGATTTCGAGGCGGCCTCGGTCTCCGCGCAGACGCACGCGAAGTTCGGGCCGCGCGGCCTGGGCGAAATTGATTGGGGCAAAAGCGAAATCGATCCCCGCAAGCCGTTTGACGTGGACGATTACAGCGTGGCCTTGCTCAAAATGAAAAGCGGCCGCAGCGTGGCCCTCGAAGCGGGCTGGGCGGCCTTCGTCGCGCCGGACGCGCGCGAGTACGGCATCGACCTGCTCGGCGCCAACGCCGGCCTGAGCCTCTATCCGGCGCGGCTTATTCGTAACAGCCCGGACGGCTTTGAGACCATCCAGCTCAACGGGGTGAAGGTCCCGCACAGTGAGGATCGCGTTCACCACTTTGTGAGTTGCGTGCTCGACGGCAAAAAGCCGCTCGTGCCGCCCGAGGAATCGCTCAAGATACAGGCGCTGCTCGACGCGATCTACCTTTCTTCCTCCACCGGCAAGGAAGTGAGGCTGAAGTAACCGCGCTTGATCGGGCGAGGGCTGGGTTTTGCGCGGCCAGGGCGGCTGGCCGGTGCAAACCTCAGGCAGACAAATTCGCCGGCCGCGCGCGTCCTCTTTAGAAACGCATGCCGTCATCGCTCGAACTGGCTCGCCTTTACGATGACCATGCCCAAGCCCTCTTTGGCTTCCTGTTGAACCTCACTCGCAATGAGGCCGACACGCGCGATGTGTTGCAGGAGGTTTTCCTCAAGCTCGCCCGCCAGCCGGAACGGTTGAACGGGGTCCGCGACGAGCGGGCCTTCCTGCTCCGCCTCGCCCATAACGCCGCCATCGACCGGTTGCGCCGCGCCGTGACCCGGGAGAAGAATTACGAAGAACTGGCCGCCGAATCCGCGTCTGCGTTTGCGCGCGCCCACGATCCGGATGAACAGGGCTTTCGCCTCGCCCTCGCCGCCGCGTTGGGAGAATTGCCCGCCGACCAGCGCGCGGTCGTCCATCTCAAGCTCTGGGAAGGACTCACCTTCGAGGGGATCGCCGAAACCCTTGGCCTTTCCCCGAACACCGCGGCCAGCCGCTATCGCTATGGCCTAGACAAACTCCGCGCGCGGCTGCGTCCACTCTATGACGAGATAAAATGAAACCGGACGAATTCGAACAACAACTGCAACGCCAGCCACTCCGTTCGCCGCCGGAGGAATGGCGCCGGGAAATCCTGGAGGCCGCAAACGCCGCCGCTCGCGCTCAAACCCCGGCCTTCAACCCACCGTGCGAGCCTTGGTGGCGCGAGTGGCTCTGGCCCAGCCCGCGAGCGTGGGCCGGCCTGGCCGCCGCCTGGGTGATCATCCTGGCCTTGAATACCGCCAGACTCACGACGCCGGCCGGGGTCGCAAGTGTTTCGCCGCCACCGAGCCGTGAAATGATCATGGCCCTGTCCGAACAGCGCCGCGAATTGGCTGAACTGTTGGGCGATGCTCAGGAAAGGTCACCGGCGGCGAAGCCCGCGCCGCCGCGCCCGCGCAGTGAACGCCAGAGCCAGAAGACTTCCGTTTAGCCGCAGCCTGGCTAAACGGCCGGGCGGACAGCGGCAACTTTGGCGTCCCGGTTCTAAAACGAAATCCAACCGTGCAACGAAATTACACCGCTTATGAATGACCCCAGAGATACCCTTCAACCTCGGCCATCGCCATCAGCTTTTCGCCAGTTGCTCCAGCGCCGAGTTCTGGCCCGCGTTCTATTCGCGTTCGTCTGCCTGGCTACCCTCGCCGGGTTGTTCCTGACGGTGCAGAATCTGCGGAGCGCGCGGGCACAGGAAAAAGCCGCGGGCGGAACGCTCGCGGAAAACGCCGAAGTGGCCGCCATCATTCCTCCGTCCATTCCGGACGAAGAAAACTTCGCCGCGATCCCTTTCTTCGAAACCTTGTTTGGCACCAACTCGAGTCATAAACCGGACCCACGCCAATGGCCCGAACATTACGACCAGGCCGCGCGGATCGCCGGCGACTACGAAACCGACGCCAACCGGAACAACCCGGATCGCAAAATGACGGATTTCGCGGCGTGGCAATTCGCTTTTCAGACGATCGGCGATGACGAGACCAATCCGGCGAACAACGCGTCCGAACCCGACCGGACTGTGGACCGGGGCACGGCGGCTGCGGCGATCCTGCAAGCGTTGAAAGTCTATGATCCGGTCCTGGACGAACTGCGTGCCGCGAGCCATCGTCCCGGCTCCCGTTTCAATGTCCGGTACGATTTGGAAAATCCCTGGGGGATTTTGCTGCCGCATTTGCGAGTGATCAGGGGAACCTGGTGGGTTTTGAAACTCCGCGCGGTGGCCGAACTGGCCGCGGGCCAGACCGCGCCGGCCTTCGAAGACGTGAAACTGATGCTGCGGCTGGTCGAGTCGATCCAGGGCGAACCGATGCTGGTCTCGCAGTTGGTGCGGGTGGCGGGCTTGAACCTCTCGACCGAGCCGATCTGGGAGGGATTGGCGGAACGCCAGTGGCCGGAAGCGGCCTTGCAGGAATTGCAAACACGCCTGGGACAATTCGATTTGCTCGCCGACTTAAAGCAGGCGTTCCGGGCGGAACGGGCCTGGGGCAATCTCACCATCAGCCTCGTGCGCAATAAACGGAAAGGGGACATGTTTCTCAGCCTGGTCAGCACCGGACAACCGCCGGAGCCTTGGAAAACAGAGGCGAACAGCAGGTTCAAGACCTGCCCGCTCGCCTGGTTTGACGAGGAGCGGCGCAATTACAACCGATGGTTCGAGATGTTGTACCCGCCGGAATTTGACGCTCAAGCCCGACGGGTTTTTCCCCGGAAGGCCGAGGAAAACGAGAAAGCGATGGAGCAGGCGCTGGCCAACAATTCCACGCTGCTGACCAACCACTTGGTCATGGCCAAGGAGTTCCTGATCCCTCCCGCCAAACCGCTGACCAAGTTTGCCAACGCCCAGTGCGTTGTGGACCAGGCGGTGCTCGCCTGCGCGCTGGAGCGGTTTCGCCTGGCCAGCGGCCAGTATCCCGAAACGCTCGCCGCGCTCGCGCCGCGTTTCATCGACAAATTGCCCCGCGATGTCATCAGCGGTGAACTGCCCAAGTACCGCCGCGCGGAGGATGGGCGTTTCGTACTATACTCCGTGGGCTGGAACGAAACGGACGACGGCGGAGTAATCGCGGTGACCAAGGATCGAGTGCCACGCCAAAAGGCCACCGAGGGCGACTGGGTCTGGCAATATCCGGCAAGGTAGGACCGCCGGCGCGCCCGACGCGCAGGGCACGCCGTGTTTAGGGCGTGTTTTGAAAATCGCCCGGTCAGGGGACCGGGCCTACAAGGGTGCCGAAATAGCATCGTTCCCTGTAGGCCGCGTGCCCTCATGCGGCGCTTTGGTGGATTTCTAGAACACGCTCAGGGGACCGGGCCTACAAGGGTGCCGAAATCGCATTGTTCCCTGTAGGCCGCGTGCCCTCACGCGGCGCTTTGGTGGATTTTAAAACACGCTCTTAGGGCCATCCCGGACACTAGCAGCCCGTTGAAAAACGCCGCTTCCCGTAGCAGCCGAGGTAACGAGGCTCAAATTTCCTCGGAAACAGAAGCGATATGAGAGCCTCCTCACGTCGGCTGCCACTTTCTGAACAGGCTGCTAGGCGCGTGCTCACAGCCAAAAGTCTTCGGCTTTAACCCTTGTTCGCGCCGCGACGATCGGTGTTGAATTCTGCTCGTGAAAGCCGTTCAGCTCATCGCCCACGGCGTTCCGGGACGATTTGAATTCCGGGAACTTCCGGACCCGCAACCGGCGCCGTCCGAAGCGGTCGTCGAAGTGCATGCCTGCGGGTTGAACCGGCTGGACCTTTGGTTGGAAGAAGGCGGCTTGCCGATGCCGCTCCAATTGCCCCGCACGCCCGGCTGTGAGATCGCGGGGCGCGTCGTGGCAGTCGGCTCGAATGGAGGCGCCTGGCAGGCCGGCGAGCGCGTGGCGGTGCAATCCAATTTGTGGTGCGGCCGGTGCGATTACTGTTCCCGCGGCGAGGAATCCCAGTGTTTGAACAACGTGATCCTCGGCGTGCAACGCGATGGCGGTTTCGCCGAAGCCGTGGTCGTGCCGGTGGGAGCGCTGGTGAGGCTGCCGGAGAATGTCGCCTTCGAAACCTCAGCCGCGCTCACCCTGGCGGGCAGCACCGCGATGCACATGCTGATTCATCGCGCCCAAGTGAAGGCCGGCGACTGGGTGCTGGTCATGGCCGGGGCCAGCGGCGTCGGCTCGGCCGCGATTCAGATCGCCCGGCAACTCGGCGCGCGGGTCATCAGCACCGGTTCAACCGAAGCCAAGCGCGCGCTTGCCAAAAGGCTGGGCGCGGAATTTGTGGCCGACCCGGCGGACGCGGGCTGGGCGGCTGAAGTCCGGAAAGCGACTGGCCGGCGCGGCGTGGATCTCGTGATCGAGCATGTTGGCGGCGCCGTGTTCGAGCAGGCGCTCAATTGTCTGGCTCGCGGCGGGACGGTGGTGACGTGCGGGGCGACAGCCGGACGCCAGGTTTCACTGGATCTCTGGCCGTTTTTCGTCAAGGAACAGTGCCTGGTCGGCAGTTACGGCCGGAACCGGGCGGACTTGAAAGCCACGCTTGATTGGGCTGCGGCGGGGAAATTAAAGCCGGTGATCGACCGCTCCTACCCGTTAAGTGAAGCGCCTGCCGCCGTGGGCCATCTCCGCTCGCGCAGCGTCTTGGGCAAGGTGCTGGTCACGCCTTTGCCGGCAGCGCCCAAAGCAGACTGACGGCGGCGCGATCTCCGCCCTCCTCGGTTGCAGTGGTGATGGTGTCCCAGAAACCTGGCTGCGACCGCGCAGGCTTTCCAGGCCGGGCGGCTTTGGGCTACAACACGCCCGTGCCGAAATGGATCAAAACCGTCATCGCCGTTTTGCTGCTGCCGTTCTGTGCCGGCGCGGTGAAGGCCCTGGTCAGATTGCTCGCCGCCACCGGAAGGGCCGAGACGATCTGGGTGGCTACGATCGGTGGCGCCGCCTGTTGGCTCATCATTTTCCTGCTGTTGCCCAAGCCGATGCGGATTTACATCTTCGGCCACGAACTGACCCATGCCATTTGGGCCTGGGTTTTCGGCGGCAAAGTCAAGAAGTTCAAAGTCACCGCCGACGGGGGCCACGTGGTCATCACCAAATCGAATTTCGTCATTGCCCTCGCCCCCTATTTTTTTCCGTTATATGTGGCGCTGGTGGTGCTCGGCTTCATGCTGGGAAATTTGGTCTGGGGTTGGAGCCGTTACGCGGTATGGTTTCACCTCCTGATCGGCGCGGCTTACGCCTTTCACGTCACGCTGACCTGGCATATTCTGCGGACGCGCCAGACCGACATCACCAGCCAGGGTTACCTGTTCTCGGCGGTGATCATTTTCCTGGGCAACATCGGAGTGTTGTTCGTCGGCGTTCCACTGCTGACTGGCGGGTCGGTGTTGCGCGCATTCGGTGGGTGGCTGCATGAATCGGGGGCCGTGTTGCAATGGCTGGGCCGGGTGCTGTGAGTCCTCCGCGCCGAGTCTGTGGGCGCGCGCCTTGGGGGTGCAAATTTGGCGTAAATTTCAGTTGACCCCGCCGCCGAAATGTCTCTAAACTGACGTCGAAACAATCATTCACAACAAATAAAACTATGAATACCATTGTTCCTCTTATCAGTTCTGGAGTGGCCGGCCCGCTGGGTGTGTCGCACCTGCCGCGGCTCTGGCTCAAGGTTTCGCTCGAATCGCGCGGCAGCCTGGCCCCGGGTTATCCCGGCGCGGGCAAAGGCTACGACCAGATGACGATCGATGCGCTCGGACTGAAGCGCGACGCCGTGCTGAAGTTCATCAAGGATTCCAAGCCGACCTACCCGCAGTTCGAATCCTGGATCAAGAAACAGCCGGGCGTCAGACTGGACCGGGCCACGGTCGAAAAGCACAACGCCTCCATCCGCGGTTACCTGCACGATGACGGCACGCGCAAATCGATCCTCAGTGCCAGCGGCATCCCCGACGACGCCAACGCGCCCAAGGACGCCGTGAACCTGAACAACCTCGACGACTGGAAAGAATTCTACGACGCCGCCCTGAAATAGTCCCGGGCCGCGGGACGGAGTTCAACCGGCGCGGGCTTCGGTGGGCGCCGGTTTTTGTTTTCCCGCTCGACAAGCCGCCGGCCGCGATTTGAAAGAACGCCATAAGCTCAACATAACCGGCATCATGGAAGAAGGCGTAATTCACTACGCCTGAGTTTTTTGCCGCGCTGTTTAGGTGTTTAACCGCCGCTTTAACCCGGTCCCGCAATTCCAGCCGCTTTTCATCATTAAGCGAGAGGTCGGAGATTTCCTGCCGCCGGGTTTGGATCGCAAAATAGGTCTGCGCCGACCCGATTTCAGCCTTTGAGGGGTCGCCATTCATCGCGATTAAGTAGCACGCGTACCTTGTGAGGAAACAATCCTCTTTTTCTCTTTGTGCTCCGCTTCCGATTAAGACCATTTTCCCGGTATCAAGAAAATGGTATTTAGGTTGTGCACCTGCGCTCTTGCATCCTTCCCTTGCTTTTTCGATTACTTTCTTGAAGTTTTCCCACTTGTCGTATCCGAGTATTGCCTGGATGTCCCTGCCCATCCAGTACTCGCCGCCGTTCTTAGAAAAACGCTTCAGCCCGTCCAAGGTCTCCATCACGCTATCCATGGTAGTCTTTTTGTTGTTCCACCGATATATAGGCAATTTGGCCTATTTTCCATAATTCGTCAATCTTTTTCTCTCGTTTCCATATTTTCTCCTTGACTCAATAACAAATGGCCGTAGTGTGGCGTTAATATGGATATTCGGAAAGAGTTGGACAAAAAAATCTCCAAAAAGAGAGAGGAAATCGATTCCCTTCAGAAGGACTTGGAAACGGCGAAAATCTACCTTCAGGCCCTCGAGGACACGCGAAAGCTCTTGCCAAGAGACGGGGTTGATAAAAAGGAGGTTACACTCCGCCCCGGAACAGACCTTTCCAAGGTTCGAGTTATTTTGCAAGAGGCTAGGGCCCCGCTTCATGTCGAAGAATTGTTAAAAAGGCTCGGGAAACCAGTCGAGAAGAAAAGCAAGCTTTCTTTAAGCGGCTCTTTGGCTTCGTACGCGCGCGATAATAAAATTTTCACTCGGCCCGCCCCTAATACGTTCGGACTTGTGGAATTTGAAGCGGGTACCCCTGCCGATGAACCGCCCGAAGATTTCGGCCTGGAGGTTGAGAGCAAGTCAAATTCGGCGGCGTAAGGCCAAGCGGCTCGCGACCACTTCTGAGGTCTTGCGAGAGGTGCTTCGACATTAACCGGGCCTCATCCGCATGGAGCCACCCGCCCGATGCCTTGAGCAGCGCTTCCATGGGAAGCGGACGTTCGAGCTTTCTCCCGACAAGTTGAGGGTCGGCGGCACGGAGACTTTTTCCGCGGGTGTCGAACCCATCCGGATCGGCGGAGAGCAGCCGGGTCCGCTGCGGCGGGCGTCGGATCATGCGCGCTTCAAGGTTGAAGCGACTCCAGAATTTTTTCGGCGGCAGCCCGGGGGTTTCCGGCGGCGTAAATGGGCCGGCCAATCACGACCCAGTTGGCGCCCGCTGTCAGGGCTTCTTTTGCGCCTGACGTGCGTTTTTGATCACTGGCTGCATCCGCCGCGCTACGGATGCCCGGTGTCACCAGTTGAAAGTCTGCCGGTAAAATCCGTCGCAACGCCGCCACTTCGAGCGGGGAACAAACCAGCCCGCGCAAACCGGCCTTGACGGCGAGCTGCGCGAGGCGCTCCACTTGTTTGGCGGCGCCGCCAGTCACGCCGATTTCCTTCAGTTCCCGGGTGTCCATGCTGGTCAACACCGTCACGCCCAGCACCAGCGGAGGTTTGCAGCCGAACTGACGCGCGGTTTCTTGCGCGGCGGCTGCGGCAGCCTGCATCATTTCCAGCCCGCCACTGGCGTGGATCGTCAACATGTGCGCGCCCAGCCGGGTGGCGGACGCGACCGCTTTGGCAACCGTGTTGGGAATGTCATGAAACTTCAGGTCGAGGAAAACCGGCGCACCCGTGGCGTGAATCCGGCGCACGATTTCCGGTCCGGCGCTGGTGAACAGTTCGCTCCCGATCTTGAAGGCGCCCACCACCGGGGCCAGTTGGGCAGCCAGCGCGAGGGCCGCTTCGGCAGTCGGAACATCCAGCGCGGCGATGATTGGATTTTGCACGAAACCCATAGTGGCGCCTCGCGCAGGCAGAGTGAAGCCAGAATTGTCCACCGCGTGGAACGCACACGCCTTTTGAGTCGGCAACGCCAAATCTGCCTGGCTTCGATAGTAGAATGGATGGCCACCCTGCTGGCTTACAACTTAATTCGAGCCGCCATGCTTTGCGCCGCACTGCACAAAGGCATCCAACCGCTCGGCTTGTCCTTCTCGGCCTCCCGCAGACGCTTGGAATACTGGCTGCGCGATTTCGGCCGCACCAAGGCCGGTGTCCGGGCCACCTGGGAGCGAACACTCACCGAGATTAGCGAATGCCAGCTTCCGCGCCGTCACCCACCACGTCCCAACGAGTCGCGAGCTCAGCGCCACCTGCGGCAGTCTTACCCCCCGCTGGTGGGATCACGTGCCCAAGCCCGCAAAAAACTCCAACAACACGCCGGAAAATCCGCAAGCTCCGAGGGAGCGACATCGGCCACCAGGCCGCTCCTGACGGAGCTTTGAATTGGTTTGGGTTCGCAAACCTACAAGGATTTCGCCCCGCCGGGGCTGCGCCGTGTGTGGGCACACGGCCTACAGTTGAACGGTGCGCGCACGTGGTGCAGGCCGCGTGCCCTCACGCGGCGTTTCGTGCTTTGAATTGGTTTGGGTTCGCAAACCTACACAGGTTTCGCCCCGCCGGGGCTGCGCCGTGTGTGGGCACACGGCCTACCGTTGAACGGTGCGTGCACGTGGTGCAGGCCGCGTGCCCTCACGCGGCGTTTCGTGCTCCATCAAAACTCCAGTCTGGGTTATTTTCGTTTGCTCCGCTGGAGCGTCGGTCAGGTTTCGGGTCTCGACTTCTTTGCGTTGAGAGCTGTTCGGCGGGTCGCGGACACGGCTGGCCGCATTGTAAAGAGTTAACTGAGACACAGTCATAACTCCTTCTGGGCGTGTGGGTTATCAAATTTCTCACTGTGAGAAATTTGACCTGGTGGGGGCGCTGCGCGCAGCCACCGGGGGCGTGCAGGAAGGAAGAAGGAAGAAGGAAGAAGGCAGAATGTAGAATGCAGAAGGAAAAGGGCGTTTTGCGGGATGGTGGCGCTCCGCAGGAGCGTTGAGCGAGAGGGGGTTATCAAATTTCTCACTGTGAGGTGCTGCGCACGGCCACCTCTAGGGAATGCGGATTGCGGATTGCCCGCCAAGCACGCGAACGAACGCGAATTTCGGAAGGCGTTTTCATTAGCGTTTTTCGCGTGGTTCGCGGGAAAGTACCATGATCGTCGCCGCGGTCGCCGCATGTCCGGGGGGGGGGGATAGGGGTAAGGTAGAATGCAGAATGCGGAATGCAGAAGCCGCAGTCGGCGCGGTTCCGGGTGGCGTGAGACGGTTGGAGGGGTTGTGCAAGTCATCTGCCGCCTGAAGGCGGCGTTCCTGGCTCGCCGCCTTCAGGCGGCAGTCGCCGCGGGAGCCGCTGTGGCCGCA
>WNGL01003747.1_pt1 | contig 35165 bp, 29 predicted proteins | sample 5400591 | NCBI WGS metagenome assembly WNGL01 (sample SAMN13153377, study PRJNA577476) | soil metagenome | isolation source: 80 cm soil or saprolite under Garry oak tree replicate 1 | place: USA:California | collected 2016-06-15
GTCTAAAAGAATTTCGTTGCGTCGTCGCGTCGTTGCGTGATGAAAATACAACTTGTCATTATTGTATCATTAATGATACAAATCAATCATGCACTCTACTCCATACGCAACAACTTACTACACCGACGAAGCCGGTCGCAAACCGTTCAGGGAATGGTTTTTAGCGTTGAAGCAGCGCGATATTGAGGCTGCACAAGATTACTGGAAATCGCACAAGGAGAGAAAACAATGCGAGAAATGACAGATTACGAACAAGACCTTGAAGAACTGCTGAAAGACCCGGAATTTGCGGCGGGATATTTGACTGCGGCAATTGAAGAAAATGATAGAGATGTACTATTGCTTGCGATGCGTCGCGTGGCGCAAGCCCGAGGCGGCATGGCCGCCGTAGCCGAACGTGCCAACGTTAAACGCGAAAACCTCTATCGTATGCTTTCGGGTAAGGGAAATCCGCAACTTTCGAGTCTTTTTTGCATCCTTCACGGTATGGGTCTTTCATTGGCAGTAGTGCCGGAGCTTCGGGCAAAAAAAGGCGCGGGCAAGAAAGAACGTGGTCTTGAATTGCTGGCCAAGGCTGGAACACGCTGAGCCTATGAACGGAATGCGTCCCATACACCAAGGAGAAGTTCTGAAGGATGAACTTGCCGAAATCGGCATGACCGCCAATGCCTTTGCCCATGCCCTGCATGTGCCTGCCAACCGGATTACGGCCATCCCTAGTACCTTGTAACAGCTAAATCTAACCCCCCTCAGTCCCCCCTTACCTAAGGGGGGAAGCCTTGAAGTCTCCCCTTAGGTAAGGGGAGATTTAGAGGGGTTAGCCAGGTTAGCCGCTATAAGTGTTACAAGGTACTTGGTTTATTATCGCAGATCACACAGACGTTATCCGAAGACTTCAAATAAGGCACTTTATGTTTGTAATGCTGTTAGCAATATGCTAACTTATGGACATGTTCTCGATAGAATACAGCAAACAATCACTCAAAAGTCTTGCGACTATTCCCGCAAATACGGCAATCCTGATCCAGTCAAAAATAGTTCAGCTTGCCGCCGATCCGTTTGCGCAAAACAACAACGTCAAAAAACTTGAAGGGCGTCCAGGTTACAGATTGCGAGTTGGAAGCTGGCGGGTTATCTACGAAATACAGGAAACCCGAATCGTGATTTATGTTCTTGCGATAGCCCCCAGAGGAGGAATTTACAGATGAAAGACATTCAGTATATCAAGAGCGGCAACAAAAAAACTCATGTCGTTATGCCGCTGGATACCTTCAATCGTCTGGTCAAAGCCGCCGAGGATCTGGAAGACATAGCCCTGTACGATGAAGCCAAACGAAACGATGACGGGTTCCGTATCCCGCATGAAATTGTGACAAGGACAATTATTAACGGAGAAAACCCAGTCAAGGTTTGGCGTGAACAACGCGGCTTAACTGTGGAGTCGCTTGCTACTGCAGCCGGTATTAGCAAACCCTATCTCTCCCAGATAGAAAACGGCAAACGCCACGGCACCATGCGCGTTATGAAGTCGCTTGCCAAGGCGCTTGACCTTCCGCTGGACATGCTTGCTGAGGAGGAAAAACTGAAACTGGCCGCCTGAATCACCCGTTATGCAACCTCTCGCGCTGCAGCAGCTGTGGAAAAAGATAGATCCAGATCCCAACTACCACCAGCGTTCCGACTCCCCCCAGCAGGGCGGCCGGAACCACGCCGAACCAGGCCGCCGTCAGGCCGGATTCAAACTCGCCGAATTCGTTGGAAGTCCCGATAAATACCGCATTCACGGCGCTGACGCGCCCGCGCATCTCGTCCGGAGTTTCCAGCTGTACCAGCGAAGCCCTGATCACGACGCTGATCATGTCGGTCCATCCCAGCACCACCAGAGCCAGACATGACAAAACAATAGAGGTCGAGAGCGCAAACACTGCCGTAGCCAGGCCGAACCCGGCTACGGCGGCGAACATGATCTTGCCGACCCTCCGTTGCAGCGGCTTACGGGCCAGATACAGCGATGCCGTAAAGGCGCCGACCGCCGGGGCCGCCCGCAGGATGCCGAGCCCCCATGGGCCGACCGCCAGGATGTCACGGGCGAAAATGGGGAGCAGCGCGGTGGCGCCGCCGAGCAGCACCGCAAACAGATCGAGTGAAATCGCGCCGAGCAGCACCGGCCGGCTGCGGATGTAGGCGATTCCGGCGAACAGCGACGTAAGCGTGGCGGGCTCCCGTGCCGTCATGACCCGCCGCTGCATCCTGAGCCGGGCAATGATGGCCGCCGCCAGGAAAAACAACCCCCCGGCCGTCACATAGACCACCCCCGGGCCGGCTATGTAAAGAAATCCCCCCAGTACCGGCCCGACGATGACCGCCGCCTGACGCACCGAGGCGTTCGTGGCAATAGCTGAGGGGAGCGCCTCCTGCGGCACCAGTGCCGGCAGCAGGGTCTGGAAGGTCGTGAACTCGAAAGCCCGCGCAACCCCCAGCAGGAAGACGATCAGCAAGATGGTGTTCCGGTCAATGAGGTGCATCATGCTGAAAACCGCCAGAGAAAGCAGCGCCAGTGCTTCCAGCGCCTGGGCGATCGCCACGATAGAGCGCCGGTCATGGCGGTCGGCGGCATGACCGACATAAAGCGCCAGCAGCAGCGAGGGGATGAACTGGACGAGGCCGACCAGCCCGAGCGCGAAGGGGCTGTGGGTCAGGTCGTACATCTGCCAGCCGATGGCGACTCCTGCCATCTGGTAGGCCAGTGTCGCCGCCGCTCGGGCGGTCAGAAAGCGTGTAAAAGCTTTGAAGTCCGGATTCACGTGATGGCGTCCTCCTGTCACGGTAGCCATGAAGGAATACCTGGAATTTTTTTCAATCAGATATAGTTGGAATGTCAGGCTCTCTTCATAAGTTCGGCATCCGACGCCCGCAGGTAAACCGGCAGCAATCGGGACGGTTCCAGCAGTTGACCGTTCCGGAAGGCATGCTGCGTCAGCAGGACGCCGTTGGCGGCGTGGGGGGAATGGTGCTGGAAGGGGGCGAATATGGCCCGGTCACCCAGTCGTTCGGCAATCAGGTCGCGATAGCGCACGGCACCCTCTCCGGCGAAGATGACCCGTGCTTCGGTCATGGCGACGATTCGATCCAGAAACGCAGCGGGGGGAAGAACGCAATCATCGAGGCGGGGAGAGGGGATTGCGGAGGAACAGTCGTATAGCGCCGCATAGACCTCGCTTTTACGGGCATCGAGCATCGGGCAGACAGGAATAGCCGATAGAGAAAAATTCATCGCCAGCATGGCAAGCGAGGAGAATCCCGCACACGGCTTGCCGGCCGCCAGCGCCAGTCCCTGAATCGTCGCGACGCCGCCTCGTACTCCGGTGAATGAGCCGGGGCCGGTAGAAGAGGCAAAGATGTCTATTTCGGCGATTGCCAGCCCGGCGATTGTCAGCACTCTTTCGATTTCCGGAATCAGGCGGGAGGAAAGGGTGCGGTTGGTGTTGAGCAGCGATTCGGCGACGATCTGTTCGTCGACGGCGACGGCAATACTGGCCAGGGATGTGGATGTATCTATGGCGAGGATGTTCATGGATCGTCTGCTCCGCAATGTTGTATTCAATTCCATAAAGGCAGATCATTACCGCTAAGACGCAAAGACCGCCAAGAAATCAAATAGTTAACAAATGTTCCGTGCTTAATTTTGGTGAGAAGAAATTCTTTTTATCGAAAATGGTTTTCTTTGTGTTCTTAGCGACTTTGCGGTTCAAATGTCGTTAATAGGTTTAATCCAGACGTTGACGGTAGGCGTTCAATAACCGGGCATCCTCGGCATATGTCACCGGATAGATGAACGGGACCGGTTTGGGACTCATGTCGCTGCTGACGTTGCGGAACGTGAACAGACAGGAGTTTGAAAGAGATTTGTTGCCGTCCGAGCGGCTGAACCGCTCAATATCGCTCTGTACGGTAATCGTGGTTTTACCGGTGTAGACCACCCTTGCGGTGAATTTCAGCTGGTCGCCCATCAGCACCGGCTGGTTGAAGTTGATGCGGTTCACCTGGCACGGCACCGGCCTGTCCGGAGCAACCATTTCCGCCGCCAGCGCCGCCAGCTCGTAGGCCTTTCTGATCAGATAGCCGCCAAAAATTGTTGTCGGGACATTTTCCTGTTCGGGATACGCCCTGCAGGTAGATTCAATCACCAAGCGGCCGGCAAGAATACCTTCGAAGCCGGCGTTCTCCTGCTCTTTGTGCAGTTTCTTGAGGAACAGGTATTCATCGTGCGACGGCATTTCTTCCGCCTTCGCCAACCCGTCACGATATGCCTGACGCCGATGTTCCGCTTTCTGGTAACGTTTTTTGTCGATTTCTTCAAGGTACTGCAGGGGGGGGAGGGGGAGGCTTTTAGCTTCTCCGCCGTCGGTTGAACGGGCTACCATGGTGAAGTAGCAACTTGCCAGATGGCTGGAACCTTCGCCCAGACATTCGATCCGGATGCCGACCTCCATTGAAGACTTGCCCACGTGATTGATCTGGGCCGAGAATACCAGATCGTGTCTGGTATCGGCGGGGTTCCTCAGGACTATGCTGTCTACGGCGGCTGTAACGACTCTCGCGCCCGGATAAAACCTGTGGACATAAGCAAGTGCCGTGTTTTCGGCTACTTTGTCCAGAGTCTCCAGAATCTTGCCGAAACGGATATTGCCGACCATATCGTTGTCCCGGGCAAGAAATCGCCTGGCTAACCCGGGATCGGTTGAAAACGGCAGGACGAAGAGATAGCGGGTGTCGTGGGGCGTTATAACGCTCTGCTTCGATTCGGATGACATGGTGAAATCCCTTTCGCGACTATAAATCTCATGTCTCTCGCAGTAATTTATTTTACCCCTGACGGGTGACGAAGTACCTGATGATGTCGTTGTAGAAGGCCAGAACCATCAGTCCCAACAGCAGCGCCATCCCGATCTGCTGGGCGTATTCGCGAATCCTTTGGGGGACCGGCCGGCGGAAGATCAGTTCCATGACATAGAACAGCAGATGCCCGCCATCCAGTACCGGCACCGGCAGCAGGTTGAGCACCCCGAGGTTGACAGAGAGCAGCGCCATAAAGGCCAGAAAACTGGCGCCACCGGCCGAGGCTTGCTCTCCGGCCATCTTGGCGATCATGATCGGGCCGCCGACGCTATCCATAGGCACGACGCGCTGCACCATTTTAACCATCGACATGAATGTCAGGTCAATGACTTTCCAGGTCTGTTCGGTCCCTTTTATAACGGCTTGAAAGGGGCTGAAGCGTTCTGTGACAATTTCGCCGGCCGAAGCCACACCGATGGCATAGCCATTGATCTTCTCGCCGAACAGGTTTTTTGAAACGCGCGGCTCGGGAGTCATGGTGAAAGAGATATCCGCGGTATCACGCTTTACCGTCACAGCCAGCGGCTGCCCTTTGCTGGCGGCAACACCTTGGGCAATCTGCTCCCAGCGCTTGACCGGCTTGTCGTTAATGGCGGTGACGACATCGCCTTTGTGTATGCCGGCTTTTGCAGCCGGTTTGTCTTTGAGAGCCTCGCCGATTTTGGTCGTAACGGTGGGAACACCGATCATGCAGAGCAGTATGAAGATCAGCCAGGCAAAAAGAAGATTGAACACCGGGCCGGCCATGACGATCGCAATTCGGGCCAGCACCGGTTTGTGGGCGAAGGAACGGGCCTTCTCGTCGTCGGTCAGTTCACGCAGAACCGGTTCCGCCGTAACGTCTGTCGGAGCGTTTTCGTCTTCCGGGCGAGGATCAGACACCCCCCCTTCGATAAAACCCCCTTCACCGAACATCTTGACGTAGCCGCCGAGCGGAAACGCCGAAAGCAGATATTCCGTCTCACCGATTTTTTTGCCGATCAGCTTGGGGCCGAAGCCGAGGGAAAACTTCTCAACACTGACCCCCATCAACTTGGCGAGCAGAAAGTGCCCCAGTTCGTGGACAAAGATCAAAATACCCAAAACTATGATTGCATAAACAACGGTCATATCAGTGTACCATCTCCCGGCAGATTTCACGGGCCGACTCTCTGCCCCAGAGGTCGGCCTTCAGTACCTCATCGATTGATTGCAGATTGTGCGCGGAGTGGTTATTCATGGTGCGTTCGATGGTCTCGGCAATCTGGGTGAAGCTGATGCGCCCCCCCAGAAATTCTGCGACAGCAATTTCGTTGGCGGCGTTCATCACGGCCGGCATGCTTTCTCCCGCAGTGATGGCGCGATAGGCGAGTCCCAGGCAGCGAAACTTTTCATGGTCCGGGTTAAAGAATGTCAGTCCGGAGAGTGTGGTCAAATCAAGCGGCTTGACGCCGGTTGTAATCCGCTCGGGATAGGCGAGAGCATAGGCGATAGGGGCCTTCATGTCAGGTGTGCCGAGCTGGGCCATGACACAGCCGTCAACGTACTCGACCATGGAGTGAACAATACTCTGGGGGTGGATATTGACATGGATGCTCTCCACGGGAGTATTGAACAGCCAGCGGGCTTCGATGACCTCCAGCCCCTTGTTCATCATGGTGGCCGAATCGATGGTGATCTTTTCCCCCATGCTCCAGTTGGGGTGGTTGAGGGCATCCCGCACCGTGACCTTTGACAGCTGTGCGGCCGGAGTGTGCAGAAACGGTCCACCCGATGCGGTCAGGATTATTTTGGATATATCCTCGCAGCGGTGCCCTTCGATCGACTGAAAAACGGCGCTATGTTCGCTGTCAACCGGAAAAAGCCTGACGCCGAACTCCGCAACCAGGTCCATGAAGAGGTGGCCGGCCGTAACCAGGGTCTCCTTGTTGGCGAGGGCAATATCCTTGCGGGCGCGGATCGCGGCGGCGGTCGGTATCAGGCCGGCCGCACCGACAATCGCGGCCACCACCATCTCCGTTTCATCGGCTGTAGCAGCGGCTATCAGCCCTTCAACACCACCCAGAATCGTTACGTCCAGGCCGCCGCAGAGCTCCTTCAGACGGGGAACATCCGCATGAGAGGCGACTACCGCGATCCTGGGGGCGAACTGCCTGATCTGACGAACAAACAGTTCCAGATTTTTCCCTGCAGTCAGGGCCACGACCCTGAACCGGTCGGGGTGGGTGGCGACAATTTCGAGTGTACTGACTCCGATCGAGCCGGTTGAGCCGAGGATAGTGATGTTTTTCATGGGTCAGCCTCTGAAGAAGAAAAGAACGTAGTAGTAGGTGATCGGGGCGGCGAACAGAATGCTGTCAAGACGGTCCAGCACGCCGCCGTGCCCCGGAATGATATCTCCCGAATCCTTGACGCCGAAGCTGCGTTTCAGCAGGGATTCGAACAGATCGCCCGCCTGGCCTACCACCCCGACAACGAGAGCGGTGGCTGCGGCATCAAAGAATGTTAATTGCGGAAAGAAGGTGAACTTTGCCAGCATTGTACCGCAGATGCTGCCGATCAGGCCGCCGACAGCCCCCTCAACGCTTTTTTTGGGACTGACCAGCGGGTAGAGGCGGTGCTTGCCGAAAGCGCTGCCGGTGTAATAGGCGGCCGAGTCGTTGGTCATGACGATCAGCATGATGACAAGCAGCCACTGAATGCCGAAGGTGGTCTGGCGCAGCTGGACGAGGTGCATCAGCAGGAAGGGGATGTAGATAAAAGCCAGCAGCGCAAAGGCTACTTCGCGGGCGGCGGTGTCGATGCTGCGGACCCGGAACAGGAATAGCAGTGAAAAGCCGAGAAAAAGCAGTCCGACCGCGGCGAGCGCCAGCTTGTCATTGCCGGCAAGGGGGATAAAGATCAGTGCCGAACCGGCCACTGCCGCCAGCGGGAGTTCCACGCTTCGTTCCGGCAGAGCCATGCGATAAAACTCGGAAATGCCGATGGCGGAAAACAGGGACACCAGGCAGGCGAAGAGAAGCGTACCGCCCTTCAGGATAATCAGGATGGTAATTGGCAGCAGGATGGCAGCTGAGATCAGGCGTTTAATAGGTCGCCCCTTTGCGATATCTGGTCGCCGGTCATCCCGAAACGCCGTTCACGCGACTGGAAGTCGACCAGTGCCTTGTGAAGCTCGTTAATGGTGAAATCCGGCCAGTTGGTGTCGGTGAAATACAGTTCGGTATAGGCGAGCTGCCAGAGCAGAAAGTTGCTGATGCGCATCTCGCCGCTGGTGCGGATAAGGAAATCCGGGTCGGGAAGGCCGCCGGTGTCCAGGTAGCTGTCGAAAAGCTCGGTGGTAATGGCGTCCGGCGACAGTTTTCCAGCTACGGCATCCTGCGCGATGTGGGCTGCGGCCCGGCACAACTCCTGCCGGCCGCCGTAGGAAAGAGCCAGCGTCAATACCATCCCGGTGTTCGCGGCGGTCTTGCGGATGGCCTCATCCAGGGTCTCGTTGACGTCGTCCGGAAGGTCACTGCGATTGCCGATGACGTTGTAGCGGATGTTCTTGCGCATCATCCGCGCGGTTTCCTGGCGGATATATTTTTTGAGCAGGGTCATCAGGGCCCGCACTTCAAGCGCCGGCCGCGACCAGTTTTCCGAGGAGAACGCAAACAGGGTCAGGTATTTGATCCCGAGCAGGGACGCCTGCTCGACCACCATTTTTACCGTTTCGGCGCCGCGCTGATGCCCGACAATGCGCTTGAGCATGCGCTGCTGAGCCCAGCGGCCGTTGCCATCCATGATAACCGCCAGATGGACCGGAAGTTTGTGCGGATCAAGCGGCGTCATCAGACTTCCATGACCTCTTTCTCTTTGTGGGCAACAGCTTCATCCATCTTCTGTTCAAAACTTTTGGTAACGTCCTGGACATCTTTTTCGTACTTTTTCAGCTCGTCTTCGGTGATGGCCTTATCTTTCTCCAATTTTTTCAGCTTGTCGATCGCATCACGGCGGATGTTCCTGATGGCTATTTTATCGTCTTCAGCCCTCTTTTTGAGCCCCTTTACGATATCCTTGCGCCGCTCCTCGGTCAGAGGGGGAAGATTCAGGCGTATGGTCTTGCCGTCGTTGCCCGGGGTCAGGCCTATGTTGGCGTTCAGGATGGCCTTCTCGATAGCCGGAATGATCTTGGATTCCCAGGGGGTGATGGTAATGGTGCGCGCCTCGGGGACCGCCAGGGTTGCCACCTGGCTGAGCGAGGAGGTGTTGCCGTAATAATCGACTGTTATGGAATCCAGGATGCCGGTTGTAGCCCGTCCGGTACGAATCTTCTGGAACTCGTTTTTCAGGACCCCCAGCGTTTTTTCCATATGGATCTTCATGTCATCAAGCACGTTCTTTGGCATGGTTATTCTCCTTGTACGATGGTGCCGATCTCTTCGCCGAAGATAACCTTCCTGATATTACCTTCCGTAGTGAGATCAAAAACAATAATAGGCAGGTTGTTGTCCATGCAGAGCGATATAGCAGTGGCATCCATAACCTGCAACCCTTTTTTGAGAACATCGATGTAGGATAAATTTGAAATCTTAACGGCATCAGGGTCTTTATTAGGGTCGGCGGTATAAATACCATCCACCTTCGTTCCTTTGAGGATAACCTGGGCGTTTATTTCCATCGCCCGCAGGCTGGCGGCGGTGTCGGTGGTGAAGTAGGGATTTCCGGTTCCGGCACCGAAAATAACGACTCTTCCCTTTTCAAGGTGGCGCATGGCCCGGCGCCGGATGTACGGTTCCGCGACCTCCTGCATGGCGATGGCGGACTGCACGCGGGTCGAAACCCCCTGTTTCTCAAGGGCATCCTGCATGGCCAGTGAATTGATGACGGTGGCCAGCATCCCCATGTGGTCGGCACTGGTGCGATCCATCCCGTTGGACGAGGCTGCCAGGCCGCGGAATATGTTGCCGCCCCCTATGACAAGCGCCAACTGCACGCCGCTGTCGACAACTTCCTTGATCTCGCCGGCGATGGTGTTGAGAGTCTGCGGGTCGATGCCGTAACCCTGAGCGCCGGCCAGCGATTCGCCGGACAGCTTCAAGAGTACCCGGCTGTAGGATTTTCTACCCATGTCGTGCCTCCGTATATAACGATGACTTCGTACTGAACAAAACCTGAATGATGCAATGAGTCGGGAAAAGGATAAAAAAAAGCCGGCCATTTCAGGCCGGCTTCGATGAAGGATTAGAGGCCGGCAGCTGCCGCCACCTCGGCGGCAAAGTCGCTTTCCTTCTTTTCCAGCCCTTCGCCGAGGGCGTATTTTGTAAAACGGGTGAGCGTGATCGTTGTCCCCAGTGCTTTGCCGGTTTCAGCGGTCAATTGCTGGATGCTCTTGTCGGTGTCTTTGACAAACTGCTGTTCGACGAGGCAGATGTCGGCATAGAATTTGTTGACCTGACCGTCGATAATCTTCTCGATGATGTTGTCGGGTTTACCGGTCTCACGCGCCTTGGCACGGTAGATATCCTTCTCGCGCTCCAGCACGTCCGCATCGACTTCACTGCGCTGAACATACAGCGGTGAAGCGGCTGCGATATGCATCGCGACATCCTTGACGAATGCGGCAAAGCGCGGGTCCTTGGCGGCTGCGGCGTTGTCGCAGGTCGCCTCTACCAGCACGCCGATTTTTCCACCGGCGTGAATGTAGGAGCCGATTGCGCCGGAACCCGGAACAACGTAGCTGCTGAAACGGCGGATCTGCATATTTTCGCCGATGACGGCAATAGCCTCATTCAGCTTGGTCTGGATGGTTTTGCTGCTGTCGGCGTAATACGGCTGGGCGAACAGCTCCTCAACGGAAGCGGGATTGGCATTCAGGATATGGTCCGCGATCTCTTTTACAAAACTCTGGAATTTCTCGTTCTTTGCGACGAAATCGGTTTCACTGTTAATCTCAAGCAAAATGCCTTTGTCGCTCTCCGCGGACACGGCAGCAGCCACCATCCCTTCGGTTGCGGCACGGCCGGCTTTTTTGGAAGCGGCGGCGAGACCTTTCGTACGGAGGAAGTCGACCGCCTGGTCGAAATTACCGTCTGTCTGCTCAAGCGCCTTCTTGCAATCCAGCATTCCGGCACCGGTTGATTTTCTCAATTCAGATATCTGTGCAGCTGTTACAGCCATTGCTATCCTCCTATCCTGTCACAACAGGAATTTGTATGATGTGTGGTACTATTCGCCAGCTTCTACGGCAGCTTCCTCTTCGGGTGCGTATTCTTCCGAACCCTCGGTGTCGGTCTGCAGGGCGGTCTTGCGTGCCTGGATTCCTTCCAGAATCGCATCGGCCATTTTGGCGGAGAGGAGACGGATGGCGCGGATTGCATCGTCGTTGCCCGGAATGACGTAATCGATCGGATCGGGGTCGCAATTGGTATCTACGACAGCAACAACGGGAATGCCGAGCTTGTTGGCTTCCTGAATGGCGATCTCTTCGTTTTTCGGGTCAATGACGAACATGACACCGGGGAGCTTGCTCATTGTTTTGATGCCGCCGAGGGTCTTCTGCAGTTTTTCGCGGTCGCGGGTAAACTGGAGCGCTTCCTTTTTTGTGTAGGCGTCGATGGTGCCGTCTTCGAACATGGCGTCGATCTTTTTGAGACGATCGATGCTCTGCTTGACGGTAGTAAAGTTTGTCAGCATACCGCCCAGCCAGCGCTGATTGACATAATGCATGCCGCAGCGGGTGGCTTCTTCGGCAACCGAATCCTGGGCCTGTTTTTTGGTGCCGACAAACAGGACTGTGCAGCCGTCCTGAGCGGATTCCTTGACAAAGCTGTAGGCGGTTTTGAAGTAGCGGACGGTTTTCTGCAGATCGATGATGTAGATCCCGTTACGTGCCCCGAAGATGTAGGGTTTCATCTTGGGGTTCCAGCGTTTGGTCTGGTGACCGAAATGGACACCGGCTTCGAGCAGTTCCTTCATACTGATACTTGACATGCGTGTTCTCCTTTGGTTTTTCCTCCGCCCCGCCGAATCCCCGTCATCTATAAATAGGGACACCACCGGATCTGTTCGAGGCGTGTGAATTGAATAGCGGGGTTTTATAACACAATGACATCGGTAAAATCAAGGTAAAATTCGAAGTTCACCGGTGGAGTGCGGCAATCGGGCAGGCGCCAATGCAACATCCGCAGGAAGTGCAGCGTTCAGGATACCGAATCACGGCATTCTTGTGAAACCGGATTGTATCCAGCGTAATTATTTTTTCCGGGCAGGCGGCTACGCAGCGGCCGCAACCGCTGCAACGGGCGGGATCGATCTTCGGAACGTCCTGAAGGTTCGTCTTCAGAGCCCCAGATCCAGCTGTTTCCATGTAAACTCGCGGTTTGTCAGCTTGCGGTTAAAGGGGTAATAACGGGGACATTTGGCAACGACGGCATTTTCCACCTGTTTGCAGGTACGGCGGCAGGAGGTGCAGAGCTTGTTCGGGGATGGTTTGTTTTTTGACCTGTTCTTGTCCATGGCGTAATCCCTGAGAGGCCGGAGCAGGTCTTGTGCCTGCTCCGGTGACAATTAACTATTCGACAAACCTTACCCAGCCGAACTCGTCTTTCAGCTTTCCGGTCTGGATACCGGTGAGGGTGTCATACAGCCGCTGGGTGATTTCTCCGACCTTCCCGCCGGTCAGCTGCAGGCACTCTTCCTTGTAGCAGAGCTTGCCGACCGGTGTGATGACCGCCGCGGTGCCGCTGCCGAAGGCTTCGGTAACCTTGCCGGAGCGGATATCGGCCATCAGGTCATGGATGTCGATCTGTCTTTCTTCCACCGTACAGCCGAGGGCAGGGGCCAGCTTCAGCACCGAATCGCGGGTCACGCCGGACAGGATCGATCCGGTCATCGGGGGGGTAACGATATGAGTGCCATAGGCAAAAAACATGTTCATCGCGCCGACTTCCTCGATGAAGCGCCGCTCCCGGCCGTCCAGCCAGAGAACCTGGTCGAACCCTTTTTTCTTGGCCTCAAGCCCGGCCTTGAGCGAGCTTGCATAGTTGCCGCCGGTCTTGGCCTCGCCGGTTCCCCCCGGCACGGCCCGCACATAATAATCCTCCACCAGGATGTTGACCGGATTGAACCCCGCCGCGTAATAGGCGCCAACAGGAGAGAGAATTACGAAAAAGTAATAGTGATTCGAGGGATGAACCCCCAGAACCGGTTCCACGGCGATCATGGCCGGACGGATATAGAGCGACGTGCCGGCAGCGGTAGGAATCCAGTCGCGCTCCAGCGAAACCAGCTTTTTGATGCCGTCAAGAAACAGCTCCTCCGGCAGATCCGGCATGCAGAGGCGATCGGCGGACTGGTTGAAGCGGCGCGCGTTCATCTCGGGACGAAACAGGGCGATGCGGCCATCTTCCCACTTATATGCCTTGAGCCCTTCGAATATTTCCTGGGCGTAATGGAAAACCGTACAGGACGGGTCAAGCCGAAAGGGAGCGTACGGCTCGATCCTGGCGTCACACCAACCTTGGCCGGCTTTCCATTCAACCAGCAGCATCCGGTCGGTGAAGTATTTGCCAAAGCCGAGCTGAGACTGGTCGGCTAATTTGGCCTTCATCTTCTCGGCCGGCAACGGAACGATTTTAATATCCATGATATACCTCATTTATCTGTATGAATGATTGCAGAAATTATCATATCCGGTCGATTGCGGCAAGATGAAAAAGGCTTGTGCAGCGGGGTAGGGTAGGTGTTTGCGGTAGTGGCAAAGTCTGGAGTATTGATGTTATTTATGAAATTCAATAATATTTACGGATCAGCTTCTTGTATTCCTTCACATGCAACTCCCGGATTGTTACCCAGATCTTTTGTGCCAATATCGGATTGTTCCTGACAAACTGATGAGAAAGCATCAGGTAGTATGGCTTGATAATTATAGGTGGTGTGACCTTTTCGATTTTATGGTTAAGATCGGGAAAGGTAGAGAGCACTCGATCTCCTTCCAGCTCAAGTGAGGCTGCCAATTGGATCCTGCCCGATGCCAGCTTGTGCATGTTTGACAGAGCAAAGCCTTCTTCCAGCGTCACCCCCATTTTCTTGATGTTGTCGATGATTGAGTATCCTGGGGGCGCACCTACAACTCCATTGAAATTATGGAGGTTAGTGCCGTCCCATTCAATTTTGGAACCACGCAGCTTGTAGAAGACATATGACTGCATGGAGAACATCTGGCCACTGTCCGGATGGCCGTTCTTCATAGGATAGGCACCGATTTCTTCCCGTTCTTTTTTGTAGCTGATAGGGATGACGCCATCAGCCTTGCCTTGCTTGACTTCGATATCAAGGCAGCGTTTCCAGGGCATTCGTTTTACGACGACTTTCATGCCAAGCTTCTGTCCCAAGATCCGGACAAACTCTATGGCAATGCCGGGTAGTTTTTCGTTGATCTTTTCTCCATCTCCGATGACATTGGGAAAATCCTCTTTGTCTTCACACACGATTGTCAGGGTGTCCTGCGCTGCAATGGACAGGGATGTGAAGGTACCGGTAATCAATCCTGCCAACAGGCTGACCAGAAGAAATAGTTTCATATTTGTCCCTTATGGCGCGAAGGTCTCTGTATTGCAAGGTGTCATCAGCTCTTCAGAAGCACAACCGATCAGTTCGTGAACCCTGTTGGCAAGTCCGAACAGGGTATAGGGTTTGTGGATGAATTCGACCGAAGGATTTGCAAGCAGTTCCTGAACACGCACATCCTGTTTGAAGCCTGACGAGAGCAGTATTCTGGTGGCTGGATTGATGTCATGAATGGCGCGAAACACCTCTTGTCCGGAGAGGCGCGGCATGACCATGTCAAGCAGCACCAGATGTATGCTTTCAGCATGCCGTCGGAAAACCTCAACAGCAACTTCTCCGTTTTCTGCCAGCAGAACCGTATAGCCGCATTTCTCAAGGATCAGGGAAGTATTGGTGCGGATGATATCCTCGTCATCCACAACGAGAATAGTTCCCGTTCCCTGCGGAAGGGAATTCACATCCTGGGTTGCGGTATCGACCCGAATCTCCGGTTCAGCCTGTGGCAGGTAGACATGAAAAGTTGTGCCCAGGCCCGGTTCCGAGTAGATATTGATAAAACCGTTATGTTGTTTTACGATATTGGCGACCATGGAGAGACCCAATCCGGTTCCCTTGCCCTGTTCCTTGGTGCTGAAGAACGGATTGAATATCTGGCTGAGAATCTCTTTGGTCATGCCGATCCCGGTATCCTCGGCTGAAACTATCAGATAGTCACGTTCTTCTGCATCGGAATGATTCATGCAGAAGAATCGGTCCGCCTTGAACTGGGACAACGAGATCTTGAGGCGGCCCCCCCAGTTTTCTGTTTCAGGTCGCATGATTGTCATGGCATGGGCAGCATTTACACAGATGTTAAGGAGCAGTTGTTCGATCTGGACCGGATCTGCATAGGTGATGGCATCGCCATCAGCATAATCAACACTGATGTCGACTGATCGATCAACAGTGCTTCGGCAGAGTTTGTAGATGTGCTTCAAGATATGATTGAGGTCGCAGGGCAGAAGATTGGTTTCCTGTTTCATGGAAAGGGTCAGGATCTGTCTCACCAGCTCTGTTGCCCGTTCTGCTGCCAAATCTATGGTGCTGAGATCCCGTTCCAGTTCCTCGGTCAGGATTTCCTCTTCCAGATCGATACTCATCCTGAGCAGGGCAGTAGTACCGATGATACAGGTGAGGATATTGTTGAAGTCATGAGCTATGCCGCCAGCTATCATGCCGATAGTTTCCATTTTCTGGGACTGGCGAAGCTGCTCGTCCTTGCTGTGAATCTCGGTTGTGTCTATCAGGAAACCATCCAGCCAGTCCACTGTTTCATGATTGCCGAAAAGTGGCTGTCCGGATTCTCTTACCCAGCGTAATCCTCCGCCGGCATCAATGATCCGGTAATTGATGTCAAAAGCCCGTCTCTCCAGAATTGCGTTTTCGATGTTTTCCATAACCATGTGCCGGTCTGAATCTACAATCAATTCCCGCAGGTTGCATGTGTCGTCCTGCACAAAGGCATTGGCAGGATATCCGGTGATCTCCTGGATGTTTTCGCTGATGAAATGTACTTTGTGCGTATCTCCTGGTTTGATGCGGTATATGGCCCCCGGAACATTGGAAACGATCGAACTGAAACGCTCGTCCCGCTCCTTGAGTTCCTTGAGGAGCCGTTCCTGCTTGCTGAAATTGTAGTTGAGCTCCTTTGTCATATCTATAAAAGCGTGGGCCAATTTCGCAATCTCATCGTTTCCCTGAGTCTGGATTTTCACAAGCAGATTATCGCTTGAGATGCCGCTTACCGATTGTTCCAGGGTGGTTAACGGCTTGATAATCTGACGGCGGAGCGTAAAGAAGATAACAGACGAAATGACGGCCGACAAGGCCAGGATCTTCAACAGACTCTGTACGGCGAATCTGCGCAGATTCGAGTCCAGAAGACGGTCGGTGGTATGTAGCGAAACAAAACCGATGGTTTCATTAAACTTGATGATCGGTTTGTGGATAGTCAGAAAACTTGGAGGGTAGGGTGGTGTTTTGTCGGGATTTGATTTGATGGAGCTGATCTCGCCATTTTTCGACTTGATTTTACCGCTGTGGAGCGTGCCGTTGTCCTTGACGAGAATGATGGCCTGTACTTCGGGATACTGCATTTCATAGGAGATGGTTTTTTCTATTTCGTCATCGTTCAGGTTCCAGACCGGATAGATCAGGCTGTTAGTCAGGCGGTCGGCTATCAGGGCGCTGTTCTTCTGCAGCTGGGCCAACTGGTAGTTCTTTTCCCCCAGATACTCGAATATACCCCATGCGCCCATCAGGGAGATTGTCGTCAGCAGAACTGCAGCAAGTATCTTTCTGGAAATGCCCCCGCTCTTATGCATGGCTCCCTCGCCTCACTAGCCTGGAAATTCCTGCTGAAGAATTAATTTTATATCACAAAATTGATTGATAAAACAATATTATATTTACTGCTCGTTTGGGCCGGGTGTCAGCGAAATCCGGTGGACTAACCTCCACGAATTATTTTCTACTTACCAACCGGGATAAGTTCGTTCACGAAATGGAACTCTACAAAAACCCGCAGAAATCTATTTCCAACTTACTAATTGACAAAGTCCCGTCAATCTGTTTTATTGCAGGTTCTGAAGTTCGTAACTATTTAAAATAACTGAATTATTTTAGTTTTGCTAAATAAATTTATCCAGGAGAATTTAGAACATGGAAAAATATCGCTTTCGTAAAGTCATGGCCGCCAACCGTGGTGAAATTGCCATCCGTATCTTTCGTGCCTGCACGGAACTGGGCATCGGTACGGTGGCACTCTATTCCGAAGAGGATAAACTTTCCCTGCATCGCTACAAAGCCGACGAAGCTTATCTGATTGGTAAAGGGAAGTCGCCGATCGACGCCTACCTCGGGATTGACGAGATCATCGCCCTGGCGCTCAAGGCGGATGTTGACGCGATCCATCCCGGTTACGGTTTCCTCGCGGAAAATGCCGAGTTTGCCGAGGAGTGCCGGGTCAACGGCATCACCTTTATCGGCCCTACCGCCGAGATGATGCGCTCTTTGGGCGACAAGGTGTCCGGGAGGAGAGCGGCGATAGCCGCCGGTGTCAATGTGGTGCCGGGAACGGAAAATCCGATCGAAAAGGAAGAAGACGCGCTGATCTTTGCCAAGGAACATGGCTATCCGATCATCATCAAGGCGTCGGCGGGGGGCGGCGGTCGCGGCATGCGCGTGGCGAACAACAAAAAAGAGCTGCTGGAGGGACTTGTTGCGGCAAGCAGCGAGGCCAAGGCCTCTTTCGGCAACGCCGAAGTCTTTCTGGAGCGCTACCTGGCCCACCCGAAACATATAGAAGTCCAGGTGCTGGGAGACAACTACGGCAATCTGGTGCATTTTTTCGACCGGGACTGCTCGGTGCAGCGGCGTCATCAGAAAGTGGTTGAATTTGCACCGTCGCTGTCACTGACCCAGACCCAGCGCACGGAGCTCTGCACGGCGGCGCTCAAAATAGCCGGACACGTCAAGTACCGCAATGCCGGGACCATAGAGTTCCTGGTTGATCAGGAAGGGAAGCATTACTTCATTGAGATGAACCCCCGCATCCAGGTGGAGCATACCGTGACCGAAATGATCACCGGCCGCAACCTGGTGCAGAACCAGATCCTGGTCGCCTGCGGCCACAAACTCTCCGATCCGGAGATCAACATCCCGTCGCAGAGCGCCATCGACATGCGCGGTTACGCAATCCAGTGCCGTATCACCACCGAAGACCCGGCCAACAATTTTGCCCCGGATTTCGGCACCCTGACCACCTACCGTTCGGCCGCCGGTTGCGGTATCCGTCTCGACGCCGGCAATGCCTTTACCGGCGCCACTTTCTTGAAAATGTCGTCACCCATCCGGTTTTCCTCCGCGGGCAGTGCGACACCTCCTTTATCGAGAAGCATCCGGAACTGCTCCGCTTCCGGGAAAAACAGGACCGTGCCAGCAAGGTGCTCAACTTCCTGGGTGAGGTGATCGTCAACGGTTCGCCCGGTGTGGTGAAACCGCTCAAGTCGGCGGAGCTGATCGAAGCACGTGTTCCGCATGTCGACGCAAACAGGCCGCGCCCGGCCGGCAGCAAGGATCTGTTCATGCAGCTCGGGGCCGAGGGGCTCTCGAAATGGATACTGGAGCAGAAGAAGCTGCTGATCACTGACACGACCATGCGCGACGCCCACCAATCCAACCTGGCAACCCGTGTGCGCAGCTACGACCTTCTCAAGATAGCCGAGCCGACCTCCTATCTTGGCGCCGACCTCTTTTCGCTGGAGTGCTGGGGCGGGGCGACGTTCGACGTCTCGATGCGCTTTTTGAAGGAAGATCCCTGGCAGCGGCTGCACAAGCTGTCGGAGCTGATTCCCAACGTCCTGTTCCAGATGCTGCTGCGCGGTTCGAACGCGGTCGGCTACACCAATTATCCCGACAACGTGGTGCAGAAGTTCGTTGAAGAGGCGGCCGACTCCGGCGTCGATATCTTCCGCGTCTTCGACTCGCTCAACTGGACGACCGGCATGAAGGTGGCGATGGATGCGGTGCGCCGTTCGGGAAAAATCTGTGAAGCGGCCATCTGCTATACAGGCGACATCACCGACCCGAAACGGGACAAGTACCCGCTTGAGTACTACGTCAACATGGCGAAGGAGCTGGAAAAGATGGGGGCCCACATCCTGGCGATCAAGGATATGGCCGGTCTGCTCAAACCGCTCGCGGCCTACAAGCTGGTAAAGGCGCTCAAGGAAAATATCGGCATTCCGATCCACCTGCATACCCACGACACCTCCTCAAACGGCAGTGCGATGCTGCTCAAAGCGTCTGAGGCCGGCGTGGATATCGTCGATGCCGCGCTGTCGTCGCTCTCCGGGCTGACCGCCCAGCCCAACCTGAACGCGCTGGTTGCAACCCTGGAAGGGAGCGAGCGCGACCCGCTCGTCAACGCTCCGGGGCTGCAGAAGCTGGCCAACTACTGGGAGACGGTGCGCGATTACTACTCTCCGTTCGAGTCCGGCCTTAAAAGCGGCACCGCCGAAGTGTATCACCACGAAATTCCGGGGGGACAATACTCGAACTACAAGCCGCAGGTAGCCGGTCTGGGGCTGATAGAACGCTGGGACGACTGCAAGGAGATGTATCACAAGGTCAACATGATGTTCGGTGACATCGTCAAGGTCACCCCCTCATCCAAGGTTGTCGGCGACATGGCGATGTTCCTGGTCAAGAACAACCTGGAGCCGGAGGATGTCTTTACCTCAAAAGAGGATCTGGCCTTTCCCGAGTCGGTTGTCGGCATGTTCAAGGGGATGCTCGGACAGCCGTACCTGGGGTGGCCTGTCGAACTGCAGAAAATTATCTTGAAAGGGGAGCAGCCGATCACCTGCCGTCCCGGCGAATTGCTGGAGCCGGTCGATTTTGAGGAGGAGAAACTCAAGCTTGAGGAAAAGCTGGGTCACCGCATCGACGACCGGGCGCTGGTTTCCAATATCCTCTACCCGAATGTCTTTCCCGAATTCGACCGCCATCGCCAAGAATACTCCGACACCTCGGTTATCCCGACGCCGATCTTTTTCTATGGTCTTGAACCGGGGCAGGAAACCTCCCTGGATATCGAACCTGGCAAGACCCTGATCATCAAGCTCAATGCGGTCGGAAAAGTGCAGAAAGACGGTACCCGTGCCGTTTACTTCGAGTTGAACGGCAATAATCGTTCCGTTGTGATCCGTGACCAGTCGGTACAGAGTGACGAGGCGGTTCGGGTGAAGGCCGACAAGGGGAATCCATGCCACATAGCGGCGCCGATGCCTGGCAAGGTGCTGAAGGTTAACGTCAAGGCCGGTGATGCGATCAAGGCCGGAGACGTATTGATGGTCACCGAGGCGATGAAGATGGAGACCAACATCAAGGCCAAGGCCGATGGCGCGGTGGCGGATGTGAAGTTCAAAGAAGGGGATAAGGTCGAGAAGGAAGATCTGGTGATCGTCGTCGCGGAATAAGATCATTTGATACACAATAAGCGCAAACGCCCCGCTTCCTTTCGGAAACGGGGCGTTTGCGCTTTATTCACTTCACATTCGGTCAATTACTGCCGATCAGGGATCAACCTTGTAGCGGGAGATCATGCCCGCATCGATGTGATCGTTGACGTGGCAGTGGAAGAGCCAGGTTCCCACGTTATCGGGAACCATGTCGGCTGTCACCATGGTGGCGGGCAGCAGGCTTACCGTGTCGGTACGCATCCCGTTTGCAATGAGGGTGTTGCCGTGCCAGTGCGGGGTATGGAGGTCGACCTCGGTCCCCATCGCGAGCACGTACCAGCGAACCTTCTCTCCCTTTTTCATGGTCATGGTTTCAAGCGGCAGGTTGCCGAATATATAACCATTCATAGTGTGCTTCAAATTCGGTTCGTCGCTGAATCCGTTCAGGATCAGACCGAGTGAATCCGTCGTGCCGGGAGGTCCAAGGATGGCGGCATCGATCTGGTCCGGGGTTAACTTGGCGTATGTCTGCAGATTGTCGGAGAAATGCCAGCTTTTGGTCTCGTTTTCAACCGTGAACAGCGTCACGAACTCGCGGTCAATCCCTACCACCGATCCGTCGGAACGGAGCATCCCCTTGGCATACACAATCATCGGTCCGACAAGCCCGGTATAGGTGTCATCGGTCTCGTCCACATGAGAGTGATACATCCATTGCACCGAAGGGCCGTCCATTGGGCCGGGGCCGGCGCGTTCCGGAACTTGCCATACATAGGTATAAGTGCTGCCGGGGGTGACGTTGTTGCCGTCCGTGAAGGAACTGGGATCGTTCCCCACATACGGTGCCCCCTCGTTCGGCTTGGTGTAGAACACTCCGTGGGGATGCACGGAGAAATTACGGGACGTCAGGGTCTTGTTCTTGAAAACCACATTGATGGTGTCTCCTACCTCCGCCCGAATGATAGGCCCGAGGAATCCAAGGTGCTCCCATTTTGCCTCGCGGGGTTTCTTGACGGTGAAAGTGGCATCCGTATATTCCATGTACAGGGTTTTCTTGTAGGTCGTACCGATCTGGATCGCCGCCGAGTCGGTGGTAAAGTTGGGAGAGCCGCCGGCCGTGGAGGCGTTGTCGAACGACACCCTTCTGGTCATGACTAATTCCTCCGATTCTCCTGTAAGGTCTGAGAACGGGATACCCGTGATCTGGTTCACTCCGGTCGGCGCAAAGTTCCATGCGACGTCCTCCGCGGCGATGTAGTAGGTGCGGGTCACACCGGGGGGCGGCGCCGGTGAGCTATTGCTGCTGCCGCAGGCTGTGAGCAGGGCGAACAGGAGCAGCAGGACTGTTGCGGTGATGCTACGGATAAGATTTTCCATACATTGATCCTCCTTTTGTTTAATTAGCCCATATGGGCTGAATAGCATTTCATCGCGACACACATTTTCCATGTTAGCAAAATGGCTCTGACCGTATACATTATTAGTGCCAAAAGCCGTTAAATATTTTAACTTGTTAAATAAGCATCTTACGGGCTTGAGAGGAGAAGCGCTGACTTGGGAATGAACGGTGGAAATGTTGGTCAATGGCCGCAACCTATATCTAACATGCTGATATACAACATAATGTATCTAATGTTAAATAAATATAATATATGTTGATTGTGCCAATGTATTTGCAGGGGGCAGCACTCCGCGGTTCAGACGCTCTCGATGAAGAGCAGCGCCGGATCTTCCAGATAGCCGGCCACCCGGGCCAGAAAGCGGGAGGCGGTCACGCCGTCGGTCACCCGATGGTCGAAGGTCAGGGAGATAGGAAGTATGGTGCGGATGGCGATGGCGCCGTCATGCACCCAGGGACGCTCGGCGATGCGGCCGAAGCCGATGATCGCCACGTCGGGCCAGTTGATAATCGGGGTAGCGAACAGTCCGCCGAAGCCGCCGAAGTTAGTGATGGTGAAGCTGCTTCCCTTCATCTCCTCCAGAGTGATCGTCCGGTCGCGGGCCTTCTCCCCCAGCGCCCGAATCTCGGCCGCCAGGTCGAGGACGCTCTTGCGGTCCACGTCGCGGATAACCGGCACCATCAGCCCGTCGGGGGTTTCGACAGCGATGCCGAAGTGATAATGCTTCTTCAGGATGATCGTCTCACCCGCCTCGTCGATGGATGCGTTGAAGGCCGGATATTCGCGCAGGGCATGCTGCACCGCCTTGATTAAAAAGGGGAGAAAAGTGAGATGGGAGCCGTGGGTTCCGGCTGCCGCCTGCTCGCGGTCGCGCAACAGCGCCAGATCGGTGATGTCGGCCTCCTCCATGACCGTGACGAAGGCGGTGCGTTGCTGGGCGGCCAGAACGTTGCGGGCCGCCGTGCGCCGGACCCCCCGGAGCGGTACGCGCTCGACCGGGCCGAAGAGTTCGTCGGCCGCCGGAGCCGGGGCAGCGCCCCGATCCAGGTCTTCCGGGGTAATACTGCCGTGGGGCCCGCTGCCGCGGATCGTCTGCAGGTCGATGTCCCGCTCGCGGGCCAGCCGCCGCACCAGCGGGGTGGCTTTGATGTCAGCTCCTGTTGCCGTTTGCGCGGCAGCCGGAGCATCATCGGCCTCGGGGAGTTCGCCGACGATGCCGGCATGTCGCGGCCTTGACGTTTGAACAGCCTCTTCGTCGATGGTCAACAGGAGGTCACCCACCCGAATTATGTCCCCTTCCCGGCCGTGCAGGGAACCGACCCTGCCGCCATGGGGAGAGGGGACTTCGACCACCGCCTTGTCGGTCTCCACCTCGGCCACAACCTGGTGCTCTTCGATCCGCTCCCTTTCCGTTACCAGCCATCTGCGCAGTTCAACTTCGGCAATTCCTTCGCCCAGGTCGGGGAGTCTGAATTCATGGTTCATGGTCAGTACCTCATCACGTCATTAATTGCGGCGAGAATCCGCGCCGTGGTCGGCAGGTAGCTGTCGATCAATCCGGGAAGCGGCAGCACCACATCCGGCGCCGTCACTCGCAGCACCGGCGCCCGCAGCCGCAGGATCGCCTCTTCGGCCACGGTGGCGGCGATCTCGGCGCCAAGCCCGCCCGTCTTGACCGCTTCGTGGACGATCACCAGCCGGCCGGTCTTTTCTACCGAGGCCAGCAGCGTATCCCAGTCAAACGGGGTCAGGGTCCGGGGGTCGATCACCTCCACGGAGTGGGCGGTCGCCGTCCTGAGTACCAGTTCCAGCATGCTTCCCCAAGCCACGACCGTCACGTCCGCTCCCTCCCGGACTATTCTGGCGCTGCCGAGCGGGATCGTGTAGTCCTCTTCCGGTACCTCCTCGCGCAGCATCCGGTAAAGGCGGGTCGGCTCCAGGAAGACCACCGGGTCCGGGTCGCGGATCGCCGCCAGCAGCAGCCCTTTGGCGCTGAATGGGCCGGAGGGGACTACGACCTTGATCCCCGGCAGGTGGCAGAGGAGCGCCTCGCTGCTCTCTTCGTGCATTTCCGGGGCCTTGATGCCGCCGCCATAGGGGGTACGCACTACCAGCGGGCAGGTAAAACGGCCCCGGGAACGGGTCCGCAGGCGGCCCGCATGGCTGTAGAGCTGCTCCAGCGCAGCGTAGATGAACCCCATGAACTGGATCTCGGCCACGGGACGCAGGCCGTAGGCGGCCATCCCGATCGCTGCGCCGACGATGCCGGATTCGGAGAGCGGGGTGTCGATGACCCGTCCGGTCCCGAATTGTTCCTGCAATCCTTCGGTGACGCGGAACACGCCGCCGTCGTGACCCACATCCTCCCCCAGCAGCACGACCCGGTCGTCCCGCGCCATTTCCTGACTCAGCGCCTGATTGATAGCCTGTACCATCGTGAGTTGGGCCATATCAGATCCCCTTCCGCTGTCCGGCCTGGCGCTGGCCGGGGGTAAGCATGGTGTGCGCGAACATGTCGTCCGGGTCTGGCGCTTCAGCACCTTCCATGACGGCGATCGCCGCATCGGTGTCGGCGGTCGCCCGCTGCCGGGTCTCCGTGGCGTACGCTTCGTTCCAGAACCCGCAGCGTTCCATATACCGCTCCAGCCGCAGCAGCGGGTCGCGGGCGCTCCAGGCGGCCACCTCATCGGCGGAACGGTACCGCCCGGCATCGTCCGAGGTGGTATGGTCGCCCACCCGGTAGGTCAGGCACTCGATAAAAGTAGGGCCGCCGCCGCTCCGCGCCTTGTGCAGGGCATCGCGGGTGGCCCGGTAGACTGCAAAGACGTCGTTGCCGTCCACCTGCACACCCTCGAAACCGTAGGCATAAGCCTTCTGGGCCAGGGTGGCGGACGCGGTCTGGCCGCTGAGCGGTACGGAGATCGCCCACCGGTTGTTCTGACAGATGAAGACGAGCGGCAACCGGAATACTCCCGCCATATTGAAGCCTTCGTGGAAGTCCCCTTTGGAGGTGGCGCCGTCGCCAAACCAGGCCGCCACGGCAACCGGGTCGTGCCGGTAGTTGGCCGCCATGGCGGCGCCGACCGCATGGGGTATATGGGTTCCGACCGATACGCAGACCGGGAAGATATTCAACTCCGGCGGCGCCAGTTGGCCGCGCTCGTCACCTTTCCAGTACTGCAGAATTTGATGTATGGGGTAGCCGATGGTCAGCTGCACCCCCATTTCACGGAAGGATGGGAAGAGCCGGTCTCCCTGCTGGAGCGCAAAGGCGCTCCCTACCTGCGCGGCCTCCTGCCCCAGGCTGGGAGGGTAGGTGCCGAGCCGCCCTTCGCGCTGCAGGGCTATGGCCCGCTGGTCGAAGACCCTCGTCAGCACCATCAGTTCGTACAGACGTCTGATATCCGTTTCCGGCAAGGCGGGCATGAGAGCTTCGTCGACACTCCCATCCTCTGCCAGGACGCTCAGGCGGTGGACCTCAAATGCGGCGCAGATCTCGTCGGGCATGACAGCTGTCTCCTCCGTGTGAAATCCCTACGGTTCAAGAATACACCACTACAGCGTTACATGCCACAGCTTTCATGCTCCGGACCGCCCGGCAACCGGCCTGGCGCGGCGGGCGCGCGTATAATTTCGGCTTGCGTTCAGGTGGTATCGAGAATACGCTGCATCGAGCCAGCGAGATAACCAAGAGGAGGCACATAATGGACAAACACAACTGGAATCCGGCCGAACTGCTGCAGCTGTCGGGCGGCTACTGGAGCGCCTGTGCCCTGCACGCCGGGGTGAAGCTCGATCTGTTCAGTCATGCCGGTACCGCTTCCGAGCTGGCGCAGGTCACCGCCTGCGAACCGCGCGGCCTGGAAATGCTGCTGAACGCCCTGACGGCGCTGGAGTTGATGGAAAAAGAGGGCGACCGTTTTGCGGCGACCCCCTTCGCGGCTGAATACCTGTCGCGAAACTCTCCCAGCTATCTGGGGTATATTATCATGCACCACCATCACCTCATGGCCGGCTGGTCCAGACTCGACGAATCGGTCCGGAGCGGCGCACCGATTCGCGGGAAGGTCTCCCACGACGTTGACGAATCGGAACGGGAAAGCTTCGAGATGGGGATGTTCAATCTGGCCATGCTGAACGCTCCCAAGGTCGTCGCCAGGGTCGATCTGCAGGGGAAACGGCGCCTGCTCGACCTGGGTGGTGGCCCCGGCACCTATGCGATCCATTTCTGCCAGGCTAATCCGCAACTGACGGCGACCGTCTACGATCTCCCCACGACCCGCCGCTTTGCCGAAAAAACGATCGACTCCTTCGGCCTCGGCGACCGGATCACGTTCCAGGAGGGGGACTTCATCAGCGGCGAAGTTCCAGGCGGATTCGACGTGGCCTGGCTGTCGCACATCCTGCACGGCGAGGGACCCGGGGGGTGCGCCGTCATACTGCGCCGGGCCGCCGCGGCGCTAGAGCCGGGCGGCATGCTCATGGTCCAGGAGTTCATCCTCGCCGACACCATGGCCAGTCCGCTGTTTCCGGCGCTGTTCTCACTCAACATGCTGCTCGGCACGCCACAGGGGCGCTCTTATTCGCAGCGGCAGCTGGAGGAGATGATGACCGCTGCTGGCGCCAAATCGATCAGGCGGCTGGAGCTGGATCTCCCCAACGGGGCCGGTGTGCTGGTTGGCATCGTGTGACTTTCTACCGTTAACCGGACCGCATTCGATGAGTGTTTCTCGTGTAATAAACGTGAATTGCGTGAAGTGTGGTAAAGTAGAGCTGAAGTAAATGAACGCATAAAAGACAGCCATAAGTTTGAGCGTGCCTTGATATCAGCCGGATATGGGAGGATGTCATGTTTCTGCTACTGGTAGTGATAATCTGCTGGTTACTGGCGTATTTTCGAGCCGGGTTGCTGGTATGGACGGCCACGGCATTTATGGTGCTATTGCGCATCGCTCCTCTTGAGGGGACCGTATACGCCCCGCTTGTGTGGAGTTTGGCAGTGCCATTGGCTCTGATTCTCAATATTACCGCTCTGCGGCGGACCATCCTGGCCAGGCCGCTTCTGAGACTTTTCAAACGGATGCTGCCTCCGTTGTCGGAAACCGAGCGCGAGGCTTTGGAAGCCGGCACGGTCGGCTGGGACGGCGAGCTGTTCAGCGGCAATCCTGACTGGAAAAAACTTCTTTCACTCCCACACCCGCAACTCACACCAGCTGAACAGGCATTCCTGGATGGTCCGGTTGAAGAGTTGTGCCGGATGCTGGACGACTGGCGCATCGTCGAACTGGACAAGGATCTGCCCCCTGAAGTCTGGCAGTTTATCAAGCAGCAGCGTTTCTTCGGCATGATCATCCCCTCCGAATACGGCGGCCTCGGCTTCTCGGTCCTGGCCCATTCCCAGGTGATCATGAAGATCGCCAGCCGCAGCGTCACCGGCGCCGTAACGGTGATGGTTCCCAACTCTCTCGGACCGGCGGAACTGCTGCTCCATTACGGCACGCAGGCCCAGAAGGATCATTATCTGCCGCTCCTGGCCCGGGGCGAGGAAATTCCCTGCTTTGCCCTGACCGGACCCGAGGCGGGCAGCGACGCCGCGGCCATTCCCGACCGGGGCGTCGTCTGCCGGGGATACTTTGAAGGCCGGGAGATCGTCGGCATCCGGCTCAACTGGGAAAAACGCTATATCACTCTCGGTCCGGTGGCGACCCTGCTGGGCCTGGCCTTCAAGCTCTCCGATCCCGAACTGCTGCTGGGCGGCCGCATGGAACCCGGCATCACCCTGGCCCTGATCCCGGTCACCACCCCGGGAATCAGCATCGGCACCCGCCACATGCCGCTTGGCATCCCCTTCCAGAACGGTCCCAACTGGGGGAGGGATGTCTTTATCCCGCTGGAGTGGATCATCGGCGGCCCCGAGCGGGCCGGCCAGGGGTGGCGCATGCTGATGGAATGCCTGGGTGTCGGCCGCTCCATCTCCCTGCCGGCCCTGAGCACCGGCGCCGGTAAGCTGGCCTGCCGGGCCACCGGGGCCTACGCCCGGATCCGGCGCCAGTTCAAGCTCCCCATCGGCCAGATGGAAGGGGTTGAAGAGCCGCTGGCCCGGATGGCCGGTCTTACCTACCGTATGGAGGCGGCTCGGGTCATGACCTGCGCCGCTGTGGACCGGGGCGAAAAGCCGTCGGTCCTGTCGGCCATCGTCAAATACAGCCTGACGGAAGGGATGCGCCATGTGGTGAACGACGCGATGGATGTGCAGGGGGGGGGCGGAATTTCCCTCGGACCGCGCAATCTGTTGGGGCGTCTCTACCAGGCCGTACCGATCGGCATTACGGTTGAAGGGGCCAACATCCTGACCCGTACCATGATCATCTTCGGTCAGGGCGCAGTCCGCTGCCATCCCTACGTCCTCAGGGAGATCCGTGCTGTTGCCGATCCCGACCAGGCGGCGGGTCTGATCAACTTCGACCGGGCCTTCTTCGGGCATGTCGGCTTTACCATCAGCACCGCCGCCCGGGCGCTCTGGCTGGGCTTGAGCAGCGGCCGTCTGCTGGCCACCCCCGGCGGGCCGTGCAAGCGCCTGCTGCAAATCACCTCCCGCCTGAGCGCCGCCTTCGTACTGGCTGCCGACATGTCGATGATCATCGTCGGCAGCGGCCTCAAACGGAAGGAAAAACTCTCCGGCCGCCTGGCCGACATCCTGACCAACCTCTATCTGGTCTCGGCCGTCGTCAAGCAGTTTGAAGACCACGGCCGGCCGGCCGATGAACTCCCCCTGCTGGAATGGGCCTGTGCCCGCAGCTTCCGCGACATCAAAACAGCCTTTGAAGGTCTCCTGGCAAATTTCCCCAACCGGCCGGCAGCGCTGCTGCTGAGGCTCGTGGCTTTCCCGCTCGGCATGCCCGAATTTGGTCCCGGCGACCGCCTCGGCCACCAGGTTGCCGCGATCCTGCTGGCGCCTTCCGCGGTGCGCGACCGGCTGACGGCCGGTATCTACACCCCGGCCGATCCCGGCGAGCCGTTGGGACGGCTCGATGACGCGCTGCACAAGGTAATCGCCGCCGAAGTAGTTGAGAGGAAATTGCGTGACGCGGTCAAAGTAAAACTGATCGCGGCCGGAAGTGACGAACAGATGCTGCCGGATGGCGTTAAGGCCGGTGTGATCACCGCCGGGGAGGCCGACATAGTTGCCGTAGCTCAAGCCGCCCGCCGGGAGGTAATCCGGGTGGATGATTTCCCGGCCGACTACTGGCGTACTGGAGGTGGCCGTGAATAACACGAGAGATGCCTATTCAACCATAAGGAGCTCCAGATGAACCGCCAAGCCTATCTTGCAAGCGGGCACGTCATTGCCCTGATGGAAGCCCTCTCGAAGGTCAACGTCAACATCCATGGCCGCGAGAACATCCCCGACGGCTCGCTGGTCTTTGTTGTCAATCACTTTACCCGCATCGAAACCCTCCTGCTGCCGTATCACATCTATCACCTGACCAACCAGCCGGTCTGGTCCCTGGCTGACGCGGCCTTGTTCAGCGGCGCTCTCGGCCAGATACTCGAGACACTGGGCACTCTTTCGACCAAGGCGCCCCACCGCGACCGGGTCATCGTCAAGAGCCTGCTGACCGGCGAGGCCAACTGGATCATCTTTCCGGAAGGATGCATGGTCAAAGACAAAGTATTAGTGGAGCATGCCCGCTACTTGATCTCCTGTGCCGGCGGCCGACGGTCGCCGCATACCGGCGCGGCCACCCTGGCGCTCAGAACCGAGTTCTACCGCCAGCGTCTGCGGCGGCTGTCAGCTGAGTTGCCCTCTGAGGCCGAACGTCTGCGGCAGGCATTTGGCATAGATGACCTGACGCCGGTTATGTCGGGTAAAACCTCCATCGTTCCAGTCAATATCACCTACTACCCCCTGCGGGCCAAGGAAAATGCTCTCAGCCGTCTGGCTGATATTTTTTTGAGGCCGCTTGCACAGAGGTATCACGAAGAACTCTTGACGGAAGGTGCCATGGTCCTGGATGGGGTGGATATCGACATTCGTTTTGGTCAGCCTATGGAATCCGGCGAATGTCTGGCCTGCGCCGCCATCGAGCAGGACATCTTTTCGCAGAAGCGGATCGATTTCGACGATCGGCTTCCGTCGCGGCAGGCCATGCGTCGCGAGGGGTACAAGCTTATGCGGCGCTACATGACCGCCATCTATGAACATACCACCGTCAACCATGATCACGTCTTTGCGTCGCTGCTCAGGAGCCTCCCCTTCAGCAGATTCACGGAGGAGTATTTCCGGCGCCGGGCGTATCTGCTGGCAAGCAGTACGGCGCTGTCCGGACTTTATCGGCATCAGAGTCTCGAATCCGGCCAGGTATCCCTCCTGACGGATGACCGTCACCATAAACTCGGGGAGTTTCTCTCCCTTGCGCTCGAGACCGGGGTTATACGCCAGGAAGGCGCACTCCTCGTCAAGGACCCGGCCAAGTTCTCATCGCCATTGGATTTCAACCGGTCACGGATCGACAATCCGATCGGGGTGATTGCCAACGAGGTGCTGCCCCTGAAAGTGCTGCAAAGAGAGGTGTTACTGACCGCCTTGATACCGCCGGCGTTTATAGACAGGCTGGTCCATAAGCGTCTCCTGAGCAGAGCCGATCAGGAGTTCGAAGCGGATTACAAGACCTTTTTCCGTACGGGCGAAAGCAAGGAGCGCGACATAGGAAGGCCGTATCTGATCAAGGGGAAATCCTCGAAGATGGGGGTCGTGCTTGTGCATGGTTTTCTGGCGGCGCCGCGGGAGCTTTCCGAGCTAGCCGACTACCTTGGGAAGCAGGGCCTGTGGGTCGCGGTAGTGCGGCTCAAAGGTCACGGCACTTCTCCGGACGATCTTGCCCTTCGCGGTTGCGATGACTGGCGTGAATCTGTCGACAGCGGGTATGCAGCCCTGAAAATGGTATGCAAGCGGGTGGTCCTGGTTGGATTTTCGTTCGGCGGCGGCCTGGCACTCGATTGCGCGGCACGAAACGGGAATATCGCCGGTGTGGTAGCGATCAGCCCCCCCCTGCGGCTGCAGGATTTTTCCTCAAGATTTGCCCCGTCACTTGATATCTGGAACAGATTGATGTCTGCCGTGCACTACCAGAAAGGCAAACTGGAATTTCTGGAGATCACACTGGAACATCCTGACGTTAACTACCGCCGGCTGCCGGTGGCAGGGCTCGCTGCTCTGGAACAGTTCATGAGCGAGCTGGAGGAGAAGTTGCCGAATATCTCTACACCGGCATTGATCATTCAGTCACAGGGCGACCCGGTCGTCGATCCGAAAGGGACGAGGCTGCTGTTCGAGATGCTTGGTTCCCCGCAGAAGAAGTATCGTTCGTTTGATTTCACGAGGCACGGAATCCTGTCTGGTGAGGGAGCCGGCAAGGTTCATACCGTAATCGGAGAGTTTATTGAATCGATAACTGATAATCCACGACTATAGCGGGGTTGACTGACTATCCCGAACTATCCAGCTTCCAGCGCAGATACATCTCCTCGACCTTGTTCCTGGCCCATGGTGTCCGCCGCAGGAATTTAAGACTGGACGGAATGCTCGGATCATGGGTAAAGCAGCGGATCTCTATGTTTTTACCCATTTCCTCCCAGCCGAACTGCCCCACCAGCTCTGAAAGGATCATTTTCAGGGTCACACCCTGCAGAGGATCGTTGCTGTTTTGACCTGTCATTCCACCCACTCTCCCCATCATACTCACTTGTCAATTACGAAAGCCCGGCAGTTGCTCTTACGTCAAATCATTGTACAAAGCCGCCGGTACGAACTTCCGAGAGGATACCGTTGCGAAATATTAGCGTATGTAACAGCGTAGACCCCTCTGTGTAAGTCCACTCCTGCACCTCGATATAGATAACTTTTGTTCGCGACATGCCATCCAGTATCATCGGCTCCTCACGTTTGAACGTGCCGGCAGGGGGGTCGCATTTCACAGCTACAGTGGAAATGCTGTCTCCGGTGGAGACGATATTGCCGTTGGGACAGCGGAAGTTGTCGGCGAACGCCTGCACAGCGGAAAACGAGACGACAACGGCACAGATAGCAAAAAACCTTTTCATGGCCATTCCTCCATAAAGCAATCCGAACTGCGTAACAGTATCATAACAACGGATGACGGCAAGGACTTTAAATTGTCCGGCACTATTGCTTTTGACTCGTCCAACCGTCTGACGTATAATCCGTGATCCGGCCGGTTGCCACTGTCGCCTTCCGCTCCCAATTACCGTTTTACAAGGAATCTGAATGCAATTTTATATCGATCCCTATTTTCCCGATACAATTGATGCCGTTGGCGATGCCGGTATGGCCGGTTTTGATGAAAAGCGGCCGCTCTATCTCTCCGGCTGCAAAAATTTTCTGGCAAAGTATCGTGAAGAAATCAAGCAGCTGCATCATGATGGAGCCAGCGGAGCCGAAGTAACCCACCTGCTCAGCGACATGATGGATGAATTGCACAATAAACTGTTCCTTTCCATCGTCTATGACCTGGGGGGGGGGGACGTCATGCTGGAGCATATCTCGCTGGTGGCGGTCGGCGGCTACGGTCGCGCTGAGCTGAACCCCTTTTCCGATATCGACATCATGTTTCTGCATGACGGCACCCTGCCGGTGTCAACTGTCGAGGACATCGCCCAGAAATTGCTCTATTTCCTGTGGGATATGCGGCTGGATGTCGGCTATTCGGTGCGCAAGATCGCCGATTGTATCGAAATGGCGGCGGCCGACGGCACCGTCAAGACGGCACTGATGGATGCCCGCTTTCTTTCCGGCAGCCGGCCGCTGTTCGCAAACCTCATCAAGGTTATCTTCAGCCAGATCCTCCCCAAATCGAGTGATTCATTCATAAAGGAAAAAGTGGCGGATATGAAAAGCCGCCGTGAGAAATACGGCTCTACGGTCTATCTGCTGGAGCCGAACCTGAAAGAGGGGGAGGGGGGGCTGCGCGATCTGCAGACCGCCATCTGGGTGGCCCGCGTCAAGTACAAGTTCTCCGATCTGCGTGAGCTGATCATCAAGGGGATCCTGGATGATGAAGAACTGGAGACTTACCACGCGGCGCTCGCTTACCTATGGCGCATCCGAAATGAGCTGCATTACTACAACGGCCGCAAGAACGATCAGCTGACCTTCGATGCCCAGGTGCATCTGGCCGGTTTTCTGGGATATCGCAACAGTGGCCGGGTGCTGGCGGTGGAAGACTTCATGAGGGATTACTACCGTCACGCCAACAAGGTCGAGCATTTTACCTCCAGCCTGATTTCCCGCTGTGTCTGGCGCGATGAGGGGGCGTTGAAGATACTGGGCTATTTTGTCCGCAGGCCGGTCGGTGACGGCTGTTTCGTACTCAAGGGAGAATTGATCGTCCCGGATGAATCTGTCGTTGAGGCTAATCCGGCCGTCATGATGAAAATGTTCGAACTGGCCCAGAAGCACGGGGTGACTTTCAATATTCGGGTTAAGGGGATTATCAGAAAGAATCTTGCCCTGATCAACGACAAGTTCCGCCGCAGCCGCGAGGTCAATCAGTCCTTTTTGAATATTCTACGTTCAACCAAGGGTGTCGCCGCTACGCTGCGTCTGATGCATCACCTGGAATTCTTGAACCGTTATATTCCCGAGCTTGAGCATATTTACTGCAAGGTTCAACACGACATTTACCATATCTACACGGTTGATATTCACACCCTTTTTGCCGTCGAGCAGACGGAAAAAATGCTGAACGGAGAGTTTAAGGGGATTATGCCGCTCCCTTGCGCGATTGCCGCGGAGATCGGCAAACCGGAACTGCTGATACTGGCGGTACTCTTCCATGACATCGGCAAGGGCTCGGGAGGGGGGCATGCCGAGAAAGGGGGCGCCATGATCCCGACTATAGCCCGCAGAATGGGGCTTTCCCGCGAGGACAGCGACCGGTTGGAGTTTCTCGTCAGGCAGCACCTGCTGTTTGCCCATATTTCCCAGCGGCGTGACCTGAATGATGAAAAGATGATTGCCCAGTTCGCCCGCCAGATGGAAACCAGCGAAAATCTCAAAATGCTCTATCTGCTGTCGGTTGCAGACGTGCGGGCGGTCGGGTCGGATGTCTGGACGAACTGGAAGGCCTCACTGTTCCAGGAATTATACGAAAAGGCTTTCGGCATCCTCGATCGGGGAGGATTCCAGCAGGAGGCCAGAAGTGAGCGGGTCACCTCCGTAATCAACAAGGTTGCCGATATTCTGGAGAACGATCTCCCTGTCGCGCAGATCCGGCAGGAGCTGAAGTCCATGCCGGTGCGGCTGCTCCTTTCCAATCCGCCCTCCCTGATCGCGGAACAGGTTCGTCTGCTGCTCGGCCTGGAACAGTCCGATATCCTGCTGCGCCTTTATCATCAGCCGGAGGGGGGCTATTCCGAGTACACCATCTGCGCCCACGATATGCCGGGGCTTTTTTCCCGAATCACCGGCGTCATGGCGGCCAACGGCATAAATATTCTGGGAGCCCAGATCAACACCAGCAAGAACGGCAAGGTGCTGGATATCCTTCAGGTCAATTCGCCGCAGGGAAACCTGGTCACCGATGCCGCCCGCTGGGAAAAGATCGACCAGGACATGCGCCAGGTTATCCATGGCGAGGTGCAGGTGGCTGCACTTGTTGCCAAACGCAAACGCCCGACCCTGCTGACGGCGCGTCCCGCCCCCCGTTTTGCGACCAAGGTGGATATCGATAATGAGGTTTCCGAAGAGTATACCGTCATCGATATCCTGGCTCACGACAAGGTCGGACTGCTGTACCTGATTACCAGTACTCTGGCCGAAATGGGGCTGTATATCGGTGTCTCCAAGATCTCGACCAAAGTTGACCAGGTGGCCGACGTATTTTATGTACGGGATATTTTCGGACAAAAGATAACCGCACCTGAAAAACTGGAAGATATCTGCGGCAAGCTGATGACCGCAATCGATGAGTGGGTGTAAGGAAAAGGGTGAAGGGTAGTGTCCTCGGTGGAATTGTCAGCCAAAAAACATCATTTAAGACCGTAGGCCCTACGCACCCCGACCTATCCGGATATCAAGTCTTTAAACTGCGGTGCGGAAATAATAGAGATATCTTGCATGATTATAGAATGTGCGCTCCTTGTTGCCGCACTACCTTCTTTTTCTCATTAAACTTCCTGATTAGAACTGATCTCCCGCTAACCGCAACCAAGCCTCGGGACGCTTGCCTGTCCGGACAGTTGCTGTAACCAGTCGAGAGAGCATCTTGGCCAGATCGAAGCGGCGGTTGAAACGATATTGATACTCACCAAG